>VMHT01159656.1_pt1 | contig 46451 bp, 57 predicted proteins | sample 4693611 | NCBI WGS metagenome assembly VMHT01 (sample SAMN12280063, study PRJNA550983) | marine metagenome | isolation source: seawater sampled from same location over 5 years 0.02-0.2 micron viral filtrate | place: USA: collected off the coast of southern California halfway between the port... ... | reverse complement strand
GTCCACTGCGGTATACAGTGGAGACTGATCGAACCTTGACAACTTCATAAGCCGTTGAGACCGACTGCTGATGCAGCGAACGTTTCGCCTTGGTGGGAGAGCTGAGCATGACTCAGACACAGCCATGGAGATGCACAGTTTAGGTAGGCGTTGAATCCACTTGACCAGCAGGGATGTCAACACACCGGAAGCACACGGGTTAACTGCTCATGCTTACCTATGGATAGCCAGCTATCACATGTACTTCAACTTGTACACATAGGTATTGTCCTACACGGACACACATTCAACTTATTCTTTCAATTCTTTATGTTCAACAACTTCTTCAACAACACAGTTGTATCACACGGTCACTCTGATTGTGCTGATCGTATTGTCGCTAATGTCAAGGACGCTACCGCAACTGTTTACTACACTAACGGTACTGTCTACCTGTACACTAGCGTATCACGTCGTGCATTGATCAACCTAATCATTAACGACAACATCAGCCTTGGACGCTGGATCAATGATGTACTGCTGTATAACAACAGCAAGTGTGCACAGTTTGGCACATATGATCTCGTATATTCTGCCTAAGTATCACATAGAAGCCGTTATGATGGCGCTTATGTAACACATAGCACGTAAAGCGTGGACCTAGGTGCAACTCCCGGGCTATGTATTGTACCAATGTGTACAAACTTTGTTCTTTATTTACTCAACAAAATGACTACACTCAATTCACATTCTGACATTGCAACACGTCAAGAAAGACTAGCAGGTAATGAGTTACTTGACTATGTCAAGGATACCTCTGAGCTTACACATAAGCAGAGATGTCTTGGTGCTGGTTACATCCAAGCTACCAAATACGAGGACGGCACTGATAAGCCTGCCTTCACTGATTTCTTCGAGGCTATCATTGAGGCAAAAAATGATGCTTATGTTCCCGACAAAACCATGAACGGTGCTGATTGGTACGATTCATTGACTGAAGAACAGCAAGAATTGTATGATGCCATCGAGGACATGTGTCCAGAGTTCACCAAGTTTGATGCTGAACAGTGTCAAGAATTCATGGACGAGTTAGATGACCGGGGTATCACTACCTCTGAGCAATTTGAGTGTGCTTACGTGTATCAAACAGATGCACACAATGCAGAGGCTGAGTATGCACAGCACTACTGCGAGGAGATTGCCTGCATCGATCAGTTTGCAGATGCTGGCATGTTGTCAATGATTGTTATTGATTGGCAAGCAACTTGGGATTGTTCACTCAGGTATGACATGAACACCATTGAGTTCGATGGTGAGACGTACTTCTTCCAAAACCTTTGATCAACCTATCCACTAAGGTATTACTCATGACTTTTAAATTCACCCTTGAATCAGAACTTAACGAGGGTAAGTTTACCTTCGTTACTGTTGAGGATTGTATTGACATGGATGATGCAATCAATCACATCCAAAGTGAGTTTCCGTATCACACTATTGAATACATCAATCAAATCGTGGAGGTTAACTAATGACTGATTACACACAACTCCACGAGAACGTGGACTCATGGTATGACTACTTGAATGATTCGTATGAACATTCTAAGCCTGATACATTTGGCGATAGTCATTACCCACGATTTAATCAATATATTTATTGTTATCTTTCTTGTATTGAGGAATTTTCTAATGATGTGGAATGAATCAACAATCATCCTTGCAATCATAGGAATGATTGGTCTATTTAGTACGGCTACTATATGGCAGCGTGCTAACAAAATCACACACAACTACTACAAACGAGGACGCTAATTGGCACTGCTAGGTAAAGTTCGTTATGACGATTACGAGGTCATATTAGAAGATAACGCTGGCGACTTGCACACTATGTATGTCGTAGCTCCTGATTCTGAACATGCCGCATGGTCAGCGTTGGAGCTATCCACACAGCAGAAATGTACACTTAAGAATGTAAAGGTCTGCGATGAGTGGTAAGTATTACCCTAATAACTGGGACGCTATTCAAGAAGCTCCAAGTGAATACTTTGAAGAATGTAGCTATGACGATTTTGCTACATGGAAACTAAACGGATGGGAAATTCCATCCAGTATTACGTGCATTTTAAGAGCACAACACATGGACACTGGCAAGGTCAATGAGCATGTTTATCGGTGTCCGAAACGTGCTGTTAAGCGCCTAATTAAATACATGGACACGGGTGACTATGAAGTCACGGTTTGTAATCACGATTCTATTTCTATTGTTGTAAACAATGACACAAATGCAAATTGAAGCTCTGACTACTGAAGAATTTTCTTATTTTCTTAGTTATGGAGAACTTGAAACAGAAGAGGACCTTGAGCTAGGATTTTTAATGAAGCTTTTGAAAGGTTATGAAACGTGTGACAGTGATGATGAGCGAAAACTGCCACAAGGTCTTAAAAATGTATGCAGTACTCAAAAATATGACTATATCTGAAGTGTCATATTCCATGATGCGTGCACATATACACAAAGAAGCAAATGAAAATGAACAAGTGAAAACTATCCTGGATTTTCACGGGATTAGTTTAGATAACATTGTTGAATAGCGCAGCCCAGACCTTCAGATTCAACTGGGCTTTACATATGTTTACCTATCACATTGGATTTTTACATTGGGTTCAACGACACTTTCCGATATGACATTTGGACACAAGGACGCACATTAACTGTACACTGTGGTATGCTGATTTTGGAGATCAGTCTCAAGCGTGGACCCACTCAAACGAAGTCAAACCGATGATCAACTGAGTCTCCTGCTCACTGCGTGGGAGACCTTGCGAATCTCACATAGGGAGATACCTGCACAAGCTGTCACTGTTCTTCTCTACGTTGCTTCACACAATCCCTGTCATAAGCAAGCGATAGAAGAAGATCAGAATCTGACTACTGCGTCATGTTCAAGGATGTTGGGCTTTATCCATGACGGACCATCACGTAAAGGTGTAAAAACACCCGGTCTTGGTCTTGTCATTAAGTACACGGACCCTTCCAACAAGCGCAGACAACTTGTGAAGCTATCACCTAAAGGTGAGCAACTTGTAAAACTCATCAAACAAACCATCTATGGATGAGATCAAGACATGGCAACATGCCGTGGATTACACATTCAAAACACGAGACACATGGAGGCATGGCAATGGAGCAAAAACTTCAGCCATCAACTGCAATCATTTCACCCGATTGCGAGGTGCAAGTTTCCCTATTAAGCGCATCACACAACCAATCCTCAATGGAGTATGTATTGAGCTTGAAGATGAAGGAAAGTCAGATGCAACTATTAACCGAGTTGTGTCAGCAGTTTCTACAGTCCTCAATCACCTTGCATTCGATGAAGTAATCGAGAACGCACCTAAGTTTAGGAGACGTAAGGAATCAGAAGGACGTGTGTTGTGGTACACCAAAGATGAGGTTCACAACTTATCACTTTTATCCACTGACGTATTCGAGCGTTATGACCTCGCGGACATCATCAATGTTGCTGCTTACACAGGTATGCGACAAGGTGAGCTGTTAAAGATACGTAAGAAGGACATTGATCTTGTATCTAATCGGATACATGTTGGTGGTGTACCTAATCAAATGACTAAAGCCAAGAACTGGCGAGCTATCCCTATTCATGAATCAATCATGAACATAGTGGTAACTAGATGTTCAGAGGCCAACAGGTCTGATGTTCAGTTATTCGGTGACGAATGGCGAGACAAAGATCAACTCTTACGTGCTTTCAAAAAGGTCAACAAACTATTACCTAAGGATGAAGCCTATGTCTTCCACACCTTACGACACAGTTACGCAACATGGCTCGCTGAAGCTGGAGTCCCTATCAGGTCCATCATGGCGCTGTGCGGACACAAGAGAATCGAGACGACTTTACGATATGCAAAGGCTACAGATGCAGCACTCACGGACGCGATGGCTGCTATCTGAGCGCGACTAATGGTCGCTCTGCTAGGCTCTTTCAGTTCCGAAGCACAGAGATTCTCAATGAGTCTCATCGCTGGAATCCACACGCGGATGTGGCGGAATTGGTAGACGCGCTAGTTTCAGGTTCCTGAGCGAATCCTGAACGCTGACGTATATATGCAGGATAAACACCTGCTACGTCAGTCATACCAACGTGTACACTCCGGTATAATAGTAATCACCGGATCTAGCGAGGAATACTTATTGGCAACACCATCACAGATTGATGAGCAAGTTCAATTCGAGCGTGATGCAATACGTCATGGACTCGAACGTTTACGTAAAAATACTAGAGATCTTGAAAGCAAAACATATGCATCAGCAACAGTTTATGGATGCAGCAGTATTACAACTCTTCTTCCTTTAGTCATCAAGCGTATCGAGGATACCAATAAGCGCATACGTGAAGGTTGTATTGGCAAGTCATTTAAAGAGATTCATCAATATCTTGAGCCTATCGATGCTGGTGCCGCTGCTGCTATTGCACTGAAGATTACCTTCGACAAGGTATTTGCTCAAAGAGATAAAAGCAATAAGTTGGTAACTATATGCGAAGCTATTGGTCTTGCTGTTGAACAAGAAGCGCAGATGCAATTCTATGAGAATAATTGCCCTGGTTTGCTAGCTGTTCTTAAAAAGAATTACTGGCACAACACAACAGGAACACAGCAGAAGTTTGTCGTCATACGTACACTCATTCAACGTTATGACGTTCCTCAATGGACTAAATGGGCTGCTGATATACGTGTAAAGCTTGGTGGCTGGCTGCTTGATTGCATCATGGCATCTAGTGGTTGGTTTATGAAGATAGATAACAGAAAAGGATGGCGAAGCGAAGTATGTATTGAACCAACTCCCGAGTTCATAAAGATCAAAGACGAGGTAATGGCTAACGCTGAGCTGTTCAGTCCTATTGCCTATCCAATGCTAATTGAGCCTAATGACTGGACCAATGAAAGGCAAGGCGGTTACCTATTAAACGAGGTAATGCGTGGTCACGACATGGTTCGACGCGGTATGGACCCTATACAGGGAGAAACACCGATCCAATTCTTGAACAAGATTCAAAAGGTTGGATACAAACTAAATACACTCATTGTCGATGTTGCTGAAACATTGATGGAGAGAGGATATGTAGTTGGTAAGTTTGTCCCTATCGTAGAGATACCTCTACCACCTAAGCCTGCTGATATTGCTGAGAACTATGACTCACGCAAACAATACAGGCGTGATGCTGCAGAGGTAATGAACCTCAATGCTGCATCATTCAAGAAGTCATGTAGAACACGCATGACAATGGAAGCAGTAAGAATGTTCAAGGACAAGAAGGAGTTCTTCATCCCGTGGTCATTTGACTATCGTGGACGTGCCTATCCCATCCCTGCTTTCCTAACACCTCAAGATACTGACTTTGGTAAATCATTACTGAAGTTCAGTGAGGAAGCATTCATGACGCCAGAAGCTGAGGAATGGTTAGCTTTCCAAGTTGCAACTACTTATGGGCTTGATAAAGCACCTATACACGAACGTATAGATTGGGTGCAAAAGAATGATGCGGTGATTTCTGCGGTCGCTCAAGATCCCATAGGTAACTTGTCAATTTGGGAAGCAGCTGAAGAGCCTTGGCAATTCCTGGCTGCATGTGATGAATACCACCATTGTGTCATTAACTGTGATCGAAATTACACTTCTCTGCCAGTTGCAACTGATGCCACCTGCAGTGGTCTACAAATACTCGCCGGACTATGCCGAGACGCAAGAACTGCAAGTCTTGTCAATGTCTTGCCAGGAGAAAGACCCGCAGATGCCTACGCAGTCGTCGCCGAGCACGCTAAACCAAACGTCCCTGAGTCTATAAGACCTTACATGGACAGAAAGACGGTCAAAAGGGTCGTTATGACTGTTCCATACAATGCCAAACCTCATAGCAATCGTGGATATATCCGTGATGCTTTGAAGGAGAAAGGTATTGAGGTTAGTAAGGACGACCTGACTGCAACTGTTAAAGCCGTCAGGAATGCCATGGATGAGGTTGTACCTGGTCCTATGGCAGCAATGAAATGGATTGAGACTGAAGTTGGTAAAGCTATCAAGCGAGGAGCTACACATCTTGAGTGGGTAACACCATCAGGATTCATTGTTACTCAGAAACTAAACAAGAAATTAGTTGAAAAAGTGACACTGCAGTTGCTTGGCAAAGTACAGATAACCGTTGCCACAGATGATAGCGACAAGGTTGATCTTGGTCATCACAAGAACGCTACAGCACCTAACTTAATCCACTCCTTAGATGCATCCCTTCTACACCTATCTGCATTACGCTTCGACGCTCCGATTTCCCTCATACACGACTCGGTTTTATGTCGTGCTACTGATATGGGTACTCTTTCATCCATCGTACGTCAGGTATATATGCACTTATTCGCTGAGAATTCCTATTTGGAATCTTGGGCTACACAAATAGGTGCTGAAACAAAACCACCGATTATTGGAGACCTTGCACCGGAATCCGTAATTGAATCCACTTATTTTTTCTGCTAAATGCCACGCAACATTATTAAAACTGAACAGCCTGTCATCCTCGAAGGTTTTCAAGCTGTACTTAAGCCGAGTAAATTTGGTTATTCTCTTGCTACTACTGTTGGTCAAGATGTAATTGATACACTCGAAGATGATCGGATTGAAACCCTTAAATGGTGTGAATCCAAATTGAAGAATCCTAAGCGCAGTGTATGTAAGCCTGAGCCATGGGAGGAGGTATCCAATGGACAATACAAAGTCAAGTTCTCATGGAATGAGACCAACAAGCCACCTATTGTTGACACTGAAGGAACTCCAGTTACAGACGAGTCAACACCTCTATATTCTGGGTCAAAGGTCAAGGTCGCGTTCTATCAGAAGCCATACATTCTCAAGGATGGCACTACTTATGGCACTTCACTTAAACTTGTGGGTGTGCAGATTGTGTCTCTCAACTCTGAAGCAGGAGTTGACACAGGAGACATGAGTACAGACGATGTTGCTGCATTGTTTGGCAACACACAAGGCTATAAAGCAGCTGATCCAAATGTAACTTCTACTGAAGAATCAAATGACTCTGACTTCTGAAGATCAAGGACGCTTGAACTTATTCGCAAAAGAACCACCAATGAAAAGTATGGACATCACTGAAACACACAATGAAAAGGCTGAAAAGCTTAATGGACGCTTGGCTATGCTTGGTATGGTCGCGGCACTGGGTGCATACGCCTTTACCGGCCAGCTCATTCCTGGGATCTGGTAATGGCTTTTCGGTCAGGACTAGAGGAGAAAGTCGCTGATCTGATGGTTGACTTGGGAATTGAATATGAATATGAATCAAAACAAATTCCCTACACGATTGAGCATATTTACACTCCTGATTTTCTTCTGCCTAACGGCATCTATCTTGAGTGCAAAGGGTACTGGGAGGCTGAGGATCGTCGGAAGATTAAAGCCGTCAAACAGCAGCATCCAGAGATCGATCTAAGGATGGTCTTTCAAGCACCCTTTAATACCATTAGTAAAAAATCTAAGACTACGTACGCACGATGGTGCGAGAAAAATGAAATACTATGGGCCAGCTTCGGAAACATTCCAGGAGAATGGTTCCTCTGAGTTTATAAGACATGAAGCATGTCCTAGCTGTGGCTCATCTGACGGCTTAGCTGTCTATACAGATGAGCACACTTTTTGCTTTGTTTGTCAGGAATGGTCTCCCGGCAACGATACTGTTGTTACTAAAAAAAGCGTTATGACCACCCATTACAAAGGTGTCGCCACCCGTTTGGATAAACGCGGACTTAGTGAAGCAACCTGTGAAAGGTTTAAGATTTACCGAGATGGTGATACCTTACGATTCCATTATCACAATGAAGACGGACGACTTATTGGTGCAAAAACACGCACCCTAAATAAAGTCTTCTCCTATGAAGGTGAGACTGATGGACGATTCTTCGGTCAGCATCTCTGTCGTGGACATGGCAAGAGAATTGTAATTACTGAAGGAGAACTAGATGCAGCTACCTATGGTCAAATACGACCAACATGGGATGTTGTATCACTACCTAATGGAGCAACCAGTGCAAGAAAATCAGTACAAAAGAACTTCGAGTTTCTTCAAAATTATGAAGAAATTCTCCTTTGGTTTGACAATGATGAGCCAGGCTGTGATGCGTCTAAAGCAGCAGCTGGTGTCTTACCACCTGGTAAGGTTTCCATCGCAAAATTAGAGGCTTATAAAGACCTCTCAGACGCATTACAAGCAGGAGATTATGCTGCAATAGATGATGCGTTTAACAGCAGGTCATTTTACAGACCTGACGGAATTGTAGAAGGCAAAAGTCTTCTAAACGAAATTACTACACCTAATCCACCTAACGATCATGACTATCCATTCGACGGTCTTCAAAGACTTACACACGGGATCAGGTATGGAGAGCTTGTTACAATCACTGCGGGATCTGGTATTGGCAAGTCCAGCTTCTGTCGTGAACTTGCAACTTCTCTACTTAAAAGAGGAGAACGAGTTGGTTACTTGGCTCTTGAGGAGTCAAATAGGAGAACCGCTTTAGGCTTGATGTCTTCTGCGATAGGTAAAGCATTACATCTAGGAGAACCTACACATGAAGAACTTACGGAAGCGTTCGATTCTACGATGGTTGATTGGAATCTCTATTTGTTTGATGGCTTCGGCTCCTACGATCCTGATGTTATATATAGTCGCATTGAGTATCTTGCTCAGGGTCTAGATTGCCGAGTCATATTTCTTGATCACCTATCCATTTTGTTGTCTGGTCTCGAAGGAGATGAGCGACGAATGATTGATGCAACCATGACAAAACTAAGGTCATTGGTTGAACGTACTGGAATTGCCCTGTTCCTTGTATCACACTTACGTCGCTCAGGAGGCGACAAAAATCATGAAGAAGGAGCACGAGTCACACTCGGTCAATTGCGAGGATCTGCTGCTATTGCTCAACTCAGCGATAGTGTCATTGGATTGGAGAGAGATCAACAGTCCGACAAAGATGGAAGTTCTACGACAGTTAGAGTCCTTAAAAATCGTTATTCAGGCGAAACTGGCGTAGCCTGTACACTCGCGTATGATTTAGAAACTTGTAAGTTTAATGAAACAGAACCAGAAGAAGAATTTAACCCATCAACAGATTTCTGAGTACATAGAGATGAACAAACACTTTGAAGAAGAAGGTCTAGCTTTTCGTATTGCTGTGCCTGAATTAAACAAACCTAAACCACCTACTGAGGAGGCTATCAAGCGAGCACAGTTCGTTGATAAGACCTACGTATGGACAGGGAAGTGAGTCTTGTTTTTGATTTAGAGACTAATGGGTTTCTAAGAGATGTATCTACTGTTCACTGTCTAGCTATTCATGATCTCGATACTGAGAAAACTATCACATACAACGACACGGGTTCTCAGGAGCCTGTTGTACGTGGGATACAACGACTCCAGGATGCTGATCTGGTTATCGGGCACAACATTATTGGCTACGATCTTCCTGTTATTCGGAAACTTTACGGTTGGTTTAAGTCTCCTGGTATCACTATTGATACTTTACTTTTATCTAGGTTATACCATCCGGATATGATCAAGGTAGACAAGAAACATAATTGGAAGCATATGCCGTTGAAGTTATACGGCAGACATTCTTTAGAGTCCTACGGTTACAGATTAGGTGAATTTAAAGGTTCATTCGGTGCCAGTTCTGATTGGAAAGACTGGTCACAAGAGATGGAAGATTACTGCATACAAGATGTACACGTCACCACCAAACTTTGGAAACACTTTACACCATACCTGAATGGATCTCGTTAGAACATCGAGTTCAGGAAATACTTACTCAACAGGAGATACATGGCTGGCGATTTGATGAACCTGCTGCATGGAAACTTACATCGACTCTCGAACAAGAACTTCGAGACACTCAAGAGATACTTCGACGGCGACACCCTTACGTTAGAGGAGGAGAATTCACTCCGAAACGAGATAACCGCACACAGGGATATGTCAAGGGTGCACCCATTACTCGACTGAAAGAATTTAATCCAACCTCAAGAGATCACATTGCATGGATATTGCAAACATACTATGGCTGGATTCCGATCCAGCTGACAACTACTGGGAAACCTATCATCGACGAAGTGATTCTGAAAGAGATAGGGTCAGAGATTTCTATGATGTTTCTGAGATGTTTGACGGTAACGAAAATGCTTGGTCAAGTCTCTCAAGGCGCGAACGCTTGGCTGAAGCTATGTACGACTAATGGCAGATTACATCATCATTGCAGTGTATCTACTAATACCCATCGTTGTGCTCATCGTAATCCAAACCTCGCCCAAGTAAATTCTGATGTAAGATTTCGACGACTCTTTATTCCAAGCGAAGGTCTCACTATGGTCGGCGCTGACTTGTCTGGGATTGAGCTTCGTATGCTCGCTCATTACCTTGCTCGTTATGACGAAGGGAGATACGCAAAGTTATTACTTGAAGATGACATCCACCAAGTCAATGCCGACAAAATTGGAATTTCAAGGCGACAAGTAAAAACCGTAAGCTACGCAATGCTGTATGGAGCGGGTGATGAAAAAATAGGACATTCTTATGACCCACAACTATCAACATCAGCTGCCAAACGCAAAGGTAAAGAGATTAGATCAGCATATGTGGAAGCTATTGAAGGACTCGGTGAACTCTTGGAAGCAATTAAGAAAGTTGCGGAACAAGGCTCCATACGATCTCTCGATGGAAGAAAAATTGCGGTTGATTCACCTCACAAGGCATTAAATTTCTTGCTTCAGAGCGGAGCCGCCACGATCGCTAAACGATGGATGGTGATCAATCAAGACCACATAAAAGAACTAAAGCTTTGCTGTAGTCAGTTAGCTTTTGTACACGACGAATTACAATTTGAAGTAGAACCAAAACATGTCGAAGATTTACGTTCATCCTTGGTACTTAGCGCTATCGAGGCTGGAGAATACTACAACTTACGGATTAAAATCGAAGCAGAAGCAGTGCAAGGAGATAACTGGAGTACTACCCATTAAACCACTAAATGAAACTACTAATAGATGCTGATTACATCGTATATAAATGCTGTGCATCAGCAGAATACGACATTGATTATGGTGATGATGTAATTGTAGTTGGAAGTTCATTCAAGGAAGCCTATGGCAATACTATCCGTGAATTGAACAAAATTAAAAACCAATACTTTGATGGAGAACTAATCCTATTCTTTAGTGACTCTATCAACTTCCGTAAAATGGTTGATCCTGACTACAAGGGTCATCGTAACAGGAAGAAGCCATGCGGCTATAAGCGAGTAATAAACAAGCTTGCTGACAACTATCCATTAATCAGGATGCCTACCTTAGAAGCAGACGATGCCATGGGTATTTATGCAACATCGAATGATGACTGCATTATTGTATCTCCTGATAAGGATATGAAACAGATACCTGGTACGTTGTACAATCTAACTGAAACCTTCACTATTACTGAGCAAGAAGGATGGGAATGGTTCCTGATCCAAACACTTGCAGGTGACTCTACTGATGGTTACTCAGGAGCACCCGGCTACGGCATAAAAACTAGCGCAAAATTTTTTGCTGATAATGGATACACTTGGAATAGTGTTGTCAAAGCATTCAAACAAAAAGGTCTGACAGAAGAGGATGCTTTACGAAACGCACGTCTTGCAAAGATCCTCACCTCTAAAGACTATGACAAACAACCGATCCTCTTCAGTCCCACCGTTTCCGGTGACTGACATGACGATGGAGCAAGAGTTTAAGATGAGACAACTGGAAGACGGATTAGAGAAAGCAAGTAGAGAAGATATGATTACTATTCTACTTGCACTACAACGTCAGTGTTTTGTCTTAGGCAACAACGTTAAAAACTTATTGGCTCAATGGTAAACAAATCACCCAGTCACTACACCCGTGGCAACATTGAGGTTTGGGATTTCATTAGAGACCAAGACCTCAACTATCATCTTGGTAATGCTATTAAATATATTTGCAGAGCCGGTCACAAGTCTCCTGCAACGAAAGCGGAAGACCTTAAAAAAGCTATCCACTATCTTGAAAATGAACTCCAACACACGCCATTGTGTCAGTCAGTCACTATCCGATCAAGCAATGCAGTTTCGGCTGGCTTATGGGACCCAGAACTCATTGGAGAACCGGACTATGCAACTGGCTTTGATCGCTGAAGAGTTTGAAGAGTTTAGATCAGCTGTTAATAATGAGCCGTACGAAAATGAATTAAAAGAACTAGCAGATCTTGTGTATGTCTGCTTTCAATATGCAGAGAATATGGAATGGGATTTAGAGGAGGCTTTGGATCGTGTCCATAAATCAAACATGTCAAAGCTTGGTCTGGATGGTAAGCCTATTCGACGAGCAGATGGCAAGGTCTTAAAAGGACCAGAATATCAACCACCTAATTTGAAAGATCTAGTAAATGCCTAATCTTATCTCCCGCACCGGAAGGGTGCAATCTTGGATCGATGATCCCGAAGGACGCTTGCCAGTGTCCTGCACAGTATTTGTTGTTGAAGACTCAATGGAGGGTCCTAATGGAATCGAAGACTCATGGCGTTTCGCCTCTCATGCACTCCGTAATGGCGCTGGATGCGCGATCCACCTTTCAAGACTACGACCGAGAGGAAGCGACAATGGCAGCGGACTTATTGCTTCAGGTCCAGTATCGTTTGGAAGGATTTATAGTAGCCTCAATGAAACTCTCAGACGTGGAGGAAAATACAAGAACGGTGCGATAGTTCTCCACCTTGACGCATCGCATCCTGACATCAATGAGTTCATCACCACACCACGTGAGCAACTGCCATGGGTGAAGCGATGTGTAAACATCACTGATGAATGGTGGAAGGATATGTCTGCCAATACAAAAGCAAAACTATTACAAGCAATCAAAGCCGGTGATGTCTGGCTGAATAAAGTTAAGTATGAAGGAACAAAGAGAATACGTGGAAACGTTTGCCTTGAAGTGTACCTGCCAAGTCGCGGGACTTGCTTGTTACAGCACGTCTGTCTTGGAGCCTGTACATATGAAGACATCCCAAAAGCTTACCGTGTCGGGATGCAAGAACTTTGTGAGTTACATGCAAAGACAGGTGTTGGAGAGACTGGAGAGTACCTACCTTCTACCTCTGATCGACAGGTTGGACTTGGAGTATTGGGTCTCGCAAATCTCTTGCGGAGATACAACGTTAGTTACGAGCAATTTGGACGTGCACTTGAACACTTCAATAACAACGACACCAGAGCAACCGTTGCCTACGAGCTAGTCACACGCATTGCTCAAGGCATCAAGGAAGCCTCTGAAATAGCTCGCCAACACAATATGGTTCGAGCGTTTGCTATCGCTCCCACAGCGTCTTGTAGCTACCGCTCACAGGACACTGACGGGTTCACTTGTACTCCTGAGATCGCACCACCTATTGCACGGACAGTTGACCGTGATTCTGGAACCTTTGGTGTTCAAACTTATGATTATGGCGAAGTAGAAATCGCATCCGAAGTTGGATGGGATAACTACAAAGCTGTTGCTGACGGTATTATGAAACTGTACCAAAGCAGTGGACTTCTTCACGGATACTCTTTTAATTGGTGGTCAGATATGGCAACAATGAATGAGGAATTTATTGAAGAGTGGCTACGGTCTCCACAAACCTCTCTTTATTATAGCCTCCAAGTAATGGGTGATGTACAAGATAAGTCTGATGCATATGCTGCTCTTGATGATGCAGATGTAGATGAATACTTGGCAAACCTATTCGAGGAGCAACCGATTGAACCTCAAAGTGATTGTGCAGAATAACAATGAACCCTTACGAAAAATTGATGGCGCGAAAGCGCAAATGGACACCTGTAAAACCAGTTGCAGGTACATGCCGGGAAGGCGCGGAAGAATCAATACACCGTGCTCTTGCCTTAAGGCATATGGAACTACCTGTGGGAGATTTTATAACTGATGCCTTGGCTACTGAAGTGCCGTCTGTGGCACGCGACCTACTCCTCTCAAACGTCACCGACGAAGAGAATCATGACCTGGCTCTCGGTTACATCGCCGATGCTTACGGTGTGGATGACAGGGCAGAAGCAGAAGCACTTAAACTTAGAGAAGCGTGGATGGCGCATCCAGATCACACTGTGCTCAAAGCCATGGTCGCTGAGCGTGCAATCTTCTTCGTACTTCTCCCCTTTTTTCGGTGGAATGGTGACGCTGGAATGCGTACCGTATCCGCCGACATCTCAAGAGATGAACAGATTCATGTTGCAGCGAACTCTCTCGTGTGTGCGGAATTGGGACTCAGACCGTCTCCTTCCTTGGATAAACTCAGAAAAGCCACAATTAACTGGGTGATGCAACCACTTGGAAAAAATAGTGAGGTCAGATATTTAGACAAAAAATTTTGGCTGGATAGTAGCGATAACCTGATGTATCAGGGTAAAGCTCCCGAGTTTTCTGCCACTAAGGCTGCTCGTATGCCTGCTTTCTTTGAACATTCTAATGTCAACCTCCCTCAATATGCTTGAGACCGTTGGTCTACAAGCTACTGCCATTTTAAAAGAAATGGACGAAAACTTTCCACCTGTACAACCTACACCATACGACAAAATAGAAAAGATCATGTATCAAGCCGGTCAACGGTCGGTAGTCGAATGGTTTAAACAACAAATGGAAAATTAACATGTGTATTCCAAAAAAAATCAAGATGGAAACCCCTGAACCACCGGAACTTCCACCTGCAATGCCTGCACCTGCAATGCCTTTTCAGCAATCAGCTGATAGAGCTGTATCTTCTAGAACTTTGAAGCCGTATGGTGTCACACCTGATATTCGTATTGGCTCAGGTAAAAAAAATACTAGTCCACGTGCTCGAAATAAGACATCTCAAGGAATGTCAGGATCATTGAGTATTAGTGGTAACAAAGGACTAAACATATGAGCTGCCGTCAAAGATACAACGAGTTACAAAGTGAACGTCAACAGTTCCTGGACATTGCTTACACTTGCTCACAACTGACGCTGCCATATTTGATTTCACGGGATGGTGAGAACTCATCTCATCAACCATTAAAAACACCTTGGCAAAGTGTGGGAGCTAAAGCATGTGTGACATTAGCATCAAAATTGATGTTAGCTTTACTACCTCCACAGACAAGTTTCTTCAAATTACAAGTCAGAGATGACAAGTTAGGTGAAGATCTTGATCCTGAAATTCGTAGTGAACTTGACCTTTCGTTTTCCAAGATGGAGCGGATGGTCATGGATTCAATCAATGCATCTAATGATCGAGTGGTCGTTCATCAAGCCATCAAACATCTCATTGTAGGAGGTAACTCTCTTATCTTTATGGGAAAAGAGGGTCTTAAGAACTACCCACTGAATCGTTATGTGGTTGACCGTGATGGCAATGGTAATGTCATCGAGATTGTCACAAAGGAACTGATCAGTCGTCGTGTACTTGGTCTACCTCCAGCTGGAGAAAAGAAACCTAATGAAGTCTCTGCAGGTGGTGGGCTAAACGGTAAGACTGGCACTAATACATTCGATGATGACGTTGAGGTGTACACCCACGTCAAGCTAGATAAGAATAACGGTAGGTGGACCTGGTATCAGGAAGCAGAAGATAAGATGCTTCCAAAGAGCACCAGTACTGCACCTAAGAATGCTTCACCCTGGCTTGTTCTTCGATTTAATACATTTGATGGTGAAGCTTATGGTCGTGGAAGAGTAGAGGAGTTTCTTGGTGATCTTAAGTCACTCGAAGCACTTTCTCAGGCATTGATAGAAGGCTCTGCAGCAGCCGCTAAGGTTGTCTTCCTTGTATCACCCTCAAGTACAACTAAACCACAGACTCTGGCGCAAGCTGGCAACGGTGCAATCATTCAAGGTAGACCTGATGATGTACAAGTTGTACAGGTTGGTAAGACAGCTGACTTTAGAACAGCCTATGAAATGGCTAATCAATTAGGACAGCGTATCTCTGATGCATTCATGGTATTGAACATCAGGCAATCAGAACGTACAACTGCAGAAGAAGTACGTCTGACACAACTGGAACTAGAACAGCAATTAGGTGGGATGTTCTCACTGTTGACTGTTGAGTTCCTAAAACCATATCTTGATCGTACCTTGATGGTGCTACAGCGTAGTGGTCAACTACCTAAGCTGCCTAAAGGTATTGTCCGTCCACAAATTGTGGCCGGTGTAAACGCACTTGGTCGTGGTCAAGATAGGGAATCACTGATCCAGTTCATCACAACCATTGCTCAGACAATGGGTCCTGAATCAATTGCTAAGTTTATCAATCCTGATGAATTTATCAAACGTCTTGCTACTGCACAAGGTATCGATGTCTTGAACCTGGTGAAGAGTCTGCAAGAGGTACAAGGACAGGTGCAACAACAACAACAACAGATGGCACAGCAAGAACTTATTAAACAAGCTGGTCAGTTTGCATCAGCACCGATGGCGGATCCCACCAAGAACCCACAAGCAATGGAGATGATGAATGGACTCACAGGAAACGAAGAAGCGGACCCGGACCCGGAAGGTTAAACAACCACCTAACGAAAAGGTAGAGCTGACCGTAGAAGATGCGGTAGAAAATAAGTATGCACCTAAACCAAAAGTTGGTGCTAATCGTCCTAAGAATATTGTTAATTCAGTTGGACTTGGAAACTTAAAAGTAGAAACTGTAAATGGCTACACTGACGTATGATCCCACTCCTGCTGACAACCCTGAATTCAACGAAGCAGAGCAAGAAGCTCTAGCGATTGGTGAACAGGCTGCAGCAGATCAGCAACAGATGCTGGCAGGTAAGTTTAAAGATGCTGAAGCATTAGAACAAGCTTACATCGAGCTACAAAAGAAACTAGGTGAAACAGATGACAGCGAAGAAGGGTTGCAAGAGCAGCAAACCGACGACGAAGAAACAGAGCAAGAAGTATCGCCAGCAGCTGAACTGATTGGCAATGCCTCCAAGATGTATGCAGAAACAGGTGAACTAACACCTGAAGTACTAGAAGAGTTTAACTCTATGTCTAGTGCTGACCTAGTTAATGCCTACATGGAGATGCAAGGTAACTTACCTGCAACACCATCAGCAGACTTAACAGAATCTGAAGTTAATCAGATCAAAAATAATGCTGGTGGTGAAGAAGGTTATCAACAACTAATGACGTGGTCAGGAGAAAACCTAGATCCTTCTGATGTAGAAGCCTTTGATCAACTTGTAGATAGTGGTAATGCACGTCTTATCAAGTTAGCAGTCTCTGGTCTTAAAGCAGAGATGGAAAAGTCAGTAGGTTTTGACGGAGAAATGGCTACAGGTCGTGCTCCTTATCAACAAGCTGATGTATTCCGTAGTCAGGCAGAAGTTGTAGAAGCTATGTCTGATCCACGTTATGACAGAGACCCTGCCTATCGACAGGATGTATTTGAAAAACTAGATCGTTCTAACATTAATTATTGATCATGAATGATACACTAAACTTTTTTTCATATGAATTTCAAGACAAAGTTGCGTTAGAGAGACGTGCAGATAATCTTGAATCATCAATTGAGTTCTTTGAAAAGCGTATTGAACGCCTATCCACTGGTGTTGTACGTACTTGGAAAACAAATAGACTAGAGTCAGTTACTGAACGTCTTATTGCTGCTCAAGATGAACTCAACTTTGTTAACGATGAACTTACGTTCTACCAAAATGTAGTAGAGCTACCACTCGATGACTTTGATATTGCTCTGAGCACATCAACTCTTAGTAACGGTCGGGCATTTACATCAGCAACAGTATCAATCAATGACTCACTCTTTGATGATACATTTGAATCTGGTGATCAACTAAGTGTAGTTGCTTCTGCTTCTAAACGACGTAGAGGACGAACCTCTAGATTCAAAACCCTTCCGATTGATATAAACGAAGGTGCTGGTGGAGAAGGTTCTTATACCTTTGGTGGTACAGGGCTTGGTTCTATGGTAACTAAATATGATAACTTCACTATTGAATTTGTTAATAGCGATGGAGATACCATTCATTCACAAGAATGGAATGTAACTAATACAATTTGATTAACAGACTTTAGATGGCTAAAAATGTAAGTCTCAAGATGGGTACTCATAAGTCACGCTCTGGAGGTCTAACAGCTAAAGGACGTGCCAAGTACAACAAAGCTACAGGATCTAATCTGAAGGCGCCACAGCCTGGTGGAGGAGCACGTAAGAAGTCCTTCTGTGCACGGATGGGTGGTGTTAAAGGACCAATGAAAAAACCCAACGGTAAACCTACAAGGAAAGCGTTGGCTCTACGTAAATGGAAGTGTTAATTATGCCCCAAGGAAAAGGTACATACGGAACTAAAAAAGGTCGTCCACCTAAGAAAGGAGCTAAAAAGTAATGGCAGCTAAGAAAGGACTTTATGCAAACATTCACGCCAAGCGTAAGCGTATTGCTTCTGGCAGTGGAGAGAAGATGAGGTCACCTGGATCAAAAGGTGCACCAACAGCTAAGAACTTCAAGCGTTCAGCTAAAACAGCTAAGAAAAAGTAATCACAGTGTGGTGGGTGGGAAGGTTCAACACTGAAATTAATTATGGTCGCAACAGCAACAACAATTACACAACAAAAATCCTCATGGGATTACTTTTGTGAGTGGGTGACGTCCACAAATAACCGTCTATATGTAGGGTGGTTTGGTGTCCTGATGGTGCCATGTCTACTCGCCGCTACAACCTGTTTTATTATTGCTTTTATCGCAGCACCACCTGTTGACATTGATGGAATTAGAGAACCAGTCGCCGGAAGTCTCCTCTACGGAAATAATATTATCTCCGGAGCAGTCGTACCCTCAAGTAACGCAATCGGACTCCACTTGTATCCCATCTGGGAAGCAGCCTCTCTTGATGAATGGCTCTACAACGGAGGACCTTTCCAACTTGTCGTCTTCCATTTCCTCATTGGTATCTGGTCTTACATGGGACGCGAATGGGAACTTAGTTATCGATTAGGAATGAGACCATGGATTTTCGTAGCTTACTCCGCGCCTGTAGCAGCAGCTACGGCAGTTTTCTTGGTTTATCCTTTTGGACAGGGCTCCTTCTCGGATGCTATGCCTCTTGGTATTTCTGGAACCTTTAATTATATGTTTGTGTTCCAAGCTGAGCACAACATCCTGATGCACCCCTTCCACATGATGGGAGTAGCAGGTGTTTTCGGTGGCTCACTGTTCAGTGCTATGCACGGTTCATTGGTCACTTCCTCACTCGTACGTGAAACTACTGAATCTGAATCACATAACAATGGATACAAGTTTGGACAAGAAGAAGAGACCTACAACATTGTTGCCGCACACGGCTATTTTGGTAGGCTTATTTTTCAATATGCTTCTTTTAACAATAGCCGCTCTCTTCACTTCTTCCTGGCAGCATGGCCTGTCGTCGGCATCTGGTTTACCAGCCTCGGCGTCAGTACCATGGCCTTCAACCTCAACGGATTTAACTTTAATCAATCCATTGTTTCACGTGAAGGTCATGTTATCAACACCTGGGCAGACATCCTCAATCGTGCCAGCTTAGGCATGGAGGTAATGCATGAAAGAAATGCACATAACTTCCCTCTTGATTTGGCTTCTGTTAGCAGCACTCCTGTTGCTATCAAAGCTCCAGTAATTGGTTAATTTTATCTAGTACGTTCAACCTTAATTGGTCGCATATCTACCACGCATGGAACGGGGCGTGGATTACTAGGTACTCTATTATGTCTATGAATCTCATTCGTTTTCTCGCAAAGCAGCAGAAGAAAGCTCAGCGTTATCACGTTGATGCTCTGCGCTATCGCGGTGTGATTTATAAAGAAATTGGCTGAGTAAAAGCTCACAGGGAGGTGCAAGTCCTCCCGTCAATATTGGTAGAGCCTCCAAGGAGACAACTCTGCCGTGCACGGTAATGAAAAGACCTTAACATTTTCAACAAAAATTTTGCTAGCAAGAAAGACGATAACAATTTCAATTTATTTTTTAAAATGGCTAATACTACAATTACTCCAATTGGTTCTATTAATCAGAACCCGACTTCCCTTGGTCTTACCCAAGGTGGAGCAAACTATGATGCTAAGTATGCAACTTACCTCAAGTTGTTCTCTGGCGAGATGATCAAAGCTTACGAGTCTGCCTGTATCGCTAAAGGTACAGTTCAGTCACGTACTCTCCGCAATGGTAAGAGCCTTCAGTTCATCTATACCGGACGAATGGAAGCTGGATATCACACACCTGGCACGCCAATCCTAGGTAGTGGTGATCCTCCGGTGGCTGAGAAGACAATCATCATGGATGACCTGCTGGTTTCCAGCGCCTTCCTGTATGACCTTGATGAGACCCTCGCTCACTACAGCCTGCGGTCTGAAATCTCTGCCAAGATCGGTCACGCCCTGGCTGAGGCATACGACAAGAAGATCTTCCGTATGATCGCTAAGGCTGCGCGTGAAGCACATCCTGTAACCGGTGCTAGTGGCGGCAGTCCTGAACCAGGTGGCTCTGTGATCAAGCTGGGTACTGGTAATGAGTACAACGCACAAGCACTTGTGGATGGTTTCTTTGAAGCCGCTGCAATTCTTGATGAGAAGAACGTACCTTCCGCTGGTCGCTTCGCAGTCCTGGCTCCACGGCAGTATTACGCGCTCGTATCGCAGGTTGACACAAATATTCTTAACCGTGATTTTGGTGGCTCACAAGGCAGCCTGAATAGTGGTGAAGGTCTCTATGAGATCGCTGGTATCTCCATCCGTCGTTCTAACAACCTGCCTTTCTTGGCTGGTTCTGTTAGCCGTGTTGATGGTGAGAACAACGATTACTCTGGCGACTTCACTAATCACGCTGGTCTGATTTACATGCGTGATGCTGCTGCTGTTGTCGAAGGTATTGGACCTCAAGTCCAGACCACTGGTGCTGATGTTAAGACCATGTATCAAGGTGATGTCGTCGTCGGACGCCTCGCTATGGGTGCTGGCACTCTGAACCCTGCTGCTGCTATTGAACTGCAAGCTACAACTTGATAACTATACATATCAATAATTATGGCAAATCAAACATCTGCTGCTGGCAATAACGGTGTCAGCGGATCAACTACAGGTATTTCTGGCGGTGATACTGCCATGCGTACTTCTGTAGCTAAAACTGCAAAAGGTTACGGCTCTGCCGTTTCCGCTTCAGCTGTATATAGCGAGACGAAAAACTTGCGCTTTGCTTACCACCCTGTGGAAGCAGACGCACCAGCTCGTGATCGCTCTTGATAACTATGGGCTCCTTCGGGAGCCTTTTTTTTATTTATACCCAGTATATTATGTCTACTGAAACAGAACTTTCCAGTGTAAATTCTATACTGGGAGCTATTGGTCAAGCACCAGTATCACGTATCTATCAAAATGAATCTAAAACACTTGTTTATATAAACCCTGAAATCGCATTTGTTCATAACCTACTGATGGATGTCAACACTGATGTGCAAACAGAAGGGTGGGTATTCAATACAGAGTACTGCTATGAAATGCTCCCAAATGATTCCAAAGAAATAAATATCCCACCTAATGTTATCCGCTTAGATAAATCAGAAGGACAGACCTATAGGGAATGTGATCCTGTAAAAAGGGGAACACGTTTATATGATAAGTACAACCACACTTATAAATTCGAGGGTTCTATCAAATTAGATTATGTATTCCTATTGAAGTATGCAGAGATACCTACTGTATTTCAACGGCTAATTACACTTAGAGCTAGTGGTAGAGCAGCTGTGCAACTTGTAGGTAATCCTGAACTTAGTAAGATGTTGTCTATGCAGGAAGCTCAAGCTCGTGCAGCATGTATCGAATACGAATGCAATCAAAGTGATAGTAACTTTTTTGGTACACCTTCAGGAATTGTATATCAGTCATACCAACCTTATAGAACTCTTGCACGATGACAGCAGTATCACAACTAGTTCCTAACTTTTTTGGTGGGATCAATGAACAACCTGATGAACTAAAGAAACCTGGTCAAGTAAAGGACTGTGTTAACTTTCTGCCTGATGTGACATATGGTCTACGCAAAAGGCCAGGTTTAAAATGGATTGAAAAATTAGAGGATATATCAGGTAATGGAACTTGGATTGAATTTACAAGAAAGAATGATGTAGGTAAATCCACTGACTTTATCGGATATATCGAGACTACTGGTAAAATTTATTTTTGGGACTTTGATGGTAATCCTGAGCCAGTTTTATATTCTGAAAAAGCTGTTAAGCCAGGCAGGTTTTACACAAAAAAAGAAGTAGAAGATGAGCTTAAAATTTATAAGGACAACACTGAAATACCTTATACCTTTGAGGACTTTAGTGGATCATACGGAGATGATTTCTATTTAGACAAAAGGAATCGAAAGGCACTCAAATATGTAAGTGTCAAAGATAATATTCTCATTACAAATCCTGCTATTAAACCTAGGCTTAATAATCCTAGTCCCACCGAACAGGAAAAAAACCACTTCTATGCTTTCATTGAGGCGAAAGTATTTGATAATACTAGAACCTATGAACTTCAATTTAATGAATTAAATAAGCTTGATGTTTCGGTAGATAAGGTTGTACGAAAAGTCACTGGTCTTAGTGTGCTTTCAACCAAAAAATTAAATAATAATAAGAAAATAAATGAATTCAATCAGCCTGCTTGTATTTATAATCAAGCTCAATATACGTTCGAGGGGACATCTTTCAATGATGCTGGGCAGAGAATACTAGGATCTAACACTCTTGATTCAGACCAAGATGGTGAGAATCTAAAAATCAAGTCAGGTAGAGTTCCGGTTCAAATTGAATTTAGACTTAGAGGGCAGCAAACAGTACCCGTAGAAGATGAGACTATAGCAACTTGTAAGTATGATATTGTTCAATTAAAGATCATCGATGGTGGTGATAAGTTTAAAGAAGGTGATGTTATCCGTTTCAAATGTAGAGTTAAGAGGGATGATGTAGCTGGTATTGCTGAAGGTCGCAACTTTTTTGACCTGTGGTTAGAAGTAACAGATGTAGAAACTACCTACAGACCTACAAATGGTTTCACAATTAATAATGAAATAGAAGATGCTAATGGAAATACGTTACCAACAACTGATTTTGTTTCTATTCAAGAAATTCTAACATCTTTAAAGAATAATATAGTTGCTGAAGATACTGCAAGGGATGCTCTTGTTGACGAAGAAAAACTGTTTGATAAGGTAGAAGTAATAGGTAATGGTATTTACCTAGAATCTCAAAGGGCGTTTCTAATCCAATCGTCTGAGATGGATCTTTTTAATATCTTAAATAGTGAGAAAAAAGAAGACGATAATGTACCAATTGCTTACGTTAACAACACAGCTAATCTGCCTCTGGAATGTAGTCCTTTATTTCTAGTCAAAGTACTGAACTCCTTTAGTGACAAAGACGATGCCTATTTTCAATTTTTAAATTCTAATCCAGGCATTACATTCAAAGATGAAAATGATAATGTTATACCTGAAGAAAAAGTAGAGGAAATCCTAATTGAGAACTCAGGACAGGGTTATTGGGTAGAAATAGGTAAACCATTTGATAGTGATGAGTTTAGAAATAAAACTATGCCACATGCTATTACTAGTACAGGTGCAGGTTTTGTTGTATCTAGGGTTAATTGGAAAAAACGTACCGCAGGTGATGCTTCGTTTAATCCTAGTTTTACTGAGGATGAAGCTAAAATTACAGCACTCAATTTCTTTAAAAATAGACTGATACTTCTGACTACAGCTGGAACTATTATCACTAGTACAGCTGAAAATATTATTGATCTATTTCCACAAACAGCACTTACCACATCAGTAACAGACCCTATTGATATTATTGCAAACTCTAGTAAGACAGATCCACTTTATGATAGTATTGTAACTAACAATGGTCTAGTGGTATTTGGAGGTAAATCACAATATCAATTCTTTACCTCATCAGATATTCTATCACCGAATACTGTTACTGTTACTCAAATAGCAGGATACGATTTCGAGCCTAATAGTACTCCGCAAATGCTCAGTACTAACATTAGCTTTGTAACCAGTAGTGAAGCGACACGTATGTATGAAATGACAAACGTGTTTGATCGTGGTCAGGTTGATGTCAATGAACGTAGTAAAATTATTCAAGCTAAATTCAATAAGGGATATACTTACGCTTCATCTTCTAGAACTTATAATTTACTAGCATACACTAGACCTTTGCCTATAGCAAAAAATAGAGTTCAAGAAGATATTGATTTAGGTAAGATCATGTGGGTCTATATCTACTTAAAAGATAGCAGCCAAAGTGATCAACAAACAGCTTGGGTAAGGTTTGAATTTCCACATCCTGTAAAGCATCACTTCTTTAAAGATGACAAGATGTACGTAATTACAGGAAATAGTAAAGTAAATGCAAATGCAACCGAATGTTATTACACATCATTAGATGTTGGAGCATTCAATAGTGCAGCATCTTCACTAGATAATATGACAGAGTTTGTTGACTACTGGAAGAACGATCTAAAAGAAGAAAACATACCGTGGGAACTTACTAGCAACGAAACCATTGTACCTAGTGTCTCTACTAAATATTCTGATGGTTCGCCACATAATATCACAGGAATCAAATATAACTGTCAAGTTGATCTACCAAAATACTATGTAACTTCTACAGTAGGTTCGGAGTTCCGTGCAGATACCACAGCGTCACTTACCGTGCATAGATATAAGATTAATCATGGTGCCGTAGGTGCTTATCATGTTGATATTAAAAGGTCTGGTAAATCTGAAGATGACTATACAATATTGTATGAACAGCCATATGCAGATGGTGGTATAGCTGGATATGCTGAAAAAGATTACCCAATTGCATTAGAACAAGAACAGACTGTACCTATTTACGATCGTAATACTAATATCAATATTTCAATTAGAAGTGATTTTAATCTTCCTTGTATCATCTATTCTTTGAGATGGGAAGGAGACTATACTAACCGTTATTACAAACGTGTCTAAATTTATCCATCCTTGTACGTTAGAGGCTGCCTATCAGGTTGCTTCTAACCTACGACCAGACGACGCTAGAGAGGTTATAGAAGGGCATGGTCATATACCTACCATTCATATACCTCTAGCCTCTCAGAAAGGCTTCTGCGTCTATTTCACGGTGCCTAACGGCAAGACTGCCGGTATAGCTGGCGTAACAGATGAAGGAGCAGTGTGGATGTTATGTACACCTGCTATTCATGACTACCCTATTACGTTTGCCAGAGAAGCAAAACGATTTATTGACAGTAGACCAGAGCCAAAACTATGGAACATTGTTGATAAAAGAAATACTGTTCACCTAAAATTACTTAAGTTCCTTGGGTTCGAGTTCTTAAGAGAGATTAAATACGGACCTAATAATCTAACCTTTATAGAATTTAGTAAATGTGTGAACCCGTAACAGCACTAACAGTAGCAAGCGGTGCAATGGCTGCAGTTGGCTCTCACCAATCTGCATCAGCTGCGGCTAGTGCTCAAAATGAAGGATCTATTAGAAACTACAAGTATCAATTAAAAGTCCGTGAAGCCAATTGGAAACGCGAACGTGAGAGGTATGAACATCAAGTCGCTCAGTATAAAAGACAAACAATAGAAAATGATGCAGCAGCTAACCGTGCTTATGTTTCAGAACAACAACGTCTGAATAATATTTATAAGAAAGCAGGGTTTGCTCAACAGAACCAACTGGTCAAACTTGCACAGAGTTCTGGAAAAATGGCAGCTTCAGGAAGATCTGGACAATCTACTCAACGTCTTGACACTGATGTTGTTTCACAATTTGGTCGCAATCAAGCGATTATGGCTGAGAGTTTATTAGGAGCACAGTCTGCTTTCGAGGCTAGGACTGGTGCGATTAACCGTAAACTAACATCTGCACAAAATGAAGCATACTCACAAGTTGCTTTTGCCCCTGAACTTGGTGTGGCACCTCCTGCGCCTGTAATGAGGCAAGGTCCGTCTGGACTATCTTTGGCGGCTGGCTTGTTAGGTGCTGGTGTTGATGGTGCTAAAGCCTATAAACAATTTGGTCCTCAAAGTGGTCCTCAAAGCTAATCATGGAACAACTACAATTTGATGATAATTTTGCTGGTCAAGGCTTTGATCCAGTAAGGCAGATTGACTACACTAAAACACTAGACCGTAGAAACCAAAGACTTGCTAGAGCTGAACAAGAAGCACTTGCTCAAATTGATCGTAATAATACAGTACGTATTCAGAATGCACAGGATTCTGGTAATGATCTAATAGCACTGAGTAAATTTTCTAATAAGCTTACAGATTTTGTAGGTGATATTGTTAAAGAAAAGCAGGAAGAAGAAAAAGCTGAAGAGTCTTCTCAGGCAATGGAGCTTTTTTTAATGGGCAAGCTTGATACGAGTGACCATGATAAAAACATGGAAGCAGCTAAAGATCAGGCACATACTGCTGCAAATGTTGAGGCAGGTATTTTAGGTGAAAACGGAGATAACTACGAAGCATCATCAGCTGTTGGAAAAAGCACTGCTTTCCGTAATGTTCAGCAGGCTAAAGTTTTTGTTGGAGCAGCAGTTGCAGGTTATCCAGCTGAAATGACAGCTGCTTTAAGTCGCAATAAATATCCAGATCGAGCTTCTTATATTTCTGCATTGAGGCAAGAAACAAAAGAGTGGGCAAAGCGTAATAATGTCCTAGATCTTCCACCACAGTTCTTAGCTAATACAATCTATCCAAAGATGATTGAAGCTCAGGCTAGGGCAGTTACTGCATGGTCTAAGCAAAATAATATCGATGATTCAGCAATGCGTCAGGATGATGCAGCTAAGAATCTAGAATTGGATCTGGATATTTCAGCATTCTTAGATGCTACTCGTAATACATTAGACAGAAACGGCAATCCTCTTGGATATGCAGGTGCATGGGATCTCTGGAATGTTCGTGTAACTGAGCTACGTCAAGCCGGAATGTTGTCTGCTACTGATGTAGAGAATATGAAGAAGCAACTTATCCCTGGTGACGCTAAAGGTCGTACTTATGGAGAACATCATGCTCCTAAGTTTAAACTGATTGAACGTCAGGTTGCTGCAGAAGCTAGACAGATCTTCAATGAATCTGAAGCTCAACGTGAAGTTGAGGCTAAACAATTTGAACAGCAGTTTGTAGATGCATTCAGAGATGGTGACCCTGATGGTCATACTGATAAGCAAATTGACGAGGCCTACAATTTAATTTTAGATAGATTTGGCTATGAAAGTCGTGAGTTACTTGTTTTTAAAAAGAACTCAGTTGATGCTAAGACAAGAGAAAAGCAGAAGGATCAGATTGAAGATCTGATCAAAATGAATCTGCTTACACCTGAACGTCTAAAGAATTTTGATCCACAACTTCAAAGGACATATCTCAGTACAGCGCAAGGAATAGCCAAGCTACGTAAGGATACAAACAACTTCAAAACCTATGACGCAGCTATTGAGGATATGGTTAAGAAACCAGCCAAGGTTGTCAGTGCAATAGGTAACTTTCCAGCTATTGGGTTTATGGTTGCCAAACAAAAAGCACGCTTCCATGAACTACTTAATCAATACAGTCTTACTGGGCAAGAAAACCCTGCTGCCTTGGCTTATGCTCAACTAGACAAAGAATTTAAAGCTGCTGAGCTTACTCCTAGCGGTACACTTATTAATCCTTCCAATCCATATTCTACTGCAGTACCAAAGTATGATGCTGCTAATGAAAGGGATATGTTGGTAAAGACATTTCAATTAGATGAAACTCTATCTCGACATGGAAAAGATGCACTTGACCTAGATCCTAAGGAAGAAGTAACACTGTTCACTAAGACTGAACTAGACACATTTAGTAAAGGATATGGCAAACAAGGTTGGAGACCTAGTCCTCAGCTTGAGTACGTAGCAGAACAACAGGGTGTAGATCCACTAACAGTATTAAACAGAACAAGGGAGGCGCAAGGTATGGATGCATTACCAGCAAGTCCTGCTATGGAAATAATTCAGAATGAACTATCTCCTACACAGCAGAGACTACTGAATCAATTTAAAACACCAGCTCGTAGCAGTCGTGGTTTGATTGGACAAACTAAATACTATGCTGAAACTGTACCTGGTGGATACGGACAGACTATACAAGAGGCTGCTTCTAAATACAATATTGATCCTGGTTTATTGGCTGGCTTGCTTGAAGCAGAAAGTGGTTATATTCCAGAAGTTATAAAGGGCATACGTAAATCTAGAACAGGCGCTACCGGCATAGCTCAAATTATGCCAGATACTGCTGCTCAATATGGTGTAGATCCCTTAGATCCTGTTGCTTCGATTTATTTTGCTGCTAACTATCTAAGAGACATTATGGATGGACGCGGCACAGCATATAACCGCCAGGTTGATCTTAATACAGCTATCTATATGTATAACGCCGGTCCTAATTATAAGGATCTATCTACCTACCCTCTGCCTGGTGAAAATGCAAAATACTTGGGAAGAGTTTTAAAGGCAGCTGGTAAATATGGCTACGGAAAAAAAGCACTAAATGATCCTGGAACAATGCGTTCCTCTATCGCACAACAACTATGACAGATCCCATTGATCAAATCTTCAATGGTGAACCTGATGGAATAGATGAAGATGAGATGAAAGTGATTCAAGCTTCACAAGAGCAACGAATCAATGATCTAGCGGATATGTCTGCTGAGTAAGAACAACCTCAATCTTCACCTAGTCCACAATCACCACAGCAAGAGACTGCTACGGCAGTGAACCCAAAAGAAGAAAAAAAAGTAGAAGAGGATGATACCTTTGATATGGATGACGTCGGTGAATTAGCCTCTGCTATCCCTTTAGGTGTTGCTGACTTTGCTGTTGATACTGTTAACCTTATACCTGGTGTTGATGTACAAAAGGTTGGTAAGCATGACAATAATGTAGCACAAGCTGTTCGTGATATTTCTGGTCTTGTAGTACCTACCATTGCTTTGTCCCTGACAGGTATTGGTGTATTGGGTGCTGCAAGTAAAGCATCTAAAATAAAACTTTTGGCTGATCCATTTGTTAAGTGGTTAGGTACAACTGCTTTTAGTGCTGGAGCTGGTGCAACAGTTGACAGTATCTCTGAACTATCTGAAGACCATAATGCTGCAGGTAGTCTGAAAAAGAGTTTTCCTAAAACCTTTGCATGGATACCAGATGATATAGCTACTCTCGATAGTGATAGTCCTGATGTTAAACGAATCAAGAACGTAACTGAAGGAACTGGTTTAGGTATCTTCGGAAATATTGTTGAATCTTTTGCGACTATTTTACGTGGTTCTAATAGAGTAAGGAATGCAACTCAATGGATTCCTGAATCAGAGAAAGCTAAAAACTGGTTAGCTAAGAATGCAGAAGAAGTAGCTGATAATGCTGAGGATGTTGTAGCCAATAGTGCTGCTAAACGTTCTGATGATCTAGATAGTTTGGGTTCTTACAATTTCAGTAAGTCACAAAACCTAGACGAACCAGTCTTTGGTCTCCATGATATGTATGGATATGAGGAAAGTGGTATTAGATCTGCTGATAACTTAGGTATTGTTGGTGCTTCTGTTGATCTAGTAAGAATTAACAACAACCTTGATACTGTTTATGGTCGCCTAGGTTCAGTAATGACTGAGCCTGCACTGAAGTTTGCTTTAGAAGGTGTAGAAGAATATGACTCTGTAATGAGAGGTCTTCGTGATTCATTGTCAGAAGCAGATCAATATGGTTATAAATTGTCTGATGGCAAGGTAATTAACTCTAAGACTATTAAAGATGCTGGTGAACAACTTGCTAAGGACATGGGATACATGACCAATAGTGAGCTTGACACTCTACTTAAGCGTTATCAGACCGGTATCAACCCTGATACAGGTGCTCCGATGTTGTCCTCAAAGGCTGCTCAAGCTGTTAAGGCTTCACTGAAAGAAGCTATGAGGCAGTTTGGTGGAGAGTCTGATGCTTTGGTTCGTACCAGTATTGCTGGACAGGTCTCAGACCTCGCACAAGCCTCTAGATACGCTGAAGGCACTGCCGCTGTACCTAGAACTCAAGAACAACTTCTTGACCGCATAGAGCTGCTTATGGTGGCTAACGGTGAGGCAGGTAAGCAACGTGGGTTCCTGCTAAAAATGCTTGATGTTGTCCGTCGCGGTGGTAAAGAACTATCACCAAAGGAATTACGTAAGAAAGGTGCTGACATAACTGCACAACTTCAAGCTGAAGCTAAACAGACTGTTGATGTACTTCGTGAGATAAAAGAAACCAGACCTAATATGCTTGGTCCTCTTTTGTTGGCTTACGAGAATACAGATGGTTCTGTTAAGACTATGGATGCATTGAACAATTATATGCGTCAATCAACTGGTGTCTTACGTAAGGCATTTATTGATCGTCAACCAGAGATTCCTTCAGTTGTAATGCAAGGCTTCTGGGCAAACGTTTATAACTCTACGTTGTCTGCACTTGCTACACCAATCAAAGCTGGGCTGGCTAATGCTGTAGTTCTAGTTGAGAAACCAGTAACACTTATGGCTGGTGCTCTGATTAAAGGAGATGGATATACAATGCGTCGTGGCATGTATCAATACATGGCTATGACGGATACTCTAGGTAAGGGCATGAAGTACTTCGGAGAGACCTTACGTCGATCCGGTATTGACCCTAATTACTCTGGTGTTGCTGGTCGTGAATCACTCATTAAACAGAATGATAAGCAACTAGAAATCATGAATGCTTTTGCTGATGCAAAGGCTTTAGAGGGTGATTATGGTCCTCAAGCAATGATGGCTCAGATCGAAGCTATTGATGACTTAGCTAAGCATCCATGGTTGAGGATGGGAACACGTCTTATGCAGGCTGCTGACGGCTTTACGCAGGCTGTTATCGGCAATATAGAAGCTCGTGGTAAAGCATTTGATTTGGTTGCTAAAGGCAAGATTGATGCTGATGCTATGGATACTGTCGCTCAATCTGCATATAAGGAGATCTGGAAACTAGATGAACAAGGTAGAGCAATCATCTCAGACGAAGCTGTTAAGAAGGCATCTGGTGAAATTGCTATGAACTTGGATAATGCTGCTAACGATGCATTGTCGAGTGTTATTCGTAGTGTTCCTGCCCTAAAACCTTTCCTGCTATTCACCAAAACACCTATCAATATGATGGGTTTTGCTGCATCTCATAGTCCAATGGCATTGTTCATTGATAATTTTGCACAGTTTGGTAAGAACTTTGATCAACTACCCGCTGGTAAAGTAGAACAACTTCTGAAGTCAAAAGGTATTGAATTTAATCCTGAGACTGCAGAGATTGCTTATAACTCTATCCGTGCTGAGATGAAGGGTCGTAAGGCATTAGGTACACTTGCTGTTATGGGAGCTGGTGGTCTTTTCCTTAGTGGAAATATTACTGGTAATGGTATTTATGACAGACAGAAACAACAACTTCGTAGAGCTGCCGGTCAACAACCACGTTCAATTAAGTTACCTAATGGTCAGCAAGTGAGTTATGACAACCTTGGAGCTATTACTGATTGGATAGCATTGACTGTTGACATCATGGATAACTTTGATGTGTTAGCTGCTGGTGATCTAGAACAACTAATGAGCGGAATGGGTTTTGTTATCAGTGCAAGCTTTACCGATAAATCAATGCTTGCTGGTATTGAACCTTTGTATGACATCCTTAGCGGTAATCCTGCTGCTATTAACAGATGGGCAGCTAGCTTCCTACCTGCAGCAACGATGCCAGGTGCTAGTCAGATGGCTGAACTTACTCGTTTGATGTCTCCTAATCTACGTGTAGTAGAAGAACGTTTAGACGCCATGCTGGCTAATAGAACTCCTCTCAAAGCTACTTTGCCTGACCAATATGATTGGATTGATGGAGATAAAATTGTAGATTATGCACCTGAAGAGATTCTAACCCGCCTTTGGAATACGTATAGTCCTTGGAAAGTTAATGGTAAAATCAGTGATGTCAAACAGTTCTTGATTGATATTGAGTATGACCACAGACCAAATCTTAAAACTGATGGTCGTGGTACTGACCTGTCCATTAAGGAACAAGCTGAAGTTTATAGAATTATGGGTAGAGATAAGATTTTCAAGTCTGCAGTTGAACGGATAATGAAATCACAAACTGGTAAACAGTTCCGTGAAGCGTTCCGTATTGCACAACAGGAAGGTATGGAGCCACAACTTAATAAGTTTACTTCTATCCACACTGAATTAACTAAGGCTTTGAATCTAGCTAAAGAATTAGCTATTGCTGAAATTGATGCTAATAGCAATTACGCTATCTTAAATCGTAAATACGAAGATAAGACTCAGGAACAAAGCAACCTACTTTCAACCGTTCAAAATATTCTAAAGGTTCAATAAATTATGACTCTAGATCTTGAATGTCACACTAAAGAACCTTATACAGGCAATGGTGTAAAGACTTCTTTTAACATACCGTTTGATTTTGTTGAAACTGGTGACATTAAAGTTGCTTGGTTTTCAACTATTACTAAAAAATACATAACCAAAGGACCTAATGATCCTACCCATGGTTACACTATAGACGTGGGTTCTAATGGTTCATTTATTATTTTTGACACTGCACCAGAAAACAATCAGCAGTTTCTTCTTTATAGATTAACTGACATTGACCCACTTAAAGCTGATTTTGAACCTGGTTCTCCAATCAAAGCCCAAGACCTTGATGACAACTTTGTTCAATTGCGTAATGCTATTGAAGATACAAGGTGTATCGTAGAAGGTCTTATTGGAGGGGACATTGATCCCGATGACCCTGACGATATTTATTGGAAAAAAGCAGGTGAAACTAATTACTCCAATAATGGTTGGAATGCATCTGACTGCTACATTGGTTCTACATTAGCCATTGAAAATAGGATCAGAGATATTGTTCATATGGACGTTAATCCTCCTGCAGCAACATCAAGTTATGATGGTCAGCTGTGGTGGGATACTGATGATGGTAATCTCTATGTTTACTATGACGATGGTACTAGTCAGCAATGGGTTGAGACTTCTTCCAGATCTGACGCAGTTTCTGATGGTAAAGTTTACGGAAGACAAGATGGGAATTGGGTAGAAATTGCATCTACTGATATTCCTGTTAACAGCGTTAATGGACAAGTTGGTGTTATTACTTTAGGAGCTTCAGATGTAGGCGCAGCAACAACTGCTCAAGGTGCTCTTGCAGATACTGCACTACAACCAGGAGTTGTTAACCCAGTTTATTTTGCTGACCAAGCAGCCTTTCCTAGTGCGGCCACATATCACGGTGGAATTGCACACAGCCATGCAGATGGTGCAATGTATTACGCTCACGGTGGGTCGTGGAACAAGCTTGCCAATGATGGTGGGGATATTACCGGAAACATTAATATCAATATTACGGGTAATATAACTACTACTGGCAATATAAATGTTACTGGTGATACCACACATGCGGGAGATATAACAGTTACTGGCAATTCAGATCTTACTGGTGCTTTTGATTTGAACGGCACATATACGTCTAACGTTGTTGCTGTATCAGCTCTAGATATAGATTGTAGTTCAGGTAACTATTTCACAAAAACAATTAATGGTGCTAGTACATTCACGTTCAGCGATGTACCATCGAGTGGGATCTACTCTTTTACGCTTGAAATTACTCATACAAGTGGAAGCATTACTTGGCCAACTTCTGTTAAGTTTCCTGGTGATTCTGCACCTACACTAACAGATAATACGACTCATTTGTTTGTTTTTTTAACTGATAACGGCGGAACTAGGTGGCGTGCTAATGCGTTGGTCGATTTTGTTAATTAATAGAGGTAATACAAATGGATCCAACTTCTAGAGCAATACTTCTCTGTGGTGGTGGTGGGCCTAGTGGTCCTGAATATATTGGCACTTATAAATTTACAACCGCTAGAGAAGTTTTCCCGAACAACTTTTCCGCAAGCTATCAATGGCAGGTTCCTGCTCAAACTAATTACATTCAAGCGGTTGCTTGGGGTAGTGGCGCGTATGGCAACACAGTAATGTGGGGCAGCAGCTATGAATTTCGCTGCCCAATATTGGGCGGTTTATATTGTGGCACCGATGGTGGGGGTGGAGGATTTTCTACAGCAGTGATTCCCGTTACAGCCGGTGAGATTCTTTATGTTGGTGTAGGTTCTATTGGCATACAGGGCTCAGGCAGTTACCAAGGAAACAACGTACATAATGGAGGCATGGGCAACGCCGGTGGATTTACAGGTATTTTTCGTGGTTCTACCCCTTTGATCATTGCCGGTGGTGGTGGCGGTGGCGGTCAACAGGGATTCGGAGGGGCAGGTGGTGGAACCCCTGCCCAAAATTTATTTGGAGCACAAAGTGGGTCTGGCGCAGGCAGTTATTTATTTGGTGGATCGCCCCATGGTGGCGGAGGTTATCAAGGTGGAGATTCAATATCGAGCAAGGGTGAAGGAGGGACTGGATATGTAACCGCTACTAATAATCTATACACCAATACAGTTGCAGGGACTGACCGTCAACCACCGGAACAAACTCACCCTGATTATGTACCTCAACATGGAACAGGTGGGTTGAACCATGTTACTAATTATCTTATCAATTACGGTTGGAAGCAGGGGCTTCTGGTTATTCACGCGCTAGGCGGCGGATATGACCCTGCCAATAACCCATCAACTGTTATTCCGTCTTCACGAACAATTCTCGGGACTTATTAATTATCATGTTTATTAAAATCACCTCTGGACAACCTGTTGGCGACCCTATCTTTGAGCCTCAGTTTTATGCTCTTTACAACAATGTATCTTTTACACGACCAATAGCATCAGAAGATGTCGTCTCCCGTGGTTATGCTTTTTATCAAGAATCGTCCAGCCCTGAGCTAGGTCTATATGAAGTAGCTGAGCCATCATCTCCTGTTCAAGTTTCCGACAATCTTTGGGAGCAAGGGTGGTCAGTCCGTCAAATGACTGGTGATGAAAGTGCAGATGTTGACTCGAAGCGGGAAGACTTAGTACGTGCTGAAAGAAATAGTCTGCTAAATACGACTGACTGGACACAATTTAATGACAGCCCCTTATCTGATGCTGATCAACAATTATGGGCTGCCTATCGTAACTCTCTAAGGGATGTTCCTGCACAATCTGGTTTCCCATGGGATATTGATTGGCCTGAGTTTCCAAATTAACTAGATTCAGAGTTTCGTTACATTACTAATACAACCAAATAAGACAACCCTTATGAATAACATAAATAACAACAACGGAGTTAATAGTGTCTAATCTTAACTTTCCACAAAATAGGGATGAGGCTGGTATTGGTACTGGTCCATTTGTTATTGGCGATGAATGGTTATCAACTATTACTGCTATTACCTATGAAGTCGTAGGTTTCAATAACCTTAACCAAGCTGTTTGGAAATCCAAATCAGTAAATAATAACTCCAACAATCTTCAATCAGTACTTAATGCCGGTAATTATGCTTCAGATGCAAGCCCTAATGTAGCTGACTTTGCCTTAGTAGGTTCTTCTGACGGCAAAATTACTGAAATAAATCCCGGTACTGTTCGTCTAACTGACGAGACCACAAACATCGGCCCACGTATTGTTTTTAACAGCACTGAGTCTTCATTTACCAGTAGAATTAGTGTTAAAAGAAGTGATAGGTTAATCCTAGAAACCACTAATAATGAAGGCATTTGGATTAACGATAGGTATATCAATAACCAAGGAGTACAAGAGGAAAGAGACTTTAGAATTATTCCTAATGAACGTCAGTTTGCCTTTGGTGTTTATAGTATCTATGATGTTATCTTCGGTGGTCCTACTACAACTGAATATAATTCTGGAGATACAGCTGCAGATGGAACAACTATTCAAGGTAATTATACCGTAGAGGATTGGACTGATGCTTTTAATAGGGCGCTACAGAAAAACCCTATTCGACCTCTAGCATCCGGTCAGACTGGTACAACTCCAACTAGTAAAGATGATCCTAACTTTGTACCTCCTAGTGATGTCTTAGATAATGGTCCTATTAAAACTGTAGTTTTTCCTGCTGGTACGTATCACCTACTATCTAATGTTATTAGAAAAGAACATGTCACTATTGTAGGTGAAGGTAGGGGTGTGACGAAATTTGTAATGGAGCAACGTGTTGAAGATAGCGGTCCTAATGCTCCTAAAACCTTGCTATGGCGTTGTCCTCCAACACAGATCACATCTGATGGCATGGAACTGTATGGACAATTCTGCTTAGCTAATAAAGGTAAGGTGCGTGGTATTACTTTTGTTGGTCATCAATCATTTGGTTTTGATGTACCAGCTAATGAAGACAACAACCCTAGTTACCCTGATAATCCAGATGATTATGAGAATGATGTTCCAGACGGCGCTCCATACAGCACTGTATTAGCGTTCAGAGCTTATTCCAATAATGGGTATAGGTTTGGTACTGCTGAAGCTAATGCACCTGAATATGATGAAAATGGATTTGCTTTACGTAGTCAGAATGATTCTGCCGACATGGATACAGAATTTGTTGATTGCGGTTTTGGTTCTAGAGGTAAAGGTGGAGACAGGGAAGGTATTTTAAAAGTCGTTGGTCGGAATGCTTACATTAGTAACTGCTCTTTTAATAGTAACTATAACGGTCTAGTACTTACATTCCCAAATAGACCAGGATACGATTGGACAGAATATATGATAGCCCAAGGAGGGACTGATGTTTGTCAAATCAACCAAAGTCTAAGTAACGAATCCCAAGGTGGTATCTATGGCTGGCGAAGAGTACAAGTACTTGGTTGTTTCTTTCATATGGATAAAAAGGCTAATTGCATTCTTATGTATGGAAAATATCAATGTTCTGGCATGATTATTGACGGTAATCTTTCTGATATTGGGGGTAAACTGCTAAACTTCTGTTCTACTGGTACAGGTGGTTCTCAAGACAATGAGAATGATCCAACTAGCAGAGCTTACAGTAATGGTGTTGGTGGTGGACTTAAGAATTGCATTATTAGTAATAACTCATTCGGCAATCAAACTAGCAATGGTGGTATTATTTGCTTTGAAGATGGTAGGTACGACGGTAATGTAATTACTGGTAACTCCCTCTTTGGACAAGATAATACTTACAAGAGTACTGACTGTCCTCCAAAAGCATTCAAACGTTGTAGACATGCTATTGTTATTAAACAATTTGTGCAAAATAAGCAGCGTGGTTGTGTTGTTAGAAACCTAGTTATCAGTAATAATAATTTTGCTTATTTCTTAAATAGTGCTATTAAAGTAGATACCATAAACGCTACAGGTCTGAATATTACTGGCAATACTTTTCTAAACATTGGTTGCGGTGGTTTTACAGGCGATGTTGATGCAAATGGTGATTTAATACAAGATCCAGTTTTAGGTGGTCCTGAGAGAATAGCTTTTGAACAAGATGCGGCTGCTATCTACATTCGAGGGGAAAACACAGGTATTTTCGCTAATAACATGCTAACTCAAGAAGATTTTCAAGCAACCGACCCTACCAAAAAGATGGGTAGCTTTTTAATTAAAATTAAAAATTTAACTGGTAGTGGTCATACAGCTGTCCCTAACCCATGGCAAAAAGTCAATAATAATTTTAGGGAAACAGTTAGTGAAACTGACGAACCCGGTAGGTTCTGTACTACTGATAATACTCAAACTGGAATACCACTATGTTAGAAGCTGTAATTCCTGTAGGGATTGCACTTGCTTCAGGATTCAGCATACTTATGACTCGGCTCCACTCCCGAGTTCATGAGCTTGATCGCCGTTTAGATGGCGTTGAATTAAGAATAGCAGAGGACTATTTAACTAAAACAGAGTTCTCTACTGTTCTTGAACGAGTGGAATCACATATGGTCCGAATTGAAAACAAACTAGATCGCATTATTATCAAATGATTAAACTAATTAAACCAATTCTATTTGCGTTCCTTACTTCAGACTCAGTAAAGAACCTTGTAATTGAACTACTAACTGCTTATGCCAAACGTTCCGACAACAAAGTTGATGACTACGCTGTAGATCTGATTCGTCGGGAACTATTTAATTATGACTGACCCTTATCTACCACCATTTGCACCTATACCAGGACAAGAGTATTTAGATCCAGATCAATGTCAATGGGTGCCATTAGGTGGTAATCCCCAAAGATTTACCGAAGGAAGTAGTAATACTCAAGGTTGTGGGTTCACTTATATGAAATGGACCAGAATTTTGTCTATTGTAAGTTCTGGCGATAGTTGGGTAGTAACAGTAGAAAACGTTGATGGTTCTAGTTTAACAGAAACAGCACTTAAAAACGGTGCCCAAACTTTTGGTATGGTGACCACTGATGGTGGTGACATAACTAATCCTTGCGGTGGTACACCTGATCCAGGTTGTCAAGAAATTACTGGAGGATATGGTTATCTACAATATTCTCATAATCAGATATATTGGCAAAATGTATATGATACGCTTCTTGAAGCTACTAAAATTATCAGCATTAAAGTAGAGTATAAACCAGACTCTCCAACACGTAAATGGTGGTCTATTGTTACCTATGTCGATGAGGTTGGTAATACTAGGACAGCTGAAACAATACATAATACAGAAGCTTTTGCTGACTGTATTACATATAGACTTAATTTACATTCTGGAGAATGCGTTACAGATAATCCTATTACACGTCCTGATAACTGCGTAGATTTACCTTATGATCCTGCATGGATTAGTAATTGTCTAAAATTACCACCTCCAATTGGTGCTCAAGTATGTAAACCATTACTTCCTATAAGTACTAACGAAACGAGATGGTGTGTTGCAGTTATTGATGAAGATGATAGCCAAACGATGAGTGGTAATGAAGCTCAATGGAATAGTTTCAGATCTAATTATCCTAGAAGGAGACATTTTGTATTAGAAGCTTCATTATATCCTGTTGATAATACTTGTCAAAATAATCTATTCCAGGGATATGAAGTTACCTCAGTAAATGGTAAACCATCTAGTTTAAGGGTTCCTGATAATTATAAAGCAGATTTAGATAAACCTTATGCTAATTGGATGCAAACTGTTAGAACTCCTTGTGTTGACGATTGGTATGCAATGATTGGCGCTAGATATCTACCTAGAGGATCAAAAATTGCTTTATTTATTGACAATTCTGGTAGTATGACTACATCAACTGTCCAAAATTCTTATAATTTATTTGTTCAAAAATTAATTGAACGAGACATTGGTTTCTTTGTAGTTGAAAGTAATAATGAGAGTTGGATAGATGTTTTCAATAGAGAGTTTATTTAAACATGCGTCCTGATAACTGCGTAAACCTATCTTATAACGTAACTTGGGATAAAGCTAATTGTCCTAAATTAGAAGTTTCTATTGGTGCTCAGGTATGTCAACCAATTGGCCCACCGCCTCCGCCACCCTGTCAGTTTGATCCTAATAATTATAAATGGGTACGGTTTAAAGGTACTGTAACTAATACTCAATTCCCCACTACTGATCCTACTTACCAAGGTTACCAAGGCGTTAATTATGGTATAGATACTGATGGTACTCTTACCTCTGATTGGTATCACTTAGATGATAAACCAGATGACTTCGCGCCGATGATTATGTCAGGTTACATGATGCCTGACCCACATTCATATCAATACTGTGGTAAATATCTTGGTTCGAGTCCATTCAGTGATCTTTCTGATAACAGCAGTAGTGGAGGTATAACAACATGGACTGAACCTGAATTTCAAAAGTGGAGAAGCAGTGTAACAGTTTCTACATCTGGTCATCGTTCTAGTTTTAGAACTAATCTTTACATAGGTAATATATGTTGGACTGATTCATCGGGTCAAGGTATAAACGTTACCACACCTAATATACCTCTCAACGGGCATGTTGATTTTAGAACTGGCTTAAATATCGCACCGTATCCAGAAGTTACTCAAGAAGAAACCGCAGTAATTGATGGTGTTTGGGAATTTGTTAATACTGAAAACCCAGATCAAGGTGAAATTCTTGCAAGATGGAAAGGTTTAGATGCTGATGGTAACTATATTGATTGCCCTACTCCAACTCCAGAACCTGAACCTCCAGAACCCTGTCAAATTGAAGGTTGCCGTAAAGTAATAGGTCATGGTGTGCTTGAAAGGGATAGTGGAAATGGAGATGGATGGACTGTTACATTCCCAGGACCGCATCGATTGTATGGAGAAGGTCAAAATGCTACCGAAATTGTTGAAGTTAGAACAGGTAACGACAATATTGGAACGTACCCTTGGTATTTAATTATCTCCTTTAAAGTATCGAGCGGCGACAATTATGGTGAAAAGTTTAACTTCTATACAAAAGAACAACGAGATCAATATAAATTTAGAATTGTTCCAGACGTAGCTTCAAGCTCAACATGTGAAATAGAAAACTGTGACCCTTAATAATTAATTAAATGAAAAAAAAGGCTACTGAAGATCAATTTAATGAGCTTCATAACCTTGTGACTAAGGAGTTCCTCGCCCGCATTAAGTCGGGTGAGGCTTCTACACAAGATTTAAAAGCAGCTTGTGATTGGCTTAAAACTAATGACATCTCTGGTGTTGCAATGGAAGGAAGTCCACTTAGTAAATTAGCAAGTATTATTCCTGACGTTGATCCAGAGTTGGTTCAACGGAGGCTATATGGCAGCCGAACGTAACCATAAAAAAGAATATGCAGCTCGTAAGGAGTATTTAAAAGCATATCGTAAGCGAACACAAAGTAAGAACACTTCGCGTAAACGTGCTTCACGTAAGATGAAATGTGGTAAGGGTAAAGAAGTTGACCATAAGGACAACAACCCTAATAACAATAACCGTAGTAATTTACGGTGTATCTCACGTAAGAAGAATCGCCAAAAAGGCGCACGTAAAACTAACGCGAATCGATGACTCCTTTGTTCCAACATCCTGACAATTACCTTTACAACTTAATAGCTATGACGTCACCAGAAGCCAAGCGCCTATGGAGGCGCGCTATTAAAGAATACTTTGACAACACATGCATTTATTGTGGAAACTCTTATGACACTACTGAACTTACTATTGATCATGTCCATCCTAAGTCTATGGGTGGTCCAACAAATACAAAGAACAGCGTATGTGCCTGCTTTAAATGTAATCAGGACAAAGGAACAACTAACTGGGAAGCCTTCATAACAAGGTTTAATTCACCAATACGAGAACAAATTCTTAAACAGCATATTCATTAATTATGGAAAATAAAGACAAAAAGAAGGACAAAAAGAAGCCTTCTAGAATTGCAAGGATTACTTCACCTAAACCTACAGCTAAACCAAAGAAATCATCATCTCTTTCTCCTGGCATGGCTACATGGGCAAAAGCCAATCGCAAGATGATTGAAAAGAGCGGTACTAAAAAACAACGTGCAATGCTTTCTCAGGTTGATAAAGGTAAGACAAAAGGTGTTGGTCCTGTTAAAAGCGGTGCTGAATATGGTCGGTCGCTTACTAAAGGTAAATCCACACCACTTCCCAAGTCTGCACGTAATACATCAACCTCATCTACTCCTAAAGCTAAACCAGTAGTTAAGGCTAAGCCAAAAGTAAATAACCAATCCAATAAAGACGGTACTTATGGTAAGCCTTTGCCAAGCAACCCTAAACTAAAAACTCAATTAAAGCCTAAGACTAAGCCTAAACAGTATAAAGGCGGTCAACGAGCCAGAGTAGGCAAAAGGGCTACACAACAAACAATGCAGGGTATTAAAAAAACAGTCTCTAAAGTTACCTCTAGCTTTTTTAATAAAGAAGGCGACAAAAAAACTGTAGGTGGAACTCAGTACATCTTCCAAAAAGGGCGTTGGCGTAAATATACCGTTTAATCGTTTACAACCTATACCTCAGTGAATAACTAACTAATACCGCGCTCCAAAAGGGGCGCTTTTTTTATGCCTCAACTTGCTCCTCTGGAGTGGTCTAGGCAGGCTAACCAATTACAACGAGACGCTGGTAGACCACTTGATAGAGTCGATTTAGAAAAAGAACTTGGAAAACCTAACGGAAAAGTTACTCGTGGTCAGAGTTTAGATAAAGGTGGTAACTGGAAACCTAGATCAGGTAACCGTCAACTTCAAAGTCAAACTCGTGCACAAGGTGAAAGACAGTACACTACAGATACGGCAAGATCTAACGCTACACGTATCCGTAAAGAAGCAAGAGAACAATCTCAATCTACTGAACATCAACACGTTCATGGTGCTAAGACATCTATTGGTGAACACTCCCAAAATATTGCTTCAGGCGGTATTGGCGATGACTTAGATTCCATTTCCGATCCTTATTTTAAAGAATTTAAAGATAAAGCCGAATCTAAAATAAAAAGACAATACGGAGATAAGTATGTTGTCGATATAAATGAAGTCACTGGTTATCTTCGAGTAATACCTCGTGAATACTACAATAAAGAACAGTTCCGTAGTAAGCAACCTGGTTTTGATTTAGAACCTGATATGGACGTAGACCAAGTAATTAATGGTCTACCTTTTATTGTTGCTGAAAACCTAGGCTTATCTAATACTACTTTCCCTGGCTCTAGTGCTAAACCTGGTATTCAAGTCACTGCAGGTAAAGCACAATGGAAACCTGCACCATTAGGTGGCTTTATTGGTCAAAACCGTATGCCACAGGTAACTCCTCCTACTGAAAAATACGTTCCTCCTCTTGTCCAGCAGTACAGCTATAAGTCTCACAGCAACGGGAATGGAAACGGGAATGGAAACGGGAATGGAAACGGGAATGGAAATGGGAATGGAAATGGTCACAGCAACGGAAACGGTAACGGAAACGGAAACGGAAACGGTCACAGCAATGGCAACGGTCACAGCAATGGCGGTAACAGTTCTCCCGGCTCTAATTATCCTCAGCTAAATCCTGAAGTTGATTACGAGGATATGTCTAAAAAACTTTTAGCAATCGGAGGTGCTGCTGTTGGTCTAGTCTTTGAGGGCGGTAAAGTTCTCTTAGGCGGCTCTGTAGGACCCTGAGACCGGTTGAAATACCACCCGAATACATATACATATGAACGATACCTTACAGCTCTTACAGGACGATTTTAAGATCTTTCTACAAGCACTTTGGGGACAACTAGATCTACCTTCTCCTACACGTGCTCAATACGCTATCGCTGACTACCTACAACACGGTCCTAAACGTCTACAGATACAAGCATTCCGTGGTGTAGGTAAATCCTGGATTACAGGAGCGTTCGTCCTATGGACGCTCTTTAATGACCCTGAAAAGAAGATCATGGTCATCTCAGCCTCTAAAGAACGAGCTGACAACATGTCTATCTTCCTTCAGAAACTAATTATCGAAACACCTTGGCTTAATCACCTAAGACCTAAAGCTGATGACGCACGTTGGTCTCGTATTAGCTTTGACGTTAATTGTGGTCCTCACCAAGCACCTTCAGTTAAGTCAGTCGGTATTACTGGTCAGTTGACTGGTAGCCGTGCTGACTTGATGGTCCTAGATGACATAGAAGTACCAGGTAACTCCATGACAGAACTCATGAGAGAAAAACTTCTACAACTAACAACAGAAGTAGAATCTATTCTTACTCCTAAAACAGATTCACGGATTTGTATTCTTGGTACTCCTCAGACATCATTTACTATTTATCGTAAATTAGCTGAACGTAATTACAGACCATTCGTCTGGACAGCACGTTACCCTAAAGATAAACAGAACTATGAAGGTCTTCTAGCACCTCAATTACAAGAAGATATAGACAACGGTGCTGAACCTTGGCAACCAACAGATCCTGATCGCTTTGAAGATCTAGACCTACTAGAACGTGAAGCAGCAATGGGTCGGAGCAACTTTATGCTCCAATTTATGCTGGATACCACCCTATCAGATAGTGAGAAATTCCCTCTTAAAATGGCAGACCTTATTGTTACTGCCGTTAATCCTAATACTTGTCCCGATGCAGTCATCTGGTCAAGTGACCCTCAAAACGTCATCAAAGACGCTCCCATTGTTGGCTTACCTGGAGATTATTTCTACAGTCCAGTGCAACTCCAAGGAGACTGGTTACCTTACACCGAAACAATCTGCAGTGTTGATCCGTCGGGTCGAGGAACAGATGAGACAGCAGCAGCTTTTATCTCCCAAAGAAACGGTTTCCTGTACTTGCACGAAATGCGTGCTTACAAAGATGGATACTCAGACAACACACTTTTGGATATTCTAAAAGGTTGTAAAAAATACGGAGTAACTAAACTCCTTATTGAAACTAACTTTGGTGATGGCATGGTCTCAGAACTATTCCGTAAACATATTACCCAAAATAAACAATCATTAGACATAGAAGAAGTACGTGCCAATGTCAGAAAAGAAGACAGAATTATTGACTCCCTTGAACCTGTCCTTAATCAGCATCGTCTTATCGTGGACCGTTCTGTGGTCGATTGGGACTTCAAATCAAACCCAGATGCTCCTCCTGAAGAACGACTCCTCTATATGCTTTTCTACCAAATGAGTAGAATGTGTCGTGAAAAAGGTGCAGTTAAACACGATGACAGATTAGACTGTCTTGCTCAAGGTGTTAAATATTACACGGACTGTTTAGCTATATCTGCTCAAGAACAAATAGCACTTAGAGACCTAGAAGAATGGTATGACATGAATGAAGCTTGGTTAGATAACCCTGAACAAGCTGCTCAACATATGGTCCTTGGTATGTCTTTAGGACAACGAAAACAAGCCAGAGGACTAAAGACAAACAAGTCAGTCTCTAACTGGGTTTAGGACCGGTATGGACCCTATACAGGGAGAGGGAAGGGTGGACCCTCCTCTGCGGAGGAAGGAAATCGTGTCTTAATAGACACTCCTTCCTTCTTTACTAATGTCCCTGGGAATGGACATTCTGTAAGAACAACTAACACCCAATAGACACAAGTTCTTTAATATGAACTGGATCTTATTACTATCATTATCATCGATGTTGATAATCCTAGTAATTCTTTACTAACACCACCCATTCATATGCATAATATTGAGTACATTCACTCTACTCCTGATGGTGATGACCTCGTAGCTTACATGGCTAGAGTGTCAAACCCTACTAATCAAAATAATACTCATACTGCTCCTAAGCTTATTAAATACCTTATTAAACATAAGCATTGGTCTCCCTTTGAAATGGTATCCATGTGTATTAAGATTAATACCACACGATCCATTGCAGCTCAAATTCTTAGACATAGATCTTTCTCCTTTCAAGAGTTCTCTCAACGCTATGCAGCAGTTACAGATAACCCTGTAACTCCCGCTCTCCGTAGACAAGATGATAAGAATAGACAAAACTCTATTGATGATCTAGATCCTTACACAATTCAAGAACTACAACTTAAATCTCAGTTTGTCTTTGATCAAGCTCAGATGCTCTATGATGAAATGCTTAGTGCTGGTGTAGCTAAAGAATGTGCTAGAGAAGTTCTACCTCTGGCAACACCTACAACTCTTTATATGCACGGTAATCTTAGGTCTTGGTTGACATATTGTGATCTTAGATGTGCTAATGGTACTCAGTTGGAACATAAATATATTGCTGATGAAGTTAAACAGCTAATTGCTGTTCATTTTCCAAAGTCCTACGCTGGTATGTGGTCTTATGATGCTTGATCCTGTAAAATACGTAAAATGTAAGAATTGTGGAGTAGATGTGATCATTAATGCTAATTATCCCATTACTTCCGTTGATGATTGCGTTAAATGCCGCCATAAAAAATGACAAAAATCCCTGAGACCTTATATCGATGGTACAGGGACGCAAAATCCCCGTATGGGGAGGGTCAATTGCACGCTAGATATGCAATCTAGGCGTAGATACACGCATAATGCACGCCTAACGCACGGATATGTCACGTATCACACACATACACCTGACACATCTGTGCGCCAAGCTGATAGATAGCTGAGATCCATTGGTATGACTAGCTTGTCGTCACTGATAAGAACAACTGATGTACCGATAAGCAAGGCTAATCATCCAGTGATACCAAGTCATCCCATCGAATCAGCAGCAAGATGAGTACAATTGCTCACTCCATTGACTGATCCACTGAGGTATGCTGAAACCTCTTCTACTTGTTTAACGTTAGAGTTATCGATCTCTCCTGTTAAGGTGAGAGAGATCTCTAACTTAACTACAAGTTCAGAGAAACCTCAAACTTACAACCAAATAGGCTGAGTCACCGCTTCGG
>VMHT01207417.1_pt1 | contig 46532 bp, 38 predicted proteins | sample 4693611 | NCBI WGS metagenome assembly VMHT01 (sample SAMN12280063, study PRJNA550983) | marine metagenome | isolation source: seawater sampled from same location over 5 years 0.02-0.2 micron viral filtrate | place: USA: collected off the coast of southern California halfway between the port... ... | reverse complement strand
CTGCCTTCCATTTATTTTACATCAGGCAGATTTAATGTCTGCTCGTATAGAATTTGAAAGAGAATGGTTACCTAAACTAAAAGGGGAAGATAGCGTGGAGCCCCAAAAGAAAAATTATACATTGAACAAGAAAACTAGTTCAAAATCAAAGGCACTTAATACTATAGCAAGCCCAGGATTAAAGAATATGTTAGATAGTTTATGATACTAGAAATTATAATAGGAATATTGGGGGTGTTAGTCGTTATCTTAGGATATACGACTTTTAACCTTTTAAGAAAGAATGAGAAAGCAGAGGATATCATTGTTTCACAAAATAATTTTATCAAAAACATATCTTCACAGATAGACAAATCCCAAAAACGTTTAGAAGAAATAGACGAAAAAGGAACATTTCAAGGTGATGATGAAATAGGTTGGTTTTTTAACGAAGTAAAAATAATACAAAATGATCTTTCACGGTTTAAAATCGACCAATAATAATGGCCCCAAGAAAACGAAGAAAAAAGAGTAAAAACTACTTTACCCATGATACAGAATTAGCTATTGTTAGATATAACAATGAACCTGATTCTGAAGTTAGAAGTAAGATATATCAAGAAGAAATACATTACCCTTTCTTTAAACTTACTCAAAATATAATCCACACATTTAAATTTTACCATACAGAAGTTACAAATTTAGAACATTTGCAACATGAAATAATTACATTTTTATTATCTAAAATGCATTTATTTGACCCAACTAGAGGAGCAAAGGCATATTCGTATTTTGGAACTATAGTTAAACGTTGGTTAATCTTATATAATACCAAAAACTATAATAAAAAAATCAAAAAAGTTGAGGTTGATGTTTTAAATGGTGACAATTCAACTCACACCTATAGTATGGGTGAAGAAAACGTTAAAAGTGATTTAGATAAATACATGGATGTATTTGTGGATCATGTATCTGAAAATTTATTTGAGTTGTTTCCCAAAGGTAACGATGCAGCTGTGGCCGATGCCATACTTGAATTATTTAGAAAAAGAGAAAGTCTAGATATATTTAATAAAAAAGCCCTTTACATTTATATTCGTGAAATGATAGATGTAAAAACACCAAAAATTACTAAGATAGCTGATCAATTACATAAAATATTTAAATCTAACTATATACATTATTTAGAAACCGGATATGTAAAATTCTAAATCTTTATATTTATAATCAAAATTATATTATGAGTACTTTAGATTCAAATATATTTGGAAAGAAAAAGTTTTCTGATATTTTAAAAGAAATATACGATAATCAGAAGAAAAAAGAAACCCAAATCTCAGGTTTAATTGCAGAATTAAAACCCTTAATTGCAGATATAGGGGATGCCACTTTAATTGTCCCTTTAATAAAAGATTATTTAGAAATTGGGGTAAAAAATGATGAGGTATTAGTAAAAATGGCTACTATAGCTCAACGTGCTTTAAATTCATCAACTTCAGATGATAGTGTAATGCTTACAGATGAAGAAAAAGAACAATTATTAGAAGAATTAGAAAAACTAACACCCCCCAAAGAAGATAAAGAGTAATGCCATATGATAATCAATATGGATGGGATAGTGCAGTAAACATTGCTGCTAATCAAGGTTTAACCGAAGAACAGGTTTTAAACCTAATACGCTCTTATACAAAAAGTTTAAAACCCGCTAGAGTTTTAGATATAGTACTAGATGAAACCTCAGAACTGTTTCAAAATTTGCAAGGATGGAATTCTTTAGGGGCTGTAAAGTTTGAATATATTGAAACAGCCGTTAATAGACAAAAACAAAGTTTTAAAATTGCTTATCCTTTACTCTCAAACCAAAAACAATATCCTTTAGAAAATGAAATAGTATACATTATAGACCTACCTAGTACTAGAATAGGTGAAAATGATAATGCTGAACGTTTATATTATGTAAATACTGTTGCTCTTTGGAATCATCCTCATCATAATGCTTACCCAAATCCAAATCAAGGTGATCAAAAACCTTCAGAAAACCATGATTATCAACAAATAGAAGGGGGTTTAGTAAGACGAGTAACTGATGGGGATACAGATATTAGTTTAAACGGAGAAAGTGGAGGTACATTTGTAGAACAAACCAATATAAAATCAATTTTACCATTTGCAGGTGATGTAATTGTAGAGGGAAGATTTGGAAATTCTATTAGATTAGGTAATACTTCAAAAACCACTTCAACATATAAAAATAATTGGAGTGATGTAGGAGAAAATGGTAATCCTATTACTATAATAAAAAATGGCCAACCAGATAATACAGACGAAGAAGGATGGTTACCCACAACAGAAAATATAAATAATGATAAATCTTCTATTTATCTTACTTCAAACCAAAAAATACCTATAGTTACATCTTCAGAAAATTATTCTGCTTTTAGGACCCCCCCACTAAGACCAAGATTGTATACATCAAACCAAATCCTCTTAAGCAGTGGGAGATTAGTGTTTAATGCCTCTACTGACAGTGTATTAATGAGTAGTCAAAAAGATATATCTTTATCTTCTCAAATGAATATAGGTTTAACAGCAATTAAAGATGTTTCTTTAGTGGGTAATTTTGTAAGATTAGGAAACAGTTCTGCTAATCAATCTTTAGTAAAAGGGGATGCTTTTATGGCACGTTTTGATGTTTTACTTTCAAATCTTATATCACTATGTGATACTTTAGATCAAGCAACTTTTGCAAAAATAGGAATAACAGGCCAAATGGAAATAGGGCCCCACCCTACAATCTCAGTAATAGCTCCTATTGTTAGAGATAATTTAAAAGATATTAAAAATGAACTTCCATCTTTACTATCACAAGTAAGTAAAACAATATAATGGCTATAGTTAATCCAAATATTAATCAATCTGTAGCCCCTGTATTTAAAAAATTTACAGTAGCTGGGAGGGCTTATGATATTGAAACTGGTGAATTTTTAGAAAAAACTAAAATATCTGTGGGGTTAGGAGAAGCATCTTTAGGTTTAAGATCAACTCGTACTGATAATCAAGGTAAATTTAAATTTGAAATCCAACTACAAATAGACGAAGAAACGGGTCAATCCTATCATATAGATTATAATTTAAGATATCAAAAGAAAGGATATGCACTTGAAAGACAACCTATTATTGCTGCTGATGGTACAGTTTTAACTACATTAAATAATGTGGGATTAAAAATAAAAAAATCTAGGTTAGAAGAAGAAAAATCCCAACTTCAAGCAAATATACAAGAAAATGTCCAAAGAGTTAAAAATTTAATCCCTAAAGACCCAGGACAAGCTTTAAAAAATATTATTATAGCTCAATATAAAAGGATTAAAGATAGTTTAATTCCCATAATATTAGCTTTACTAGCTACTTATGGTATTTCTAGATTAAGAGATTTTTTAAATGGGGACCGTAGTGAGGTTGATTGTCCACCTCAAAATAAAATTAATGAATCTGTTAATAAAAAAAATAAAATTGTAAGACAATTAAATAATATATATAAAACAATAGATTCGGCTACAAAAGCAGTTAATGCTACTGTAAGAATAATTTCTATTTTTAGAATTTTAGCTAGAGTATTAGTTAATATTCCAATCCCAACAACTATTGGTATCCCACCAGGACCTGCAGGGGGTGTTATATTTTCTATACCTGCTTCTACCATTAATAGAATACAAGAAGCAATTAAAAAATTTGATCGTTTATTAGCTAAATTCTCAGGTTTTTCTCTACCAGTCTTAGCTGCTTTAGCTATGCTACAATCTATATTAGCTTTATGTATTCAACTTTTAGGTGGATTAGATAGTGTAATAGCCCAATGTGCTGGGAGAGGTGATACTAGGGATGGCATAGGCATAGGTGATAGAACGGGTGGAGTCCAACTTTCTGCTGATTTATTAGCTGCTACTCAAGAAGCTGAGGATGATGGAGAATCGTCAATCACCGAAATAAATGGTTTTATTTTAGATGTAATTACAGTACCTAATGCTAGTGTAGGAAGTTTACAACGTAGACAAGCTATAGCTAAAAATAGAGATGGAGTTACTTTATTAAAAGGAGACCCCTCATTTAGTTCCTCAGATCAAATTTTATTAAACGAATTATCTTTTTATATACAAGTAAATAATTTAAAAGCTGATTAAACCAATATTTATAATAAATCATACATGTATGAAATTAAGTCAATTAAAAACAATAGTTAAAGAAGCAGTAAAAGAGGCAATCCAAGAAGAAATGAAAGATATTCTTTTGGAAGCTGTACGCTCCCCTAAACAAACCATCTATGAAAATAGAATGGGTACTCCTACAACGGATGTAGCAAAACCTATATCTGAAGATAATAGAATGGCTATGAGAGAAAATATACAAAATGTATTAGGCGGGATGATGCCTGGAGCAAATGGTACCATAAGTGCTAATACTAATAGTATGCCTTTACAAGTAACAAATACTGATACTACTAGTCCTAATGGTAGTTTACCACAAGGAGAAGTATCAATGAATCAAATAATGGGTTTAATGAATAATTAATTATGGCATTTGGGTCTAGACAAATATTTCCTAATGATTTAAAACCAAGAGTAGCAATTGGTGTGGATATACCATTTAATGCTCCTGGTGTGTTTAGATCTAATTATCAAACAAAGGATGCTATAAAAGCTAATTTATTAAATATATTTTTAACTAATAGAGGAGAACGTATAGCAAATCCTGGGTTTGGGTTAGGATTAAGAGATTTTATTTTTGAACAAATCTCAAATGAAAACCTATCAGGTTTACAAGAAAATATCCAATTACAGATACAAGACTATATCCCAGATATAAACATAGTATCTTTAGATATTACGGGTAATCCTGATCAAAATCAAGTAAACATATCTTTATCTTATGCTTTACCAAGTACTAATATAGAGGATAAAATTGAAGTAACCTTTTCATAATGGCTCAAGTTAAAAGAAATATAAATTATTTAGGGAAGGATTTTGGTGACTTTAGAGATCAATTAATAAATTTCTCTAAAACATATTTTCCGAATACCTACACTGATTTTTCATCTGCTTCCCCAGGTATGATGTTTATGGAACAAGCTTCCTATGTAGGTGATGTTTTATCTTTTTATTTAGATAATCAAATCCAAGAAACATTTTTACAATATGCACGTCAAACTAATAATTTATTTGATTTAGCATATATGTTTGGGTATAAACCTAAAACAACAGGTTTATCAACTGTAGATGTAGATTTTTTCCAACTATTGCCTGCTAAATTTAATGGGACCCAAACAGTTCCCGATTATGATTATGCCGTTCAAGTATTAGAAAATACCCAATTATCTTCAATTGCTAGAACCCCTTTTAAATTTATTGTAGAAGATTTAGTTGATTTTAAAGTATCCTCTTCATTAGACCCAACTAATGTAAGTGTAGCTCAAATTTCAAATAATGTTCCAACATATTACCTTTTAAAGAAAACTAGAAAAGCAATTTCAGGGGAAATCCAAACTACAACATTTAGTTTTAGTGATTATGAAGAATTTCCTACTATTGAAATAACAGGAGAAAATATAGCTTATATTTTAGATATAACAGATTCTGACGGTAATACTTGGTATGAAGTAGATTATTTAGGAGAAGAATCAGTTTATGATAATATTAAAAACACTAACATAAACGATCCTAATAATGCTTCTGATAGTAGCGATACACCCTATATTTTACAACTAAAAAAAGTACAACGTAGATTTGCTACAAGGTTTTTAGATGATACAACATTACAACTCCAATTTGGAAATGGTAATGTAAATGATACGGATGAAACAATAGTCCCAAACCCTACTAATGTAGGTCTAGGATTACCATTTGAAATAAATAAACTAAAAACAGCTTATTCTCCAACTAACTTTATTTTTACAAATACTTATGGTATTGCTCCTAGTAATACTACATTAACTATAAGATATTTAACAGGAGGAGGAGTTAATTCAAACATCGATGCTAATAGTTTAACACAAATTACTCCTTTATCTAATATACAATTTCAAAATAATAATTTAGATGCTACAACAGCTCAATATATTTTTGATTCTGTAGAAATCCAAAACCCCGAAGCCGCAACTGGAGGTCAAGATGGAGATTCAATAGAAGAATTAAGACAAAACACCATTTCAAATATATCAACCCAGCTACGAAATGTAACTGCAGATGACTATCTAGTACGTACTTTATCTTTACCTTCAAGATATGGGGCAATTGCAAAAGCACACGTACAAAAACCAGGTATTGAAGATAATTCTAATAGTACATTAGACATTTATGTGTTATCTTATGATTTAAGCAAAAAACTTAGACCCCCATCAAATGCTTTAAAAGAAAATTTAAAAACCTATCTTAATGAATATAAAATGATAGGTGATTCTTTAACAATTAAAGATGCTTTTGTTATTAATATTGGTGTAGATTTTGAAATAATTACTTTACCTAATTACAATAATAATGAAGTATTAAGAAAATGTTTAGTTGCCTTAATCAATTATTTTAATATAGATGAATGGCAAATAAATGAACCCATTATTTTACGAAATATAAATGTATTATTAGATGAAATAGATGGAGTTCAAACAGTTAAAAAAGTAACAATAACCAATAAAACTGGTACAACATTAGGATATTCACAATATGCTTATAGTATAGAAGGAGCAACATTAGATAATGTAATATACCCTTCAATTGACCCTATGGTATTTGAAGTAAAATATCCTAATCAAGATATTACCGGAAGAGTAGTTAAATTCTAATTAAGTAAACAATGGCAATATACAAAATATTTCCTACAAAAGACGCCACATTATACTCAGAGTATCCTTTAATGAATACTGGGTTAGATGAAATGACTGAAATTAGAAACATTGAAACTTCCCTTTCAAACAACCATTCAGTATCAAGGTATGTATCCCAATATGATCAAAATGAAATAGATTATATTTTTGATGAGTTAATAGGAGAAAATAATTATCAAATAAATTTAAGAAATTTTGTTGCGACAGCAGAAAGTATAAACCAAGAATCAAAAATTGAAATATTTCCCTTAGCTTCTTCTTGGACAAATGGAACAGGATATTATTTAAACTCACCTCAAACAACAGACGGGGTAAGTTGGGCTTATAAAGATAATGATAGTAAATGGTCCACTTCTTCCTTTGGAAAATATGTTACTGCTTCTTTTACCACTTCAACCCCAGGAGGGGGAATATGGTGGGGTTCATTTACAGATACTAGTTTAATTTTACCTGTCACTCAATCTTTTAATGTAAGAACAGAGAAAGATTTAAATGCTAATGTAACTGAAATAGTAAAACAATGGTATCTAACATCTAAAGGTTTAAATAGATATGTTTTACCCGGATATGTAAGTAGTTCTTATTTTGAAGAATTTGATTTAAATAATTATGGGTTTATAGTTAAATGGGAAGATTCTATTGAATTTAACAATTCTCACACCTATACTCCTGATATGAAGTTTTATTCAACAGATACCCACACTATTTACCCCCCACAACTTGAATTTAGGTGGGATGATACAATTTATAGTTCTTCTCTAAGTGAGATCCAAACAGAAGATATATTTATTTCATTAGATGAAAACCCAGGAGTATTTTATGAGGATTCAATCAATAGATTTAGATTAAATGTAAGACCTAAATACCCAGAAAGAACATATCAAACTGGGAGTTTATATACCCAAAATTTCTTACTTCCTACTGCTTCATATTATGCTGTAAAAGATTTAGATACAAATGAGTATGTAATAGATTTTGATGTAAATTATACTAAAATTTCAGCTGATGATGTTTCTAATTATTTTACAATTTATATGAATGGTTTAGAACCCGAAAGAAATTATCAAGTTTTAATAAAAACTGAAATTAATAATTCTGTTTTAGTATATAAAGATGAATTATACTTTAAAGTGGTAAATGGATAGTTATGGCAGAAACAAAAATAGATCTTAAAAAAAAGGTATTTTCCAAAAGTCAGTATACTAAAACTATTGATACTCAATTTAGTGAATTGGGTGTTACTACTTTACAAGAAGATTTAGCTTCTCAAATTGATGTTAATCAATTTTTTCAAGTATACAATGATTTATTTTACGAAATACCATCCAATGGTGAAACTAATTCACATGAATTTTTAGTTAAAACTAGTGGTGAATATATTAATTATGACCAAATTCAAGAAGAAATTGAAGCATTAAGACAAGAAATTACAGGTTTAAGAGAAGAAAATTTGGAATTGCAAGTTGAAATTACTAGATTCCAAACTGGTGAAGAAATAGATGTAGGTGCTTTAGTAAAAGAAGCTGAATCCCAAACTACTGATACTGAAATTTCTTCTCAAAATTTAATTAGTAATAACACAAATACAAGTAATCCCTCAATTATAGGCGGTTCCACAGGTGGTTCAACTGGAGGAGGATATTAATAAATGGAAGCACAAGTAATATTTGTAAACCCAAACACATTTGAATACCAGGAGTATCAATCTTCTGATATTGGTCTAATCTCTTTAAGTGATTTGGATACGGCTTTTACAGCTTCCACAGATTATATTGAATATCATGTTTATGATGCTAATAAAAATCTAATATACCCTACAGTACCCCCCTCAAACTTTATTAACTATAATGTAAAAGAAGGTGATATTTTATTTGATCCCATTGCTAGTCTTCAACAAATAGATTTAGATCAAGGGGTATATTTTTCACAATATTCTTTCTATAGAGAAAGATGTGGGTCTAATTTCCAAAATAAATTCTTCATATCAGAGATATCATCAGATAGAACAGAACTTAGATTAGACTCTTCTGAATTTGAAATTTCAAGTGTAAGTGGTTCAATAAATAATTTTGTTTCATATCGTGAAACACAACCATATTTTGTAGATTTTCTTTTAAATTTTGGTTCTAATAAAACTATTATTGCTAATAATATTGAATTAGAGAATGAAGATGAAGATTCTACTATATTAGTTAAGCTATATGATCCACTTCCATCAGAATTTGATTTAAAATCTCAATTATGGATAGTAGAGGAATTAAGTGACCCCCAAGCATATAGGATTGAGTTCCCTGAAGAAATAATTCAAGTCAATGATTTTGAATTTATTAATGGTCCAAATTATAATATTGATGTAGTTCAACAAGTAGGAGAAGCTACAGAAACAGTATCATTTGCATCATTACTTTCCTCCCCTCAAACTTCTTCAGTACAACAATTAAAATCATTACTTGAAGAAAAAGGCATTAATATTAATGTTGATTATGGGAGCTTTAATGAATTTGTTAAGTTTTCTTCTGCATTAACAAGACTAGAAAATTTTTACTATAAAGCCAAGGTAATTGAAAATGCCCAAAATGATCTAAACACTTATGTATATTCTATATCAGGGCCCACTACATCTTCAGTATCATATTCTTCATCTAGAGCTTCATTAGAAACAACAATAGATTCTACTATTGAAGGGTTTGATGGATATGAATATTTTTTATATTTTAATAGTGGTTCTAATTTTAGTTGGCCTAAATCCAATACCACCCCACCTTACACTTTATACTCTACAGGAAGTGATGAAGTTATAAATTGGTTAGGAAGTGCAAACGAATCATTATCTACTTATGGTGGTGTAGCCCTTTCAGCTTCAAATTATGACCAAAATAATCTTGATAGATTATACAACACTATACCAGAATATTTAGTAGAAGACTCTCAAAACCAAAATTATGAGTTATTCATTGATATGATAGCTCAACATTTTGATAACATTTGGTTATATACTAAAGATATAACAAATAGATTTAATGCAGATAACCGTTTAGAATATGGTATATCTAAAGATTTAGTAGCAGATGCTATTAAAGAATTTGGTGTTAAATTATATCAAAACAATTATAGTACTGAAGATTTATATGCTGCGTTTTTAGGAATCACCCCTAGTGGTTCTTTATTTCCTATATCTAATATAACAGGTTCATCCCCACAAGAAGGACAGGAAATAGTTACAACATATATAAGTGGATCAGACGAAGTTATACCTTTAAATGATGTAAATAAAAAATTATATAAAAAGATTTATCATAACCTTCCATTCCTTTTAAAATCAAAGGGCACAATGAAAGGTTTAAAAACTTTAATTTCTACTTTTGGTGTTCCTTCTACTATATTGGAACCTAAAGAATTTGGAGGAAGAAAAAAACAAGATGGTGTATATGATAGACCCGAAGAAAAATTTAATTATACTTTAAAATTAGATGGATCAAGTACTTATGTAGAAACAGATTGGCAATTAAATAGCAATTGGGGTTCTCGAAATGATGTTCCAACTAGTATGTTTTTAAGGTTTAAAGCTCAAGAAGTACCCTCTACTCATATTCCTGTTGTCCCTTCACAATCTTTATTTAGAACAGATACAGGTACTCTCTTATCCTTAGAATATACAGGAACCGCAGGCACCTCAGGCTCATATAGTGGGTCAATTGTAGACCCAGAATATCAATATGGTGATTTAAAATTTTACCCATCAGGTAGTGATGGTGTAAGTACTTCAATCAGTTTACCATTTTTTGATGGGGGGTGGTGGTCAGTAATGGTCCAATATGATACAACAAAATATGATTCATTTAATCTGTATGCTGCTAATAAATCATCTGATGATCAATTAACTCAACAAATAAAATTTTCTTCAAATAGTAGTATAGAATCAGAATATAACTATTGGAGTGGGTCGTCTACTGCTTATTTTGGGAGTGAAGTAGGCACACGTGAATACTTTTCTGGGTCATTGCAAGAAATAAGATATTATAATACTAAAATATCAGAAAGTATATTTAATGATTATGTTTTAAACCCTAACTCAACTGAAGGTAATAGTACTAATTCATCACCCGAAGAATTAGCTTTTAGAGCATCATTAGGTGGAGAATTATTTACAGCCTCGTACTCAATACACCCTAAAGTATCAGGATCTTGGGCTACAACCTCTTCATTTGAAAATGGAAGTGGGTATGATGTTTATAATGGTACTTACGTTAACAACGTTGAAACCATATCTAAAAACCAAGTCGCAGCAGGTATTAAAACCAATACTGTTGATAAAATACAAGTTGTTTCTTCCCAAATAGCGGCGGGAAGCACATTATCCCCCTATAGAAGTGTTCAACAAACCCAACATTTAGTTCCTAAAGACCCTGATGTAAGGTATGTTGAAATAGCTATGTCTCCTCAAGATCAAATTAATAAAGATATTATATCCCAAATCGGATATTTTAATATTGGAGAATATATAGGGGATGTAAGAGAAATGGATAAAGATGGGACAAACTACCCAGCTTTAGATAGGTTAAGAAATTCATATTTTGAAAAATATATAAAATCTTATAATTTAGTTGATTTTGTTAGATTAGTTAAGTTTTACGATAATTCATTATTTAAAATGATTAAGGATTTTGTTCCTTCTAATGCTACTTTATCTTCTGGAGTTGTAGTAAAACAACATATTTTAGAAAGAAATAGAAGAAAACGTATTGTTCCCACTACAGAAAATGTAACATATAGTGGTTCAACGGGTGCGGTAGAAAGTTTTAGAGGTGGTACAGGAGGTTCTTTTGAAAGATTACAAACAAGTGGTTCTCAATTCCAACTAACTCAAAGTTGGTCTGAAGTTGTTCAAACTTTAAAGGGCCCCATTAATAAAGTTATTAATGACCAACGTGAATTTTATACAGGAGAATTTTCAAACCAATTTGGTACTAACCTTTCAAGTGTATTAGTAGATGTAGATGGTGTAGATTGTTCCCCATTTTCTAACCCCAAATTTTCTAACTTATATATAGTTGTTCCTGTATTTTTAGATCAATTTGAATTTACTGAAGAAGAGTTTGTAAAAGATACTACATCTCCAGAACAGGGAGTAGTTTGGTTGTGGAGTGATGGTACTGGGATTCAATATGTAAAAATATCAAATATAAGTCTTAATGGTTTTGGCATAACTTCTTTCTTAGAAAATTTAACTGAATTAAATTTAAATCTTATAAATCCTATAAAAGCAAATGGTGAAATCGCTTCTGATGGGGTATATACTTGGGTTTTAGAAAATGCGGTTCAAAAACCTAATTTTACATCATATAGAGTAATAGGGTATCGTCCTGAAAATATTGTAGATGCTAATAATAATACCCAAAGAAATGTAACATTTGAAGCAACAGGAGATATGATTTGGCACGCTTCAGCTTCTGGCACTACTGCTAGTCCTGTAATTGCAAATCAATTCACTGCTTCTTATGCACAAGGGTACTTCCCACCTATAAATAGTAATTATCCCACCACTCAATTTTTTAGAGGATGGGCAGATGCTAAATATTATTACGAATACAATGAATATATAAATACTACAGGTACTACTATTCCAACAAATGCTGTTGGGTTTAATAAGGGATTTATTGAAAACTCTACTGCAATTATATCTAATGGAGGTACAACTCCAGGTATATCCCAACATCCTTGGTTTATGAAAGCAATTGCTGGTATAAAAAGACAAACAAATTTTATTGATTTAGATGACCCAGATCCAAGACAAATTAAATTAGCAGCTATACAAATTAGACCTATAAGGGCAAATAATGATTATGATACTAGTTGTGAAAATTTAGATAATACCACAACTGATACTCAAAGTAAAACTATTGCTTTATTATATAATGAAAATGAAGGAACATTTGTTATTGATGGAGGTGAACTTCGTTTAAAAGAAGGCCCATCCCATCCAGATCAATATGCAGAACCCCGAACTGATATACTAGTAGGAAGGACTAAATTATATCCTTTTCCTAACAATGTTTCTCATTTTTGGGCTGATGGGTCTTTATTTAAACAGGGTACAATGTCAACCCAACTCCCAGCTGGAGATTATGCAATTAATATAAATTCAATCGTAAATGGGGATAAAGCTATTCTTCAATCTTCTGGAGAAAATGGTTTTATTGATTCTATTAGATGGTGTCCTGGAGAAGAGGCTGCTGGGGAAGAATTTGCTACATGGTATATTGAAATTGCAGATGATGATTGGGATAGATATACTGTTGAAGGTAGCGAATACAACGAATTCTCTGATGAAAATCTTAAAAATGCACAAATGAAAAGAGTAATTATTGGCCCAGCTAAATCAGAAGGAATACCTCAATTTAAAGCATCTGGTGGGAGTAATAGTGGTGGAGGAGCAGGATTTATAAAATTCTATAGATGGGTTGCAGAAGAGATGAGGGATGCGAGTTATCAAGCTTATTACATATTTTATAGATATGGCGAAATAATTAGCAGATATAGGGCATTAGGTAATTATGGATGGAACACCCAAGAACTACCTAACCAATCATCGTATAATTTGGTTAATATTCCGGGTTATCCTTATCAAATAAAACAAACCCAACAAACTTTTGAAGATGGTGGTTCAGATGACGCGACTGAAGATATAGTAGTAGTAGAGCAATCTGCCCCCTCGCGTTATGGTATTCTTCCAGTTCAAGGAGAGGTCTTTAGAAATAGTAATTTCCAATATAACATGGAATTGTATTTAGTACAATTCATCCCTTATATATTTACAGGTGTACAAGATGAGGCAAATACGCTAGGATTTGATTTATATATGGTAGGTGGGGGTCAACAACCTCTCTTAAAAGGAGATTATCAAATCAAAATCACTTATTATAATGCACAAGGAGAAGCTACAGTAATGTATGATGATACCCATACATTTGAGGGAACTACTGGTTTTGGAGGTGAGCTTAGAGTAGATCAAGATGTTCCCCATCAATATTCCTCTGATGATGCGGGTGCAATTGATCTTACTTACCAACGATCATGGGAGAGGTTGCCAACAGAAATTTCATCAGAGTTTGTCTTCCAAACTTTGAAATCTAAAATTCTCTCATTAAATCGGGATGGTAACCCAGTACCCCCACAGTATGCAGACTCCCCAACAAAACAAGTTATTTCAGAAATTGAATTACGAAGTAATTTATTATCCTCAGAACAATTAACAAATTTATTAGGTGGTAGTGGCTTTGTAGATAGTGATAGATTTAAAATAGAAATTTTAGGATTTACCCCAGCTCAATAAAATCTTATGGTAGAATCAGACAACATATTATTAAAATTTACAAATATAGAAACATTTGATGGTAATAATGATTTAATATATTATTATCGTAATGGAAGCATATTTGTAGAAGGCCAAGAAAACTTATTTATTTCTAAAGAATTAAATTTAAATAATGAACAGTTAAGCCGAACTACCCGTTTAGTAAAACGTGAAGATAATCCAAATGGGCAAGAATACACAACGGTTGATGGTGAGGTAATTACTTTAAGAGAAAATGAAGAACTTTATGTTTCCCACAACTATACTGGAGATTTATCCTTAGATAAAGATTTTAATAATAATCTTGATAGTTGGTTTTATGATCAAAATTGGCATAAAAATTATAGAATATACTTAGTAGTTAATTATAGTGATACTGAAACTACTACAACAGGTGATGAAATATTTAATTTTAAAGTTAGACAAACCTTTACTATATATAAGGATGATGAAGAAGATGATAAAAGTGGAGTATATACTTTTTCTACTATACCACCCGAAGATATAGGTATAACAGCTTCTGTAGTATTAGATCAAAAATCAACAGGTAATGTTTGGGAAACAGCTAATCTTTCCCTTTACTATAATAATTCACCAATAGCTAATGAAGAATTAGATTTAACTACTGTTACTTTACCTGAAAGGATGACCCTTTTAGTTGATTACCCACAAGATGCTATTAGTAAAAATGATCAACTAAAAATGTCTGTATCAGTTGCAAATTCCCCTATCCCCCACAATGATGCACTTTTAGTTACTTCTTATACCATGTCAATTTCTACAGATTCTGATGTAGTTGTTCCTAATACTTTTTTAGGATTTAATGATAATATAGGATTAGAAAGAGATTTTGATTGTCAACCCACATTTAATAATATTATAGTTTCAAGACAATCTGAATTTGTGCAAGATGTAGATTATTCTATCTCTTCTGAAGGATCAGGTAGTTTAATTCCTCAAAATTTATCTTTAATATTAAGTAATAGAGCAACTAAAGCAACAGTTCCTGATTCCAATTATACACAATATTCAAGTATAATACCAAAGTATTATGGAAGTAAAACAAATAGAACAGGAGTAAATAAATCTGAAGCAATTTCTTTTAATAATACTTTAGTAAATCCCTCTAATAATGATGGTTTAAGGTTTTCTCCTTTTTACATGTCAACAGATAATTTAGGGTCTTTTCCTAATGTTGAATCTAGAAATTCTTATATAGGATACTTTGAAAAAGTTCTAGACCCATACCCAGTATTAAATAGCAAAACAGCTTATTTTGTAAAATATTTAGTTGATGAAAATAAAGATGTATTAGATCCTTCAATAACAACCCAAGGTTTAAATAATTTAAAAAATACATTTAAACTAAATGATGTAAATAATTTACCCACTTCAGTTAAAGCCTCAGTTCAAAATATTGATGAAGCTAGAGAGTTAAAAGATTTAGAAAATTTTTCTACTGTATATAAAACAGCTGTGTATCCAACTCCTATTCTATTTTCCCAAACATCCAGTAATGCTTATGCTAAAGAAATATCCCTTTCAGGATCTTCAGGAGAATATTTAATTGAATTTGATATTGATAATGAAAATTATAAAAATTTAGCCTTTGTTGCAACTGAAACTAAAACTTATGATCGCGAAACAAACCCTGAACTTCTTACTTTTGGAAGTGGTGGCTCAAAAATTAGACGTTTAAAACCTATTACTGATATACAATACATTGCCACCCCTAATGAAAAAATTTATAATAATGGGTACGCAGATATCCCATCTACTTTAACAGATGATTATACTTATACTTTAAACTTTAATTTTTACACTACACATTTTCCTCCAACAGTTGTATTTGATGATGGGGGGCAAAAATCTTTATCAGAGTTTGGTTTTATTAAGTTTAAAATTGAGGACGATGATACATTTAACGAGTTTCCAATTGATCCAGATAATGTAAAATTAACTATAACTCGTTGGTACAATAATAATGAGGTACCTATGGATATTGGAGAGGGTCAATCCCAACAAGTAATTATTCAAGGTAATCAAATTGATAGACAAATTGTTAGCCAAGGCCAAAGTACTAATAGAGACCCACTTGTAGATATTCTAACCACCAGTCGAAATAATGAAAATGCGGTAAAAATTAATTTTGATAGTGTTCAAATTTATAATAAATTTAACCAAACTTTTGGGGGCGTACCTTCATATTTGTATCAAGACTCAACTTTGGATGTTTGGAATGCATATTCTAATGGAGGATATAGCTATAGTGAACCTCCCGTATATGTTGATTACAAAAAAGGAAGTTATTTAGAATGGAAAATTGAAATTAAAGTAGCAATAAATCCTTATGCCCCGGCAAAAATAGGAGCTACACATACTTCAAATATTGTTAATAGTGATGATACTAATTATAGATTAAACTTTAATGATGTTACTTTTGACAATAAAGGTAGAACACGACAGTTTAATCCACCTGAAATTGAAGGTGCAAATGTAACGCGTGAAAAAATAGATTTAAGAGGGTTAAAAACACCTGCAAAAGGAGATGAAGGTGTAGCATCTGTTCCTTATTGGGATTTTTATGGAAATTCAAGAAATCAAATTATTTTAGTAAGTAATTTGCTAAATAACCTATATGGGTTTAATTATTTCCAAATCCCTCCCGAATACATACCAGGTCCTAGTACATTTTTCCCTTTTGGGTTTGAACCAAATTTCATCAATATGCCTACCCCATCGGATCCTTGGGAAGTAGAAGTTGGTGATCAAATTAGATTTGAAAATTCTGAAACACAAAGTTATAACATTATTTCCATTAGACAAATCGATACTTCATCGGGTGAAAGACTAATATTAATTCTTGATAGAAATGTAACTGAAGGAGTAAATTTAGATTTCTTTTTAATAAGAAGATTTAAATCTGCAAATAACTTTGTAATATTAAATCAACAAAAACCTTATGGGGTTCCTTTAGCTGAATCAAGTGCTCCTGGAATTTTACAAACCCAATATCAAAATCAGGAATTAGAAAATAATCCAGATAAGGTAATTACTAACCTTATTGAAAGAAACTTAATATAAACATATTTATAACATATAACTATATAATCAATGGGATATTTAAATAACTCAGTAGTAACCGTAGATGCTATCTTAACCAAAAAAGGTAGAGAGGCATTAGCTAGAAATGACGGTTCTTTTAGAATAACACAATTTGCTTTATCAGATGATGAAATAGATTATACTCTATATAATCCAAACCACCCATCTGGTTCTTCTTATTACGGAGAAGCTATAGATAATATGCCTTTATTAGAGGCATTTCCAGATGAAAGTCAAATTATGAAATATAAATTAGTTACATTACCAAGAGGTACAGCTAAATTACCTGCTTTAAATTTGGGTTATAATGCTATTACATTAAAACAAGGAGCTCAACTAGCTATTACTCCTCAAACCTTAAATTACCAAGGTAGTAATCAAACATTTGAAACCAGTGGATACTCAGCAACGATAGCAGATATTAGATTAATGAATACTTTTACTGGAGCGGGAATTAATACTGAAGCTGCTAGTAATGCTAATGCAACAACAACACTAGGAACCAGTGTTTCTAAAACAGTAATTGGCACTCAAATTAACTTAACTGCAACAACAGTTAACACTCTATTTGGGAATAATACAACACTAAGAACAACCTTAACAGTAATTGGGCTAGATAGTGGTGCTAGAATTACAATACCTGTAACCATTAATAAAACAATATAATAAGCTATGGGATTTAAAAGATTAGAAGCCGAAGATTTTTTAGTTAGCTCAGATTCTGTATCACAAACAGTTTGGACTGATAGAGTATTAACCCTTTCAACTTTTTTTACTTCATCTACCCAAGAACAAGCATCAGTATCAGGAGAATATTATTTAGCTGTATATCAAACAGGATCAACATCTGTTTCAGCTGAACCTCAATTTGATATTTCTTATGGAAATTTAAGTGGTTATGGTTCTAGAAAATACAATAATAATGTTTCTAATAATTCTCCTACTAAAACGGTATATGGGCAATTTAGAACTTTAGTTTTAGAAGATGAAAATTCTTCTTTTAGTTTTGGAACTTCTAGTCCTTATGTATCTGATTCAATTTATGTACTTTCCCTTGAAAGAGCTAGATATAAAGAAAAAATATTACCCGGATCTTTAAGCCTATTATTAAGAAATGGAAATAATACTTTAACCCTAACTGATAATTCAAGTATTACTACTATCCCTACTTATTATGGAACTCAAAGAGCTTTCCAAGTTGTTAGACAGGGAACATCACCTGGAACCCCTGATAATTTTAATAATGGAGAAACAGGTAATAGAGGATCTTATGGGTTATTCTTACCAGATACAGGTTTAATTATTTTAAATGGAGATGCTTTAGATTTAGCTGGAGGAACACCTTCATCAACTACTTCAAATATTGGAATTAGCTTAAATACTAATAAATCAACATATACAGATGCTTTAAACCCTTCAAAATTATTTGAAGTAATTAAAGATGGAGCTTCATTTAGATTAAATTGTGAAGAAACACTATCTTCAGATTTTGTTTTTGTTAGAGTAAGAAATAGTGAATTTAACTATACTGAAAATCCTTCATTTTTAGCAGGAACAACAGGTGAAGTATATCATAATTCATCAATTAATAACCCACAAGTTTATATTACAACTGTGGGGATGTATAATGATCAAAACGAGTTATTAGGTGTTGCGAAATTATCAAAACCTTTGTTAAAAGATTTTACTAAAGAAGCTTTAGTAAGAGTTAAATTAGATTTCTAAGAATGAATGGGTGCCTTCAAACAATTCAATTCATCCGATATAATAATATCTCCACTAGAGGTAAATAAGGCTTTTACATTTTTTTCCTTAGATGTAGATTGTCTACTAGAAGGTCAAGCAGTTCTTTATGTTGATTGTACATTTGAAGCTAATATAGTTGAAGTACCAGCTCCAACCCCAACACCTACACCTACACCTACACTTACCCCTACTCCAACACCAACAATTTCTCCAACTCCAACAAACACACCAACCCCCACACCAACAGCAGCTCCTACTTTTACACCTACCCCAACACCTACTAGTACACCTACCCTAACTCCAACACCTACTAGTACGCCAACTCCAACACCTACTAGTACGCCTACTCCAACACCTACAGAAACCCCAATTCCATGTAATTTAACAGTAGATAGTACTAATACTACGGATCCAACAAACGAAACAGGTAATAATGGTACTGCAACTATAATATTTAGTGGTGGTGCAGGTACAGTAACATATACATTAAATGGTGTTAATAAAGGTACAGCAACCTCCCCAATTAATCTTACAGGATTATCCGAAAATACAAGTTATGTTGTAGTACTAACAGATTCTAATGGTTGTAGGGCAACATCTGAATTTACTTTAGGTCAAACTTCATTTAATTATGCTGCTGATTATGTAATGATAACATATCAGTTTACTGATGGTGAGGATTTAGATACTAGATCAGCAGTAAGAGTTCCAAATGTAGGACAAACTACAGCACCCAATTATTTAGGATTTGGTGGCACAGGAGGAGAAAGAGGGACTGGAGCTGCACTATGGAATACAACAGCAGGGGGAACACAAGCTGCAAGCTATGTAACTTATTGGCCAAACGAAACAAATCCATATTTAATATTTGGTGGGGATAATACAGGTTTAGGATTTGAATCCATATTAATTGATATTGATGAATTTAAAGCAGCATATCCAGATGAAACTGAAATGGTTGTAGATCTTAGAGCACATTGGTTTAGAACTACTGGTACGAATGACGTTAATGTAGAAGCTACATTATGGAAAGGTGGCACCCCTGTTAAAATATCCACTTCAGGTACAGATAGATATTATTGGAATAATCCAACTGCAACAGAAGCTCTAGTAGTAGAATCAGTTGGAAAACAAGTTACAAAGAGATATAATGACCCAGAAAGAGTTGCTACATTTAAATATAATTTAACAACAGGAGCAGGTGTATTGGATAATAACGATACAACAACACCAGGAATATAAAAGGATATGGCTAGATATTTTAACATACAAATAACAGAAGTACATAGTAATGGTCCATTTACCATATACTATGATTCTGTAGATGCAGGTAATATTGCTTCAATCTTTCCAGGTGATGCCCCCGCAGAAAATATTTCTAGAGCAGATTTAACCTCAGCTGAAGGAATAACAGTATATATCCCAGAAGATTCAATCAGTGTTATTTTGTATAATACCGATGCTGATATTATATCGGGGTGTGGAGAAAGTACTGTAATATTATCTTTAGCTACAACACCTACACCAACACCAACACCAACATCTGCACCTACGGTAACACCAACACCAACCACTACACCAACTCCATTACCACCAAATATTGGGATAGCAGGAGAAGTACTTGAAATTGATGTATTTGGTACTTCTAAGGTTTCAATTGGTGGGGGTTTTACAAAACTAAATGAATTAACCAGAAATTGTTTTGTAGAAGCAAACTCAAATGGAAATGAAGATACAGATTTTTGGGATGAAATAAACCCAGGATTTGATGCATCGGTAAGGGCAATAGCTATAGATCAATCTACAGGTATTAAGTTTATAGGTGGTCACTTTTCAAAATTTAAAAGATTAAATTCATATCCAGCTTTAGGCCAAAGGGGTATAGTAAAACTAGATAGTAATGGAGTAATAGATGAAAGTTTTAATACTAATTTAGAAGCAACATACCCAGGAAATAGAACTCCTGGAAACCCAGACACCTCAGTTGGTACTATATATAATCTACGAGTAGAGGATATTAAAGTAGATGGTACTAATGTGTATATAGTATCCAATGTTTGGGTAAAACCATTTGATTCCCGTTATTATGTAATTAAAACTGATTATGATGGTAATGTAGATGTAGACTTTTTACATAATCAAGGAATAGGTACTGCATGGTTTGAACCTCAAACAAATGAAGGTATTTTAAATACTTGTGCTATAACTAGTGATGGTGGTATTTTAGTTGGGGGAAGATTTAATAGATTTAATGGTCTACGTAGATCATTATTATTTAAATTGAAAAGCGATGGCACATTAGATTCAGACTTTGAATCAAATAAAGGATATGTCTATTCCCCAAGAACAGCTGTTTTAAGCATAGCAATCCAAAGTGATGATTCTATTATAGCAGTTGGAAATTTCAGTTCATGGAATAATGAATCAGTAGGAAATATAGTTAAACTAGCTAGTGATGGAACATATGATACAACTTTTACAGATAATGTAGGAGAAGGGAATAGAGTTGGGGGTAATCCAACTTATTTTAGAGCAGTTGATGTATTATCTGATGATTCTATTATAGTCGGAGGATGGACTACAGATTTTGGAGGTGTAGATTATCAAAATGATATAGTTAAATTATCTTCAACAGGAGTTTGGGATACAGATTTTATAACCAAGTTTACCAACCTATATGTGTATAATTCTAGGGGTACAGTTTATGCAATTAAAACAGATTCCTTGGATAACATATATGTTGGTGGTAACTTTGATTCTGTGGCAGATAGTAAGAGTTTTAGTGGGAGATGGGAATATAGAGATAGAAAAGGTATAGTCAAATTAAATAGTTCAGGAGTTGAAATACAAGATTGGTATTTAAATTTAATTACATAATAAAATTATAAGATGGCGTTAAAATCATTTTTAGTAAAAATTACAACAGGAGAAAATGAAGGACCCTACGATATCTATTATGATGTAGTAAGTGAAACTACCCATGCTCTTTTATTTGGTACTACAACCAAAGCAGATAATTTAACCTTATCCCAGTTAACAGCAGGAGAGGGAGTAGCTGTAGTTGTACCCGAGAGTGCTTCTCAAATTATTGTGTATAATGAAAATGAAATTATAAAATTTAATTGTGAAGACAATACAACTGTAATTCAATTACCCACTCCAACCCCAACCCCAACTCCTACTAGTACACCTACCCCTACTCCAACACCTACTAGTACTCCTACTCCAACACCTACTAGTACTCCTACCTCTACCCCTACATTAACTCCTACTCCAACTAGTACCCCAACGGTTACACCAACCCCAACAAGTACACCAACCATTACACCTACAACAACCAGTACGCCAACTCCTACTCCAACAATTACCCCAACTCCTACTAGTACTCCAACTCCAACCCCTACCATTACGCCAACACCCACTAGTACTCCTACGCCAACACCTACTAATGCTCCTACTAGTACTCCTACACCAACTCCAACAAATACACCAACTAGTACGCCAACTCCCACTCCAACTAGTACCCCAACCCCAACACCAACAAACACACCAAACCCTTCCCCTACACCAACTCCTACACCAACACTTAGCCCAGAGTGTCAAGATGGTTTCTTTGATATTGTATTTGTAATAGATGAATCTGGTAGTGTTACAAATGGCCCTAATAACCCCCCAGAATATGAATTTATGGTAGACCTAATTAGATACATTGTAGATCGTTTACAATCTAGAATAGGAGTACCTCAAGGCTTCCAAATAGGATTTGTAAGCTACACAAATACAACAAGAGTTATTTTAGATCAAAATGGTAATTATTCTACTATTTCAACAACCATTGATAATTTATTAGCAACTAGAAGGAGTGGTACCACCCGTACTGATCTAGGGATTAATGTAGGTTCATCAACTGTAACAAACACTAATTTTAAACAACGAGGTTCAGATACCAAAATGATTCTCTTAACAGATGCAGGAGCAACCACTGCTACAGCGGCAGCTGCAACAAACTATAAAGAATTAGATAATGGGTATGAAAATAGATTAGTAGTAGTTGGATTAAATATAGTAGCCGGGAGTGCAAGTGATAATGGATTAAGAAATATAGCCAGTTCAGAAGATGAATATTTTAATTCAACATTCGAAGCATTGGGTAGTATAGCAGAAGATATTTTAGATCAAGTATGTTCTCCTGGCCCAACACCAACACCTACTCCAACACCTACTCCAACACCAACCCCTACTTCAACACCTTTACCAGTTACAGATCCCACTCATTGGGAATGGGGGTATGTTATAGACGACTTCGAGAATATGGGAATTAGTTATAGTTATAACACTCAAACACAAAATTATACATCTTTGGCTAGCCCCACTACAAGAAACCCGGGTAGATATTGGAATATGGGGGAATATTCTTTAGGTAGAACAATATATAGATCTCCTAATTGGACCCATTTACCATATAATAGTTCAAATGTAGGTTTATTATATAATTCAGCGGATTTTGGATTAACTAGAGTTACAAAAGGAACATCAAGGTGGAATTTTGAAATCTCCCAAATTCGTAGGAAATCATTAACTGAATTAACAGGTAACTATAAAATTAGTATATTTAACACAGACACTCAAGATACAGTTGTATTAGATAGTGTAAGTTTTGGTCAAAGAGCTTGGGGGGATAGTAGAGTATTAGATGCTAGTAAACTTGATGATTCTGGTTTTGAATTTAGTGCTGCTTATATATACATAATAAGATTTATTAATACTCCTTATCAATCTAATCTTAATTATAATTTTTATATAAGACCAGCATTATCTGTTATATCATTAGATGAGATAAGAAGGTAAAAAAATATTTATAATAAAATGGCAAAATTTACAGACCCAAATGTACAAATAGAAAGATACTTAGGTAGAAATGGAAACTATCTAACGAATCGTACATTGACTGGTCAAAATACTAGAGTATCTGAAGTTTTAGTATACGATTCTGTAAAAAGTTTATATTATTCAAATTATATTTCTGGAAGTGGAGGAGAAATATCTACATCTAATACTGCAAGTTTTTTACCTGATGGAACCACAATTGGATCCGATTATACTCCTAATTATTTCAACTATGAACAAACAGATCTAAACCCACAAAAATCATTTCCCACAGCAAGCCAAGACAAACCTATAGTACCAGTAGCTGTATATTCTATTCCTTCAAAATTGTATGGGGATAAAATTAAACCTGGTTCTGTGGTTATAGAAAGTGAAATTAGTGGATCCATTTTAGATGATGGTGAAGGCAGATTATATACAATGTTAACAGGGGAAAAACAATATGTTGGTAATGTTATATACCCGCATGGCATAATTGCTATTACAAATGATGATGTGCAGATAATTTCTCAAGATGATCTTTATGGTACAGCTATATATGGAGATGCTGAATATGGAGGTAGCCTTGAATTTACAACTAATTTTGTTGAAACATATGCTATAGGAAGTACTATAACAGCTTCATTTTCAAGCTCATATACCTTATATGAAACACAATACAAAGTAACAATTGGAGCAGATGAATATAATTATTCACAAAATCCTTCAATTGTAACAGGAAGCGATGGGTCTATGTTAGGATTCGCTACAAGTTCTTATTTTGCCCCTTATGTTACAACAGTAGGATTATATAATGATAATTTTGAACTACTTGCAATAGGTAAGTTAGCAAAACCTTTACCTACTTCAAGAACAACAGATACAACAGTTTTAATAAATTTCGATACACAATAGTAAAAACATATATTTATAACAGACAAACTATAGTTCATGGCCAAAATATTATCACTTAACGGCATCCTTACAGGTCAAACAGTAGAAGCACAACACGTATCCCAATCGATACTTGCTTTTACTGGATTAGAAGCATACGATATAACCGTTTCAGGTTCATTTAATGTAATAGGAACCTCTAGCTTTCAAGCAGTAGAAGGAACAGATTTTTCTGGTTCATTCCGTGGAGATGGTTCACGTTTAACAGGAATAACTTCCTCATATATTACAGCTTCAGGGGTAGATGGTCCTTATGGGGCTAACAGTGTTGTTTCCTCTTCATATGCTTTAACCTCATCATATTCACATTTTGCACAAGCAGCTAGTTCTTCTTTAGTAGCAAATTTTGCTTTAACAGCAGAAGGTACAACCTCAGCTTCATATGCTCAAACGTCATCTTTTGCTCATACCGCTTCCTATATATTAGGAACTTCTGCAACCTCATCTTTTGTAACAGGTTCAAATGTTTACGGGCCTTATGGGTCAAATAGTATTTTATCTGCTTCGTTTGCAACAAGTTCATTTAGTGCTATTTCTTCATCATATGCTATAAGTTCTTCATATTCATTAACTTCATCTTATGCAGAATTTTCAAGTGAAACTAACACAGCCCAAACAGCTTCTTATGTAAGAATAGCAAAAACAGCTTCTTATATCCAATCTGCTAATATAAAAGTAGAAGGTTTAAATTCTGAAATTCAATATAATGATGAAGGTACTTTAACAGGAGCACCTAATTTTGTATATAGTCAAAGTACAGGGTATGTTTCTATAGCTACAAGTTCCTATTCAGAATTTCCATTAGAAGTAGGGGGACAAATTGCTCAAACAGGATTAAATTGTAGTGTAGCATTAGGTAGAAATGCCCTACCAATCTTATCATCAGGTGTAAACAACGTGGCAATAGGTGAAGGTGCTATGCAGTGTGCAGATTCAGCTTTATTAAATGTAGCCGTTGGTTTTCAAGCATTACAGGATAATGATTCAGCAGAAAGAAACGTAGCTATTGGCCACCAAGCTTTAAATAGAGCTATTTCATCAAATAACGTAGCAGTAGGTGCTCAAGCATTATATAGTAGTTTATGTGGGCAAGATAACGTAGCTATTGGTAACTGTGCTTTATATACTAATACCACAGGTAGATGTAATATTGGTATTGGAGCTAGAGCTCTTGTTAATGCTAATGAAGGAGTACAAAACATTGGTATAGGTTTCCAAGCATTAAATCAAGTAACTAATGGTTTAGGTAACGTTGTTATAGGACATGAAGCTTTAAAAACTATAGGTACTGGAGCTCACAATACAGCTATAGGTTGGAATGCAGGAGCTTTAGCTGCTAATTCATCAACAGGAAACGTATTTTTAGGAAAATGTGCCGGTCCTACAATTTGCCAAACCTTATCAAACAAATTATTTATACATAACACTCAGGGATCTCCCTTAATTTGTGGTGATTTTTCTGATAGAAAACTTAATATTGATGGAGCTTTAACAGCTTCTGGCATATGTTATCCAACCACTGATGGTACTGCAAACCAAGTACTAGTAACAGATGGAAATGGTTGTTTATCATTTGGTGTTGGAAGTGTAGATACAGCATCTTATGTTTCATCTTCAAATGTAGATGGTCCATTAGGAATGAATAGTGTTGAGTCTGCTTCATTCTCATTAACTGCTTCATTTATTACAGGTTCAAATGTTTACGGGCCTTATGGTTCAAATAGCATTGTTTCCTCTTCATATGCTTTATCATCTTCATATGCTACCAAAAACGTAATTACAGCTTCAGCAGATGGTTCAAATATTACCTTTACAAAAGGTGATGGTACAACATTTAACATATCAGTAGGTGTTGGTGGTGTAGGAGCTAGTCCATATTCAACAGGTAGTGAAAGTACTTCAATTATCCCAGTTTTAGGGAATAGTATTAACTCTGGTAGTAATTCAAATATTGCCGGAGGGTGCTTGAATGAAATAAGTTCTACTGGAGATTGTTCTTCAATTTTAGGAGGATACGCAAATATAAACAGTGGATCTTATTCTTCAATTATAGGAGGAAGAACCAACTGTATTACAGGTAATTATGCAGCAGCAGGAGGTAGTGGTTCAATTGCATCAGGAGATTATTCTTTTGCTTTTGGTGGACCAGAAACAAATCCTGCTGGAACTTTAGGTACTACTTCTGCTGTAGGTTCATATTCAGTAGCCTTTGGTTTTGGAACCTGTGCTTCAGGTTCTGATGCCTTTGCAATGGGACATTATAATGTAGCAGCAGGACAGGGTGTTCAAGCTATAGGTTATAAAGCATATGCAGGTATTGCAGGACAAAACCCTGATAGCCATAGAGGTAATACAGCTATAGGTTGTCAAGTAACAGCTTCAGGAAATAATTCTATAGCGTTAGGCTCACAAAATACAGCTATTCAAAATTGTTCAGCAGTATTAGGAGGACATTTAAATTGTACTAGGGGTGTTTTATCTACAATTGCTGGGGGTACTTCAAATATAATTTCCTCAGGGGGTGCATGCAGTTTTATAGGAAGTGGAGATAATAACTGTGCAGAAGGATCAAATTCTGCTATTATAGCAGGTGAAGGAAACTATGCTTCTGGTCGTTGCAGCCTTACCTCAGGGTATAAAAACCGAAATGAAGGAAACTTTTCTACAGTAATGGGGCAACTCAATACAGCCTCATCAGCACATAATTCTATTATAATTGCAAATAATAGTGATGTTTGCAATAATAATGATAGTACTATAATAGGGGCTGGGTATAGCTGTATAGACATAACGGGAGAAGTATCTTCATATTCTTCAATTTTAGGAGGTCAGTTTAATCGTATAATAGGTACTAATGGCCAATATAATACTATTGGAGGTGGGCGTAGTAACAAAATTGATAATGTTTATAGTTCTTCTATAGTAAGTGGATTTAATAACTGTGCCATCCATAATAATACCCATATTATAGGTTCAGATTTAACTACAGATAAAGCTTGTTATACGTTTATGAATAACCTAGATGTAGAAGGAACAGTTTCCGGTTCTATATTTAGTGGTTCTTATGTAGGTGATGGTAGTGGTTTAACCAACTTAAACATTACAAGCAATATTACTACTTTTAACGATAATATTAGGTATGAAGCTTATAATTCAACCCAAGTTATTGAAATATTATCAACAGGAACAATTTATAGTGGTTTAGATTGGACTCGTTCTTCTACTACATTAACAATTAATTCTCCTTCACATGGATTAGTTAATGGAGATTATGTTGTTATTAGAAATATGAGCGAAGATTATTCTTACTTAGCAGTTTCAAATGCTACAACAGACGCATTTGATGTAACTGTAGATGATGATGGAGCAATAGAAGGTTCATTAGGTGCCTATATCCCCGCTGCAAGAGTAACTTCTGTAGCAGATACAGGAGCTACAGTAGTTTCCCCAACAGTGGGTAATATCCAAATCCAATCCATTAAAGTAATTACAGGTGTTAAATCCACTACAGCATTTGCTTTAACAATGCCTTCTAGCATAGATAATGGAGCAGGAGCAAATAGTAGTTTAACTAATATGAACCCTCCTTTATTATCTGCTTATAGATTAGATACAGGAGGGTTTAATGCAAGTGCTACCATGATTTTAAATACTGCAAGTAATTTTAACGTGTTTAATGTTAGCAACTTAATAAACTTAAAGAATAACTTAATTAGATTTACATTCTAATATGGCACATGAGCAAGCTTTCTATGGTAGATTATCATCCTTATCCCCAGTCAACGAAAATATAGTTGTTACAACAGGGGATTTTACTAATGGGTCTGATCAATTTACAATTGCTGATTCATTCTTTGCAAGAGAAGGCCAAACAATTACTTATGTTGATTCCCAATTCACAGGAACTGTTACTATTACAAATGTAGTAGGATCTACTATTACAGTTGATCAAACAGCAAATGCTAATGCTTCTAGTGGTCAAACTATAGGTTTAAATACCCCTTCAGGTACATATTTATTTGAATCTGCTTCTTTTATTGACCCCCAAAACATAAAAACTGTAGAAAATATTACAGGAAGCCAAGATTCAGAATTTAATACAGGAGATACTGTTTATAATTTAATAGGACAAGCAGCAAATAATGTAGGAAATGCCATAGTAGGTAGATTTCATTTATATACTGTTACTGAAGTTGTTTATAGAGGTGAAACCCCACCAGAACTTTCTGCTTTTGTTGAATGGGGGGAAGATAATACAGAAGCTTCTTCTGGAGATAAATTACTACAAACTGCAGGACAAGATTTACCTATTGTAAGCCTCTCAGTTACAAATAGTATGGCTCCTATCTATAGTACAGATTTGACTGATATGATATCTACCCCAGGAGCTGATGTAGCAGGATATCAAATAGCATTAAATACAGTTATAGATAAATTTATTACTTCTAGTATAGGAGGAGATAGTTTTCCTTACACAGGATCAGCAATTATTTCTGGAAGTTTAGGAGTAACAGGCAGTGCAACATTTTTAACAGATGCAGGAAATACTCAAGACATATTTTTAATTAAAGGTAATACTGCGGATAATGGAACAATAAGAGCAAATTCAGAAGGTATATTCCAATTAAGATGGAGTGGATCTTCTGAACCCACAGCAATAGAAGGAGGAATATATTATTCTTCTTCCGCATTCTATATAGGGACATAAAAAATACATATTTATAATAAAACATAAACTAAATGGCAACTTGGAAAAAAATATCGGTATCCGGATCTAACATATCCCAATTTAGCAATGATTCAGGATATTTAACTTCAGTAACAGCACAGCGTGCTTTTACAACTGCTTCCTTTAATGGAACAAATTTATTAGCAGATGGTTCTAATGGAACTTTAAATTTCACCTCAGGTTCAGGTGGTGAAGCTGGTCTTTTAATAACAGCAACATCTGGAACTGATACGCTAGACTTTAGTTTAGGTACTGGTACTGTGCCCAATGCCGCTTTAGTAAATGATAGCATTACAGTTGGTACAACTGAAATTGATTTAGGTAATAGTAGCACAACATTGGCTGGATTAACTAGCGTAACTTCCACAGATTTTACAGGTAATTTAACATCAACCTCTACTTTAGCAGATGGTGTAACAGCTACTACTCAAACAACAGGTGATAATTCAACAAAAGTAGCTACAACCGCTTATGTTGATGCCGTAGCAACAGCTGCTGATCTTGATTTAGTAGGTGATGGTTCTACCACAACTGCAGTAGATCTTGATTCTCAAACCTTAACTTTTACAGGACAAGATGGTTTACAACTATCAGCTTCAGCACAAACTATTACAGCAACTATTGCTGATGATAGTATTACCAATGCGAAATTAGATAATAATAGTATTACAATAGGTGATACTTCTGTAGCATTAGGTGGAGAAATAACAGCATTTAGTGGTTCATTTGAAGGAGATGGCTCAGGTTTAACTGGAACAGGTGGAAGTATTATTTCTGGTGATGCTGCTGATAATCAAGTTGCGGTATTTAATTCAAGTAATACTATTGATGGTTATGCACAATTTACTTTTAATGATGCTACTAACTTATTAACTGTAACAGGTGATCAACTTATAACAGGAGATTTAACAGTACAAGGTACAGCATCTTTCCAAAATACTACAGAATTACAAGTAGCTGATAGATTTATCTTAATGGCTTCTGGTTCAGAAACACCTGGAGATGGTGGTATTGTAATACAACAAGGTACTCAAAATGTTGGTGAAGTATTCGGATTCGATTCAGAAACCACACGTTTTGGTTTAACCGGATCATTTGACGCAAGCGCTACAGCATTTACCCCAGACGCATTTATGGCAGCTATCATAAATACAGCAGGTAATGATCCAAATGGTGCAAATGCTCCTGATTCTAGATACCAGAAAAAGGGTAACTTATATGTAGCAAGTAATAGCGAAGATATTTGGATTTATTCATAAAATCCATTATATTTAACGTAAAATGGTTTTATGAGTTTCAAAGCAGGAAATGTTCAAGTAGGAGAACCCCAAGAAAAACAATCTAGGGTTTCCCCTAATATACATTTAGATAAAAAAGAGCTAGAAACTATGTTATTAGCTCTTAAAAACTCCACATTTCAAGGATCACAAGTTGAATTACTTTATAACTTGGTTCTTAAATTACAAAACTGTTTATTAGATCGAAATAAATAGTTTCTCTCTAATATTTATAACTATATTACGGCCCTTCGGGGAAGTGGGCTAGACATACTCTAGTAACCAACCTAATAAAGTAAATATGCCAAACTGGAAAAAAGTCATTGTTAGCGGATCAGATGCCGCTTTAAATTCTTTAAATGTCACTTCTGAATTCACAGCTAGTGGTTTAAATTACCCCACATCAGATGGGGATGTAGGTCAAACCATTGTAACAGATGGCTCTGGTAATTTATCTTTTACTGAGGTTGAAGCAGAAAAATTAACATTTGCTGTTCAAAATGGTGAATCATTTTCTCTCCTTAAAGGAACCCCAGTACATGTAACTTCAACAACTAATGGAACAGCTATTGTAATAGCAGCTTCAGCATCAGTTGCTTCCAAAATGCCTGCTCATGGTATTTTATCTCAAAATCTTACCGCGGGTTCAGATGGCTTTGCTACTATAACAGGTCTTATTAATGGGGTTGATACTTCAGCTTTCTCATCAGGAGATACTATTTATGTTGCTGCTACAGGTAGTTATACGAATATAAAACCCCAAGGTTCAGATAATCTCATACAAAATTTAGGTATTGTAAAAAAAGTTAATGCCTCAAATGGCTCAGGAGAAATATTTGGTTCGGGTAGATCAAATGATGTACCAAACTTACCAGTAGATAAAATATGGGTTGGAACCCCAGACTACACTGTTACTTCTTCTTTTGTAGATTTACTTGAACCCAGCTCTAGTATAACAATAGGTGGTAATCACACTTTAACTAATTCTAATCGTTCTTCTATTATAGGGGGGAGTAGTAACTGTATACTTAATTCTGATTGTAATACCATAACCGCAGGTCAAAGCAATAGAATAGTAGGTGGAAGTCTTTATAATAATGTAGTTGGGGGAAGAATTAACTGTATATCTGGAAGCTATTCTTCTATTATAAATGGTGAAAATAATACTATACGTAATGCAAGTTGTAGTGCTATATTAGCAGGATGTCAACAAAGTATTTGTTGTGTTCCTTGGAGTTTTATAGGAGCAGGTGTATGTAATGAAGTAACTCGATCTGCATATGGGGCAGGGGGTTTAAATGCTATTGTTGCTGGTCAAGAAAACCTTATACGAGGTGGGAATTCAAATACTGCTTATAGTACTTTTATAGGAGCAGGTCGCCAAAACACAGGTTCATATTGTTTTTCAAGTATAGTAAATGGGTGTAAAAACTCAGTTAATGCTCATTTAGCATTTATAGGAGGAGGAGCAGAAAACTGTATTAATATTAACGCCATTTCAAGTAGTATAATAGGTGGATTTAATAATACAACTAACTACTGTAACACACACATTATTGGTTCAAACTTAACTGCTGGTAAAGAAAACTATACATTTGTAAACAATCTAGATGTAGAAGGCACAGTTTCTGCCTCTGTATTTAGCGGTTCTTTCGTAGGAGATGGTAGTGGTTTAACTAACATTTCTGCAGGTTCTGTAGGTGCAGCAGGTTCAAATACTGAAGTACAGTATAACGATAATGGAGTCTTAGGAGCATCTTCTAATTTTAGATATGATGGTACTACCCTAGATTTAACATATACAGGTACAGGCGATCTGTTAAGATTAACTTCTACAGATGCAGGTGCATCATCAGCCCCAGATTTAACTTTCTGTAGAAATTCAGCTTCCCCAGCGGATAATGATACTTTAGGAACAGCTCAATTTTGGGGCAAAAGTACAGCTGCAAATAAACTATATGCTGCTATTTACGGTAGAATAGCTTGTGCTACTTCAGGACAAACTAAAGGTAATATTTCATTTAAACAAGAATGTAATAACGTATTTATAGATACTGCAAACTTCTCCCCACACGGTTTGTATGTTCTACCACCTTCGTTTAATTCAATGACCACACCAGGTATAGGATTAACAGTAACCGGTGGTGTATCAGGTAGTACAACTCTACAAATAGGTTCAGGACATACAAACACAGGTACTTTATCTTCTATTGCTGGTGGTACTCTTAACTCAATTTCAGATGATTGTAGCACTATAGCAGGAGGTGATACTAATACAATTACTGGCAGGTCTTCTTTTATAGGAGCAGGTAATAACAATACAACCAATTGTTCTTTTGCTTTTATAGGAGCAGGTAGAGATAATACAGCTGATAATGATACTGGTATAGTCGCTGGTAGATCTAACACTATATTTGGTTCAGGTAGGTGTTCTGTTATAGGAGGCGGTGAAAGTAACACTATCACAGGAAGTAGTAGTAATGCAGCAGATAGCTCTTTTATAGGTGCAGGTACTTTAAACTGTATTAATGGAGGTTTAGAATCTTTTATAGGTTCCGGATGTAAAAACTACATAACAGGAGATGCATCAGTTATAGCAGGTGGTACTCTAAACACAGGCTCAGGAGCATGTGGTTTTATAGGAGGTGGAAATTCAAACTTTGTTTCAGGTATTCAAAGTTTTGTTGGAGCAGGTATTGATAACGATATTTGTAATACAATAGGGGCATTTATAGGAGGTGGATGTACTAACGTAATTAGTGGTTCAGCTACATCATGTAATCATGTTATAGCAGGAGGCTCTAATAATGAAATAGTAGTACCAGATGCTAACCAACCCAATGCTTCAGTTTCTGCTATTGGAGGTGGATATAATAACTGTATTACTCATGGAGGATCAGTTATAGCAGGTGGTACTAACCACACTGTATCTGCATATCAAGGTGTTATCGTAGGAGGTGATACAAACACTGTATCAGGTTGTTACGGATTTATCGGAGCTGGTAGACTTAACTGTGTAGCAAGTTGCTGTTCAGCAGTAGTTAATGGATGTGCAAACTGTGTTACAACTAATTTTAGTTTTATAGGAGGTGGTCAATTAAATAAACTCTGTGGTGGTCAATCTGGTAGATGTCATGATTTTATAGGAGGTGGCTGTGGCAACACGGTAAGCACGTATTATGGGTGTAATGTTATAGTAGGAGGTAAAGGTAGTAGTATTTCTGGTTACTATAATCTTAACTTTATAGGAGGTGGTTGTCTACACACTATTGGTCATGGGGGTGGTAATACTATAGTAGGAGGAGGTAGAAACTGCATTGATACTAGTGGTCCTTACTCTAGCTTTGATGCTATAGTTGGAGGGCTTTGCAATTGCATCCAAACCGATGGTGGAGCTAGTAGTGGTATTGTTGGTGGAAAGTGCAACAGTATATCTAATAGTTATGGGGGAGGTAATGCTGAATATTCATCATTCATAGGAGGAGGATGTAAAAATACTATTTCAACTTACAGTAGTTATAATGGTGGTCATCAAGGCTATAACATAATAGTAGGAGGAAGATCTAATTCACTAAGATGCGTAACAGGTGGAACAACTTGTATTGGTTGTAGTGCTATTGTAGGAGGTCACTTAAACACAGGCTCAAATGCATTTACTTTTATAGGTGGTGGATGTAATAACACAGTTTCTGGGTGTAAGAGTGTTGTAGTAGGAGGTGATACAAACACAATTTGTGCTCCTAAAAGTTTTATAGGAGGGGGCCATTTAAACTGTATTACTACAGGTGATAGTGGTTCTTCTATTGTAGGAGGAGAATATAATGAAATTAAAACTTGTTCTGCCCATGGCTTTATTGGAGGAGGATGTTGTAATATAATAAGTGGCTCAGTTTCAGCTTGTGCTGGTGCCTCTGCAATAATTTCGGGACATTGTAATATAATTACTCATTATAATACATTTATTGGAGGAGGTTGTTTTAACACAGGCTCAGGAGCTCATAGTTTTATAGGAGCAGGTATTTGTAATTATATAATTAACGGTGCTAATATTGCTGGAATTGTTAGTGGGTGTTGTAATAAAGCTTCTTCTTTTTCTTTTATAGGAGGTGGAAGATGTAATTGTGTATGCTCTTTAGACGGTTCCATAGGAGCGGGAAGAGGTAATCTAATTAATAATGTAGGATCAGGTATTGGAGGTGGTTGTTATAATAATATTAGTGGAGGATGTAGTTTTATAGGAGGGGGTTGTTATAATAAAGTATGTTACGGAGCTGGTTTTGGTTCTATAGGAGGTGGTTATGTTAACACATCAGTATTCGGTCAATATAACACTATAGGAGGTGGTCGTCAAAACAGTACATGCGGGTATGCGAATACCGTATCAGGAGGTCAGACAAATATAATATGCAATCATTCATTTCACAGTAGCATTGGTGGTGGGGTTTGTAACTATATTAACGGTGATTGTGTTAGTACCATTGCAGGTGGATTTAGGAACTGTGCATCAGGTGGAAGGAATTTTGTGGGTGGTGGACAGTTAAACTGTGCTTCAGGACATGCTAGTTCAATAGTAGGTGGTAAATGTAATACTACTCTGGGACAAGGTAGTGGTATTTTAGGAGGTTGCTCGAACACAGCTTCTCATACTTGTTCATTTATAGTAGGTTCTAACCTAACCTCAACAGCTGCTAATTATACCTTTATGAATAATGCTTGTGTTGCTGGTACAACACGTACTACAACACTTGTAGAAACATCAGCTAGAAAACACAAAGAATGTATTTTACCTCTACAGGATCAAATTGAAAATATTAAAAAACTTGAACCAGTAGAATTTCAATGGAAACAAGATAAAACAAAAGATATTGGGTTTATCGCTGAAGAAGTTAAAAAAGTATTTCCTAACTTAGTATCATATGAAGAAGATGGAGAAATACATGGTGTACAGTATTCTAAACTAACCACAGTTCTTGTAAAAGCTCTTCAACAACAACAAGAACAAATAGAAGAATTAAAAAAAGAAATATTTATACTAAAACAACAAGAATAATATGGCACAGGTACAAGCATTAGGGGTTACAGGTAGTATGTCTTTTCATGACAATAAGGGATGTAAAAATAACCTTATTGGGGAATGTAGCAGCATATATGCTTGTAATGATGCCCCAGAATGTCATATATCCATTGGAGAATGTATATACCCAGATGCTTCACATGGTATTAGTGGTATTACATTTACATGTGCAGGAAGTGGATGGGGAACCCCTTCATCGTGTCCCCGTCCTTGTATTATATTTTTACCACAGGGAGATGATAATGGAAAAAATGCATATGGATGTGTAATAAGCTTTACTAATTCTGGGATTATCTCTACTCAAATGTATAGATATGGGAATAGGTATAGTGGTTGTAGTGAATGTATTTGTGTGTGTATTTTGGGGGGGTGTGGTACTGGGGCTACCGCATGTGTATCTTCTTTTAATCATTCTTCTTGTAATATAGGTATAGGTAATAATATTGGGGAACATGTACAATTCGCCAACAATAACATAAGTCTAGGAAATGATCTTATGTTTTTAAGTGGATCTAATCAGACTTGTTATTTAGGACCAGTGTGCCAATTTCCAAATGGGGGGGTACAAATAGTATCAAATAATATTACTTTAGGGAGAGATATTCTTAGACATCCTAAGGTTAGCTGTGCTTACTATGCTTGTGTTAGTGATAATGTATTCTTGGGACGATCTATATCTTATAGAAATGTCACTAGCGCCTGCTCCTCCGTTGGAGTTTTGATGTCTCAGAATGTGGCTATAGGATGTAATGCTATGAAGAATGCATGGTGTAGTGTAAACAATATAGCAATAGGGCCTAATGCTTTAGAGGGGTGTAGTGGTTATTCTTCCCAATGTGCAGGGATCGTAAGATGTTGTAATGTTGCAATAGGATTTTCTTCCCAAAGATGTCAATATAACTCTTACTATAATATTGGAATAGGAGTTTGTTCAGTGAACGGTGGCTCGTTAAATATTTCTTCTGATATTAATATAGGAATAGGAGCTTTCGCACTACCTTGTGTAACAACAGGAGATCATAATATTGCAATAGGTTGTGCTTCTTTGTTTGGTAACACAACAGCGAGTTGTATAATAGGTATTGGAAAATCAGCAGCACGATGCGTTACAGCTGGAACTAGAAGTATTTTTATAGGAGATTGTGCTGGATATTGCCAATGTGAACAAAATGATACTATTGTTATTGGACCTAATGCAATGTGGAGAGGACAATCTACTCAAGGTGGACATGTTGCTATTGGTTCAGATGCACTAAGAAGCATATGTGGTGGTTATCTTAATTTAGCAATAGGATATGGTGCTATGTATACTGGATATAATAACACTGCTGCTTGTGCCATCAATGGGGGATGTAATACTGCTATAGGAACATATGCTGGAAAATGTGTAAAAGGAGCATCAGCTGCAAATATTTTTATAGGATTTGAATCAGGCCCTAATACTTGTACAGCAATATCTTGTACATTTTATCTTGGTAGTGGGTTAGGAAATCATTTAATGTGTGGGTGTTTAGCTTCAAGTGGAAGAACATTATGTGTAAACGGAAGTTTTTCTAAAACTACAGGTACTTTTGCAATACCCCACCCTAATCCAAGTAAAACTCAAGAGTGTGAACTATTTCACAGTTTCGTGGAATCCCCAACAGCAGGTGATAACTTATATAGGTTTGAAGTAGAAGTAGAAAATGGTACTGCTACTATAGATCTACCTGATTATTATAAGTACCTAAATGAAAATGATCAAATATGGGTTAATGCTAAAGATCATTTTGGTAGGGCATATGGTGTAGTAGATCAAGAACAAACCACATTAACATTATTTGCAGATACAGATGGTAAATATAATGTACTACTAATCGGTACGCGTAAAGACGAAGCAGCAGTAAATGCTTGGAAAGGAACAGAAAGATTGAAAGAAAAATAATTTATGACACAACAAGAATCATTAAGTATAATATCATCATCATTTGATAGTTTAAAAGTAGTAAATACTATGTTAGCAAATCCTATGAGTACTCTACTCTCAGGGTCTGAAAATGTAATGAGCCCCAATTATGTATCTGGGTGGGATACTGAAGAAGAGGTTTTATACACTTTAGAAAAAAATTATTTAATTTTAGAAAGTTGTTTAAATAAGGATTGGTACACTAATAGTGCCACTACTTCTAGTGTTTTACCTTCTAAAATTTTAGAACTTCAAACCGCTATATCTTCTTCTAAAGAATTTATAGAAACACATAGTTCTGGTTCTAATTAAAAAAAAATGTTTTATTGTAAAATAGGTGATATATCTACTTCGGTAGCTTGGTATTCTCCCACAAAACAACGTTTAGAAAACTGGTATAAAGAATGGATCCAATTAGAAGGAGCCCAAGACTTTGACTTATATCTTGTAGGCAATCTTGCAGAAAAAATATATGGTAATTCAGATACCATCACTTGGGATGTTGATTTAGTATTAATTGGAGATATAAAAAATTATAAAGTCTTAAAAAATCTTTTAAAACAAAGTATTTTAATAGGTTGGAGACATTACATGATGATAGACATGACTCATAATAATAAGTTATTTTCTCAATTAAAAAATGAACCCCTTAAACAAATACGATATTCTATAAATTTTTACAAGAAAAAAGATAACATTGTAGAGGAATTTACATGGAGTGGAGATAAAACTAACTTACTACCCGAAGGATTAAAAGAATTAATATTTACCCAACCCCCAGGATATAATAAATGGATAGAAAAGCAAAAAGAAAATATATATACTGGAGTAGAAAAAAATTTTAAAGATATTTTTATAGGGCATAAAAAAATAGCACTTTTATCTTGTACTAAAGATAAATTGTCCTATAAAGCTAAAGTAAAAGATTTATATTCTGTTTCTATTAATTTTAAAAATATTTTAAAAAAACTTAAAAAAAATAATTTTGACCATATATATGTAATTTCCGCAAAACATGGGGTATTAGAACTAGATCAAGAAATAAATCCCTATAACTTTACTTTATCTGAATTAAGTGTATTAGAAAAAAGAAAATGGGCTAAAAATACTGCAAACCAATTAAGAGAAAAAAATGTAAATATAAGACAGGACAATTTTTACTCTTTTTTAGATAAAGAATACTTAAGTTGGTTGTATCCTCACTTAAAAAATATATATTTATAATAAACAAAATTTATACAATGAATCATATTTGGAAAATTTACGATCTTAAAAGAACTATCGCTGATGGGGTAGTAACAGAAATTACTTATGCTTGTGAATCAGAATTATCTGGGTCTAGCACTAGAAAAATTGGTGACTTATCTATTACTGGATCACCTAGTGATCCTAGTTTTGTAGAATACGCTGATCTTACTGAAGGAATTGTATTATCATGGGTAACAGGATCGATTGATACTACTCCAATTGAAGTTGAAAATTCTTCTTCTATTGCTGCTTCACTTACGGCAAAAGCTGCTATTACAGAAGCAAATGGTAGACCTTGGGATAACTAGGAATAGTTAACCTATTTTTGTATATTGGTTTTAATTAAATAAAGTTATGAATATAATCTTTCAAATAGACGGAGGTCTAGGAAAATCTATCATGGCAACTGCCATGACTAAAGTTTTAAGAAAACGTTATAAAAACTCTCACATCATAGTTGTTACAGCTTATCCTGATGTATTTTTAAATAATCCCCACATCAACGAATGTTTTAGGGTTGAGGAAATGGGAGGAGCATATTTAAAATATGTTAAAGATCAAGATTGCAAAATTTTTATAGAAGATCCTTATCGCCACACTTCTTTTTTAACCGAAAAAGAACATTTATTTAGAACTTGGTGTAAAATATATGGTTTAAATTATAACAATGAACAACCAGAACTTTATCTTACCCAACCTGAAATAGAATATTTTAAACCCTTTTACCAAACTGAAAAACCTATTATGGCGATCCAACCAAACGGAGGACCAATGGGTCAAGGTTTTAATTATTCGTGGACACGAGACATCCCAGAACCCGCAGTTAACGAGATAATCCAACATTACAAGGAAGATTATACCATAGTCCACATTAAAAGAGAAGACCAATATAAATACCCAGATACATTACATGCCTTAGATGGTTTTAGAAGTATAGCTATATTATTACAATTATCTAAAAAAAGTTTGTTAATAGATTCATTTGGTCAACATTTAGCAGCAGCTATGGGTGTAAAATCAACTGTATGTTGGGTAACAACAAAACCTAAAATGTTTGGTTATAAATTACATAATAATATTCAAGCTAATCCTTTTACAAAAGATCCCCAACTTGAACGTTCTGTTTACCAACCCTTTAATTTAGCACAAGATATTTCTTCTATCCCTTATAATGATTTAAGAGAAGTATTTGATGTAAATAAAATTGTAGAGTCGATAAATAAACAGTAATGGAAAAAATATTCTTTCAATCTTCACTACCTCGAGCAGGTAGTACACTGCTTCAAAATATATTAGGACAAAATCCTGATTTTTATGTAACACCTACTTCTGGTGTTTTAGAATTATTATTTGCTGCTCGTAAAAACTATACTTCTGATAACGCTTTTCAAGCTCAAGATCCTGAACTAATGAAAAAAGGATGGCTTAATTTTTGCCGTCAAGGAGTAGAAGGGTTTTTTAATGGTATTACAGATAAGAAATACGTAATAGATAAATCTAGAGGATGGGGTATACATTATAACTTTTTAAATTCTTTCTATCCGGACCCAAAAATAGTTTGTATGGTTAGAGATCTAAGATCTGTCTATGCATCTATGGAGAAAAACTTTAGAAAGAATCAAGATAAAGATGCAGGAATAGTTAACTGGGCAGAAATGAAAGCTACTACAACTGCTAAAAGAGTTGACCATTGGGCACAAACTCCTCCAATTGGTATAGCTGTTGAAAGATTAAAACAGATAATAGATGAAGGTATAGATAAAAATATTTTATTTATCAAATTTGAAGATCTAACTTCTAATCCTCAAATAGAATTAGATAAAGTATACGATTTTTTTGGAATTGAAAGATATCAACACGATTTTAATAATGTAGAACAGTTAACCCAAGAAGATGATACAGTACATGGTATATTTGGCGATCATACAATTCGTAAAGAAGTCAAACCTGTTCCCGAATCATACAATGAATATTTAGGTCAACAACTATCACAGAACATAGTTAACACTTATCCATGGTTTTATGAATACTTTAACTACAGTCTATGAGATCAAATTTTCCAACATTTTTAATAGTAGGAGTTATGAAGGGAAGCACTTCTGCTGCTGCATTAAATTTGAATAAACATGATAATGTTTATTGTGTAACAGGATATTGGAAACGAAAAATAAATGCATTCCACAGTATAGATATTACTCAATTAGAAGGTGGATTAGGAGAAGAAAGTAGCAAAGAACTTGATTTTTTTAACATAGATAAAAATTATGAAAAAGGATTAGACTTTTATACTAAGTACTTTCCGATAGGTAAACAATATAGAGGAGAATCATCACCTAATTATTTTCATGACAATCCTTTAGTTGGTACTAAAAGAATGTATGAATGTTTTCCTAATTTAAAAATTATTGTTTTATTAAGAGATCCTATTACTAGAGCTTTTAGTCATTGGAATATGATACAAAAACAAAACCCAAGTTGGGGAACTAGATTTTATGGTTTAGATTTTAAAAATTCTACTAAAAATTCCCCTACATTAAATACTTTATTAAAAAGAAGCCTGTACTCTGGTACCTTAAAAAATTATATTAATACTTTTGGTAAAAGTAATGTTTACGTAGGATTACAAGAACAAATTGCAAATAATCCTTTGGAGGAATATAATAAAATATTTACATTTTTAGGTGCGGATAATCTTGAAAAAGATCCCGGATTTAAAAAAAGCTTTGTATCTACCTATTCAGATTCTATAAATGATAATACAGTAGCTTGGTTAAAAGAATATTTTAAATCTGATGTTGATAATTTAAAAGAACTATATCCAAATTTAGATTATTCAATATGGAACACATATTAAAATAAATATAACTATGAATATAGATATAAATGCTATTACTGTATGTGTAAATTATGCACATTTATTTAAATATTGTATTCCTAATAAAAGATTTTTTAAAAGGTGGATTATTATAACTACTGAAGAAGATACTGATACTATCCAACTTTGCAAAGAAAATAATTTAGAGTATATTATATCTAAAAATCTTTACAATCGAGAATTTTCAAAAGGAGAAGCTATCAATGAAGCTTTTGATTATATAGGATATGATAAAGAATGGTACTGTCATATAGATGCTGATGTTTTACTTCCTGATAATTTTGGGGATACTTTCCCTATAGATGAAGAAACAAAAAGAGTAAAAGTTATAGGTTTAAGAAAATTAAAATGTATAGATACCGATCATATGGAAAGAACAGGGTATTATAGGTACTATGAAGAATTTGTTGACCAAGAATTTGAAGCTTTAAATCTATACACAATGGGTAGAGTAAATGTAGATGAAGAAGAAGATTTTGAATATTTTGTACCACAACAGTATTTTAACCAAACTAAAAACATAATTCAAAAGTTTAAAGGATATGGTTATTTTCAATTGTTTCATCTTCCATCACTTTATAAAGCATACCCCGATTTACACCATGTTTATCCTTCTATGTCTAAAAACGCAGGACATGATGATTGGATATTTTCTAAAATATTTTATCAAATAATAAGTTTAGATTCTTATTGCATACATTTATCTCCCGAAAAAACTAATTGGGATGGTATTAAAAATTTAAAAGTATGATATATTGGTTTACGGGTCAACCTGCAGCTGGAAAAACAATTTTAGCTAATTTATTAAAAGATTATTTAGAATCTAAGGTTAATGAAAAGGACCCAAATAAAAGATATAAAGTTTATCGCATAGATGGGGATGATATGAGAGAATTATTCTCAAATAAAGATTACTCTATTAAAGGTAGAGTTGAAAATGTAGGAACAGCACAACGTATTGCTCATTATCTACATAACCAAGGAGAAGATGTTATAGTATCTTTAGTAGCACCTTATTTAGATCAAAGAGAAGATTTTAAAACACTGTTAGGTAGCAATATAAAAGAAATTTATGTCCATACATCAGAGGCAAGAGAACGTGATCATTGGAAAGCAATTGCATATATTGGTCCTCAAGAAAATTTTATTAATATTGATACTACAAACGATACACCTGAAGAATCATTAAAAAGGATATTAGATGAAATATAGCATGTTTATTGGACGCTGGCAACCCTGGCACCCAGGCCACCGTTGGTTAATAGACCAGCGTTTAAATGAAGGCAAAAACATATTAGTTTGTATTAGAGATGTAGAACCAAATGAAAAACAACCTTGGACTGCTGATGAAGTAATGTTAAATTTATCTAAAGAATTAAAAGATTTACTTAATGAAGGTAAAATTAAAATTATTAAAATACCTGATATTGAATCAATAAATTATGGAAGGGGTGTAGGATATGATGTTATAGAACACATACCCCCAAAAGATATAAAAGATATATCAGCAACTAAAATCAGAACTGAAATGAGAAAAGATGGTAAGTTATAAACGACATATTGCAAAAACAATTTCATGGAGAATAATAGGAACAATAGATACAGTAATTATTTCAGGACTTATAACGGGTTCTTGGGGAGCAGGGTTAGCTATAGGGGGGGTAGAAGTTATCTCCAAAATGGTGCTTTATTTTCTACACGAAAGGGCTTGGTATAAATTTACTAAATATGGTTTAAAAAAATAACCCATATTTATAAACAACTTTAAAAATTACATATGAGTTGGACCTATCAAACACATAAAATAGGCGACATCACTCAATTTCCAGAAAAAACATTCGGTTTTGTTTACATAGTTACACATAAACCCACTGGAAAATCTTACATTGGGAAAAAAGTCTTATTTCATAACAAAAAACAAAAAATTGGAAAGCGAGAATTGGAAAAACTACAAGGTGTAGTTGGCCGTCGCCCCACATATAAATTAGTAGTTAAAGAATCAGATTGGAAAACATATTATGGTTCCCAATCAGATATCAAACAACTACTTTTAGAAGGTAAAAAAGATGAATTTGAGCGCACTATTTTGAAAATGTGCCCTGATAAAAAATCATTAACTTACTTTGAAATAAAATACCAAATGATATATCAGGTATTAGAAAAACCAGATAAATTCTTTAACGATAATATTTTAGGTAAATTTTTTACAAGAGACTTAAAAGACATTGAATTTGAAGATTTCGTGTCGGATACAATATAATTTTGTACATTACCATTTATGGTAAACCAGTTATTAGTTACATTAGTTAATTCTGTATTAGGATCAGGCAAGGCAACTGCTAGGAACAACTATGCATACCATTGTCCATTTTGTCATCACCATAAACCTAAACTTGAAGTTAACCTGACAGAAAACCGTGAAGGAAAAAATCCTTGGCACTGTTGGGCTTGCAATATGCGAGGTACTACTATTTACAATCTATTCAAACAACTTAAAGTAGAAGCAGGAAAGTTTACTGAGCTTAAATCTCTAGTTAAAACATCTAAATCTATAAAGGAGACACAAGTTATTAACAGTGTATCACTACCAAATGAATATATTAGTCTAATTGATAACAAAACTTCAGATATAAAAGCACGACATGCTTTAGCGTATTTAAAGCGTAGAAACGTTAATTCACATGATATTGTAAAATATAATATAGGATATTGTGATAAAGGACTATACGCTAATATGATTATTATCCCCACTTATGATAAAGATGGCAGACTAAATTACTTTACAGCTCGATCTTTTGAAAAAGAACCCTATGTAAAATATCGCAACCCTTCAGCAAGTAGAGATATAATTCCAAATGAACATTTAATTAATTGGAATATACCAATTGTAATATGTGAAGGATTATTTGATGCTATTGCTATTAAACGGAATGCAATACCATTATTAGGAAAAAACATTCAAAGTAGCTTAATGAAAAAAATAGTTACTTCATTAGTAGATAAAATTTACATAGCATTAGATAGGGATGCTATGAAACAAGCTTTACGTTTTTGCGAAAATTTAATGGCAGAAGGTAAAGAAGTCTATCTTGTTGATTTACAAGATAAGGATCCAAGTGAAATGGGTTTTAAGAATTTCACCAAATTAATACAAAATACATTTCCATTGACCTACTATGATTTAATGGAAAGAAAACTAGCTTTATGATTAAAAAATCATACAATAGAATACTAGAGATCTCAGATGATCACAAACAAATCACCCTCCCAGATTCACGTTATTATAGACGTAATGGAGAATTTTATCCTTCTATTACATATGTTTTAAATGCTTATCCTAAAGGTAAATATTTTGAAGATTGGCTTAAAAAAGTAGGATATAGTGCTGAATGGATTGTTAAAAAAGCAGCAGAAGAAGGAACACAAGTCCATGAAATGATTGAAGAATATTTTGAAGGTAAAGAATTAAAATATTTAAATGATAGTGGTCATCCTAGAATGGCACCTCATGTTTGGCAAATGTTCTTACGTTTTGTTGATTTTTGGGAAACATATAAACCAACATTAGTTGAAACAGAAGTATCACTATTTTCAGATGTACTACAAGTAGCAGGTACTTGTGATTTAGTATGTGAAATCGAAATAGATGGTAAGATGGAACGTTGGGTAATTGATTTCAAAACTAGTAATCATCTCCAAACCACTTATGATTTACAAGGAGCAGTATATGCTCAGTGCTATGAGGAATGTTATGGCATGAAAGTAGATAGAGTAGGTGTATTATGGTTAAAATCTAAATCTAGAGGAGCGGATAAAGCTGGTAAACGTTTAAAAGGCAAAAATTGGGAGATATATGAATCACCTCGTACCCAAGAAGAAAACTTAGATATATTTAGATCTGTTAAAAAATTATTTGATCTAGAAAACCCTAAACATAAACCTGCAACACAAAAATTTGAAACTGTAGTAAAGAGAACCGTGTAAAAATTTGGCTACCCAGGAGACCGTTCGTATATTTACCACGTATTAATGATTAAAAATAAAGGTTATGTCAATTTTAAGTAAAAAAATCAAAAATTTAAATGACGGAGAAAGTTTCAAATTTAACTATAAGGATAAAAAATTTGAATTTTGTTGTTATTCTTACTCAGATGAAAAAAAACATTATTCAGTTCGTGATGCAAGTAGTTTTTTAGGTGCAGGTATGAATGTTGAAAAAATTACCAAAAAGTATATTTCATTATATGACTATAACTTATTTAATGTTAGATCAACATATAAAATCCCAGTTAACAAAATAGAGATATAAGCAATGAAAAAAATAGTATATTTACACGGTTTAGAAAGTGAATCAGGGGGTACAAAAGTGTCTTTCCTTGCTGAAAAAGGTATGGTTTATGCTCCTGCTATGGATTATGAAACATTAGATTTAGATGAATTCATTTATACTTTATGTATGCCTGATTTAATTATAGGCTCTAGTATGGGTGGTTATATTGCTGATAT
>VMHT01167453.1_pt1 | contig 46537 bp, 55 predicted proteins | sample 4693611 | NCBI WGS metagenome assembly VMHT01 (sample SAMN12280063, study PRJNA550983) | marine metagenome | isolation source: seawater sampled from same location over 5 years 0.02-0.2 micron viral filtrate | place: USA: collected off the coast of southern California halfway between the port... ... | reverse complement strand
TTGAACTCAGACAAAGATATTCAAGTAGCCTGCAAAAACGCAGTGGAGTCACTAGAGTCCGTAATTGATTACCAAGATTATCCAGTCTTAGCAGGAGAAAACTTTACTAAAAACAGACGGTCGTTAGGTATTGGAATAACTAATCTAGCAGGATTCTTAGCCAAGAATAAACTAACCTATGACGACCCAGAAACCCCCAAGTTAATCCACGAAACGATGGAGAAGATACAGTGGCACTTGATTGACTCTTCTTGTAGGCTTGCAGAGAGGCTAGGGGCGTGTGAAAAGTTTAATGACACTAAATACTCTAAGGGCTTACTCCCTATTGATTGGTACAAAAGAACAGTAGATGACATTGTGAAGCCAGAATATAATATGGACTGGGAAGAGTTAAGAGCCAGAGTCAAAGAATTTGGATTGAGACATTCTACGCTATCTGCCATCATGCCGTGCGAATCAAGCTCGGTAATACAAAATAGTACGAACGGCATCGAGCCAGTTCGCCAGCTACTTTCTTATAAAAAAGCAAAGAATGGTGTGCTGAAACAGCTAGTACCGAACTATCATAAAGGTAGGAAATATTACTCATTGGCATTTGACATGCGTGATAACAATGCTATAATTAAAATAGTTGCAGTATTGCAAAAGTTTGTAGATATGAGCATCAGTGCTAATCTATACTATAACTACGACCATTACGAAGATGGTTCGATACCGCTTAGTCAAATAATCAAAGACAATATTACCAGCTATAAGTATGGTGTTAAAAACCTATACTATTGCAACACTCCTGACGGAGATGGTAAGTTAGAACAAGAACCAGTTTGTGAAGGTGGAGCCTGCGCGATATAATGAAAAGTGTTTTGAATAAAATGAATGTTGATACCCTTAAACAACCTCTATTTTTAGGAGAAGACTTGTCTCTTCAAAGGTATGATAAGTTTAAGTATCCAGTATTTTTTGACCTATACAAGAAGCAGCTTGAGTTTTTCTGGAGGCCGGAAGAAATTGAGCTTAAGAAAGACCGCAACGACTTCAAAGATGACTCGGTAATGTCGGAGAACGAGCGTTTTATATTCACTTCTAATCTCAAATACCAAACAATGATGGATTCTGTAATCTGTCGAGGAGTGCCCACAATTCAAGAATATGTATCTAACCCAGAATTAGAGGCGTGTTTGAATGTATGGCAATTCTTTGAACAGATACATAGCTACAGCTACACATACATCATTAAGAATGTATATCCTAATCCTAGTGAGATCTTAGATTCCTGCCTGACAGACAAGGAGATAGTAGCAAGGGCAGATGTTGCAGTCAAAGAGTACGACAAACTGAAAAGACTCAGCAACAGCAAGAAGATGGATGACGTAAAAAAACAAATCTACCTAACACTTATTAGCATTAATATATTAGAAGCCGTAAGGTTTTATGTATCTTTTATCTGCGCCTTTGCTTTTGCCGAGAACAAAAAGATGGTAGGCAACGCAGACATTGTTAAGCTAATCAAGAGAGACGAAGCTGTACACTTGTATAATACTCAAGAGATACTAAAAATTCTTAGGCGAGAAAAGTCTGAGGGGTTTGTTCAAATAGCAAAAGAGTGTGAAGAAGATGCAATAAAGATGTTTGAAAGCGCAGCCTCCGAAGAAAAGAAATGGGCATCATACCTGTTTAAGGACGGGTCAATCATAGGTCTTAACGAAGCAGTATTACACCAGTATATTGATTGGCTTTGTATGAGCAGACGAAAGGCCATCAAACTACCTTACGACTCAGGAATGAGGAACCCTATTTCTGGCTGGACTGAGCCGTGGATGAATAGCGAGGCAGTTCAAGTAGCGCCACAAGAACATGAGATTACCTCATACAAGATCGGCGCTAGTACAAACGACCTTGAGGACATGGATTTTGGAGACTTAAAACTATGACAGACGCAAGATTTGCAGGGAAAACCATAAAGGTAAAGAAGACTGAGCCGAATGCAATTATTCCAACGAGAGCTAATAAAGCAGATGCCGGATGGGATCTGTACTCTTTGACAACTAGATCACTTGCTCCGCAGCAGAGAGCTATCTATAGAACTGGAATATCACTGCAAATACCAGAGGGCCATGTGGGTTTACTGTGGCCTAGATCAGGACTATCCGTAAAGAGTGGCGTCGATGTATTAGCTGGAGTTATAGACTCTGGGTATAGAGGCGAGGTGCAAGTTTGTTTACTAAATACAAGCAATGAAGACTGGGTGGAAATAAATGAAGGTGACAGGATCGCACAAATCTTGTTTCAGGAAGTTCCAGAATTTCAATTACAACAAGTCGATGTACTACAAAATTCCGGCAGAGGCGCGGGAGGTTTTGGAAGTAGCGGCAAATAAAAAGGGTCATAAATGAGAAAATCCCGAAAGCAACAAAAGAACGATAGACGAAGAATTGTTCCCATAACAGCTAAGACTACAAACCAAAAAGAGTATATTAGAGATATAATAGAAAACGATGTTATATTTTGCACTGGGCCTTCTGGTAGTGGTAAATCTTATATCGCCGCAGGTATAGCCGCAAATCATATATACAGAGATGAAGTAGATCAGATCATAGTAACTAGACCGTTAGTGTGCGCGGGGCAGGATATTGGATCACTACCCGGCGAGCTAGATGAAAAAATCAAACCGTACTTACTACCTATGGAGGAAAACCTAAAGCACTTCCTCGGCAGAGACTACTACGGGAAACTTTTTAACGACGGTAGAATCAGATACGAACCACTTGAAGTAATGAGAGGCGCTACATTTCATGAAGCGTATATGATACTAGATGAAGCACAGAACTGTACTCTATCGCAAATAAAAATGTTCATAACTAGAATGGGTGAGAACTCTAAGGTTTTAATTAATGGAGACATACGTCAAACGGATATAAAAAAGTTTAGCGGTCTACTAGAATGTGTCGATAGACTTGAAGGGGTAGAAGGAGTGGGCGTCAGCCGCTTATACTACGAAGACATACAAAGAAATGGGATAATTGGCAGAGTCCTTGAGGCTCTAGAGGATGAGTATTATGATTAATTATGACTATATTTGTAAAAATTGTGGACATGAACTCAAAGATGTGTTACAATCTATTAAGGATGAACCACTAACCCTTTGTGATAATTGTGGGGAACATTCATTATCAAGAATTATCTTTGGGGGTAGAGCTGCTTTTGTGGAGAATGTATCTACCATTGGTCAATTAGCAGACAAGAACACAAGAAGAATGGGTACTTACCAAAGGTCGGAGATTGAAGCTAAAGCCAAAGAGTCCAAGCCAAAGTCTACCGAGACTATATACAGCAAACACACTACCGCTTCTAAGGGTGAGATAAATAAGATGTCAGAACAACAAAAACAAAACTATATCTTGAGGGGTAAAAAATGAAATACTTAGACCCAAATGTGAACAAGGCTCTTAATGACGAGCTGACGCAAGAAGAGGAAATGTTTGATAAATCAGGTGATCCCGTACTAAGTCAGAACGAGATGGTATACGCAAAAAGAATAACAACTGCGTCATCGGAAATGTTTTTTATAAAAACGCATGACAACACACCTTTTGATACATCGGGCATGTTTGCCCACAGAGAGAAGCATATAGAAACAAAATTTAAAAGAGTTTCCAAACAGACGTTTGATTTTTATATGTTATTTTTAAAGACAAGTAATTCACTATATTTAACAAGAGCGCAAAGGAGTTTTCTAAATGACTAAAAAAGGCCCACTAGGAAAGGCAGAAGAGTTCTATGTTGAGAACCATTTTACATCCAAGAGTGTAGATGAAATCGCAAAGGAGCTGGATAGATCCAAAACTTCGATTAACAAGTTTGTGGAAAAGTGTAAAAAAAACGCACCCGTCACAGAGTTTAATGCAAGCACTCAGATGGCAAAGCAAGAAGGTGTGACAGTTATGACTCAGAACGCATCTATGTTTTCTGATGAGGTCAAAAAGAAAGCGAAATCTAAGGTTAGGAGTTGTATAACAACAATTAAAGGAGATTAAGATGCTTATCTTTGGAACAGATGAGTGGATGGAGTTCTACAAGAAGGACAGATCTAGCATATGGATCAGTATAGAAACCAGCTCGGATACTATATACTTTAAGGAATCCGAACAGGGAACTCTATCTACTTGGAAAGACGCAATAAGCCATTGTATCGAAAATGGTTTATACCCTAGCTCACTAACGCTACAATTTAAGTCCCATAAGATTGTCACAGATCTATCTGGAACTGAAGGCGTGTACCTTGCTAAGTCTGCCATAGGTAGATTGGGGGAATCGAGAAGTAGAGATTGCATATGCGTTGGAGTATTGAAAGAAGAAATTGTAAAGAAAAGTATTTATATGTGTCCAGAACTAATCGTAGAACTGGAAACAGCAGATCATGTTGAAGATTGTATTGAAGAGGCTTTGTTAATAAATGGCGAAAAGCAGATCAAATAAAAGCAACTACGTCTCACCGTCTACTGGTGAGTTCTGTACATGCGCTCAGTATCTAGCTGAAGTTATGTGTTCCAGAATGGCTATGAAAGAAAATGAAGGATCTCAGTCCTACAAGTTCTGGAACACCAAGAAATGGAAAAAGACTTACGGCTATCAAGTAATGCTCGCTAACAGGCTGGCTAATAAATTTCCCTGTGCCGCAATAGTAAAAGCGATTAATTCAAAAGAGTTGTCGCATGTTTACTCTCTCGGCTATCCAAAGTTAGAGCAAGTAATATCTAAATATCAAAAAATAATTGAGCAACAGCAGGCCAATTCAGCTACAATAAATATACAGGAAAAACCGAAGAACCGTAACACGTCTTTCGGTAAGAAATCAGCAATGCAAAGATTGAGAGGTTTAGATGGCAAAGAAGAAGAAAACAAATAAGTTTACCGAAGATGTAGTAAGTAGCAATGTTGTCTCTACGTATGGAGATGTTGTACGAACAGGGTCGGAAGTTCTTGACAGCCTAAATAACCTTCAGGTCATTGGTATTTCCCCTGCTCTCGATATAGCTCTTGGCGGAGGACTGAGAGAAGGTAGTTGTGTTGTAATGACCGGAGACCCTAAAAGCGGCAAGACAACAACCGCCTTACACTTCGCTGCAAAGTGTCAGGCGTTGGGTAAGAAAGTAATTTATGCTAACACTGAAGGCAGGTTGGCAAAACAGAACTTTGAAGGTATCAAAGGCTTAGACCCAGACAAGATACTTATTGTGGAATCAACAGACGATAGAATTCTATCAGCAGAAGACTTCCTGAATATTATTGAATATTATATTAACAATGACCCTGAGTGTCTTATCATTGTAGACTCAATGTCAAACATGGTTCCCAAAGTTGAGCTTGAAGGAGAGGTCAGGACAGGGGTAAGAAACTCTCTGCCGAGACTACTATCAATGTTCTTTAAGCGTATTGGAGGATCAGTAACAAAGAATAAAACAATCATAATCTGCATAACGCACAATATTGCCAACACCAGTGGTAGCAGATATGCGCCCATGAAAATGGCTGACTGCGGTAACATGCTGCAATACCAAGCTGGAACCAATATGATTATCACGCATCGTGGTAAGTGGCAAGTACCTGCTCAAACTGGCCCGCATGTAGGACAAATTGCCAACTGGAATGTTAAGACATCAAATGCTGGCGGTATTCCAAACTCAACCGCAGAGAGTTGGATTCGATACGGCATAGGCCTAGATGAGGTTCAGGAAGTCGTACAGATCGCTTGTGAGTTCAGGTTGATAAAAACTGCTGGGGCTTGGTACACCATTCAGTGTGCGTTAGACGAGGTAGAAGAGCCAGTAGTATCAAAGATATTAAAAGAAAACGAAGTGGGAGAGAAAGAAGAAGACATTGAAAGGTTCTTTAAGTTCCAAGGTGTCAACAATCTCACAGAGTTTTTGAATGAGAACCCGCCTATGTGCGATTTCATCTATAGCAAGATCAAGGAGCTATTTTGAAGGTAAAAGGTCTCAACGGTAGAGAATATAATTTAAACCTTTCTAAGTACGATGTGAAGGCCAACGATAAAAGAAAAAGGTCTAAGCATCACGTTAGAGCTAGAAAGTTAATAAGGGAAGTCTACCATAGTTACAGAATTTTGGAAGAAGTCAAGCTTCCCGGAAGTACCTCTGCAAACAAGAAGTCCGTATTATATTTAGATTTCTTTATTCCTAACATACGGAAAGCTTTTGAGGTACACGGGAGGCAACACTACGAACACATACCATTCTTTCATAGAACAAAAGCTGACTTCATACTAGCAAAGGCTAGGGATGAAGACAAGATAGAGTGGTGCGAATTAAACGGTATTGAACTTATAGCATTGAAATATTCGGGGAGTGATGATGAGTGGAGAAAATCAATTAAAGGCATCTGAAAGACTAGCAGACCATATAAAGTCTGTTGAAGACTACATCAATATGTCAAATGTTTCCTATTCAACTTTTAACGTTGAGTATATAGTCGCATCCAATCTCACTAGAGATGACATGTCAAAAATGACTACGCAAGAAATGTTTGATACGGCATATCTCCTGTATGGCTATTCAACATACATTCAAGACGAGATAAACAAAAACAAAGTCGCTCTGAATTGGTGCGAAGACCAGATTGAAAAACTGGTAGCCGCCAACTTAAACAATTTTGATCAGTATACGAAGCATGATGTCAAAAGACAGATCATCATTAAAGAAAATACCTATGCCGCAAGTGTGGACTCAATGAGATCTGTAGCAGAGTCAAGGTTGCAGTCTCTAGAAGGAAAGGTATATGAACTTAAACGACAAGGAGATATTCTATTAGAAAGGGCTAAGAGACTATGAATCCAGAAGACATGAGCATAGAGGAGCTGCAAAAGCTACTAAATAAAAAGATGGAGGAAAAATCCGACGAAACACCTGATGTGTCAGATAATGATATAGCTGAAGACTTCACGGTTAGTAGGGCTCCAAGCAAGGCGCGCAAATCTACAGTAAGAGCATCCAAAAATCAGTTTGTTGATGAGGGTGAAGATAAGCATATTGAAACGCCGAATGTACAGGCAACGCCTAGAAACAGAATACCCCCCAAGAAGGTGCAGAAGACATGTCACGTTTGTGGTAAGAAGTTTGAAATATTAGCTTCTCTAGTAAGCGGTGAATATATTAGATGCAATAGATGTATAGGTCGTTAAAATGGAATATAAGTTGACAGATGTTGGGGCAGAACGAGCAGTGCTTGCTGGATTGTTTCAACATGGAATTGATGCCTACGTGGAAGTTTCGGATATCATAAGCCCTTCTTCCTTTGGCAATGAAAACAATCAAGCGTTGTACAAATGCGTGCAGCATGTTATTGAATCCAACTCAGAGGTTGACATTCCTTCAATACTCTCAGCGGCGGTGCACTTAAATCATGCTGATCGACTAGAAAACGAACAAGAAATAAAGTATGTTAAATCATTGTTTGATTTCCCAGTTAATCAAAGCAACATATTTAACTTTGCAGTGCAGATAAAGAAATACGAATTCGCAAGACGTATTAAAAAGCTATCCCTTAAAATTCATAAAGACGTTGATGAAATCAATGGTACTGAAAGTATAGACGAAATAGTGGGTATGCTTGAAGATCCAGTAATGGATTTTCTAAGAGAGGACGACGGAGGAGAACGTCCAGAAAAACTTGGTAAGGATGTGCTAGAGTACATAGACTTTCTTACTGAAAATAAATGTGACATAATCGGCATACCAAGTGGTTTTGATAGGTTTGACCACGCCATTGGCGGCGGATTGCGTAGAAAATGTGTTGACCTAGTTGCAGCTAGACCTAAAGTAGGCAAGAGCGTGTTTGCAGACAACGTAGCTGTAAACGTTGCAAAGCAAGGCACGCCAGTGCTTGTTCTAGATACTGAAATGTCCAAAGAAGACCACCTCAACAGGATCATTGCGAATCTTAGTGGCGTTCCTATATCAGACGTATCTACAGGAAAGTTTGTTGATGACGATGAGCAGAACCAAAGGGTTCATGAGGCTGTAGCAACAATAGAGAATATACCTTATAACTACGTTAGTGTTGCGGGAAAACCGTTTGAACAAATTCTTAATATTATAAAAAGATGGATCATTCAAGATGTTAAGATGGATGATAACGGCAGGACTAATGACTGCGTTGTAGTATATGATTATCTAAAGTTGATGTCATCTAGCTCTATTACTAATAATATACAAGAGTATCAAGCGTTAGGATTTCAAATTACTAACCTTCATAATCTAGCTGTCAAGTTTGATTTCCCGTGTTTATCATTTGTACAGCTTAATCGAGACGGGATAACAAAGGAATCGACTGATGCAGTTTCGGGGTCAGATAGACTTATTTGGTTATGTACGTCGTTTTCAATATTCAAAACAAAGTCGCCTGAAGAGTTGGCCGAGGATGGCCCACATGCGGGCAACAGGAAGTTAGTTCCCATTGTGTCTAGGCATGGAGCAGGACTTGACGATGGGGATTATATCAATATGAGAATGTTAGGCGAACATGCAAAACTGGTTGAATTAAGAACAAGGAACGAGTTTCAGTCTAGGCCAGAAGGAGACAACGGGCTTATAGATGAAGAAAGTTTAGATAAGGTTAATGAAGATGTCGAAGAACAAGATGGATCTGAAGAAGATCAAAAAGCTCCTTGGGAATAACGTAGAACTTATACTATCAGAGCTTGGCGTAGAGTTTGAAAAGAATGGAGAAAATATTACTTGTCCATGCCCCGTTCATGGTAGTGATAGCCCAAATAGTTTTTCGTACTCTACTGACAAACAAATATGGAGTTGTTGGTCACGAAGATGTCAAGACGACTTCTCCAACGATATTATAGGCTTGATTCAAGGTATACTGTCTAAAGAGGCAGACGGAGATGTTGGTTTCAGTGCGGCTCTGACTTGGGCTTGTAGGGTTCTGAATATAGATAACCACAGCGTTAATGTAGAAAAATCAGAAACAGTAGAGGATACCAGCTTTGTTAAAATGGTTAGAGTCCTCGCTAAAAACGAGGTTATTGAAGAAGATGTCGCTGTAGAAATTGATTGCAGTATGAGTCATCCTTCAGAGTATTTTACAAGACGTGGCTTCTCAGAGGGTACGTTGTTACACTTTGGCGTTGGCGACTGCCTAGAAAAAAGGTCGTCTATGGTTCAAAGGGCGATCATACCAATCTATAACCTAAGTGGTGACAAAGTTGTGGCATACATAGGCAGATCCACTAAAGACTACATCAACCCAAAGTTTTTGTTTACTAAGGGCTTTAATAAGAGAAAATATTTATATAACTACCATAGAGCAATAGAACATGCGAGAGAAACTTCAACGATGTTCATAACTGAAGGCCAAGGCGATGTTTGGAAACTACACGAAGCCGGTGTTAAGAATGTGGTAGGAATATTTGGTAAGTCCATAAGCGACAAGCAAAGGTCGATACTTGAGCAAAGTGGCGTCACAAGGTTAGTTGTTCTAACTGATAACGATCAGGCTGGTAGAGAATCAAAGATTCAAATACAGAGACAAATGAGTAGGATGTTCAAAGTTGTATTTCCAAGAATGTCTAAAAAAGATATTGGTGATATGTCAGTAGTTCAGATAGAAACAGACATATTACCTCAGTTGAAAGGTATGTATTAATGGTTAAGATATTAGGAATTGCTGGGAAGAAACAGTCGGGGAAAAATACCGCTGCAAACTTTATCAATGGCAAAATTATGAAGCAAATGGGTTTAATATCTGGTTTCAATATTGATAGTAAGGGGCAATTAATAATCCACACCTGCGTGAAGGGGGATGAAGAGAGGGCGATGTTTGACATAACTAGAAAAGACAGCTCTTTCTGTGAATATGCTCATCATAATTTATGGCCTCACGTTAAACTCTATAGTTTTGCAGATGGTTTAAAAAACTTGTGTGTTGAGTTCTTTGGCTTAAAGCCAGAGCAGGTATATGGCACAGATAAGCAGAAGAACACCACTACAAATATCAAGTGGGAAGATATACCAACTTGGGAAAATAGTAGCCTGAATGTCAATAGAGGCAATATGACAAGTAGAGAACTCTTACAGTATTTTGGCACAGACATAATGAGAAAGATGTATACCAACATTTGGGTTGACTATGCGATAAGCACGATAAAGAAAGAACAAAGTGAGCTAGCTATACTTGCCGATGTCAGATTCCCTAACGAAGTTGATGCAATAAAACAAGCAGGAGGGAAGGTTATTAGACTAACCCGTGAATTCAAAGAAGACGCGCACTCAAGTGAATGTGCGTTAGATAAAGATAGTTATGACTGGAATAACTTTGACTTTATAATTGATAATTCAAAAGGTAACACAGATAAATTTTGCAGAGAGTTAAACCTCTTACTTAAAGAACTGGAGTTGTAATGTTAGTTACATATATAAGAAGTTCAAGTTTTAATAATTATTCCTTTTGTCAGATGCAATATTTTTTGACATATGTACTCGGCCATAAATCTACTTCCGGAAAGAAGGCGCAGCTAGGAACAGTTGTGCACAAGGTTATGGAAGTTCTGGCTGGGTGTCAACATCTACAGCAAGACAATAAAAAAATGCTGCTAGAAGATGATGCACTAGGAGAGATTAAGTTTAATAGGAAAAAACTAGCCAGTGATGACTTTGTTAAAGACATATTAAAACAAAGCTATGACTGGTACACTCAAAGCTGTGTACACAAATACACCAAATCAGACTACAAGTTCTGTGAGGACTTAACTAGGCAAGCCCTGCAACATAATAGCGGCCTATTTGACCCTAGAAACAGAAAAATAGTAGCTGCTGAGCCTCACTTCGATATAGAAATAGATGAAGACTGGGCTAAGTTTGACTATGAATTGCCAGACGGCAAAAAAATTACAGGAAATTTGGCCATAAAAGGGACGATAGATCTTGTAACTGAGGTAGAAGATGGTATAATTGAGGTGATTGACTGGAAGACTGGCCAAAGAAAAGACTGGGCGACAGGGGAAGAAAAAACATATGAGAAGCTTTGTTCAGACCCCCAATTATTACTATATAATTATGCAATATCAAAATTGTTTCCAGATTACGAGCAATCAATTATGACTATATACTATATTAGAGATGGTGGGCCGTTCTCAATGTGCTTTGACGGCAAGGATAGAGAGAAATTCTTGGAAATGTTGAAGTTAAGATTTCAACAAATCAGTAGGAATCAAAATCCCAAGCCAATGTCTTACTCTAGAAACCACTGGAAGTGTAATAAGCTTTGTCATTTTTATAAAAACAACTGGGAAGGTACAGACCAAAATATGTGTATATATATAGAGGAGCACCTTAAAAAACATGGGATGGACGAGACAGTAAAACAGTGCACCGCAGAGGGATTTAGCGTGGGCCACTATGAGGCTCCGGGATAGGGAAATAATATGATTCAAATAGAAATCACAGAGGACATGAAGAAAAGAGCATGGGCCAAATCCAGAGAGATGGGAGTCATTAAGAACTCCATCATGAAGGGTGATGGCAATATAGCTGGCTTTATTGGCGAAGAGATCGCAAACGTAGTCATAGAGGGTTCCATAAGCAACACTTATGATTACGATATTGTAGATAACGACGGAATTAAGTACGACGTTAAAACAAAAAGATGTACCTCGGAACCAAAGTCATACTATGATTGCTCAGTTGCTAATTTTAATACTAAACAGCAATGTGACAGATACGTTTTTGTAAGAGTAGAAAACAAAAATAGACGATGGGGAAGAGCTTGGGTTCTTGGTTGGCTTGGGCATGATGAATATTTCGAGAAGTCCCGACACTTAAAGAAGGGGCAGATAGACCCCTCAAATAATTTTGTTGTACGAGCAGATTGTCACAATGTTGCAATTTCAGAACTCAACAAATTTAGGAGATCAAAATGTTAGACTTCATATACGACAGAAGAAATTTTTTGCGGGTAGGTAGTATTGGCGCTGGATTAAGTGCCGTTGGTTTGTCTGATTACGCCTTAGCTCAAGATCCTCTGTCGCATGAAGATAAAGCAGTTGTTTGGGTGTGGCTTGGAGGAGGGCCAACTCAGTTTGAAACATTCCACGCCCCTAACGACACAGTTCCAACTGAATGGCAACCAATTAATGGTGCTATCCATGATCCAAAAACAAATATCACCCTTGGCGCTGACTGGACAGAGCTAGCTAAACACACAAGCAAGCTCAATGTAGTCAACTCTTTTAGCCATAAAGACTCATCTCATAGGCAAGGTACTCACTTCATGATGACTGGGCATTATAACCCAGAAAGAACAACAACATCTATAGCTAAGTATCCATCTTTTGGTTCTATTGTTTCCGCTGTTTATGGAACAAATCACCCCCAGAATGGAGTGCCAACGTATGTCAAGCAGGGCAAAATAGAAGGTGATGAAGGCGCTTGGCTTGGTGGGGCATACAAACCTTTTGACCCATCAAATAAAGACAATCTCACACCAAGAATTGAAATCGACAGATTCAGCAACAGAAAACAACTTTTAGGGGCTATAGGTTCAGCAGCTAAAGACATATCTGGAACAGGCGCTGAATCAGTTGGGTTTTATAAAGGTCAGGCTTACGATGTTATCCTTGGTTCGGCCAAAGATGCGTTTGCAACAGATAAAGAAACAGAACAGACCAAAGCTCTGTATGGGTCAGAAAAAGCAAATGACATTGGCGAACAAATGTTACTAGCTCGCCGCCTTGTGCAGCATGGTACAAAATTTGTAACTCTTCATTATGGTGGATGGGATATGCATAGCAATATTTCAGACGCTCTTAAGAAAAGGGTATCGCCCATAGACAAGGCCATTGCAGGATTCTTAGAAGACTTAGACCAACGAGGGCTAAGTAATAAAGTATTGCTTGTGGTAACTGGAGAGTTTGGAAGAACAAAAATCAACGCCAACGCTGGCAGAGATCACTGGCCTGCAATCACGCCAATGATGATGGCCGGTGGAAATTATCAATCTGGCAGAACTATCGGCGCGTCTGATAGATCTTATAGTCCAATCGAAAACCCTGTAGGCCCACTTGACTTACAGGCAACGCTATTTGACCACTTTGGAATAGAACATAGCACTCAGCGTGTTGACAATGGCGGGAGACCAAGGTACTTATTGGAAGGTGAAGCAAAGGTAATATTATAATGAAATGTAGAGGAAATAATTTAGGACGAAGGTCATTTTTACAGGTTGGATTCTTAGGTGGATTAGGAATTTCCCTATCTGATTACTTTCGTATGCAAGAAGCTCAGGCTGACCAGAAGTTTTATGAAAGCATAGAAGGCCCAGCTAAGAGCGTAATCTTTATATATCTTCCCGGCGGAATAGCTCATCAGGAGACTTTTGACCCTAAGCCATTCGCACCTCTAGAATACAGAGGGCCAATGTCTAGCATTGAGACTGTAGTTCCGGGAATTAGATTAAATGAAATGTTAGCTAAGACCGCTAAGATTACAGACAAGATGACCATCATTCGCAGTATGACGCATGGAGAAGCAGCTCATGAACGAGGCACACATAATATGTTTACTGGCTATAGACCTAGCCCAGCACTCCAATATCCTTCCATTGGTTCAGTGGTTGCACATGAGTTTGGCCCACGTCATAACTTACCACCTTACGTCTGCATCCCCAATCAACCTAACGAGTTTGCAGGTACTGGATATTTAAGCAGCTCATTTTCTGGGTTTAGCTTAGGTTCTGACCCAGCTAGCGATGGCTTTCAAGTTCGTGACCTTAGACTTCCCAATAACGTGAATGATAACAGGTTTGGCACAAGGCGAAAAATGCTTGGCGCAGTAAACGATTATTTTGCCAATAAAGAGAAGTCGGATTCATTAGACGCAGTAGACTCTTTCTACGACCGTGCTTATAGTTTAATCTCTAGTGAAAAAGCCAGAGATGCCTTTGATATTAATAAAGAAGATGCCGCCACTAGAGACAGGTACGGCAGAAACACCGCAGGCGCTAGGATGCTCCTTGCTAGAAGGTTGGTAGAGGCTGGCACAAGATTCGTGACACTGACCTATGGCGGTTGGGATATGCACAGTAATATCGAGAATGGCATTCGTGGCCAAGTCCCCGCATTGGATCAAGGTCTGGCAGCGTTAATTGCTGACTTAGATGATCGTGGAATGTTAGATTCTACGCTTGTTTGTCTGGCTTCTGAGTTTGGCCGGACTCCAAAAATAAACGCAACTGCTGGCCGTGACCATTGGCCCAAAGTGTTTAGTGTAGTTATGGCTGGAGGCGGTATACAAAAAGGCATGGTCTACGGATCTTCAAATGCTACCGCAAGCGAACCAGAAGACAACGCCCTTACTGTAGAAGACTGGGCTGCAACAATATATAATAGAATTGGTATCGTCGCTGATAAAGAATTAATGGCTCCCGGAGATAGACCTATAGAAATCGTAGATGGCGGCAAAGTTATACAAGATTTAATAGTTTAGGAGAAAATACTAATGTCTAAAGACTATGTAAAACAAGTTGATGATAATTTTTACTTCGGATCGTATGGATCAGAAGAAGAGCTCACGATATGCAATCTTTACATTCCTGCGGAGTCTGAATACGTTGAGACTGATGAAGATGTAGAGGAGGTGCTTGCTGAAGATATAGTTGACTTTACTGTAAGCGACAAGACTGGAGCATGTTGGGAAGGCTACGAAAGAGTTCCAAACACAAAAGAGGGAGAGCCGGGCAGTTGCCGCAAAAAAGGTTCTGCAAAAGCCAAATACAAATACGAAAACCCTAAGACAGGAGAGGTATTTACTTACTCAAGAAGAGGGACATACAAAAAAGACGGAACAACGCTTCTTTACAAAGGAAAAGCAGCAGAGTATCAGGGTAGAAAAGTTAAACTCGGAAAGCCTTTCAGAACTCCTGATGGGCCAAAAAAGTTCTCTGTGTATGTAAAGAACGAAAAAGGAAATGTGGTTAAAGTTAACTTTGGAGATCCTAACATGGAAATTAAAAAGGATAATCCAAAACGCCGTAAAAGCTTTAGAGCAAGACACAGATGTGATACTCCCGGCCCTCGCTGGAAGGCACGATACTGGTCTTGCAAGAAATGGTAAGGGGGTGATCTAAATGAAGACGCTACTTAGTTTTATTTTTATTTTTGGTATCCTGATGACGCTTGGTTGTCAAGGAAACGAACCAGTCGCTTGCACTGTTTGTGAAAACGAATGCCCTTGTGTAGAGACTGATTGTATATGCGATGTGGATATTTGTAAATGTCCTAATTGCATTAGTTAATTAGAGGTGCAATATGCTTAATTTATCACGTAGAAGCTTTTTGTCTGTAGGAGGCCTTGGTCTTCTTTCTATGCCGCAGGTTATCTGTGCCCAAGAACAGAGTGGTACATCTCATAAAGCTGTTATTAATATATTTTTGGGTGGTGGCCCTCCACATCAGGATATGTGGGATATAAAAACAGAAGCACCTTCGGAAATTCGTGGGCCTTTTAAGCCGATCTCGACCAATGTGGCGGGAGTGCACATCGGTGAATGCTTTCCACAGATAGCATCTATATTTGATAAGTTTACAGCTATACGTTCCGTAGTAGGATCTGATGGCTCGCATGATGGCTACCAATGTGTCACTGGCTGGAGCCGTAAGGATATGGTTTCAGGCACTAGCTATCCTGCCATCGGAGCGTGCGCCTCTAAGATACTTGGCCCTGTTGATCCTGCCGTACCAGTTGCGGTGGGATTAGCTGAGGCTACCCAGCACATGCCTTGGTCAGAGGCTGGCGGCGCGGGTTACTTAGGGGATACTCACAAACCATTTAAGCCAAATGGCGAAATGATGAAAGACCTCAAGCTTAACATGGAAGTAGAAAGATTTAAAAACCGCAAAGATTTACTGAGTGGTTTTGCCAACCTTAATAAAACAATAGATAAGGCTGTTAATGTCGATACGTTTACAGAAGAGGCATTTGGTGTACTAACATCAAGCTCTCTAGTAGACGCTCTAGACTTGTCAAAGGAAGACCCAAAGATTAGAGAAATGTATGGAGACGGCAAACCCTTCAAATTCCAATACGACGGAGCGCCCACAGTTAATGAGCATGTGCTCATGGCTCGTCGCTTAGTATCTGCTGGGGCACGCTCTGTCACACTGTCATACGGAAGATGGGATAGTCACGGATCTAACTTTGATCTAGTTAGAGATCATGGCGCAAAACTTGACCAGTGCGTGTCAGCACTTGTTAGAGACCTTGACCAGAGAGGTATGTTAGATGACACCCTTGTAGTTGTTTGGGGCGAGTTTGGCAGAACACCTAAGATTAACCCTAAAGGCGGACGTGACCACTGGCCTCAAGTCTCCGCAGCACTACTAGCGGGTGGAGGTTTTAATCACGGGCAGATCATTGGATCTACAAATAGACTTGGCGAAGTGCCGGAAACAAGACTAGTACATATCCAAGAAATCTGTGCAACGATGTACAGAGGTCTAGGCATTGACACAATGTCAACAACACTATTGGATAACACAGGAAGGCCTCAGTATCTTCTGGATCACAGGGAACCCATCAAGGAATTGATATAATGGCTAGGTGTTTGCTACTTACTGGTCACGTTAGATCTTTTGAAGAATGTAAAGACAGTATACTAAACACATTTTATAATGCGGACACTGACATATACGCCTGCACTTGGGATGATAAAGGGTACTACTCTCTATCTAAAAGATTTGACATACCAATCAAACGTGAGCTTATACTACCCCAAAAGGAATTAGATCGCTTCGTTCCAATAGACAGACATAATGATATATTCAAGACAAGCTTCATATCCCAACTACATTTACGACTAGGCTGGGTCGAAAGATTAAAACAACAATGGTACTGTGTCAAAAAAGCTTTTGAGCTTTTAGAAGACTACAATGAATACGACACTATCATTAGATGTAGATTTGACGTGAAGTTTTTAGGAGAACCTCTATCCTTTGAGGATAGCGACAAGCTAAACACGCCTGCGCCTGTTGTTCTTGTGGATGACATTGGATCAAATGTGATACGATGTCTAAGAAACAGACAAGAATACACTGAAATACATGCGTGCGATGTAGAAAAAAAACGTGATCCCGGCAGGTGGTTATATAACGACCACTGCGCTTGGGGAAATGCTCATGTTATGAAAAAATATTGCAACCTATTTGATCACATAGACGCCCTCTACGAAAACCACAACGTAGATATTTCTCACGCAGAAAGAATGTTGGAGTTTTATATCAAAGACACTTTTCCGCCTGTGGAAACAAACTTTCACGAGTTTGAATATGAGCTTATAAAACCAGATAAAGATTTATTATCCAAGATGTTAAAAATGATCAAACAAGAATCAAAGACTAGGAGAACGCAATGAACAGACGAAGTTTTTTAGCAGGATTTTCTTCACTTCCCCTCGTAGAACTATTAAGCGCAAACGCTGACGAGTTGAGGAAAAAAAATAAATCGGCTATATTATTATGGATGGGTGGTGGCCCTTCGACGATGGATATTTGGGACTTAAAGCCAGAAGCGCCGACAGGCGGGCCATTTAGACCAATATCCACAACAGGAGATGTGCAAATTTGTGAACACATGCCATTGATGGCAAAGCAAATGCATCACATGGCCATTGTCCGATCCATGAGCACTCGTGAAGCTGACCACATGCGTGGGCGATATTATATGCACACTGGCTATGTTCCCAACCCTAGTATTGAGCATCCTAGCTACGGTGCTGTGCTATCGCATCAGCTCAAGCGTGACAATCTAGAAATTCCGCAATTTGTCTCTGTGGGAGGGGGAAGTATTGGAGCAGGCTTTCTAGGTATGAACTATGCGCCATTTGTAGTTAATAGCAATGGACAAGTTCGTAACCTTGACGTAAAGGCAGACCAAAGATTCTTCCAAAGAGCCTATGCTTTAGATGTTATAGAAAACGGTTTTATAAATCAGAAGCGCGGCTCAATAGCTAGCGACCACAGAGATGTACTAAGACAGGCATTTAACCTGCTGACCAGCGAACAAATGGAAGCGTTCAAGGTGGCTGGAGAACCTGAAACGGTAAAAGATAGATATGGAGATAACAACTTTGGCAAGTCTTGCTTAATGGCTAGAAGACTTGTCGAGGTTGGAGTCCCCTTTATAGAAGTAAATTTGGGAGGCTGGGACAATCACCAGAACATATTCCCAACACTAAGAGACAACAAATTACCCATGCTAGATCAAGGCATGAGTGCTTTAGTAGAGGATTTAGAACAAAGAGGGTTACTGGAGGATACAGCTATAATCTGGATGGGCGAATTTAGTCGCACACCTCGTATCAACCAAAATGCTGGACGTGACCACTGGGCACGAAGCTGGAGTGTTGTCGTTGGAGGAGCTGGCATGAACGGTGGCATTGCCATTGGCGAAACCAACTCAGACGGCACACGGGTTGAAACAGAACCATATAGTTCACAAGACGTTATGGCATCTGTATGTAAAGCTCTTGATATATCTATGACTACTACATTTACGAGTAAAAGCGGAAGACCCATGAAAATAGCTAATTCAGGAAGAATAATCACTGACCTATTTTCTTAAGGTGTAAAAATGAATTTCTTCAAGAACGCTGTTTATGTACTCGTATTTATCAATTTAGTAAGTTTAGGCTTTAATGGTTGGATGTATAAAGAGCTACACGAGCCTGATGTTATTATGGTTTCAGACCCTGCGCTCCAAACTTTAATGCAGGAAACCAGATCTAGAGACACGCATATCCTAAAGGCCATACTTCTAACACATCATAGGATTGGAGTACACCTGCCCGGACAGCAGGACATGTGCCCAGCGTGCGATGAGCTGAATAACCAAACTCAAGACAGTCCCATAAAAACTATAAAATATCTTGGAAACTAGTGTTTTATACATTGAGGATCACTATAATATATAGTACCGAACTTTGACAGGAAGGACAAAAAAGGACATGCTATTTTTAGAAGATATAAAAAACAGATTTGAATCTATAGGCAATATATTTGAGATCGGCGCGCACGTTGGAATGGATGTTCCTAAAATGCTCGAAGTGTGGCCAGACGCTCAGGTCTATGCGTTTGAAGCCGATCCTCATAACTACGAGGCGTGTTATAAGAATATAGGTAATGATAAAAACACGCATCTATATAACGTAGCTGTAACCGACTACACCGGCACGGTATCATTTAACAGATTTTTTGATGTAGAGTCTGTACCTCACGAAGAGCTGGATAAAGGAATGAACTTCCAGTACACTGGACAAGGGTCAGTAATGGGCCTTGGAGTGGGCATGAAGGAACTATTTCGTGTCAAAGAGACAGTACAGAAGCTAGATGTTCCATGCACAAGCCTTGTAGATTTCTGCAGTGCCAACAGTATACCAAGTATAGACGCTCTATTTATGGACGTTCAAGGTGCAGAGCAAAACGTGCTAAATGGATGCTCCAACATGCTACGCAATACTAAGGCAGTAGTTTTTGAGTGGTCTACGAACATTTTGCTTTACGAAGGAGAAACAGACTTCTTAAAGATAAAACAATTTTTAGAAGACCTTGGGTTCTATGAACACAGCAGAGAGTATCAATTACAAGGTATAAGTGGAGATTCTCTCTTTCTTAGAAAATAATGTGCATAAAGCACTATCAAGCTGCTATAATATAATAGCACAATAACATTGAAAATAAATATTGAAGGAATAATTATGGATTGGGCTCCATTGTGTAACTATACACACTATAGTTTACTAAAAGGTTTTTCTAAACCAGAACAGCTAGTATCTAAGTGTAAAGAAAATAAATACAAGGCGTGCGGCATTGCTGACTACAAGTCGGTATCGGGGGCTGTAGCCTTTGTAAAATCTTGCAAAAAGCATGGAATAAAGCCTGTAATAGGTTGTTCATTCGATGGGTTTACTCTTTTTGCCAAGAATATAGACGGTTGGTTCGACCTCATCAAGCTTATCTCTAGTATAGATGAGGAAGGCCAGCTAAATAAAAAGTTCCTTTCTTCTGTGTGTGCGCGCGAAAACCTAATATCGGTTTCTTCTAGCGAAGCACTCTCTCCTATCAAAGGAGATGATTTCTATAAAAAGTCCGCATGGCTTAAAGACTCATATTATGTAGACAAGCCAGAGGCTGAGCTGCATAGAATTCTACTCTGCTCTAGCATGAAAACCACATTGCCAAAAATTAAAAGAGCAATCAAATCAGGCGACGACGTAGACAACAAAGAATTTTTTGAGAGCAATGAATTTCACGTCGTAGATAGAGTAGAAGCTTGTGAGCTTCTTAGTGAGGATGAGCAAAATCCTGTTTCAGAAATCTTAGGTAAGTGCGAAACCTACGATATACTAAGAAAGCCATCGCTCCCCAAGTTTTCAACGCCCACTGGAGAGTCTGAAGAAGACTATCTAAAACAACTTTGCCGAGAAGGTTGGCGCGACCTGTTAATAAATGCAGGCAAAGTATCAGACGAAAAACAGAAAGAAAAGTATCTCGAAAGATTCAAAGAGGAATTCAGGGTAATTAACGAAGCAAATCTGTTTGGTTACTTCTTAATAGTAAGAGACATTATCAACTTTGTGAACGATTCGGGTTGGCTTTCTGGCCCCGGAAGAGGATCTGCCGCAGGGTGTTTAATATCATATTTGATTGGCATAACTAAAATTGATCCAATCGAGTTTGATCTACTATTTGAAAGGTTTTACAATAGCGGAAGAAACACAGACGATCACGTTTCACTACCCGACATTGACATTGATGTGCCCGGAAAGAAGAGGGATGAAATTATATCATACCTTAAGAACAGGTATGGCAACGATAGTGTTAGCCAAATGCTCACGTTTGGTAGACTTCAGGGAAGAAGCGCAATCAAAGAAATCCTGCGCATGAATGAGGCCTGCTCATTTGGAGAGATGAATGAAATCTCTAAAGTCATACCTAATGAAGCAGATGTATCAGACCAGTTGCAAGCCATGGACGAAGAGGACAGATCAATTATCAAGTTTGCCCTAATACACAACGCAGAAGAGCTTAGGGATTATTGTTTTATTAACTCTAAAGGTGAGCTAGAGGGAGACTATTCAAAATATTTTCAACAAGCAATCGACATAGAGGGAACTTTCAAAACTCAGGGAAAACATGCTGCTGGCGTGGTCATATCATCTGAGAATTTACGAGAAGCATGTCCAATGGTTCCACAGAGGAACAACAATGAAAAGATCGTAGGTATTGAAATGACTGATCTAGAAAGCTTGGGATATGTAAAGTTTGATGTACTTGGAATTAACTTATTAGATAAGATTATGAAGATAGAGGAATTTTTAGATGTCGTATAGAGATTATATTGTTTTTGACTTTGAAACAGGATCAAGAAATCCAAACAAAACCCAGCCAACACAGATAGCTGCGCTTGCTTTGGACGGACGCAACTTCAAATTGAAGGGAACTTTTAATAGTGAAATCAGGCCAATTCTTGATGACGAGAAAGCTATCGAGCTGGGACTAGACCCTCTTGAGGATGAAGCATTGCGGATCACAGGTAAAACTAGAGAAGCTCTTGCTAAGGCTCCGTTGCCAAAAGGTGTGTGGAAAAAGTTCTGTTCGTTTGTAAATAAATATAACTGGAAGGGCACACAGTTCTTTGCTCCAATTCCAGCAGGGTTTAATATCATTGGCTTTGATATGATTATTGTCAATAGACTTTGCAAAGAATACGGGCCATTCGACAGCGATAGGCAGCAGCACAAGCTCTTTAATAAGATTTATAAGGTTGACATGATGGACAATATGTTCATGTGGACTGAGGGAGATCCATCTATCAGGTCAATTAGCATGGACTCACTGCGAGATAGAATGGGCCTTAGTAAAGAAAACGCCCATGATGCGTTACAGGATGTCAAAGACACAGCCAACATCATGATTAAATTTATGAAGACTCACAGGGCTGTTTATAGAAACTTAAAAATTGATAAAGCATTTGCGGACGGCGAATTATATGTCTAAAGAGATTGACTACAACTGCGAGAAAACTTGGGAGCTTTTCCACGACGGCAAAACAAAGGGTGTTTTCCAACTAGAAAGTAGCCTTGGTAAGTCTTGGTCTAAGAAACTAAAACCAAGCAACATGGAAGAGCTGTCAGCCTTGATCGCACTAATTAGGCCGGGATGTCTGAAAGCTATTTCTAACGGCAAGTCTATGACTCAAAGGTACATTGATAGAAAAAATGGGTTAGAAGACGTAGAATACCTACACGAGTCTTTAGAAGATGTGTTAAAGCCAACCTATGGTGTACTGGTTTATCAGGAACAGTCTATGAGAATAGCACAAAAGCTTGCTGGTTTTGACCTACAAGAAGCCGACGTGTTAAGAAAAGCCATTGGAAAGAAAAAAGCAGACCTTATGGCGCAGGTCAAAAAGGATTTTATTAAAGGATGCAAAGCTGAAAAGATTGTACCAGAGGAGGTGGCAGAGGAAATCTTTAGTTGGATTGAAAAGTCTTCGCGCTACTCATTCAACAAATCGCACGCAGTTGCTTACGGAATGTGTTCTTATTGGAGTGCACATCATAAGGTTCACAACACAAAAGAATTCTTTCTAGCGTATCTATACCATGCAAATGAAAAGCAAGATGCTCACGAGGAGGTATACGAATTAGTTGGAGATGCCAAGCTATTTGACATACCAGTGAAGACGCCAAACATCACAAACTTTTCTGAAAAGTTCAGCATGAACAAAGGCGCTATATACTTTGGTATCAAAGACATAAAGTCACTTACCGGAAAGACTGGTGACAAGGCTATGGCTGCAGTAAGAGAGTTGTGCGAGGAGCTTAACAAGCAGGCTAAGAGCCTTAGCTGGATGGAAGTATTGATATTCCTTTCGACAAAGATAAATTCAACTGCGTTCAAAGCTCTGGCCTCAGTTGGTTTCTTTAGAGGGTTCAAAGATAAAATAACAAGAAACAGAGCGCTGTATGAATACGAAATTTATAGAGGGCTTACAAAGGCAGAGTCTACTTGGGTTCGGGAAAACTACGCATCTAAAAGATGGAAGACATTATCAGACTGCTTGGAAGATTTAGCACCAACTAAAAAGCAGGGCGGAGGAACCAGCAAAGAAGCAAGAAGCCAGCATGTAAAAAATGAAATTCATTTCTTGGCAAATCCTCCTTATGATCTGTCAGACGATCCTAGCTGGATTGTAGATCAAGAAGTAAAGTTTTTAGGCTGCCCAGTTTCGATGTCTAAGATAGAAACTTCTGATACGTCAGCAGCAAACACAAGCTGTAAAGAAATAATGGATGGGAAACAAGGTAAGAATATGATGGTAGCCGGTAATATAAAAAGGGTTGCTGATTATAAGATTAAGAGAGGAAAATCAAAAGGCAAGTATATGTCTTTTCTTACTATCGAAGATGATAGTTGTTCACTAGATAGTGTGATAGTTTTTCCTGAATGTAGAGACAAATTCCAACACTGGTTGTACGAGGGTAACAACCTTTTATTTAGCGGATCGGTATCAAAACAAGACACTAGTTTTGTAGTTAGCAATATTTTTGAAATTTAATGTGTTTTTGCCACCCTAAAATACTAATATAGAGTGAGACATTATTTAAAGGATAATTAGATGAACGTTTGTTGTTTTTCTGGGTACGTGGTGGACGACCCCAAAATAAAAAATCTAGACGGTGTAAGCCTAGCAGAGTTTACAGTAGTAGTACATAGCTATAGGACTACAAAAAGTACAGGCAAGAAGAGTAGAATATCAACTTTTCTAAACTGTGAGGCGTGGCATACCGGAGCAGAGACCATAGCAAAGTTTGCGAAGAAGGGTGTTAAAATCCAGATCCATGCTTCAGCTAGAAACCCAGCTAAAGGAGCAAGGGGAATTGTATTCAGGGTCAATGAATTCGACTTTATAAATAGCTCTCAGGAGGAATCATATGCGTAAGAAAAGGATACTATTTTGTGGAGAAGCTAGCTTTTTAAATACTGGTTATGCAACCTATGTTCGTGAGATGCTAACCTACCTACACTCTACAGGAAAATATGACATAGCAGAGTTTGGCGCATATGCAAATACAGAACACGAAGAAGGTCGGGGCTTGCCTTGGAAGTTTTATGGCACAATGCCAAGTGAACAATCGTCACAGGCAATAAAAGACGAATATAATTCCAAGCCGACAAATCAATTTGGCGAATTTATGTTTGAACATGTATGCTTAGATTTTCTACCTGACATCGTATGTGACATTAGAGACTTTTGGATGTTAGACTTCGCTGAGAGATCTCCATTCAGGCCATACTTTAAGTGGTGCATCATGCCCACGGTGGACGCTAGACCACAGGCTAGACAGTGGATAGCTACTTATGAATCTGCTGACGCTTGCTTAACGTACTCTGACTGGGCTGGCGACATATTAAAGAAACAATCTGGGGGCAAAATCAACTACATAGGATGTTCGCCACCTTCTGCGCATCCGGCATATCGTCCATACGGCGATAAAGAAATGTCTAAAGTAAATCTTGGCATAGACCCAAAGTACAAAATCATTGGCACGGTTATGAGGAACCAGAGAAGAAAGTTGTTCCCCGACCTGTTTGAAGCATTTAAGAAATTCTTGGACTCCTCAGATGATAAGAATTACTATTTGTACTGTCATACGAGCTATCCAGATTTGGGTTGGGATATACCTGAGCTTATACATCAATATGAGCTGTCATCTAAAGTGATGCTTACATATATATGTGGCGATACTGGCAAACCCTTTCCTTCTCTTTTTAAAGGCGCGTTAATTCAGTCTCCATTTACAGGCAGAAGGTCTGCATCCGTAAGCAGCGTGAAAAGCGGAGCATCCTATGAAGATTTAGCGGCCATAATAAATTCATTTGATCTCTACGTGCAGTACGCTAACTCAGAAGGTTTTGGTCTACCTCAAGTAGAAGCTGCAGCCTGCGGCGTGCCGGTTATGGCAACAGATTATTCAGCCATGGAGAGCGAAGTTAGAAAATTAGGAGGTACGCCACTAAAACCTAAAGCTTTATACAAGGAGCTAGAAACTGGATGCTATAGAGCAGTCCCTGATAACGACTTGACTGCGCAAGAATTCGCTAAGTTCTTTGCCTTGAGTGAGTCTGAGAGGAATCAGCTAGGAGAACTAACGAGAAAGAATTTTGAGGAAAAATATCAGTGGCACCTAAGTGGGAAGATGTGGGAAAAATACTTTGACAGCGTAGAGATAACAGATTCTTGGTTGTCTCCTCCCAGATTTTTTACGCCAGATCCAAAGCCAAACCCGGAAGAAATACCGCAGGATGCAACGTTTGATCAGTTAGCAAGCTGGTTAATAACATCTGTATTAGGAGAGCCAGAAAAAATTGGCTCATGGATGCACGCTAGACTTATTAGAGACCTTTCCTATAAGAGTTCAACTGGCACTACTGGAGGAATGTATTTCAATGAAAGCTCCGCTATATTTGACGGTGTAAACAATAGGGTTCCATTTGATTTGGACATGGCGTATCAACACATGAGAGCGCTGTGCGACAGAAGAAACACTTGGGAAAAAACAAGAATGGAGAGACTAAGAAATGATTAGCTTTATAGTGCAAGGGCCAGTAGAGTCTGCAACACAAATGACAGTAGACTCTATTAGAGAATTTTTTCCAGACTCAGAAATCATACTCGCCACGACAAACAAAGGTAGAAAAATACTTAATGTGGATAAAATTTATGATGCTGGATATGAAGAGGAGATGAATGTAAACAAACAGATCCTCAGTAGTCAAGCGGTAAATGAAGCTAGATTTGATATTTCCTGCAAGATAAGAAATGACATTATCTTCACGGGAAAAGACGGCATAATGGAGTTCATAGAAAAAAAACTCCTATCCTCTACGCCTCCAAAAAGACTACCTAAGTATAAGCTATTTAGCAGGTTTGTTCTCGCTTCAAATTATCATTTTTGTAATCCGTATAAATCTGGATTCTACTACTGTCCGTCAGACTGGATGGCGCTAGGCCTTACAGAAGACTTAAAAACACTGTATAATATACCACTACAGGTTAAGGAAGAAAACGAATATATACTTCCAGAAAAGATAGAAGTTACTAACGTAGGAACGATAGACCCCAAGAGGATGAAGTATAGGCCTGAGCAGTACATATTTGTGAAGGCTCTACAGCAAAAGGGGTTTGATATTAGTCTAGACTACGACTACCAAGTTCCTGACGACCCAGAATCCGCATTAAAGTGGGTGATTAACAATTTTCAGGTCATTGACACGGGTAAAGATTTCTTTTGCAGGAAGTACCCCTTCTTAAAGGGGCCGAACGGAAATCTGATAAACGAGGATACTTATAGAACTATCCACAGCGTGTTCATAGGAGGATAAAATGAAAGTATTATATTTAGCGCATTACAAAGAGTCAACTGGTTGGGCTCAAGCCGCTATAGACTATATACTAGCTCTTGACAGCGTAGGCGTGGATGTCGTTTGCAGAAACATTTCCCTAACGGGGAATTCAGGAGAAGTGCCAGAGAGAATACTAGAGCTTGAACAAAAGAGTGTTAGGGGTGCAGATGTTTGCATACAACACGTACTGCCACACCATTTAGTCGGCAGTGATAAGTTCAAAAAGAATATTGGTTTTTTTGTTGCAGAATCTGAGGACATAACGCCTACACCTTGGTCAGTGCAATTAAGAAATGTAGATGAACTATGGGTTCCAAACGTGCAGATGTGGGAAATGCTACATAATGCTGGCATATCATTTGAGAAAGGATGTAGGGTTGTACCACATACTTTTGACATGGATAAATACAGCAAAAAGTATCCCAAAATATCCAACGTTGAAACTGATAGCACGTTCAACTTTTACTTCATAGGAGATATGGCCAGCAGAAAGAATATAGAATGTATTCTACGTTGTTTCCATAGCGAGTTTGATATTTCAGAACCAGTGTCGTTAATATGTAAACTAAGCAAATTTGGATTATCCCCAGAACAAGTTCACCAAGAATTTGACAGGTTATCCAGCAATGTCAAGGGTATGTTAAGGATGTATACCGATCCGCATATGTACAAGAAAGAAGCAGTAATTCCAAACCGACTCCCAGAAGATGACTTGTATGCGCTGCATCAGCACGCAGATTGTTTTATATCTCCTTCGCATGGAGAGGCTTGGTCAATCCCAGCGTTTGACGCAATGGCGTTTGGAAACACTCCGATATGTAGCGACTTTGGAGGGCCATCATCGTTCATAGACAAATCTAACAAGAACACAGGATGGGCGGTTGGAGGTTCATATTCAGTTTGTACATGTCCCGACGCCGCGTTTGAAGAAATCTTTACGGGGAGAGAAAACTGGTTTACTCCCGACGAAAAAGAAATCAAAAAAGCTATGAGATATTATTATGAAAATAAACCAGATGGTAAAGATGGTTTAACGAGAGCTAACGAATTTTCTTACGAATCTGTAGGAAATATGATGAAGGAGTATATAAGTGAAACCACCAACTAATCATATGAGGATTCCAGTATTACCACCTTCGGTAGAATCTAAAAACATTATAGACTTAGTTTTTTCAGAAACTAAGAAAGACAAATATAATATATTAACCTTTCCAACCCACGAAAGATATGAATCTGGGTTGGCGAAGACCGGCCATGACTTCTACGCCTTTAGGGCGGAAGGGTTGAAGACTTGGAATGAGGATTACGCTAAAAGGCCAGATAATTATTATATACTACCAGAAAATGCTATATACAATGGGATACAGTTTGATTTCATATTAGCACAAAGTAAGTTCGGTCAATTCCAAACCGCAAAACTTTTGCAGGAGCGTCTTGGTATCCCAATCATTTCTCTGGAGCATACTCTTCCTACGTCGGTCTTAAAACAAGAATGGCTGGATGAAATTAAGACAATGGCAGGAGATGTAAACGTATTTATCTCTGAATATTCTAGAGATGAGTGGGGGTTAGTGGATGCGCCCCAAGTGAAAGTGGTTCATCATGGCGTAGACTCAGAGACCTTTAAGCCCAACGGTTCAGACAAAGAGGATTATGTTCTGAGTGTAGTAAATGATTTTGCCAATCGTGATTACTGCTGCAATTTCTCTGGATGGCAAAGAGTAACCGATGGGCTAGAGACACGCCTAGTTGGAGATAATGGCGATTTAGGCAAGCCTGCCGATTCTTTAGAAGAACTTGTCTCAGAGTACAACAAGGCTAAAGTATTTCTAAATACTTCGACTGTTAGCCCAGTTCCAACTTCGCTGCTAGAAGCTATGGCGTGTGGATGTGCAGTGGTCACAACTGCTACTTGCATGATACCAGAGATAGTTAAGAACGAGGAGAACGGACTTATTTCAAACAACGAGGACGAACTCAGAGCAGGAATAGAAAGACTTCTCAAAGACGACGAACTGAGAGAGAACTTAGGAAAAAACGCAAGGAAAACTGTAATAGAAAAGTTTTCTGAGAAAAATTTTATAGAAAACTGGAAAGAACTATTTGATTACACTTATGGAGTAAGAAAATGAAAATACATATGGCAGTAGCTCCCGAGCAAGAGACAATAGAGGGCTTTAAGAGGGTAGAAGTAATTGATGGGGCATTTGACCTTAGCGATGTAGCAGACAATGAGTGTACATTCATTATGGCCTCAGACATGCTTAACGCAATCCCCGTAGAGCACGTAGAAGGTTTAGTTAAGTTCCTGCGTAGCAAAATGAGAATTAACGGCAAGCTCGTTATAGGAGGGCTGGACATTAGGCTGCTGGCACGAAATATAGTGAGAGGCGCTGTAGATACCGGCACGGCAAATAACATTATATACGGGTCTAGATCTTGCCTTGATTTTAATACCACCAAAAATCTCTTGCGATCATGTGGCTTGACTATTGAGACAAGTAGAATTTTAGGAGATTCTTATGAAATCGAAGCCACAAGATCATAGTGACAACGGCATAACGTCTGCGGTTACTTCATGTAGAGAGTGCAAATTTTCTATCTATGAAGACAGGGGTGAAAAGAAGGTTCAAACCGGATGTGAGGCAGGAAGGCTTGATAAGTTTGAATCTATACGCCATTGCAAGGACGAAGACAGAGAATACTACATGATAGGAGATGCATGTAATTATTACGTTCTAGAAGGCTCAGAAAAAAATCTTAAAGACATTGAACAGGATAAAACTAAACGTTTTGCTTTAATAGTATATTGCGACGAAAATAATCGAGACATATTAAAGACTGTCAACTCAATACTAGACTCGGACTATAAACCTGAAAGAGTCAGGGTTATCATATGTCATGACTATAGAGAAGAGTTGAAGCTGAGGAAAGAAGTTAGCTTGGGTATTGACAGACTAGTCAGCTCAGGCCATACTTCTATGGCTATTGTAACATCAGACCACACTGATTTAGATAGGGAGCCATTTAGGCACACAAAAAGCTCAGACAATTTTTGTTGTGTGTTGAAAGCCGGAGAGGTCGTTGGAAAAAACTGCTTCAAGAATATAAATGACTCGTGGAATAATCAGTTGGCAAAGTATGTCTTTGTCGAATCTGAAGGAAACTCATATATACTTAGAAAAGTTATCTCTGCTAGGTATCTGGACTATAAAGACTACGCCCTTATGGTAGACGGTGTTAGAGAAGAAGCTATTAAACAAAATTTACACCTGACTATTTAGTGGATAAATAATGCCAAGAAGAAAAACCAATTTTATAGTTTCGCCTAAAGATTCACCGGATAACAGAGTTGTAGATCAGTTTGTAAGCATAGTGCTGCTGTCAGAAAAATCTGGTTATAGGATGAAATCATATGGGCCGATACCACTACTAAAGATAGGAAAGAGGTGCTTGATAGATCTGCAAATAGACGCTATCAAAAGTGCCTTCTCAGATTTTGAAATTGTTTTATGTAGTGGGTTTGATGCGAATAAAATTGTTAAGTATATCAGGGACAAGCACTCGAATATAAATATAAGGATAGTAGAAAATCAGCTATATGAAAATTCAAACTCGTGTGAAAGTTTGAGATTATGCCTCAATAATATAACTAGCAGTCGTATATTGATTATGAATGGCGAGCTTATCTTTAATCCAGATGTATTATCACTTATTAAATTCTCCAGTAGCTTTATAATATCTGAACAAGAACCTAATACAAATTTGGAGGTCGGAGCCACAGTGAACGAGAGGGGAACCATAGAAAACTTTTGTTATGGCATAGACAATACATGGTCAGAGATACTATTTATTAACAGCAGAAGGATGGCTGAGGATCTTAGAAGGATTATATCAGAGCCAGATTACAAAAATAAATTTATGTTTGAAGGGCTAAATGAATTAATAAAAAGTAGTCACGAAATAAGATCTATCATAAACAATAAATCACCGCTTACAAAACTTAGTAATATAAAAACATACCATAAGGTTAGGAAATTAAATGAGAACACTAATACAAAATTACGCTAATGGTGAGAGCACTGAGGCGCTTTACCTTGCTCAGTCGCTGTCAACGATAGGGCTAGAGGCACAGGTGTGGTCAGATGGAATGAGTGCGTTTGATAAGATGGATACCTATAAGCCAGACTTGGTTATTTCGCATTACATGTTTTTGTCTGCGGACGTGTTTAAATATCTGTCAAGCAATAATCGAATAAAGCTAATCGTAAATGTAACAGGAGCTCTTGAAGAAGAGCTAGACAACTTGGAGAGCTATGTTAAAGAACGAAATATTAACTGTCCATTTTTCTTCTCGAACGAGCCAAAAGAGTCGATCAAGCATAAAGGAAATATAAAAATCCATAGCGTGCTGAATGGGGCAGATATTTTTGCTATTAACCAGCCAGTGCCAAGCTTTGACATAGGAATGGCAATAGTATCTGATTACGAACCAAAGTCTAGGGTGCTATCTATGACAGAAGGGGTCAAGAGTTGGCATAAAATTTCCACGTCTGAAGACCAGCAGTGGGCTGACATAAACTCTACAATACCACAGGCGGCACCATTCTACTGTAACTATGGAAAAATAATAGTCACCTTCAAGGCTGGAAGAATTAATCAACATTTTTTTGATACGGTAGCAGCAAATGGCAATGTAGAATACTTAACTAAATATGAGATTAAACAAGAAAAATTGGATGCATTAATCAACAAAATACTAGGTGACAACAATGACAAGTGGCAAAATAAAGTAATAGAAAAGCACACCTGTTTGAATAGATCAAAACAGATATTGGAGCTTCTGGGCCATGAAGATTTGTGCGAGAGAATGGATAAAACTATAAAGGGGTTTATCAGTGATTACAGTAATACTAAATGGCTATAGAAGGCCTGAAGCATTAAAAGAACAATACGACTCTGTAATGAATCAGACAGTTTCTGAAGATTTGGATGTAATGCTGTGGACTAATTTCCATCAAGATTCTTACGACAAATTTCCTAAAGAAGTGGTAGAAAATGTAACCGCTGGTATGTGTAATAAGAACCTTGGGGTATGGGCAAGATTTGCATTTGCACTCAACGCTAAGACTAGGTTTATTTGTGTCCTTGATGATGATACAATTCCGGGTAAAAAGTGGTTAGAGAATTGCCTTGTAACTATGGAAGAGTCTACAGGACGTTTAGGTTGCCGTGGCGTTAGAATGACGGGAGAAGACTTTAACAACTACCCAATGTGTCAGTACGAAGCCTTCGGTGCAGCCAGCCCAAGTGATGAAATAAAACAGGTGGATATAATGGGACATTGTTGGTTTTTTGAAAGAGAGTGGCTTAGGGCCTACTGGGCAGAAATGCCATCCACACCTCTTCAATACGGAGGAGAAGATATGCATTTTTCCTACGTCATGCAAAAACATTTTGGATTGAACACATACGTTCCTCCACACCCAGTAGACGACAAAGATATGTGGGGCTCAACAGACCCTGCTAAGTATGGAGAAGACGAAGCAGCAACATCTAGGACAGGAGAGGGAACGATGCAGGCCAATGCCTACTGGAATTTCATACTTTCCCAAGGTTATAAACTAGTAAAGGACATGTAATGTTAGTTATTTCATTTGGAACTAGGCCGGAATGGATTAAGATAAAACCTGTAATAGATAAGATACAGGGTAAGATACCATTCAAATTGCTGTTTACTGGCCAGCATACATCACTCATAGATAGTAGTATAGAAAACTATAAATATCAAACTCTACAAATTGATGACGCTTTAGGAGGATGTAGACTAGACGCAATAGTGTGCTCTGTTCTTGACAACCTAAGTACGCTAGACGATGCCTCGGCAGTCATGGTTCAAGGAGACACTACGTCGGCATTTGCAGTAGCTCTAGGCGCTTTTCATAGGGGCATACCAATCATTCATCTTGAGGCGGGGCTAAGAACGTTTGATAAATTAAACCCCTATCCCGAAGAGTTCAATAGATGTTCTATATCTTCAATGGCAGATATACACCTGTGTCCAACTATATCCTCAGCACACAATGTAATGAGGCATAACAATCTAAAGGAAGGTGTCCATGTGGTCGGTAATACTGTGTTAGATAATTTAGTAGACTATACAACGAAGTCAGAAGATTTTGTGCTTGTTACGATGCACCGTAGAGAAAACCACAAAAACATACAAGATTGGTTTATACATATTAATGACTTAGCGGCAAACAGCCCTGACCTCAACTTTATACTACCCATACATCCAAACCCAAATGTGAGGAAGTATGAGTACTTATTAACAGATGTAAATGTTATAGAGCCTGTTCCATATGCAGAGTGCATAGACCTTGTTAGTCGCTGTAAATTGCTTATCACAGACAGCGGCGGATTGCAGGAAGAGTCTAGCTTTTTTGGAAAGAGGTGCATAGTATGCAGGAGGGTCTCTGAAAGAGTAGAGGGCATTGGAGACTTTGCTTTTATGTGTCCATCACCAAGCGATCTCCCTAAGATATACAAAGAAGTTGTAGAAGCCTGTGCGGTCAAGGGTGTAGTGGCTTTGCCTTGCCCATACGGGGATGGATATGCATCAGAAAAAATATTAGAAATATTGGAGGACGCAGAATGTCTAAGAAAGTAATCGTTTTTGGGGGCGCTGGATTTGTCGGCTCAAGACTTTGCCCTATACTTCAAGAGCAGTACGATCTAACCATAGTAGATACGTTCTGGTTCTGGGATAGTGTAGAAGAGTACAGAGAAAAAGTAGGTATTACAGCTAAGTGTATACAGGAAGATACTAGAGATAAAAGCATATCTAGAATTATTAACAACGCTGACGCTGTTGTAAACCTATCTTGCTTGTCTAACGACACAAGTTCTGATATAAATTATAACTTTACGCACGATGTAAGCTATAATGGAGTAATGAATGTAATAAATAACTGCATAAGGAAAAAGATACCTAAGTTTATACAAACATCTACAACAAGCGTTTACGGCCTAAAACAAGGCAAAATGGTAAATGAGAAAGAAATTCCGGAACCAATTACACAATATGCAAAAATAAAAGCAGAGATTGACCACGTTCTGAGCTATTATATGATATACGGATCTACCGGCATAACGTCGCTGCGACCGGCAACACTGTATGGCTACTCGCCAAGACTGCGTCTTGATGTCATGGTCAACACAATGCTGGATAGAGCAATAAGAGACAATAAGCTAATGGTAGAGGGAGGCGAACAATGTAGACCTTGCTTGCATGTCGATGACCTGTGCATGACATATGGCGAGTGTCTAGAAAATCCAAATTCTAACGGTAAGATATACAACGTGACTAATGAAAATTACTCAGTTAACCAAGTTGTAGATCTTATAAAGAAAGCCGTCCCAGAAGTAGAAATACATTACCAACATGTGTTAGACCAAAGGTCATACAAGACAAGTTCAGCTTTGATTAAAAGGGATCTAGGTCTAAAGTTTAACAAAAAACTAAAGACATCAATTAAGAAGTTATACGAGCAAATTAAGTTTGGTCAACATGATCGCAGTAAGACCATTAATCTTAGAGTAATTAAGGAAGTTATTAAAAATGGCTAACATGAGTATTTTATCTTCTAAGAGTATGGAAGCGGATTTTAACGTGATAAAAGACATGTTGTCTACAGGGGAGAATTTTTCCTTTTCAAGGTTTTCTGACGGTGAAATGCTAATTGCAAACGGGGTTGAAGTTGCAATGCAGGCTGACCACAATAAGATCGGGAACATCGTGCATGATGCGGCAAATGCAGAAGATGATATAAAACACTTTGACCCTCAGAAACACATCAATGTATCAAAAGCAATTCAACGCGCTTTGATATATAATGCACCAAATTACTTCAAAGGGCTTAACTGTTATTGTTGTTCGGGGTCTATGTGGCCACGTCAAATGATATATAAAGAAAGAACACTAGCAGGGTCTGACTTAACAAAGTTAACTTGGGCAAACTTACTTATTAATTCAAACTACAATAGATTCGTTAAAGAGATAATACCAATACTTAAGACTAGAGATCTGTACATGGTGGTCAATAAAAACGCCAGACTAGATGAGTCTCAGTTTGACATCAAACATTCGTTTAGAGTTGGACAAAACTGCATGGTAAACGATACAGGAATTATACAAGAGATTAAAGATTACATTGATAAAAATGAGATCAAAGACGGTGTATTCATGTGTGCCGCATCTAGCTTATCAAATATGGTTATACATGAGTGTCATATGCACAATACTGACAACACGTATATCGACATAGGGTCTTCGCTTAATCCTTTTCTTCCGGGAATAGGTAGTAGAAGAGGATACATGGATCAATTAAACGATCCGCAAACAATGCAGGAGTGCATGTGGTAATGGCTATACTAGGAATAAACACTAGTGGATTTCACTCCTCTGCCTGCTTAATAGTAGACGGAGAAATAAAATGTGCTATAACAGAAGAAAGAATTAGTAGGGTAAAAAGGGACAAGAATTTCCCACTAAAATCTATAGACTACTGTTGTCGTACTGCTGGTATAAGTGAAGACGAAATCACTGATATATACATAGGTTGGAACCCTGCCTGCTACATGTACAAGTCAGACAACACTCTAAATGAAGCATTAAAGGATAGGGGTAAAATAGCCTATCTATCCATGAATGAGTTGTCTATCGCTAAACAGGAACAGATAACTTCAATTAGGCAAAGCATAGAATCGAAGTCTGGCTCTTGGGACATACATTTTGTAAACCATCACGAAGCACATCTTAGCAATTCATTTGTATCCTCCAATTTTACTGAGGCTGACTTTATTATTGCGGATGGCTTTGGTGAAAACACCACTGGAATGTGTGGGTCAGTGTCGGCCAATTCTATAAATGTTTTGAGCGAGTTTAAGTTTCCGCACTCATTAGGAAGTTTTTATGCCACCTTTACAGAGTTTTTAGGGTTCAAGCCAAATGGCGATGAATGGAAAGTAATGGCGTTAGCCTCTCTTGGAGACCCTGAAAAATATTACTCCAAGATCAAATCATTAGTTAAAGTATCAGACATAGGAATAGAATTAGACCTCAGTTATTTCGAGTACTATCTATTTTTTACAGAGCATTACTATTCTGCAAAATTTGTAGAACAATTTGGTCAGCCAGTATGTGGGTTAGATGGCCTTACACAATATCACTATGATCTGGTTGCTGCACTACAGAAGGTTTCAGAAGATGTAATAGCGGAACTACTTACTAATCTTCATGCTAAAACAGGGTCGAACAACTTAGTTGTTTCAGGCGGGTTCTTTATGAACTCAGTGATGAATGGCAAATTAGTCAATATGACTCCATATAGTTCTATCTATATAGGGGGAAGTCCAGATGACTCTGGTATTTCAATAGGAGCTGCACTGTATGGATTAGTATATGATAAGAAACATAATTTAAGGATGGATCTATCAAAGCAAAATTATTTTGGCCGAGAATATAATACTGACGAAATAATCAGAGAGCTAGACAAAAGAAAGATAAGTTACAATATAGTAAAAGACGTAGAGCTATATGCAGCTCGAAAAATAAGCGAAAGAAATGTAGTAGGATGGTTCCAAGGAAAGAGCGAATTTGGACAGCGAGCGCTAGGGAACAGGAGCATACTAGCAGATCCCACATGCGACAAGATAAAAGATATCGTTAATGCATCTATAAAATACAGGGAAGGCTTCAGGCCGTTCGCCCCTTCAGTTCTCGAAGAAAGCCAATCTAAGTATTTTGATAACGACCAAGATTCGTATTTCATGGAAAAAGTTTTTATGTTTAAGGAAGGTGTTAGGGACAAACTTCCGGGTGTTGTCCACTTTGACGGAACTGGCAGATTGCAGACAGTGAGCAAAGAACAAAACCCAAGGTATCATAGGTTGATACAAGAATGTGGAAAGATTTATGGGTTTGATATTGTTCTAAACACATCGTTCAATATAAACGGTATGCCACTTGTCGAGTCACCAGCAGATGCAATAAATTGCTTCTTTCAATCTGGAATGGACTATTTGATAATGGAAAATGTGGTAGTAAAAAAATGTTAAGAAATCCCCACGAGATAGTAAGTTGGTTTGAAGAAGAAGTCGCTAGCTACACTGGAGCCAAGTATGCCGTAGCTGTAGACAACTGCACGAACGCTATACGTATGTGCTGCGATTATCTTGAGGTAGGCAATGTCACAATACCCAGCCGTACATACCTATCTGTACCGCAGTCAATTATGCAGGCGGGCGGTACGGTTTACTTAGAAGATGTAGAGTGGGAAGGTATTTATCAATTGAAACCATACCCAATCTACGATGCCGCTAAAAGGTTCACATCAGGCATGTACATTAAGGATACTCTAATGTGCCTTTCGTTTGGTATTAAGAAGAACCTCAAGCTAGGCAAGGGGGGAATGATACTAACTGACGATGAACAAGCAGCCGGTGCACTCAAAAGAATCCGGTGGTCTGGAAGGACTGAGGGAACATCAATGGCTGAAGACAATATAGAAGAGCTAGGTTATAATGCGTATATCACGCCTGAGTGGGCGGCTCGTGGATTAATGATGTTAAGTGTATATCCTGAGAACCACCCCGACCAACATGAGGCAGGTGGATATCCCGATCTCAATAGATACAACTTTATAAAAAAACAAGTCACAGGAGTTGGATTCAATGAAACAAGATAAGAAAGTTGCGTTATGCTTGCACGGGTACTTTGACTCACTGCAGGACAGCAACTCCAAAGGTGTAGATGGACACCAACACCTACTAGACAGAGTTTATAGTCAATGCGAGCCAGATGTATATATACATAGCTGGCAACCAGAAAAGGCTCAAGAAATAAATGATTTATATAAGCCAAAAGGTTTTTATTATCAAAAACAAATTGATTTCTCTCCATTGTGTAGAAGCAGAGAATTAGACAAACTAAACGCAGGCCCACCTTTTAGAAGAACTCCTGAAACAGTTATGTCTCATTTTTGCTCTATGCAGAGAGCGATAAACCTATGTTATGAATCTGGCACAGATTATGATATAGTAATAAAAGCTAGGTTTGACATAGGTAGGATAAATAGAAACCCTGATGCTACACCAGTGCAATGTATTACGTTTGACCCAAGTTTAGACATGTCAACAATCAAATTAGCTGATTGGGATATGTTTAATCAAGGCCCGGCAGACATGTGGTTTTATGGAGACATGAAAGTTATGTCGAAATTTAACTTCGTGTTTCATCAACTATCGAAAGAATTTTTCATTGGCAGTGACTTGCATCAGTGGGTTCAAGATCAAGACGAGCTTGTATACCAAGACCTGTCAAACTCAGTGGCGTATTTGAAATGGTTTCTAATAAATAACGACCTATGGGAAGATAAAGAACCGTTGGAGTGTATATTTGAATAATGGATTTAGTACTTTACTCACACATAGAATATAAAGATCTTTGGAAACCATTCGTAGGAGAATGGAACAAATTTTCTACAATCAGCATAGAAAATAAGTATGCATTTTCAAACGAGGTTGACTCGTCATTAAGTGATTTTGTTCATGTTAAATACGATGACACACAGCCTTATACCAATAGGCTTTTATCTTGCCTAAATAAAATAGACTCGGAAATTATATTATTCACCCACGAGGACATGATACTGTGCGGCGAGGTTCAAAAAGAGTACATACTAGAAGCACTTGAAGCCATAGGAGATGTAGACTTTGTAAAGCTACTAAAGGGGGGAACACCAAAGGATACAGTAGTAGACATTACATATAAACAGAGTGATGTACTCAAATACTGCAGACACTCATTTGACTATTTCTTTGCGATACAGCCAACGATATGGAAGAGAGAAAAGCTTATAGAACTACTGGAAAACAATAAAGGGAAAAGTATATGGGAACTTGAAGAAACAGGTCAAGAGTATTGTAGAGCCTCCAAATACAAAGGGTTATATATGTACCACCAGTTAGATAGGCAGCGGGGAATGTTCCACTGGGATTCTACAGTATACCCATACATAGCAACAGCAGTCCATAAGGGAAAGTGGGTTACTAGCGAATACCCAAACGAATTAGATTGTATATTTTCAAATTACAATATAGATTATAGCATAAGGGGCACAGTGTAGTGACTGACGAAGCAACAAATGCACATATAACAAAGTATCAGGATAGGCTAAACAAATTCTACAAAGACGGAACCAGCAACCACTTGGAACACAACGAAAATCTGGACTACTGGAGAATCTTGTTAAAGGATTTACTATATAGCTCTGACGCATGGAAAGGAAAGGTATTCTTAGACTATGGCTGTGGCAGAGGAAGGAATATGCTCAACGCCTTTATACTTGCGGAATGGGGCGGCTTGGTAGGGGTTGACATCAGTAAAGATAACATAGAGTTTTGTAGAAGAACATACTTTCAAGAAGCGAAAATGGAGTGGTTAAAAAATGACGGTTCACTGATTGATCTGGATGATAACTCCGTTGATTTTGCAATGTCTACAATAGTGCTTCAGCATTTATGTTCTCACAGTCTCAGATTAAAAATAAAGAAAGAGATATACCGAGTGCTGAAAAAGGGTGGCATATTCTCTTTTCAAATGGGGTTTGGCGGAGCTGAGTTTACAAATCATGATTACTATGACGACTTTGCTTCAAAGGTCTCAAATTCTGAATCTGACACGAGGGTCGATGACCCAAGCCAATTAATAACAGATTTAGAATCAATCGGATTTTCCGATGGCACGTTTGAAGTTCGAAGTTCGTATTTAGATGACCAGCATCCTAGTTGGATATATGTGAGGTGTGAAAAATGATTAAACTTGTAGTATTTGATTTAGATGGAGTATTAGTGGATGCAAGAGATTTGCACTACGACGCTATGAATCTTGCTCTAGCTGATATATCGTCAGACTTTGTTATAAGCAGAGAAGAGCACCTGTCTACGTATGACGGATTGCCCACCACAAAGAAGTTAAGCCTTCTTACAGAGAACAAAGGTCTGTCACCAGAATTGTACAATGACATTTGGAAGGCTAAACAAGATAAAACGGTACAACTAATAAATAGCATGACTACTGACCACAGGATGGCTCAAACGCTATCGGAATTGAAAAATGCGGGCTATAAGGTTTACGTAGGTTCTAACTCAGTCAAGCACACGATCAAGATGATGCTACTACGTAGAGGTCTGATTGAGTTTGTTGACGAGATATTCTCCAATCAAGATGTTAACCATCCAAAGCCACATCCAGAAATATATTTAAGATGTATGGTTCATGCTGGGGTGTCACCAAGTGAAACAATTATCATTGAAGACTCACACGTTGGCAGAAAAGCAGCTATGGATTCCGGCGCTAATTTATTTGCAGTAAAGAATCCAGACGATGTTATACTGAAAGATATAGTAGAAGAGATTAAGAAAATTGATAAGACACAAAAAGAAATAAAGCCAAAATGGCAAGGTGGAAAAATGAATGTACTAATACCAATGGCTGGAGCTGGATCACGCTTTCAAAAGGCTGGATACACTTTCCCAAAACCACTAATTGAAGTCAATGGTAAGCCCATGATTCAGGTGGTAGTAGAAAACATAAACGTAGAAGCAAAGCATATATTTGTTGTGCAAAAATCACACTATGAAAAGTACAACCTAAAAACGGTTTTAAATAACATCGCCCCTAACTGCGAGATCGTTCAGGTAGATGGAGTAACTGAAGGAGCTGCTTGCACCACTTTGCTAGCAAAAGAGTTTATTGATAATGACGAACCTCTGCTAATGGCTAACTCAGACCAGTTTGTAGGGTGGGACTCAAACGAATTTATGTACTCAATGGTGGGCGATAACATAGATGGTGGCATGTTAACGTTTAGATCAAACCATCCAAAGTGGAGTTATGCGAAACTGAACGATGATGGTTTTGTTACAGAGGTTCAAGAAAAAAATCCGATCAGCGATATAGCCACAGTTGGAATCTATTACTGGGCTAAGGGATCTGACTACGTTAAGTATGCAGAACAAATGATAGACAAAGACATTCGTGTTAATAATGAATTTTACGTGTGTCCTGTTTTTAACGAGGCTATTTCTGACGACAAAAAGCTTAAGATATTTGATATAGAGAAGATGTGGGGACTGGGAACTCCAGAGGACTTGAAACATTTTTTAGAGAACAAAAATAATGACAAAATTTAAAGTATATATAGTAACACATAACCACGAGGAAGCACTAGCTAGATGCCTACGGTCTATTAGTAATGGTGACATACGTCTACATAGCCACGAAATTAACGTAATAAACAACTATCAAACTCTACGTTGGCCGCTAGACTCATATGATCTGGAAATAAATGTGCTAGACAACGTGCTTAGGCCAGCCCATTCCACTGGGCACCTAGGTAGAAACTGGAATCAAGCGATTATAAACGGGTTTGCGGACTTAAAAAATCCTCAGTGTGAATTTGTAGTATGTTTACAGGGAGACACAGAGGTTGTGTCAGAGTGTTTCTCTATGTTAGATCATTATCATGCACAGGATTGCCACTTCATGCAGGATGGCAGAGGAGATCAGCTTATGAGCTGGTCGCCAAAGGGTATCATAGAGATTGGACTATTCGACGAAAGAATATGTGGTATAGGATTTCAAGAACAAGAATATTTTGAAAGAGCAACTAGATTATTCAGTCAGGGTATTTCAATAAATGACAGGGGACACAGCAGATTTCATAATGCACTTCCACACAGACTTGTTACAGACTATGGGGACAGTACTTGCACTGGCATTTTCCATCCATTCTATCAGTCAGTTACGCAAAACATACTTGCTCGCGCGCCTAGATACTTTATGTACCCATATTTTGAAAAAGATATAAGTACAAACGCCATGAAGGAATACGTAGGTTGGCAGCAACTCGTCAAACATACAGATCGAAGAATTTTTAAAGAAGGGTAAACACCATGCCACATAACTTGAAAGATATGATAGGCGGATGGTTCATTGGCGACTTTGACCCCTCCGTATGGAAGACTTCGGCTTTTGAGGTCGCTGTCAAAGAATACAAAGCTGGAGACAAAGAGCCAAAGCACTTGCATAAAATAGCAGTAGAGTTCACAGTAATAGTCAGGGGCAAGGTGTTAATGAATGGAGTTGAGCATGGAGAGGGAGACATCATTCGCATTGACACTGGAAAAGCCACAGACTTTGAAGCTCTAGAAGATACGATTACAGTGGTGGTGAAAAGGCCATCTGTAGCAGGGGACAAATATATACTATGAAAATTATATCACACAGAGGCAATCTAGATGGGCCACAAGAGCAGGATAATGTTATAAGCCAACTTGAACAAGTATCTAAACAAATGCTTGTAGAGGTGGACGTTTGGCATATGGATCACGGGTGGTATCTTGGGCATGACGGGCCAGAAAGAGCCGTTTCCTTTGACTTTATAACAAACCCAAATTTTATTTTACACGCTAAAAATCTAGATGCACTTTATAAGCTAACAGGGACTAATCTTCATTACTTCTGGCATCAAGAAGATGACTTCACTTTAACATCGAAACAAATCATATGGACATATCCTAAAAAAGACGTTACGAATCGCTCTATTATTGTTTGCCAAACAGTAGAAGAGGTAGATGAGTATAAGACAAAAGACATTTGGGGCATTTGTACAGACTATATAAAGGACGCTAAAAAATGAATATAGCCGCTTATTTTAATACAACGAAAGAATCAGAGCCTTTGTATCATGCGATACAATCTCTAAACGCTGGACTAGAAGAAGGAGAGTTAAATGACGCAAGCATATTTTACGATGATTGTGGGCCTAACAGCATACCAGCAAACTTTGGATTTTTTGACGCAATAGAGCTATGGCACTATACGGGAAATCTAATTGCAACTTCAGTTTCTACTATCTCAAAAGTAACAGGTGTAGTAAACAACTTTAACAAAATATATTATCACGGATGGAGTGCAGACAGTAATGCACTATCACTAATTGGTATATCAAGTGATGATAGTATAACAGTAATATGCAATAGTAAAAATAGCAAAGATGAGTACACCAGACTTACGGGTAAAGAGCCCCAAGGTGTGGTAGAAAATTTCAACCTACAAGGAATTAAAAAGGTGATAAAATGAACGACAAAGACATGCCTGAAATAATAAAGTTATATGAAGAAGGTATGAGTACCTATCACATAGCAGAAAGATATGGCACTTATGCGAATAAAATTCGTCGCGCATTAGTAAAGCACGGCGTGCAAAGGAGAACAAAAAGCCAAGCGCAAAAAGAAGCCTTGGTAAATGGTAGATCCAGACATCCAACAAAAGGAAGCAAACGGTCTTTAGAGGAGCGATTGCGGATTAGTAGTGCGGTTAAGAAGTACTGGGAAGATATTGACCCCAAAGAGTACGAAAGAAGATGTAACGTAGCCAAAGAAAACTGGCACTCAATGTCTGAAGAGGAAAGGCAAGACTTGACTAGACTTGCTGTTGAGGCGGTACGCAAGGCGGCGACTGAGGGGTCAATGATGGAAAAGGCACTTTTGAAAGAACTTACTGATTCTGGCTACAGAGTAGAGTTTCATAAAAAGAACCTAATTCCTAATGAAAATTTAGAAATAGATTTGTATATTCCTAGCCACAAGACTATAATAGAAATAGACGGGCCATCTCATTTTCTTCCGATTTGGGGAGAGGATAAGCTAGCCAAGCAGATTAAGGCTGACAATCAAAAGAATGGTCTTATTCTGAGCAAAGGATTTATTATACTGAGAATCAAAAACCTTCTGAACCATGTCAGCTTAGCAGCCAAGACAAAGATGGTAGACGAAGTGCAGAAACACTTAATTAGTATTGAGGACAATTTTCCAAAGGAATCTGAGAGGTATATTGAGGTAGAATTATGATGAAAGAACCAGACTTATTTGAAACAGTTAAACTAGAGACGCCTATGGACGTTGATACTTCTGTCAGGGATGTTGTTGCGGAGGAATCTCCTTCTACTACAGATCCGGGATGGAATGATTACGTCATGTCTAAGTTTACAGAAAAAGAATTGTATGATGGCAACCCACTGGTAAACGGATTGAGACGTGTGGCTGAACTTGTTATTGGGCCAATCGTATACAGCGGCCCAACGCAAGTATTTCCACCTCAACGGGATGACCATCACGGTCGTGCTACTGTTGTATTCACCGTAGAATTTGAAAACGGTATGCGATACTCAGAAGTGGCTGATTGTTGGGAAGGCAACACAGATGATATGTTTTGCGCCTATGCAATCGCAACTGCGAGCACTAGAGCTGAAGGTAGAGCCCTTCGTAAGGCTTTAAGAATTAGAGCTGTTGCAGCAGAAGAAATGACCAAAAAGGACACGGCAAAGATTGTTAGAGAACTATCTTCGCAAAAGGACACATCTGACGGTGGCTATGATGACTCTGGTCGCATGTCAGATGCTCAATACAACTTCATTGATGTAAAATGCAAACAGTTGAATGTCAATGGAGGTGAATTGTTTAAGACTATATTTAAGGTAGATAATAAACGCAAGATTTCTAAGAAAGTAGCTAGCGATATTATTGACACTTTAAATGGATATCAACAAGATAAGACAAGTATTCCAGATCAAGTAACAGGTTATATAGAGGAGTGGCGTGACTAATGAAAGTAACATATACCACGAACAACAGGCGCATTAGCGCTGAAATTGAAGGTGATTCACATAGAGACATCTTCTCAGAAATTAGTAAGTTCCAAGAAGTATTTGAACAGACCGTCTGTGGCAAGTGCGGATCGGAAAACATAAAATTCGTTGTAAGGACTGTTGATGACAATCAATACTACGAACTAAGATGTGCAGACTGTGGGGCAAGACTCTCGTTTGGTGCAAACAAGAAAGGTGGTGGTCTATTTCCAAAGCGTAAGGATAGCGATGGTAACTGGCTCCCCGATTCTGGGTGGGTCAAATGGAACCCCAAAACTGAAAAGAACGAGTAGTTTTGTCAGAGCGCCCCTAACGGGGCGTTCACCACTTATAAAAAGAAGCCCCAATCCGAGAGGAAAGGGGCTTTTTCTTTAATCAGAATCTTTGTAAATTACAGGTATTCTACCGTGAAGTAAAGACCGTAATTAGTCTTGCTTCCAATTTCTTGAGGGGAAGCGCTGATAGCTACATACCAGTCGTGTCTATCGCTTTGATGAGCTCCAGCTTCAGTCGTGGCATAGCCCTTTGATGTGTCAGTATCTGTACTGTCTGTATTTAATCCACTCATTCCGGGAGAAGCAGTAAAGGCCATGTCAGCAGGAGTGCCAACCGTAGGGTCATACAAGCTCCAAGTATTGGATGCTCTTCCTCTATGGTTTAGATTAGAAACGCTCTGCAGCGCAGAAGGATGTCTCAATTCATATACTTGAGTTTCAACACCACTAGCGTGCTTTGTGATATCATTTCTATCAAATATTCTCATCTTGCAATTTCTAACAGTGACAGCACTACTGTGCGTAAACCTAACATTCAAAGGAGCCAAGTAGTTTGGAACCTTGTCAAGGTCAAGCTCATTAGTGTCAGCCTTCATTTTGCTGGTACTAACCCACTTAGTATTGTGCAGTTGAACGTAATCTGATGCCGTTCCCTGTGAATTTGTAGTAAATGTAGTGTCTTGATATGCGTCTACAGGCACAGAGATGCCGTATCCGCCACCATAAAAGCCAAGGCCTGAACCAGCCGTGTGGTTTATCCAAGCTTGGTGTGCGTCGCCACTGGCGCTTGTAGCGGTGACGTTATTTGCATAAAACTTAATTTCAGCCATTTTATTTATCTCCTGATTAAAGATGTGTCTATATTAATATACACGTAAAAAGGTTATTATTTTGAATTATCTAGGGGTTATTGTTAAGTCTACATATTGGCATTTTCCTTGTATAAGACCATAGCCAATGGGACTTTTATACTTGTTTGAGCTAATAGCGCTAGTAATATCGTTATGAAAGTGAACAAAAATGTCGTAAGATCCTGCTTTTTTGCCGTCAGCTCCTGCCAGAGAAACGATCCCATTACTTGTCCTGTTCTCAAATCTGCCTTGACCCTCAGATACAGAGGCTGGGCCTGCCAAAGTACATTTAACTGGTGCGCTTTGAGATGTGGCGGGAGCGTCATCAGTATACCGTTTAAACCCCATTTTGCCAGCAACACAAGAAATTACAGCGCCTTTTCCATTAGAATTGCCGTCTGGAATCGCAGTTACAACTGGAAGGATATAACCAGTCGTCTGCTGATCATTGCTCCAATCGTGGTTCATAAAGTCGGATGTTTGATAGTCTTCTCCAGCCTCTACCATTTTAAAACCTGTTATCTCGCCTATCGGGCCTATGGCAGTGACTTCAATTTGTCCTCCAGTTCCAGTTCCCCCTGTGAATGACAACGTGTCGCCAACAAGAAAATCTTTACCAGTTGCGGGGTCTCCAGCAACATCATTAACAAATACCAAATGGCTTTCACTTAGTTGTATAGTTTTCCTTTGGTGCGTGAAAGGTAACAACATGCCTCTTCTAATTGTACAAACCTTCCACAGGTCTGTGTTGGCTATCGGGCCGGGAAGACCACCCGCCTGAGCCTTGCCATCTTCGTCTGAATCGCCATATATTATAGCAGCATCTGGAACTTCATCCCAAACATATGCATCGCTACCAGTTCCAAAAATCGTAGGAACTTTATAGTCAGAAGAGCTATCAAGTACATTTGCTTCATACTCTACACCTTCTACTGAAATCGTTTGTATCTTTGGAGGACTAAACAAAACACCGTGATTAAAATGCATAACGGCAAAGTATCTTGAATCAAACAATGTTTGTTGTTCAGGCCAAGCCTCAAACGCTCTAGCATATACATGAGTGTTTCCAAAGCAGGATATAGAATTGTCGCTTCCTCCCCATTGTCCTACTGGGTCAACACCCTCTTCGCCAGCCTTTGCCTCTACTCCAAG
>VMHT01051872.1_pt1 | contig 46537 bp, 41 predicted proteins | sample 4693611 | NCBI WGS metagenome assembly VMHT01 (sample SAMN12280063, study PRJNA550983) | marine metagenome | isolation source: seawater sampled from same location over 5 years 0.02-0.2 micron viral filtrate | place: USA: collected off the coast of southern California halfway between the port... ... | reverse complement strand
GGTAAAATTATGTGAGAAATATGCACTTGGATACCCGAATACTATTCAAACAGGCGTTGACTACAAAGATATTAGAAAAGAGTTAGTCAACATGACTGGTGGAAGAAATTTAGGAAAATATCTGGATGAATTGGTCTTTGATAAGACTGCACCAAACATTGCTAAGGCGTTAGACTACTACGGACTTACCTTAAAGAGTAAAGTTACGAAAGACAACCAATTATCATCCTCATGGTTGGGAATCAATTTGTCGGATAAAGGTGGCAAGGTGATTGTAACCAGCCATCAATCAAACTCGCCTCTACGTAAGTTAATCATGCCGGGTGATGAATTGATTTCGATAAACAGACTGCGAATTAATAGCGTAAAATCATTGAAATCAATACTTGGGAAATTAGAGCCGTCAAATGTTGAAATTTGCTATAGCCATGAAGGAATAATCAAACTCGACAAAATTGATTTGCGTATTGAACCGGAATTGAAGAATAAGTTAGACGGTGATGGAAACGCCAAATGGCGTGATTACATCGCTAGTAGAGTCATTTGAGTTCATCAAGACTAACTAATATCGGTGGAAGATCAAAAATCGTTGTGTGTTTAGTGGTTTTCGGAGGAAATAAATCGCCTGATTCACACATTTGGATTACCATTGACTTAGTTATTGTATCAAAATCAGTATTTGGCCACAGTTCAAGAGTAATATACTCAGATGAAAGATAATCAAGACATATTGCTGGTATTTTTGATAGCCCCAATTCTTGTGCGACTGATAATCTGTGATGTCCATCTAGCAATGATCCTGTTAAACTATCCACCAAAACCGGTTTGGTAAAACCCCCCCACCGTTTAGTCATGTCAAGTAACTTGTCTCTGGCCTTGGATTTAATTTGTTCATGCGGTTTCAACCAATCGACATCAACTATGATAACATCATCTTCAGTCCACATGAAACTGGGAACAGTATTTCAAGGATAATACTTTGGCAACTACCATAGGGATTGGAGATTAATTTGAGCGAGCATATTCTAGGCAATAAATCAGATGTGAAAGGATTTCCTTTGACCGATGAAATGTCTCAGTTTGTTGATAATTTACCGGCTGAATTGATTGATGTGTTAAATAAAATCGCCGTTAACAGCGGAGGTGTTTGGATTGTTGGAGGAGCAGTAAGAGATGCTTCAATGGGGTTAAATCCTTCAGATGTAGACCTGGCTACAGATTTAACTCCCGATGATATACTTAGAATTTTTCCGGATGCTATAAAAACTGGAGTTTCTTTTGGTACAATTACCATCAAATCTGGGATATTTCTCTACCAAACCACTACACTAAGAACTGATGGCGAATATATTGATTCTAGAAGGCCCAATGAAGTGAAATGGAATATGTCACTAATGGAGGACCTCAAGCGAAGAGATTTTACTATTAATTCAATGGCTATTGATGTTGCAAGAAGGACATACTATGACCCACACGACGGTTTGAGTGACATTAAAAAACAAATTATTCGTTGTGTTGGTAATCCGCAAAAAAGAATCAATGAAGATGCCTTAAGAATCCTCAGAGCATATCGATTCTTAGGACAAATTGATGGAAAAAGTTGGCAGTTAGAAAAACATCTCAGTGATGTGATGGTTGCTAATTCATATTTGCTAAAAGAATTATCAAGCGAAAGGATTTGGCAAGAAATAAGTAAAATTCTTACCTTCTCAAAAAATGGTAAAATACTTGCTAGGATGTTATCTGATGGGATACTGAAAATTATTTTCCAATGGCAGAACTTTGAAACCTCAAGATTGGTAATGGCTCTTGAAAATTCGGACCAGTTTGAATTAATCACAATGTTTGTACTACTTAATTACCATCTAGAACTCGAGGCAATTGATGAATTATGTAAATCTCTAAAATTATCAAGAAAAGAGACCAAAGAGATCTTGTTTACTTTTGAAAATGCACTAATTACTCCATCAAAGAATGGGAAATATCTCCGCTTATACAGACATATACTAGGGTCCAAATGTCGACAAATTATCTTACTGAGTAGAACGTTTTGCAAGTATAAATTACACAATAATTTCAATTACATTGATGAAAATTATTTTGACGAAATAATATCATTGCTTGCAGATCTGCCCAAAAATAAACATGAGAAACAAATTATTGATGGTAACTGGTTGATGAGTGCAACTAACCTGGGACAAGGACAAAAGTTAGGACGATTAAAAGAATGGTTATACCGAATTCAGATTGAAAATAATCTTACAGAATTGTCAGAAATCAACCTTCATCTAGCTAAGATTCAATGGCAGAATGATGATTTCAGCTCATGGCCTAGAATGTCATTACACTGAAGGCATTATCTTCAAGAATGATGAATTACAGGCAAGTCCATGTTCAGTGGTAGAATATCTCAAGCTGTTGCTGGTCAGATTGAGAAAAAATTATCAGAGAATAACGACTTAAATTCACTTTCTAACTCAGAACTAGCAAACTTAGCCGTTGAATTTGTTGGTGATGCACCTCCTTCCCATGTACCCAGAGAAACAGTGATAGAAATATTATCACAACAACCCGAGATTAATTCGTGGAGAGAGAACCTAAAACAGAAAGCTGTAGAGGCAGCCAAAAATAAAGTTAGAAACGTCGCAAATAATGTTGATCCTAGAATGGCAAACATGATTAAGCAACAATTCGGACAGTGGCTGCAAAATTCTGGCCTTTCTACTGTGGAAATTACTACAAAAATAGACACTAACTCCGATGGTATGATTAGTAGAACTGAACTAAATAATTTCATTCAAAATCTATCTGGAACTCAACCCCCAGAATGGGTATCTGAAACACTAATTTCTATTCTAGACAAAGACCAAAATGGAGTAATTGAAGTTCAAGAGTTATGGGATTATCTTGGAGCAATTGGATTCGAAATACCTGTAATCGAGGAACCTGTAACTGAAGAAATTGTTGTAGAAGAACCCGTTATCGAAGAATCTGCAATAGAAAAACATGAACCCGATGTATACGAAGGTGCTGAATGGTCTGATGAATCTGAAATAGATATTGATCAGGAAATTAAAGACATTCCAGATATTCCAAATGTTGAAGAAACAGAAACCACAACCCAAATAGAACAAGAACCTATTACCAAGGTCTCAAATGAAAATCTCATTGTTGAGGATTCACCAAGCATCACAACCTCTATAGAAATAGGTATAGAGAAACTACACTCAACAAGACTTCATAGAGAAGCAATCAATGTCATAGAATCTACCGAGCCTGGTAATTGTACAATCATGGTTGAAAGGGTCGAAAGGACATTGATGGTAATGGACAGCTACAGGGGAGGCATGACCGTAGTTGGATTACTTGACAACGGACCTTACACTGTCGCAGTATTATTCGAACCAGATTACAATGAGCAAATCGAGACATTAATGGGCAAGAAAATATCATTCACTGGAGCCCTTCATGATTGGTCAAGTGGCCTTAGACAAGCTAAGATAAAAGCCTCAAATCTGATTTTATAGTTACTTCAATGACCTTGAAATAACTATCCTCTGTACTTCTTGGGTACCCTCGTATATTTGTGTGATCTTTGCATCTCTAAAAAATCTCTCTACTGGGAATTCTTTAGTGTAGCCATATCCACCGAGGACTTGAATCGCTCTTTCTGAGACCCACATGGCAGTGTCACCTGCATACAATTTGGCCATGCTCGCCTCTTGAGTATGGCGTGGACCGTTGTTCTCGTAGTGTTCTTGCTTTGCCCAAGAAGCACGGTAAACAAGTTGTCTCGCTGCCTGTATTCTCGTTGCCATGTCAGCCAAGTAAGACATAATCATTTGGTGATGAGCAATAGGTTTGCCAAATGCTTCCCGCTCATGCGAGTAATTTAGAGCCGCTTCATATGCGCCTTGTGCTATACCAAGAGCCTGCGCAGCTATGCCAATTCGACTATTATCTAATGCGTTCATGGCAATAGGGAATCCATTTCCTACACCTTTCAGTACATTTTCAACTGGAACTTTACAATTATTCAGAATCAAGGTACATGTATCAGAAGAACGTATTCCTAATTTGTCCTCTTTCTTACCAACTGAAAATCCTTCAAATGACGATTCGACGATGAATGCGGTAGTTCCGCCATGCTTCTTGACACCATAATCTGGATGATCGACATCTTTAGCAAACAGAACAAGGATATCGGCTTGTGCACCATTGGTTACCCACATCTTCTCTCCGTTTAACAAAAAGTGTTTGCCGTCGTCTGATAACTTAGCTTTACAAATCATTGCTGCAGCATCAGTTCCTGCGCCTGCTTCGGAAAGTGAGTAAGCACCTACTTGCCCTGCAGCGAGCCTGGGGAGATAATTTTGTTTCTGCTCTTCATTGCCGTGTAATGCAATTGTTTTCGCACACAATCCAACATGGACACAGAACATTACACCAAATGATGGGTCGACTCTTGAAAGTTCTTCAACGATAATTGATTCTGAGATATCATCAACCGGTGAACCTCCGTATTGTTCTGGTATTGTTACTCCTTGTAGGCCATAATCAAGAAATTGTTGCCACTCTGCTTTTGGTGGGACTTGATTAGCATCTCTATGCTCAACTGTAGGAGATAATACTGTCTCAGCAAAATCTCTAACAAGTTCCCTAATCATTTGCTGTTCATCGGTTTCGGCGTAGTCCATAAGTCTCCCCAACCTATCCAATAAGCCGACTCACTTAACCCGTTTGCTAATTTTGTAATATTCACTTTTCCCAAATTCTTCATATATGATGCTCATGAGGCGCGGACAGGAGGAATCATTTTGGATGAAGAAACCGTTGAATTTAATGTAGCGCACAATAGAAAATACTCCACAGATCACTTGTGGTATCAGGAAAAGGACGAACGCCTAATGATCGGAGTAAGTGAATTCTTGAAACTAGAAATTGGAGATGTACTAAGAGTTATTCTACCACAAGCTGAAACAGAAGTTGACCAGGGAGATGGTATGTTCTCTATTTGGACAGCAGAGGAGAAAAAACCATTCCCTGCTCCGTTTTCAGGACTCATTGCTGAGGTTAATGGCGAAGTCGAAATAAATCCTGACCTGGCTAATGACTCTGCATATGACCTTGGTTGGATTATCATCTTAGAACCCCACGACTTAGACCTAGAATTACTACTAGACCCTGACGAATATGTTGAATATCTTGCTGAACTGTGATGGTATTGGTGACCATCATGGAAGAAATAGATGTTTTGAAACACAGCCTAGAAAAGGCTCCGATAATTTGGAAAGGCGATTATCCGTATTTTATCCATCCCATTACTGACGGCGTCCCAAGACTAGAACCAAACGTCTTAGAAGCCATAATTGAATTATCTGTGCCGCTAATTGACTGGGAAAACATCGATGTGATACTAGGAATAGAGGCGATGGGTTTACCTCTGATGGCCCCGCTTTCAATGCGTACCAACATCCCAATGGTTATTGCGAGAAAACGTCAGTATGGACTTGATGGTGAAATTGAGATAAATCAAGAAACTGGCTACTCCAAAGGTAGCATTTTTCTAAATGATATTAAACCAGGCGAAAAAATAGCCATTATTGATGATGTACTATCGACTGGTGGAACAATTAGGTCAGTTATTCAAGGTGTCAAAAGAACCGGTGCTGTAATACAGAACATTGTTGTTGTTGTAGAAAAAGGACCCGGGATGAGAGTTTTACAAAATGATTATCCAGATATTAAATTTGACTCCTTGGTCAAACTTGAAATGGAAGGCGAAAAAGTCGTCATATTGGATTAGGAAGTGGATTTTTGGACCTTGATAGACACGATTTTCAGCTAGATGATTTGGTTGAAAAAATTAAACAAAATGACAACCGTCTAATTGCACTCCAGGTCCCAGAAGGCCTCAAAATGCAGGCATTAGAAATGATGGATGAAATAGAAACTGAAACAAGCGCTAAAGTTGTTTTAGCTGCTGATCCATGTTACGGAGCGTGCGATTTGGTTCACGACAAAATGAAAATGATGGGCGTTGAGTTAGTTGCTCACATGGGCCATTCTCAAATGAATATAGATTCTGGAATGCCAACTGAATTTATCGATGTTACGTACGATGGCGACCCAGAACTGAAACCGATTTTACCAATTTTAAATAAACATCTTTCAATGGCACAAGACAGAATGGCAAATCAGGAAGAAAGTCCAACATTATCAGAATCAGAAGCCCAAGATAAATTCCTTGACGCTGTTGGTAGAATGGCCCCATTAACCGGTACAAAACTGGGATTGGTTGGATCAATACAACATCTTCACTTGTTGCCAGAATTTCATGATCGTTTAGAAGAGGCAGGTTTTGATGTTACAATTCCTATTGGTGGAGCGAGATTATCATTCCCTGGACAGGTACTTGGATGTAATTACTCTGGTGATGATCCCAGTATTGGCCACTACCTTTTCCTAGGCTCGGGAGATTTCCATCCAATCGGGTTAGTACTACACACGGGGAAACCTCTGGCGATGCTAGACCCTTATTCGGGATCTGCAGAAGAAATGTCATTTGAAAGAATCGAGAGAATACTAAGGCAAAGATTTGGCTTAATTATGTCGAGTCAAGATTCCCAATCTTTTGGCATATTGATTGGAGAAAAGCCAGGTCAAATGCGCCGCACTCTTGCTCTTAGAATGAAAAGACTGCTTGAGAAGCATGGTAAGAAAGGTTACTTGTTAGCACTTGAACATATAGGACCTGATTTGATTGATTTTTATCCAGTTGATGCGTTTGTTAACACTGCTTGCCCTAGAATTGCCATAGATGATGCAGTAAGATATCGTAAACCATTGATTACACCATTTGAACTAGAGGTTGCACTGGGAGAAAAACAGTGGGAGACTGGTTACATGTTTGACGAAATACCTTGAGTATGATAATTGCCAAAAACTGGCCAAATTAAAGCGTATATTCAATAACGGTTGGCGTAAGCCTTCAGTTGTTATGAGTAGTTATCTAGATCGGATTGGGGCTGGTTATGTAATCGATAACCCCGACCCTCTGGATTTTGATTATGTTCCAAAAGAATTGGTTTGTAGAGAGAAATATCAAAATTACTTGGCCGCTAGATTTTCTTCTATAGACAAAGTTGATGCTAGTTGCAGAGCGATAATTACTGGTCCTGTCGGTAGTGGTAAGACCGTACTTGTCAAAACCTTCTGCCGTGATTTACAACGTCATTTAGTTAACCGTAGAACAATAAACATCGCACATGTAAATTGTCGAAATGCATCAACTAGCACTAGAGTTGTACAAAGAATATTGCACGCAATTGATCCTGGGCACCCGGATAGAGGATTATCAATTGGCGAATTACTACTCAGTCTTCGTAAATTAACAAGAAGAAATTCATCTCATCTGATTGTGATACTGGATGAAGTAGACCACATGCTTAGAAAGTCTGGTGATGACATATTGTACCAACTTTTGAGAATCGATGAAGACCAAGAAGGAAAAGGCACATTATCTCTTATCTTGGTCAGCCAAGAACAGGTTTTAGATGTTTTAGAGACTGCTGTTATATCTAGAATAGGTAAAACCAACCTGATAAAAGTACCTGCATACAATGAAGATGAATTGTTTGATATTGCTATGCAAAGAGCCGATCTCGCATTGGTAAAAGGGTCTTATTCAGAACAAATTATCAGACTAATCGCGGAAAAATCCGCACCTGTAGGTGACGCTAGACTAGCAATTGAATTACTAAAAGCGGCTGCTGAGTCATGTGAAATAAGACAAGACGACCATACTGAAAGAGCAATAAGTATCGATGATGTTCACGCTAAAGATGAGATTTTATCTGTTGATATGGTTTCCGAAATAGATGCCATTGATGGACTAAAGCCTCACGAAATGTTAGTTTTACTAGCAATATGCAGGCGTCTGAAAAAAGAAAGTTCAATGACTACAGGTGATGTCGAAAGTCTCTATGCTGTAGTATGCGAAGAATATGAGCAGCAGATGAAAAGTCATACTACTCTTTGGAAATACTTGAAAGAACTTGAAAATAGACAATTAATCAAAACAAGAATTTCAACAGTCAGCGATGGACGTGGTAGGACAACACACCTGAGCATGCCGCATTTCCTTCCCAGTGACATTGCAAGTAGGCTTGAAATGTTAGTAAAAAAGCGCTTGTAAGCAATGTGTGCCGCTAGTTTTTCATCCGGTGAGCATAAATATAGGTCACTGTTGGCCAACCTGTCTTAGAGGCGTAATTATGGCTACTGGTACACAAGGAGAGTTCGTTGCTGTCGTAAATGATACTGACCCAAAAAGCAACGGGAAAGCATACTCACTGAAAATTTCGGGGAATAATTATTCTCAAATTCTAGGAAAAAAAGTCGGTGACGTTGTTGATGGTATTTTTGTCGGTGAAGGTGACAAGACCTTATCTGGTTACAAACTGCAAATTACCGGTGGAGCTGACAAAACAGGAACTCCCCTAAGAAGGGATCTTGACGGTGGTTCAAGACAATCGATTCTGGTAACTCAGTCAACTGGTTTCAAGGGCCACAATCTCGTTTTCAAAACCAAGGGTGGAGAAAAGAAGCGTTTCCGATACAAGCCGGATGGTCTAAGAAAGCGTAGAAACTTCCGTGGCAACACAATTAATCAAGACACAAGACAAATTAATCTCAAAGTAGTAGAGGCCGGTAAGAAAGCACTAGGTGACATTCTTGCGGCTGAAAGTGAGGAAACATCGGAGTGAATCCCGAGAGGGTTTTCGTGAATAGGAGTGTGTAGGAATGGCTAGAAAACTTCCTACGCAACCCACTGTAAACATTGGACTTGTTGGTCACGTCGACCACGGAAAGACAACCCTAACTAGAGCACTTTCTGGTGTATGGACCGATACTCACTCTGAAGAGAGAAAAAGAGGCATATCAATCAAACTAGGATATGCTGACACGGCATTCTATCAAACCAAAGATGGGACTTATTATGCCTCAGGAAAGAATCCTAATGGAAAGAAAGATGTCGATGAAGAATTACAACGTGTGGTATCATTTGTTGATGCTCCAGGCCACGAGACTCTGATGGCTATTATGATAACTGGTGCTTCAATCATGGATGGAGCCATGCTTATGGTAGCTGCTAATGAGAAGTGCCCTCAACCACAAACTAGAGAGCATTTGATGGCATTAAATATGTCGGGAATCAAGAATATAGTTGTGGTTCAAAACAAAATAGATCTTGTAAGTAGAGAGAGAGCGATAGAATCGTATCAAGAAATCAAAGAATTCTTGAAAGGTACTGTTGCTGAAAATGCCCCGATTATACCTGTTTCAGCCCACCATGATGTCAATCTAGATATTCTAATTGGTGCAATCGAAAAAACAATCCCGACACCTGAAAGAAGTGAAAAAGAAAAGCCTTTGATGCATGTTGCAAGGTCTTTTGATATTAACAGACCAGGGACTAGACCAACCAAACTCAAAGGTGGAGTGATCGGTGGTAGTATCGTAAAGGGTGAATTCAAGGTTGGCGATAAAATTGAAATCGGACCTGGGCGAAAAATTCAACAGGGATCCAAAGTAAGATGGGAACCAATTAAGGCAATTGTTACTAGTATGCAAGGCGGAGGATTAAGCCTAGACAAAATGCACGCAGGTGGATTGTGTGGTTTAGCTACAGAACTTGACCCTTCTATAACCACTTCAGACAATTTATCCGGACAAGTTGTCTCACTCACTGGCTCTCTTCCCGAAACTAGAGAAAGAATCGAGATATCAGTACATCTGATGGATTCCATGGTATCTACTGACGGTTCAAACCCAGAAAAAATTCATCCTCTACGCAATAATGAAATGCTGATGATAAATGTTGCAACTGCAACATCAGTCGGTGTAACAAAAAACGCTGAAAAAACAAGAACGGGTCTTGAATTGAGACTACCAATTTGTGTGGATGTAGGAGAGAGGGTTTCTTTATCGAGAAGAATAGGTTCACGTTGGCGACTAATAGGCTACGGAATTATCCAATAGGCGATAAAATGACTCAGCAAATAATTGTCGACAGCTGTGGCTGGGTGGCGATAATCGATGCGAACATCAATTTTGAATTAGAACTTGAAAGAATATTTGGAACATTTGAACTAATCCTCCTTGATAGCGTAGAGTCAGAGTTACAGGATTTAGATTCAGCAAGGCCACGAAGAAAATCATTATTATTGGACATGTTGAGGAGAAAATCAACTTATCTGTCAAGTATTCTGAATTCTCATACGGATGATTACATTTTCCATCTTGCAAATGAAGGACATTATTCGGTACTAACCATTGACAAAGTTTTGAAAAAACGCCTGTATCAAAACGGCATATCTGTAATTGAGGTAGCAAAAAGCAACCATTTGAGGTTGATTGAGGGTCTATAGACCATCTACGGCAGAGTAAATAGTTCATCATCTCCATGACCGTCTAGTAACTTAAGTTTTATTCCTGCATCGATCCAAGCATGAGCATAATTTATTGCTCCAAATGCTCTAACATAGTCACCATTTTCCATGAAATAGTTAGCATCGCTGGCATAATCATCTGCCATTCTTAGCAATACAGCAAGCATTTCAGTTTCCTTTGAACCCTCAGAGTGGATTGGTGTGGCTTTTGCTCTAGCCTGCTTGGTTAATTCTAGATAGTGTTGTAGTTTTTCTTGAGAAATAGTATCTTCGATTTTTTTCACTCCCCACCCTCCTTTTGTCTTTTGAGTAATCTCTTGACATCCTCCTGGCGTCCAAGTGCTTGATATAATTCCACAGCAAGAGATAGTCTTCCTTCATCTTCAGCATGAACTGCTCGGTCAAAAATAGCCTTTCTCTCATCCCAGTTTCTTGCCAATGCAGCCTCTGCGGCGGCTTGGAAGCGGCTTTCTCTTTCCGAGTTTGCTAGATGTGGAGCTTTCCACATTCTAAGCAATCCATTTCTTGTAGCGGTAACCATACTGTCTGTGGTAACTTTCTGTAATAAATCACCAAGGTTCATACTCTGGCCCAAGATAATCTCATCTTGGTCCTCTAAGCCAGATAATAGATAAAGCGAACCTTCAATTCCTAGCACCCACCAACCGTCGCCACATCTTATTCCTTCCATAGGTTCAAGTGAGTCAGATTGCAATTTTTCGATGTAATCCCAGCCAAACGGATGGGGTACTCCCTCCCATATTTCACCAGAACTAGTTTGCAATAGTAGTCGACCTTGATCTAATCTTGAGACCCAACTCCAAATCCTATCTTCTAGACATCGTTTGGAATAATTATTGCCAAGTCTACCACACCATAGTTTACCATCATCAGATTGCCATAGAATATGCTCTCTGTCTAGCCAACCAACTATCCTCCTCACTTTCCCTGTCTGGAACCTCTTTATTCCGACTCCCTCGTGAGAAAATAAATGCATTTGACCTTCTTTACCGGTCAATATCCATCCGCCACCAGGTCTGTGTAGGACGTCGGTAAAACCACCAAATGTAGACCTGCCATCATGTAGCATACTACCATCCATTGTTGAGATAACGTAGAATCCATGAGCTGCAAGAGCCGCTAGTATTCCATTGTTATAATTCATAGAATGGACTTTGAAAGGCGTCTTTATTGACCACCTGACCGCTCCATCAGATTCAATAAGGGTCATTTCTAAACCATGACTTACAACAACACCTCCCTCTACAGCAGCAATCGCTGATATTCTTTGGTTGGCTTGCCAGGACCAAGATATACTCCACGACATTACTCGTCACCTCCAATAACGCCCCAAGCAATTAACTGTGCTTTGGCTGATTGTGTAATCTCATAATATCTACTTCGGCCTTTCATGCGGGCATCTAAAATTCCAGATTTTAGTAACTTATTACTAATTTGAGATAACCTCGGTCGCTTTATTCCAAGGTGGTTTAATATTTCTTTATCACTAGGTGAGTAATTTCTTACTCGAGCAATAGAAAGGACATATAATTCATTTGAGTTGAGCGTTGATAATGCTGTTGGGTTTAATGGATAGTCAACCTTTTGGCCAAAATTATTGGATGATAAATTCATCATTTTTTCTAAGAAGTCATCATTGTTTAAAGCAACATTATGATTTGAACGATAAACTAAATTTGTCAATAAATTAATTAAATTCTGCATGCTTTGAGTTTCATTATTTTGTCCTTGGCCGCCTACTGATTCGGTGATGTCTTCAATATCTTGTATTTCTGCGTCTTCATGGATATCTAAGCCAATTTCGTCATGGATTAGTTCAGCAGAATTATGTTCTTCAAATTCAATCCTTTCTTCAGCCTCAATCATTTCTTTAGAAACCCACAATTCACTGCCATGTTGATTATCTTGAGTTACCATTTCTTCTGGGGTAGGTTTGTCCATTTCGTCAAAGACCCTTGTTCTATCTAAAAGCCCACCAAATGCCCCAGCATTTACCATCGGCCTTGGCTTAGAATCTGGAACTATTATCTCTTCAGTATCTGGGTTAGCTGAATAAGCAAATTCTTCAACTGGTTTATCCAATTCCTGAGACTCTGATAAACCATGTAAGTCTAGTTCGAAACTAAATGGATTAGAATTTGTTGCCAAGTCTTCTGTTTTTTGTTCATCATTTCGCTTATCCCAAGGCACTGAAGCATCAATAATTTCTGTGTCGTTTGAGTCAACAGCATCCTCGGCATCAGATTCATTATGCGGCATAAAATGAACTTGTTCTGAATCCTCATTTGTATCAATATGTGGACTTTGCTGGATAACTCCAGCATCTGTTAGACGCGTATTATCGATTGCATCTCTCATGAATTTTACAACTTCTAATGGTGATCCTCCAGTCTTATCATGAATGGTTTTTGCATTGCTTAAGTCTAGTCTATATTCATCATTACTAACTGATGATATACGCTTTTCAATGAGTGCCTGTACTTCATCTACAGACAATTCTGATAATGTTTCAACGCTATCAAAACTATGCAACACACTGTCTTGTAGATTCATTCTCTGTTTTGATTCGACCACTACCACAATAACTGCCTGAAGTCGTTCAAGGGCAGGTAGCACATCCCTAAGAGCAACGAATAAAACGCTGTCATCGACATTTGGCGTATCAATTACAATTAGTGGTAGGCTTTCAGTAAATGTTTGAGAGAAGTCAACCATTTTATTTACCAGTTGAACTGTATTGGTCGGAAAATCATATCCAACAAGTTCTGAATACATCCTTTGAAGGAGACTATCGTGAGGGTTTGATGCTGAAATATGGTCAATATGAACCGAAACTGGAGCCTCAAGAGCAGAGCAACGTAAAAGTGAGGTCCTGCCACTACCTAAATCTCCAACCATTAGAATTCTTCTTGTTGAACGAAATTTGATGTGTTGGGATAATCGTCCTCTGATATCTAATCTGCCAACATAAAGCTCAGATTTACTCCCTTCGATTGGCATTGCAGAAAATGGATTAGAACTTAAGTTAGGAATCTCAAAACCGAGACCATCTACACGCATGAATAGGCCATCGAACAATGAGGTATTTGATGTTTCAGTAGAATTTGAATTGAGATAATGCGTTATTTACTGTTAATCGTGTTCTTCGGGAGCAGTTTATTTTAGTTTTAACGCTACTTTAACGTATTGTTAACGCGTTAGTTAAAGCGTTAAAAGCGTTAATTTATTTAATTCATAAACCCATCACTTATTTGCCAATCACCCATGGATGCAATCAGTGAGACCATGCCAGTAGAGAACAGTAGGTTGAGTGGATTCTTCAAATTGTCAGTAGATGAGAGAAGAAAATTGGTTCAAAAATTATCCGGCATATCTGAAGAACACGTGCAAGCACTAGCAAATAATGGTGAATTGTCTGATGAAGCAGCAGATCGAATGATTGAGAATGTTATTGGAACAATGTCATTACCTGTTGGAATCGCCACCAACTTTGTTGTTGACGGCAAGCATTACTTGATTCCATTTTGCTTGGAAGAATCTAGCGTAGTTGCCGCGGCATCAAATATGGCTAAGAGGTGTCTCAAAAATGGGGGTTTCCAGAGCCAAAACGATGCACCAATGATGATTGGTCAAATCCAAATCCTTGACGCACCTAACCTACAAGAAGCCATGAGAAATATTAATCAGAACAAGGATGAAATAATATCTCTGTGCAACAGCCTACCTTCGACAATGATAAAATTGGGTGGCGGTTGTAAAAGGATAGAAACTAGAGTAATAGAGACTTTGTCAGGACCGATGCTAATCCTGCACATAATTGTTGATTGTCGAGATGCCATGGGTGCTAACGCAGTAAATACAATGGCAGAATTAATTGCGCCCGAAGTGGAAAGACTGACTGGAGGTAGAGTTCACCTCAAGATTTTATCAAACCTAGCCGCACACAGACTAGCGAGAGTAGAAGCAACTTTTACTCCTGAAGAATTAGCAAATGATGGAAGTGTCGAAAATGGGAGAGAAGTTATCAGAGGCATCATCGAAGCACATCACTTTGCCGTTGCTGACCCATTTAGGGCAACCACACATAACAAGGGAGTAATGAATGCCATTAGTAGTGTTGCGGTTGCCTGTGGACAGGATTGGCGAGCAATTGAGGCTGGTTGTCATGCATGGTCTGCTCACTCAAATGAGCACTACAGTTCAATGACCAATTGGACTGTTAACACTGATGGCAACCTAGTAGGCAGTATTGAGACTCCTATGGCTGTTGGAATTGTTGGAGGGGCATCTAAAGTCCACCCAACGGCAAAAGCCAATCTTGCAATACTTGGAGTTGAGTCGGCAAATGAGCTAGCGAGCATTATTTGTGCTTCAGGACTAGCACAAAATCTTGGCGCCTTGAGAGCTTTAGCAACCAGTGGAATACAGGCTGGCCACATGAAATTACATTCGAGGAATATGGCCGTAAGTGCTGGAGCGGTTGGTGAAGAAATCGAACTTGTTGCAGCAAGATTACAAGCACATAATGGACCAAAAACTCAAACTACGGTAAAAAATATTCTTGAAGATTTAAGAAACAACTGATCACTCTTCTTCAAATTTCAATGTGTCTTGCACGGTACCCTGGTACTCTGACTCATCCTTGACCACATCACTTGATTCAAGGTCGTCAAGAATTCCTGTTTTCTGAACCTGTTCCCTAAACCAAGCCTTTACCTTCTTCCGGTCAGTATATGGACATCCAAAGGCTTCAGAGAATCTTCTGGTGGTTGTTAACCTCCTCGTATTACCATCTTTTCTTCGGTCAATCATACCATATTGGGCTAATTCTCTAACATAATCATAGGCTTTTTGCCCCAATAGTTCTACCAGCCTAGATTGAGACATTGGTTGGTGATAAGCGATTAATGATGCGGCTTTGAGTAGTTTCTTCGGTAATTCTGTCTTAGCTTCTTTAGGCAGATGTTCGGCAATTTCTGGTTTTACCTCGATCGCCCAACGATCTCCCACTTCAGCAATCTGCAAAGCACCTCCACGGCGTCGCTTCAATGTTGAACGAAGTGAGTACAGACAATCCAACATTTCATCCTCATCATAACCTAGAGAATCGCACAATTCTTTTACTGACATGGATCTTCCTGAACCAAACAAAGTGGCTTCCAATAAGGTATCAAGTTGTAATTCTGACATGTAATTAACTCCTTACTCAACTAGCCAATCATGTGTTGGTAAATTTTCCTCAATATTTTGCTCAGATTCATTTTGTTCCCTTGATTCACGTTCTTTTGCTTCTTTTAGCCGAAGTTTTTCCGCTCGCTTCTTAGCAAATTGTACCGAACCTGTTTCTTCCCCTTCATTGGATTGCGATTGAAGTTGCTTCTTTTCCTCAATCCGTATGTTTACTTCATCAAATTCGCCAATATCAGGCCACAAATCTTCCAGCATTATGTCGCCATATGGGACTTCGTCTTGGCTAATTAGCGCATATCCGCGATGAGTGAGGAATAGGCTCGCTATGAAAGATGCTACTTTGGCTTCCTCGCCATATCCTTCAGGGATTTTGCCGTTTTCCTGTTCTAAAATTGATCCTAATTCATCCATCACATCATTAACCCTGACTTTGTTAGAATTATACTTTTTACAGGTATTTCTCAATGCCTTCCAGCACCTAGAAATGTCACCTTCTAAGTCTTCATTATGCATTCTTCCACCAACATTGTTGAGGTATTCCCCTAGTTCTGCCTGATGTGCCAAACGATTCTCTTCTCGGATTTTTAATTCTTCAGCATCTTCTGCTGCATCTTTGAACGCAGATAACAACTCACCTAAAGTAACTGGTCTTCCCTCTTCCCTGCGAATTCTCTCATCAAATAGTGATGGTAAAATGTCATCTGCTTGCCCGTCTAAGATCGAGGTAGTAAACAAAAAGTCTTGATCGTCATAATCTGATTCCCAACCAAAATCAATCTCATCTTCCCATTCATCTTCCTGATCCATATTTTGAACACGGTCAAACAAAACAATAGCTTGTTGATTCAGAACCTCCCAAGACATTCTAATCAACCTACCACAAGCAGGAAGATTTAATTTATCAGATTCAAGTCTGACTCGCTTAGTAAAGACCTTCAAAAATGTCGATAAATCAACGTCCCATGGATTGAGTTCCTGATCTTTAACCAAGGACAATACCAGGGCAACTGATCTATCAAAAGGGTCTTCTAAAGACTGATATTCAGATTCTTCAGCCTCGACAACGGGCATAATCCTCTCAGCGAATTTCAAAGCGTCTTCAGATTCTTCACCAGACTCCAGTAATTGATTGATGATATCCTGTCTAAGGAACCATTTGTCTAATACAGATTGTTTACTGACCATGCTACCACGCTCAAATTTCTTCTTCAAGATGCTCTGTTGTCGCTGTTTGTTCCAATTCACCCTCTATAGAACTTATTGCATCGGAAATTTCTCTTCTTTCTTGTATGTCTTCGGTAGTTTCACTAGTTCTTTCCATAAGACCCGATATCGTTGTTTCTTCTTCTGATGGTTCTTCGGTGAAGTTTAGCAAACCACCCAAACTCTTTGGTGGTGGTAGCGGTTCTGGCACAGTAGGCATATCTGCCTGTGCATCTTGCTGCTTTTCTAGGGCAATTGCACTAATTCGTTCATCAAGTGGATTATCTTTAGCCGATTCGATTTCACTTAGTTTGATGGCTCTTTCTCTGTCAAAGTCAACTATTCTCCTACTACAACCGTCTCCACCATGAGTTATTCCAATGTGGTGGTCAGCGAGTCTTAATGAGACCTTTCTTAGAGTTACCATCAAGAATTGTGCTTTCTTACTTCTTTCCCTACACATCTCTGCAATTCTCTCTGCATTAATTGCATCTAGGTTTTGGTCGACTTCATCAAAGTAGTAGAATGGACTTGGATCATAGTCCTGTATTGCAAAAATCAATGCCAATGCTGCCATTGATTGTTCTCCACCAGATAGTTGAAGCCGATTTACTTTGGACGACTTACCTTTTGGCTTTGCCCATAGTTCTAGCCCTCCTTTGAAAGGTTCGTCTGGATTTTCTAGGTATAATTCACCCTTACCTCCATCACTAAGGATTTTGTATGATTTTTGGAAGTTCTCGTTGACTTTGTCCAGTACCTTCACAAGTTTCTGCTTTCTTTGAGACTCTAATTTATCGGTAATCTCCACTAGATTTGCTCTTCGTGATTGAAGTTGTTTGAATTCAACCTTCATTGATTCTAGCCTTTCCTCACATTCTGCATATTGTTCGATAGCGAGCATGTTTACTGGGCCATGTTTCTCCATGGCCCGTTCTAAAGACCTAACTCGCTTCTCTGCATCGCCAACTGAAGGCAAGCTAACCTCTGGGGGTGCTGGGGAAATATCATTTGCTTGCATATCAGAATACAATTCATTGATGACCATCTCTTTGTTGATTATTGAACGGCCTAATTCATCACTTAACCGTCTTCTTGATTGAGCATCTGTAGATTTTTGAGTCAGTTCGGTTCGAAGACTTGCTCTTTCATCAACTAAAGCAAGTCTTTCATCTTCTAGACCTTTATTCTCTTCTAATAGTTGAGTCCTTTCCTCTTCCCTATCTTTAAGTTCTATAGAATCGGTAGCGATTGATGCTTGAAGGTTGTCAATCATATCAGACCTAGAAATGATACTTGAATTCAATGATTCTATTCTTGAAGTCAAATCCGTGACTCTTTCGGTTAGTAGTGTTTCGTGCTCACTGCCACTTTCAAGCGCAGCAAGTGCCTTAGACATCAACCCTTCAGAATCTAATCTTTTCATTTGAGCCGCATGAAGCCTGTCTTTCAAGTGCTCTGGGCTAGCCGCTTCCATCTCATTCCTGGTATTTGTAACGCTCACATTTAGATCAGCAACTAGAGATTGGGCTTCATCCAAGGCATCTATTTGTTTACTTGCTAGAAGTTCTAAATCGGAAAGCTTAGTTTCATGACCATTGACTTCTCCAAGCGATTTATTGTATACTGATTTTGCTTGCTTAATCTCTGCACGCCATTCTTGCAATTTAACGGCTTGGTCACTATCAGTGAGTTCATTGATTTTGGTTCTAAGTTGTTGTTGTTCCTTTCTTGCTTGATGAAGGGCGGCAGAAACGGTCTCAGACATTAATTCTAATTTATCAATCTCGTTTGAGAGTTTCTCTATTTCGCTGGCGCCCTTAATCCCACCACCAAATGATACTCTCATAGGTCTCTTTGAACCGCCAATCATGGCCCCTCCTGCCTCAGTTACATCACCTCTTAGAGTAACTAACCTCACACCTCCCATGTAATTCCTAGCAGTTGAGAGTGAATCTACAATCAGAGTATTCCTCAAAACGAATTTGATTGCGATATCTATTTTTGGATCATAATTAAGCAGTTCATGTGCGAATCCTACGACTCCTGGTTTCTTTGAAACCATCAATGCTTTACCTGCAGCTCTATTGTTGTTCAATTTATTCAATGGCAAGAATGTTGCCCTTCCAGCCCTCTTTTCTGCCAACCATTTGATTGCTTTCGCGGCAATTTCATCATTCTCTACCACTATAGAAGTCATGCCTCCGCCAATGGCTGTTGCTAAAGCACTTTCATGGGTAGAATCGATAGGCGCACATAATTCTGCAATTGTTCCAATAATCCCCGTAAGTTCGCCGTTATCTCTTGCTGAGATTACTGCCGCTGCACCGCCAGCCATTCCTTTAGCACCTGATGAATTCTCCATCTCTGCCCGCAATCTTTCTCTAGTTCTCTCTGCTTCTCGCAATTTAACTTCAATCAGTCGAGATTGCTCTACTAGTTTTTCTTCACTTCTCTGAGCAGTAATCAAATCTTTTGACAATTTATTTCTATCCATACTGGGATTATTGCTAGACAACTCTTGTCCTTGTAACTCAAGTTCACCTAATGCCAATCTATTTTCTTCAGCTGTTTCTTGAGATTTTGCCAGCTGTTCTGAAATCAATTCAGCTTGGACTGCGGTTTTATTTACCTCGTTTTGGGCCAAATTGAGTTTCTCTGTTGCTTGCTCTAATTCAGATAATAAGCTAGTGAGTTGTTTAGAGAATTTAGCACTTTCATCGCCCGATGATTCCATGATTTTCTGAATTTCTAATTCTTCAGTTTGGGCTTCATCAAGTGACTTCCTAGATTCCTCCATATCCTGCTTTGCAGTATTAAGATTGTTAACGAATTCCTCCAGTGCACTTTTGGCACCATCCAGGTGATTTGATAATTCTTCAACTTCGGCTTTATCCTCTACATCCTTTGATTCAGCCTCTGAAATTTTATCTTTATTAGTATCAATACGTAAGTGCAAATCGAAAATAACCTTATTCAAGCCCTTGCTTTCGCCGCCGGTTAATTCTTCAATCTGTCTTTGTAATTCACCGATTTGGTCATCAAGTGAAAGTAATGTTTTCGATCCTTCCCTAACCAGTTGTTCTAGATTATTTGCTTCCTCAAGATATCTAGATTGTTCATTTACCTGATATTCCTTTTCGGCCAACTGGCTTGCATAATTCGCTTGGTACGATGTGATTCTAGCCCGATTCAAATCTTCAACCAAATCTTTTACTTTTACAGCAAGGTCTTTCTGTTTCTTTAATTCCTTCAAACGAATTTTCTGACTATCCTCAAGTAATTTGATTCGTTCAATATAATCGTCAACGCTGTCTTTTTGCCGGTCTGCTTTTCTGATTTCATCATCATATAGTGTAACTCCCGCTACACTATCCAAAACCTTTCTTCGTTCCTTTGCAGTCATCTTTGCTAGGCTAGTAACATCACCTTGTAAGACGATATTATAGCCATCAGGGCGAGCATTTGCAGCACCAAGAATTCTATGGAATGACTTTTGCGAACTTTCCTCGCCGTTCAAATGATAATTAGTTACAACGTTGCCTGACTTGGTCAATCTGATTGACCTAGACATCCGTACTTCATCCATATTCAACGGCAGCCTTCTACGGCCATTGTCTAAAGAAGGGTTAGCGAACACAAGCGTAACGCTACACGAACGAGCCGCATTGTGATTATTTCCACCATTGAAAATTAAATCCTTAGAATTTTGTGCCCTAATGGTTTTGTTTGACCTTGGCCCAAGTACAAATTGTATGGCATCACCACAATTTGACTTACCTGAGCCATTCGGCCCAGTTATTGCAGTAAATCCTCTTTCTAGAGGAATTGTCACTTCTCCTCTGAATGATTTGAAATTCGAAACTTCAAGTGCTTTTAGATACATCCCAATCCCTCAAGTGGAAAATATTCCCAACCTTATTCTCGAAAGCGGGTCTGTTAGGGTCTTAAAGTATACTAGTGTTGAGTGCTCAATACTGCGTTTTGATGAGGTGAATTAATTTACCGAATTAATTTAAATTGAGCCGGAAAAATCACATTTTGAACAACCAGCGGCTTCACAATAGGGGCAAGTGGCTTGAACCTTCAGAGAGCTATTACTTCTCATTGTCAATCTTGAGTCCCTGTGCATCAAAGGTGACCGTGCTACACGCTTCTGTTTGCCGTGCAACTCTGGCAGTGGCTTTGCTATAGTCCCATATTTAGAGCGGAATTTTTCAGCGACTACTCTTCGCTTTTCTATCCTCTTGTTGGTCAAATCAATTGCTTCGGCTTCCCAATATTTTGGACCTCTCATCATAAATGCACCAATTATTGCCATACCAATTTGCACTGCTAAAGGCGAAACATCCAGCGGAACAAGACCGGCAATTCCTTCTGAGCTAACCGATGTTGGAAGTAGTTCCATTCGATCTAATATTGCTAAACCAAATAGTGTGCAACCACCAACGAAGGAAATTCTTCTAAGACGCTTGGCCCACCTACCCTGTTGAGGGAATTTGAACTTCCCAACAAATATCATAAACAATCCTTCGGCCAGTAATAGCAAATCTGCCCCGTTCCAATCACCGGAACTACCTAAGCAGAAACTATCATTTCCCTCAGCAAGTTCTGACTCAATCTCAGATATTGCACAATGTGGTTCTAGCATTTTCAACACATCCAACTTGGAGGTTTCTGCGCCTTCAATCAATTGAGGAGCCACTAAACCAAACTGGACATTTGCGATAACAAAAGCAACCATAGAGACACCAACAATCGTGGCTATATTGCGACGGATGCTCCCCATGTTCCGCTGACACAGAATTAGTTTGATAGTGCTGTCGCTCAAACAGTTCAAAAGTGAGAGTTATTTGGCTTAAATTGCTGACTATGACGAGAATAGCCATTATCGGCAGCGGAATCGCTGGACTGTTTTCTTCTCTAAAATTGGCAAATAGCGGCCACTACATCACAATTATTACAAAACAAAGAGTAAAGGATTCATCAACAAATTGGGCTCAAGGAGGCATCGCTGGAATCCTTGACAAGACCAATAGCAAAGGAAAGGAAGCACACATCAAAGATACGCTAAAATCTGGTGATGGATTATGCAGTGAAGCAGTTGTCAGAGATGTAATTGAGCAGGCTGCAGACTGTATCAAGGAACTAGTCAATATTGGAGTTAATTTCGAAAAAGGCGATAATGGTGAATTCAAATTAGCAAAAGAGGGAGGCCATTCAGAGCGTCGAATTCTTCATGCAAAAGATGCAACAGGTAGGGAAATTGAAAGAGCATTAATCAATGCTGCCAAACAACATCCAAAAATCACTCTGATGAGGAATACCCTTGCAGTTGATTTGATACAGAGAGAGCACGGTAATGCAAGCAAGGGAGTTTGCGGGGTTTGGTGTTTCAACCAAGACACCAAAGAAGTAGTCACCTTAGCAGCTGATTCGGTAATTATTGCAACTGGAGGAGTTGGTCAATTATGGGCAAAAACCACTAATCCAAATGTTGCTACTGGCGATGGAGTAGCAATGGCATATCGTTGTGGAGCGGCTGTGAAAGACATGGCATTTATTCAATTCCATCCCACCGCACTAGCAATTGAAAATGGCCGTCCATTTTTGATTACCGAAGCATTGAGAGGAGAAGGCGGAGTTATACTTGACGAGGAAGGACTAGACAAATGGAATGCCGATTGTGAGCAATCACTTACTAACGGCTTAGCGAACCCTAAACCTGATAATTATTCATTTACTCTACAATTTTCAAATCTTGGTTCAATGGCAACAAGAGATATTGTTGCAAGAGCGATTGACCAAAATTTGAAGCGGACTGGACAAAAGTCAGTTTATTTAGTAACGGCACACCTCAACAAAGAAATGCTAAGCAGTTCATTTCCTAATATGCAGAAGCATCTAGACAAATATGGTTTAACTTTAGGAGTTGATCATTTACCAATATCACCTGCTGCCCATTATATCGTTGGTGGTTTGGATGTAGACGAATATGGTAGACCCAGGATATTCAATTCAACTAAAGTAATCCCACATTTATACGCAATTGGTGAAGTTGCATGCACTGGAATGCATGGAGCAAATAGACTTGCATCGAACAGTTTACTTGAGGCTGTAGTTTTTGCAGACAATGCAGCAAAACACATTATCGAAAATCCGCCTATACAAATCAGCCACAAATTGCCTGAGTGGCGGGCAGATGGTTTAGATACCCTCAACGAGCATGCACCGATAATCAATGACTTGACAATGCTAAAAGATACAATGTCAAGTGAGGTCGGGATTGTGAGGAACCACAAACGTCTAAATCGAGCGTTGCGAAGAATAACGTTACTAGAAAAAGAAATTGCAATGATTTGGAAATCTTCCAAACCTTCAAGAGAAATTGTAGAATTAAGAAATCTCATCCAAGTTGCTAACCTAGTAGTTCATGATGCAATAAATAGAACTGAGAACCGAGGCCTTCACTTTAACACAGATTTAGTATAAGCTCAATGACTCAATCAATTCACTAAGTAGTTGATTTAGTGGAGTTGCTAATCCATATTTCTCTGCTTTGTTTACTATCATCCGATTGAGGAATTTTATCTCAGTAGGTTTACCCATTCTAACGTCTTGTAGCATGCTGCATTTGTTATTCTTGGTGTTCTGTAAAACCGATTTCAAATTGTCTATAAGTTCACTATCATCGGCTAACTCCACGCCTTCCAATCTTGCGACTTTAGCAGCTTCTAACATAACTTCTGTACATGTTTCAAACATTTCACCTTCGAGTAATTCTCCATTTTTTTGCCCAGTTATTGCTGCAATTGGATTAATTGCAATGTTAATCAATACCTTTGACCAGACCAAAGAATTACCATTATCATTCCAAGTTGGTTTTAGGTTTGCAGACTGAAATATACTAATTAGCTGGTTTACTTGTTCTAAATTTGGGCTATTTTTGCCTCTACCGATATTGATTGCTCCTAAACCGGCCCATTCAATGCTACCTGGGTTTTTTCGCCACACACCATGAGTTGTTGTTGCTGGTATTACTCTATGAGAACCAAACTCATGTGAACCTAACTCAATATGTCCAAGGCCATTACTCAAAATAATTATTCTAGTATCATTGCAAGTGAATCGTTTAGCCAAGTTGAGCAATTCTTCAACATCTCCGGCTTTTGATGTTATCAAAATGTAGTCAGCTAATCCATCAAAAACTGAGTTAATTCCAACATCTTCTATTGAAAGGTGATATTGATCTGGAGGTACATGGAAATTCTCAACACCGGCGACAGAAATTCCGTTCACAGCTAGTGCTGCTGCATGTTCACCTCTGCCATGAATGAGTACTTCTGACTCATCTAATTGAGCTAACTTGGCACCGATTAAAGTACCGATATTACCAGCCCCCAGAATAACAAATTTCATATTATCACTCATGAGTAACTGCCTAGATAGATGTAAATTTCCCCATCCTCATAATCAAAGTACATCGTTGATAACAGGTTATCTGGTGGAGCAAAGTTAAATCTATTCTCACCTGGTTGTAACTCAGTTACAGATTCAATTACCGACCACTCCTCTGAGTCTTCTCCTGAAGTTGTTTGTACAATGTTAACTCGTGTCGTAGAATTTACAGGATTATGCACTACAAATTCTGACATGTTACTTCCAGATAATTCTCCGTTTGCAGCAGATGCCCAAAGCGAAGTCCACATTCGGTAAAAATTATTATTCCTTTCGAAAATCAGTTCAGGGCCATAATCTATAGAGATTGTGCTGTCTGGAACTGGATACAATTGTTGTGAACATATCGAAACTTCATCCTCATCATCTAGCACTATTAACAATGAATCATTTTCTTGAATCGCAGGAATCATTGAACTAGGGCGATAATTCGTATTCCATATCCATTGTTGCGACTGGTTGCTTGGTTTTGTGGGTGTGCTCGCCATTGGGTTAAGTTCGCAAGTTTGTTTTGAAACAGATAGAATATCTCCAGATTCTAATTCAGATCCCCAACCTCTAACATCAGTAGAATCCACTAACGTTCCGTTTTCTGGGGTAATAAACCTCATCGGAAGTGTAGGGTTTTTTGGTGAGAAAGTATGGTCTCCAACCGTGATCACATTAAGGACATAGGACCTTAGTAGAATTATCGGGTCTTGACCCTTAATACAAATCTCACCAACACCCTCGGTAATTTCTGCCTCCAAACCTTGATGACCTTCGATCCAATACATCCTAGTTTCAAAGGTAAAATCAGATGCTGAATTAGGGAATGAGACATTATACGGCTGCTCATTATTTGAGAATACCTCTACACACCTCATCACATCATCTGAATCATAATTCAGATACCAACTGGAATTAAGATAATGAGGTATTTCAGGGGTAAGTTTTATTGTTGAAATAATTGGTTGTTCATCGACATATGTGACCAAATAAACTTCTTCCGAGGTAGGACTATATTGATTAGAATTCCAACTTACATTCAAAGAAACCGTCGAAACCATGCCGGGAAGAATATTATCGCCACAGCCTGTTAATGTAGATGAATTTCGTTCATCATCACTACATAACCATTCAAAATTCCAGTTTTGAGAGACTAAACCTTCAGAAGTTGCCAAATGAATTTGCCAATACTGGGTAATTGATGCAATGTTGACTATGTCAATTTCTAATGTTCCATTCCATGAACCATTAGTTTCTATTATCGCAATAGAATCATTAAATTTGTATGAGATATCTTCATTCCAATCATCATCCATTGAATAAGGAGTCTGCCCGGGAAGTCCTAGTAGGAAAATTACGAACAGCAAAATCCCCATCCGTTTAACGCTATCATAGTCGACATCCTTTGGCTCATCTAGAATCAATGGGACCCTTCTATCGGCACCTAGCAGTAACAATAGTGGGAAAATAATCCCTAGTATCGGAAGCCAAATGTTGAAACTTGCAAACGAATCAAACATCCACGCAAAGGCAAGAATGATTGCAAACAGAAATAATTGATTGGTTGAATTTCTGGTTTCTGCCATGCTAGTTCTAGCGATTAGCAAACGTCCTCCGGGGAATGTTGGGATTGGAATTAAAGAAATCCAGCCGAAGAAACACAACATTGAACCTGCCTTCGATAGAGGATGTGCCCAAACAAGTTGGGTCGTAACATTATCTGACAATAATGGACTCAACAAATTAACAATTAACGGCATGTCTGGTACATATTGCATGGATGAAACTGCGACTATCTCCGGAGTTAGATGCAAACCAACCAACCAAAGTATAACTCCTAAACCTACCATTGTAGTTGGCACTATCAGGGCGCTCCAGCCCAACATTTCACGGTCTTTCCAAGGCCTTGCATCCATCCTTGGCAAGGATGGTATTATCAAAACTCCAAACGGCCAAATAAGTAGTGACTTCGGCATCAAACCAATACTAAATAGTGAAATTGACGGATCTGGTATTGGCGTAAGATGACCAACTCGTAATCCATGCCTTTCTGCATGAGCTTTCTGAAGGAATGATGCAATCATAATGACAGAAAAAATCGGCATTGTGTAACCAATAAATGCGTCAAGAAATAATGATTCAACAAACCATCCATCAGCTGGCCTTGCATCCTCAATCCAGAGCATTCCAGCAATAGTTGCGGTTATCAGAGAAAATGACCAAAATCCAATAGTGGTTTTAGATGACGGAAATTGTCTTTCTGGAGTTGGAATAACTTGAACAAACCAAGGGTCACCAACTTGTAACTTAGCCAGCCAACCTAGATTCTCTAGGTGAGAATTAAGTTTCTCCAATTGCGAATGTACATTAGTCGATTCTTTTTCAGTAATCTTCCAAACGGGCCATTTGGTTCCACCCAATTCTCCTGTTACAATGAAGTATCTTGCTATTATGTTACCTAGCAATTCCTTTTGACCCCAAACTTGCTTGTGGGCCTTTAATTGAGATTTATCATCGTCATTAATTGTAGTCGATTCCGTGTCATCGCCACTCACTGGACCACCTCACAGTCTGTGGGTGTAGTTCTTTCCTACTTTAATCATCGTTGAGAAAAAAAAACTTATTTGTTCTTGAAACGCTTTAGTCTAAAGGTTTCTTCACGTTCCATCTCTTCTAATCTCAGTTGAATAAACACCTTTGCTTCTTCTAACTCTGGAATTACTTTGAATTCAAGAGCGTTCACTCTGCGTTTTGTCGCTTCGATTTCTTCGAGCAAGCGCTTTAGTGTTGCTTCCATCTCTGATGCTGTGACTATTTTCTCGATCAACTCACTAAATGAATCACTCGCTTCATCAATATATGGTGATGAACCAATATATCCTACACCACGTTCTTGGAAGGTTGATTTTAGATTGGTTCCACTAACACTGGGTACAACTACACCCATGATATTTCTTCTCTCAACTTCTACCTCGGGATGAGCACTATTAGCGATTGCTGCAGCTCTTACCTTCAAGCCTCCATCTATTGCGTTTGCCAAATCAATCCTTTGCTTGGCTAATCGATAAGCATCGGTGAGTTCTCGCTTTGCTTCAATCATTTTAGATAATAATTGTCTGAATTCGTGAAACAAACCATCCCTCTTCATCTTCAATAGTTTGTAACCATTCTTGGTTTGTTTTATTCTTGCTTTCAGCTTAATCAATTCACTGCGGGTTGGTTTGATGTCCAATGCCATGAATATCTCTCCTGATTCACTCTTTATTTTCTGGGTGATACTTCTCAATCCACTTTTGATCTAATCTTACTAGATACTTGGTATCAATTGATGCCATCAAAGTCCAGCAAAGGTCTAGTGTTTCAGCGATTGAACGGTCCTCATCTCTTGTTTGACGCAGGAATTTGTCTTCGAAGACTCCGGAGAAATCTAACAATTGCTTGTCACGCTCATTTAGTGCATCTTCACCAACAATTGCTACCAGACCTCTCAATTCTCTACCTTGTGCATATGCAGCGTACATTTGGTCTGATACAGATTTGTGATCTTCTCTAGTTGTCTTTTCTCCGATACATGAACCCATAAGTCGTGATAGTGACGGTAATACGTTAATCGGCGGATAGATACCTTGTTGATGTAATTCTCTCGAAATAACAATTTGTCCTTCTGTAATATATCCCGACAAATCTGGGATTGGGTGAGTAATATCGTCACCTGGCATAGTCAAAATAGGGAATTGGGTAATTGAACCCTTCTTGCCTTTGACGATTCCAGCACGCTCATACAACATAGCCAAATCAGTATACATGTAACCAGGGTAACCTCTTCTTCCGGGTACTTCTTCTCTGGCTGCACCAATTTGCCTAAGAGCATCACAGTAGTTTGTCATATCAGTGTAGATAACTAGAACGTGGTAGTCTTTCTCGAAAGCAAGGTATTCGGCAGCGGTAAGAGCCAACCTAGGAGTAATAATTCTCTCAACCGCTGGGTCATCCGCTAGATTAACGAACAATACCGCGTTTTCTAGAGCACCGGTTCTCTCAAGGTCACTTCTAAAGAAATTATATTCTTCAGCGGTGATTCCCATTGCACAGAATACTACAATAAATTCTTCATCAGAATCTTTCAACTTTGCCTGTCTGGCAATCTGCAGAGCAATATCATTGTGCGGCAAACCAGATGCAGAGAAAATTGGCAATTTCTGACCTCGTACTAGAGTCGTACAGCAATCAATAGCTGAAATTCCTGTCTGAATGAAATCGTGTGGACTTTGTCTGCTATATGGGTTAATGGCGGCACCAATAATGTCAGCATTTTCTTCAGCCACAATACTAGGTCCGCCATCTCTAGGTCGTCCAGCGCCGTCAAGAATTCTACCAACTAGTTCGGTACTGACTGGTAGTTTGAAAACATCGCCCATGAAGGTGACTCCAGATTCTCGATTGATTTTTGCAGTTCCTTCGAAAACCTGGACGATCACTAATTCATCTGATGTATCAAGAACCTGTCCATTCTTGATTGAACCATCTGCAAGCCTAATGGTTACTATTTCACCAAAGGCTACTGGTTCGGTTTTATTCAAAAAGACCAGAGGCCCCTTAACATCGGTAATTGTTCTGTATTCTTTTCCACTCATGATAATCCCTCCTAGTTACTCTCCACGGTACTTGCGACTTCATCGGTCATTTTCTTGACCATTTCTTCAATCTCATCGATGTAACCTTTCTCGAATCGACCTCTCATCAAATCTGTTCTAGACTGTACATTGACAACATCGTTTAATTGGGCACCTGATGCCATTGCAGACTTAGCAGAATCTTGGAATGCTAGGATTGCTTTTGCCATTTTGTATTGTAGATTGATGTCACAGTATGCATCAACTTCATGGAAACCATTCTGCTGTAGGAAGAACTCTCTAATCATTCTAGCAACCTCAAGGGTTAGCTGTTGGTCCACTGGTAATGCATCTGAACCTACTAGTTGGACAATCTCCTGAAGCTCGGATTCTATTTGGAGTAAACCACTTATTTGGGTTCTAATCTCAGGGAAGTCTTGTGCGATATTGTCTCTGAACCACTGGTCCAAACTTTGTGGGTACAATGAATAAGAATTCAACCAGTTAATTGCAGGGAAGTGTCTCTGTCTTGCTAAACCTGCATCAAGACCCCAGAATACCTTAACGATTCTGAGAGTTCCTTGAGAAACTGGTTCTGATATATCCCCACCAGGTGGTGATACCGCACCAATAACGGTGACTGAACCATCATCACCGTTTAGGGTTTCAACACGACCTGCACGCTCGTAAAATTCTGCAATTCTTGATGAAAGGTATGCCGGGTAACCTTCTTCACCTGGCATTTCTTCAAGTCGGGAAGATATCTCACGCATTGCTTCAGCCCATCTAGAAGTTGAATCTGCCATAAGTGCAACATCGTAGCCCATATCTCTGAAGTACTCAGCGATGGTGATTCCAGTATACACTGACGCTTCCCGAGCAGCAACCGGCATGTTTGATGTGTTAGCAATCATCACAGTTCTATTCATCAGGGGCTTGCCAGTGTTTGGATCAATCAAGTGCGGGAACTCGTCAAGTACCTCAGTCATCTCATTACCTCGCTCACCACATCCAATGTAGACCACGAGTTGAGCGTCTGAGTATTTTGCCAGTGATTGTTGAGTAACTGTTTTTCCAGATCCGAATGGACCTGGGATGCCTGCAGCCCCACCCTTGGCAAGCGGGAACAAGAAATCAAGAATTCGCATACCTGTCACCAAAGGAGTGTCTGGCGCATACTTTTGTCTAAATGGTCTTGGAGACCTAACAGGCCACTTTTGCATCATCTGTAGTTCTGTACCATCGTCAAGTGTACATACGGTCTCTGTGACATTGAAATCACCCGATTTTATACTCTTTACTTTGCCACTCTTACCCGGAGGAACCATGATTTTGTGAACAATAGTTTCAGTCTCTTGGACATGACCGATGACTTGGCCGCTGGCTAATTCATCGCCTTTAGCGACCTTTGCCTCAAAGGACCACTTCTTTTCAAGGTCAAAAGCATCAGCGTCAACACCTCTTGTGATGAAGACACCCATTACTTCCTCAAGAGTAGCAAGTGGTCTTTGAATTCCATCATAAATTTGGGTCAATAGGCCTGGTCCCAGCGACACAGAAAGTGTTTCTTCTGTATTTAGAACTGGTTCGCCTGGTCTAATACCAGAGGTATCTTCGTAAACCTGTATGACCGCTTTGTCTCCGTGAAGTTCGATAACTTCACCCATCAAACCTTCATTGCCAACTCTGACAACGTCATACATAGCTGCATTCATACCAGTAGCGGTTACAACCGGACCGGATATTCGATATATTACTCCTTCATTACTCATTATTTTTCCTCCTTTTTGGAAATCATTTCCATAAGTCGACTCCTATTGCCTTACGAATTGTGTCACGTAAGGTTGTATCCTCTTCAGTCCCAATTCCTAGAACCGTCGGGGTTACCGATGCAGAAAGCTGATCTCTCAGTCTTTCTGGCAAGGTTGACATTATCGAGGAGTCGATAACGATAATTCCAACCTCTTTTGAATTTAGTAGTGATTTTAATTGTGATGACATTTCATCATCCGTTTCTGGATTGAAGATGTTGGAAATTCCAGCCAATTGGAATCCCAGTGTGAATTCTTGAGAACCTACTACCGCCAATTCCATGTTATCACCTTACAATATGTGCGCCTCTAGCACTTCAGGAGGCAATCCTGCGAATCTTCCCCTGACGATTATTCTCAAATCTGCAACTTCTTGTACCTTCATTGCAACGTAGTATACAATTGGTAGCGCAGAAATAGGATGGAGATAACTCATTTTTTTCATGAATTTATATTCCCTTTCTTTGAACCATGTAACTACTGAATCAAGGCTTCTGGATTTGGTAACTTCTTCCAGTAAAGTCTCAAAATGCGGCATGTCGAATTTAGATGATGACCTAAGGACATCCATCAGAGCTGACCTACCACCTGCTGCGATAGAAGAAAATGCCCTAGGCGGTAGAATCCTACCACCTGGAATCAGCAACTGGGAAATCTCTTCTGAAGAAATTCCAATCGAATCTGATTCTAATACATTTAACAAATTCCTATGATCTATTTCCATTCGTAAATAATCTCTCAAATATCGAGTTGCTGGGTCATGTGCGGTAAGACGACCTAAGGCTGATTTGAAGTAATGCCTGTCTAATGCATCCTCATAATCTGAAAGTTTCGCATCATCTGGTAGTGCTTTCAAATCGTTGCCAAACGGCTTTCTGCGCATTTGAAGTGCGGCTGAACGAAGGTCGTCTGCAGTTTCAATAATCTTTAGCCATGGAGTATTAATCTCATTCAAATCTGGTAAAATTGAATTAGATACCTTCTCTAACGAAACCTCATTTAGCACTGAACGAAGAACAACCTTGGCATTTTGATATTCAAAACGCGAAGTATAAATCTCGACAACGCTCTTTATTCTGCCTCCACACATTTCGAGGATTTCCGATAGTTCTGCCTCTAAGTTGTGTGTCAAGGCTGCTTCAACTAAGTCAGCTCCAGACAATTTGCCTGCATAGAGGTTAACTTCGTCTGCGTAACCCATGTTACTAACTGACGCAGTTAATTGATCAGTGGATTGGTTAATCAATTGGCGCATTCTCGCCAAATCTGCAAGTTTTTTTCTTCGAGATTTGGCTCTCGAAACAACATATGCAGTATTACCAACCATCTTATCGCCTCATTCAAACAATATCTTGTTAACTTCTGATAGGGATTTACCCCAAGCGTTTTCTAGCAAAGTGTCAAATCGCATGTCGTAGGATACTGAACTATCTCCTGCTTCTAAAATGAAGCCACCAAGTCCGTCTACAGATTCACCAATCTTGCGTTTCCCTTTCAGGTCACCCAAAGCCTTTCTGTCTACTTCTACAGGCCTGATTATGAAGTCTGCAGAAGCTAACTTGTTAGCCTTAGAAACCAAAGATTTCAACATGCTGGCACGTCCTTTGAATCCGGGGTCTGCTAGTTGTTCTTTTACTGCAGCATGAGTACTGTCCATTGCTTCTCGCTTGGCAATCAATATTGCCTTTTGATTGGCTTGTCTTGCACTCGCTACAACTTCTCTTGAGATCTGCGAGGCTTCTCGCTCTGCACGGGAACTGGCATCACCAGTTATAGCAGAGGCCTTGCTCTTTGCCTCATCGATTATTTGCTTAGCTTCAGCTTTGGCCTCATCGATTATTGCTTTAGCATCAGCATCTGCTGAGGCTGCAATATCTTTCGCCAATGTTTCTAGCGTCATCTTAATTCCTCCATCATCTCCAACAGCCGTTTCGGCCGTCAAAGGTCAATGTTCACTGTAGGAACAATGGCAATGCGCCTAGAATAACGATAGATTCAGGTAGAGCAGTAAAAATTAGTGCGTAACCGAATTTGCTTCCGTCTTCTGCAAGCATTCCGACTGCAGCACTACCGATTGCGGCTTGGGAGTAGCCAGCACCAATAGCTGCTAATCCTAGCGCAATACCAACACCGAGTGCACCGATGTTGTCGTCGTCTCCTGAATCATCCGCTGCTGCATCTTGTGCGGCAACACCTTGTGCTACCAGGGTCAATGCCAGCAAGACGATCAATGTTCTTAGGCTCATTTTTAGGGTATTCTTGTTCATATTTGTTACCTCCTTATTTTGTCCAATGGACTATGATTTCCCCTCCACATGAAGGGTTCTGCCTCCTAACGGGGCAAACGCTTTTCCACTACCATCGTAGAATTTACCCATCCATTCTACAAAGTGTAGACGGACGGCGTGAATTGACGGCGAGAGTATACCTAGGGCTATCGCAAACAGTTGAATTAGCACGAAAAGTACAATCCCTACTACGAGTGTTAGGTAATCTCCAGAGTCTAGTGCTGGTCCTATTTTTTCCCAGCCCATGCTTATTGAAATTTCAGCAATTTTAACCCCGGCCACTCCAACACCCATTATTCTCAGGTATGATAGCGTATTTGCGAGTAAACCGAATATTTCGATTGGGCCCATTACTAATCCTCCTACCCAGCCGAACTTTTCGTAGACTGCAAGACCGACAACTAATGATGCCAGCCCGACTGCAATAAATACGGTCCAAACTTGTAGCTCGAATAGTTCATTGAATCCCATAACCATATTTCTTGCTTGCATAGTTCCACCAGTCATGATGAGCAGCCAAGACCCTTTTTCGAAGTATGCTGCGGCAGCGCCATGGGCTTTGAACACGGTGAAAAGGCCAATAAATAGCCCAACAAAGATGTGCAAAATTCCGACATATACTGAAAGCACCACATATTCTTGAAGGCCGCCACCAGGTGTAGCGCGATGGAATGGTACGTGAAGGCCGCCCATAGCAAGTAAGTCAGCCATGGTCCCAGGAACGTGGATGTTGGCATATGTCCAATCATAGATAAAATCAAATGGCGAAGAATTGCCTAACTGCCCCGTATCATCCCAGACAAAACCAAACCCTTCAGCGAAGATTAATCCCCAGATGATACACCATATACCCATCCAACGGAGAATTGTTAATCCGTTCTTAGCAATAGGGTCTGCGGCAAATGGTTTGGTTCCAAAATATGCTGCCAGTGCAACAAGAACGAGGCCGTATCCCCAATCACCCAATATCATTCCGTAGAATATTGGGAAAGTAAATGTCATCAGTAGGGTCGGGTCAAATGTCCCATACTTTGGCCTACCAACTAGATCGACAAGAAGTTCAAATGGTTCAGAAAAATCCCCATTGTCAAACTTAATTGGAGGTTGTGCATCGTCATGATGCTCTCCGACATGATAACTACCGTTTCTGATGGATCCAATCGCTAAATCTAGTTCAGGTAGATTGATTCTGCCGTCTCTATTCAAGTCTATAGCTGCTAGGAATCTTGCCATATTTAGCGGCGGCATGTCAGGTATGTTGGCCTTCTTCATTGCAGCCTCTATCTCGCCGAATTCAAGTTCGCCTGAATCATCTAAATCCATGCTCTTGAAGAATTCAAAGACTGACTGATTCTTCAAGTCAAGATAATCTGCTAGCATCTCTAGTTCTTTTGGCACTTCTTTTGAGTGGCTAGCATCATCATGTCCATCATCATGATGATGGTGGTCATCAACATATTGTTCTATAGAAATGTGAGATGCGACTTTCCCTAGAGCAGATTCGACCTTTTCTTTATCTGAACTGGGCACCCAACCATCCAATACGAAGGCTTGGTTGCTGACTGCTAGTAAAGTTGGAGCCGTGTAGATTGATTCTTCTTTTTCAAGATATTCAAGCAGAATTACCAAATCCCTACCGTTGGAATTTGTCCATTTTTCGATAGATTTGTTGGCATTTTCGATATCCGACTTTAGTGAGTTGATTGACGCCTCTGCTTGGGAAATCATGCTTTCAACAGAGCCCTCACCAGATGGAATTTGTATTGCTTTGGCCCCTAGTGAACTTAGACCCATTTGAACCTCTGCGCTATCAGATGGGCGACATGCTACGGCGATTACTCCTTTGGCAACCTGCAACTCAATATCAGATATTATTTCAGAAAATTCAGAACGTGCTTTAGATGCTTTTGGAGACTCTGCCACATACAGTTCAAGCCCATCATACCCCGCCATTAAGTCAAGGGGTATGCCCAACGGAGCTATTCTTTGCAAGGCTTTTACTCGCTCTTGTAGCCTAGCAATTTCTGAATCAGCATCTCGTGAAATGTCTATGTTAGCGAGAGCATCATCGACTTTTGACTTCATTGAGTCTACAAGTTTTCCTACTTCAGCCACTGATTTAGGACCTTCCGTATTTACTGCATTGATTTCAGATTGCAAAGCTCTAGCCTTGGTTAAAAGTTGGCTGGTTTCGGTTGATTGTTCAGTCGAAATGGACTGCCCCACTCCGATACCATCCTCAAAGTTACCGTACTCCTCAATGTGAACACATCCTAGGTCGGCACAGATTCTCAAGATTTCTTCTAGTTTACCAACTGGAGATGCTACTGTTAACCTAGACATCTCAGCAGTTTCAAACATTTCTTAACACCTACAATGAAGACATTGTTTTGAGGATATGATCCACTGCTTTAGATTGATTTTTCTCCGCAGTCGCAGAAATTGTATCAACTGACTTTGAGCCTTCTTTAAGCACCTTGTCCGCTGATTTAGATGCTTCATCACGGGCGGCATCTAATGTTGCTTGAGTACTGGATACTGAATCATCAGACGCTTTGGATACCAACTCTGTTGACTTCTTTCTAGCATCAGATACGATTTTGGATGCTTCATCCTTAGCAGCAGACAATTTGCGGGCTGCCTCTCTTTCGGTTTGCTTAATTTTCCTCAGGACATCAGCCATTGTCAAATTCATCACCTACAAAACGGCCACTTGAAGGGGGTTTATGAGTGTAATGATTTGAAATTGTGAATTATTGAGGCAGAATGGCCAATTATGTGCAATTACTCTGGCTTGGAGCCTCTGAATCTACTTGCCATACAGAAAGGCAAAAGTAGCCTTCCCTGTACATTTTTGTAACCGACTTCCTTCATCAATTTTCGATAATATCCGTTTGTTCCGTAGTGAGAGTAAGTTTTAGCCAAACCTTTCCATGGGTGGTCCTTTTTCTTGGTCACATATCTAGCAATCAACTGAACTATTGTCGACATCCAAATCCTGCCCGCCAACCCGTGTAGCCAATTTGCTTTCCCAGCATCACAAATTACTAATTGACCTCCAGGTTTTAGTACCCGGTAGATTTCTTCCAAACCCTTCTTTTTATCTTGGAAATCTCTGAACGAAAACAAGCAAAATACTCGGTCGAAGCTATTATCTTCAAGCGGAATAGATTCTGCAATTGCTTGGACATATTGAGCAGGTTCTTCACCGCGTTCCTTGCGCGCCTTGTTAACCCTAATTCTTGCGACTTTCAACATTTCCTCCGATGGATCTAAGCATGTCAAATCAACATCTTCGATGTCTTCGGCAAAGGAACCTGGGCCACAGCCTACTTCCAAAACTTTCATTCCAGAAGTTGCGTGGCTCCTAACATTTTTTCGCCATGCAGAATCTTGTCCAAAGGTCATTAAACGATTGACACGATCGTAGTTTGGAATTGATTCTTCCAATTGAGATTCGAGTATTTCCCACTCATCTAAATCAATACCAGACGGGTCATATCCTCCAGTAGCACTACGACCTGCCATAGCCATCCGTCAAGCCCGTCCTCTTTGGACATATCGTTGAGGATTAAGCAATACGTTCGACTGTCTCCGGAGTAATTCCTTCTTCTGGAGTTACTCTGAAGACAAGTATCTTCAGGTTCTCTGGCGCGTTTCTAAACTTTGAAACCATCATTGATGTCTCGAAATCTGTACCAATCGTCCTGACTGAAAAAGACAGAACCATGTCGGCGATAGATGAGAGTTCTTGTTTGATATTGGGTGAAAGTCCATCTGTAGAAACGGTGATGAACAGTAAACCGCGATACATTTGTGCATGGGCTTGTAGCATTCTTACCATTGCTACAACCCTCGCAGGGTCGTCTCTTTGTAGAAAGAAATCTAAGCTATCGACAACGGCTCTAAAGTAAGGTCCAAGAGCCATAACTTCGTTAGTGACTTCTGTTAAGTAATCTTGATTGGTTTCTTCCACGAATCTTGTTTGTGCCAACCGTTGAATGTCGTCTAATCTGAAACCTTCGAGTCGATACCTACTAGCGAGCAATTCTTTCTCTAATACATTTGAATTATATTCCTCACCAATTGTTCGAACATTGATGTCAAGTGGCCAGTCATATTTTTGGAAAATTCTAACAATCTCAGCTTGACCTTCATTGGTTGAAATGTAAATCGTGTTTTCTGCCTCTTCTGCAGGGGAGACAAATTGCTTGGCAAACAATTCACTTCCAGAACCAGTGTCTGTGAATGCAATCATCGTAAAACCACGAGGCACACCGCCTCGCATTTCATTATCGAACTTGGGGACACCGAATGAACCAACCATGCCGAAGAAATCCTCGTCTTCAGGGTCGAAATTAATCTCTCTTGCCATCTAACCCCTCCTCAATGAATTACAACCTGTCCTCGGTCGACTAAATCGGTGCAGTATAAATCTAAATTGGACAAAACGAGAGGTGGTGTCTGGTCTGGAACATTTAGAATAACCGACAGAACGTCTTGCTGTCTAAACGTGTTAATGAATGTGTGAAGATACTCTGCAAGCATTCTATCATCGTTATAGATGGCGAGAGCATTGACGCTATCAACAAAAACAAAGTTTCTCTCAGATTGATTGGTTTGTAAAATGTACAGAGTTCGAAGTAGAATCGATTCAAGCATGATTGGGCTGTCAACAAAATGGACATTATTGTAAGGAATATTTGTGCCTCCAAGAATACCAGATGACACCAAATCTACGAATTGTATTTGCGAGACATCTATACCAACAGATTCGAATGCCTGAATCACCTCTCCTGCACCACGGCTTGCAGAAATGTATACTCCTTTCATATCAAACATTTGCAGCAATGGAATCAAAGTGCTTGCTGTCACCATGAAAGAGTTAGAATTTCCACACCTGACTTGAATAGAACTGTTTAGTGAAACTTCAGTTAATTGGTCAGCAATACCTTGATCTAATTCAAACATTTCAAGAACCCCATCGGTTAATATTATCGCTAATTGCTCCCCATTTCAGCATAGGCGTTAGCATCACTCCTAGCGGAGTTAGTTCAATAGCATGTTTTGCTCTGCTGTGTGATGTGCCCCTCATCTTGACGACTTGTAAGAACCTCAAGAGGTGGCCCATACGTTCAATATCGCCCAAAACTATGATTCCATCACAAATTGCTTCTTCCACACCAAAAGACGACCAATGTGCGTTTTCAGTGGCAGAAGTGATTTCGGCAATCAATATTGTAGTACATCCCAAGGTTGCAAGTTTTTTTCCTAACGTGAACAGAAAATCTCTGATGAGTTGCTCGGATTTGATTTTATAGCATAAGGTAGTAACTGAATCGATTACTAGCCTAGTAACTCCTATCGTATTCACTATATCTACGATGGATTTGATTAATGAATGTACATCATCAAGGTCGAAGGTTGACTTTTCCAAGCCCAACCACGAATAAAGAACATCCATGTCGAAAACGTTGATTAATCCGGTATCGACCATTTTCATGTCGAAGAAACCAAATTGGCGAATGTTTTCTAGTAGTTTTACCGATGGTTCTGTGGCGGTAAAATGAGCACAGGCTTCTCCAGCGTTTGCACCCCTTACCAAGAATTCCATTCCTAGTGTAGTTTTTCCAGATCCACAAGTTCCAGCGGCTAATACTGTCGAGCCGTACGGTATTCCCCCTCTAAGTATCTCATCAAGACCATGAACACCTGTCACGCATCTGTCACGGGAATACATACCAACTGGTTGCATGGGAAACAGTAACGCTAGTGCCCACAGGTTCATGAAGCATCCGATGTATGGAGGGAAAAAGTCACCTATTCAGCCTATTCAATCGAGCCGGGGCTTGGAGAATTGGAAATCTCCCAATCTGAAACTTCTGGCGGGAAATTATCAGTTACATATGTCAATGATTGACTTGGAGTCAACAAGAACCCCGTATCTCCACCCCATGCTACTCTCATGACCTCAAATGGCTGAAATTCATTTAATTGAGTGTAAGACAACTTCAGCACCCCCCCACCATCGTCCAGAAGATTTATTTGACCCACTCCAAGAAAACCTTCACTACCTAAATCTACAACATGGTCTGCGTTACCAATTGATTGTGTATTTTGATCCCCTGTTAATATTGTTAGCGAATTTCCCGAGACAACACCCTCTCTAAGTAAAAGATTGGAATTTAGATTTGGTGAGGTGTGCGAGAGGCTCCAACCGTTTAGGTCAATGGCAAAATTATTCGGGTTATACAACTCAATCCATTCTGGCGAGCCAGATACCGACCTAGGGCTGATTTCAGTTATGTGTAAATTATTGGCTTTTCTGCCCCCATTATGAACCTCAAGAATTATCAGAAATCTCTCTTGACCAACTTGAATCTCTTTGAAAGAAGATGATGATGCCTGTGCCGAACCTCTTTCAGTGCCTCCTGAAAATAGTACTGAATTAATTCGCAAGTCATCATTTGAATCAGTAATTTTAATTTCAAGTTTCAAACTAAATTTGTCATCCAACCCGAGCCCTCTAGCCAGGTTATCCTCAGTGACATTACCAAGAGCAGCAATCCGATCAAAATCTAGGGAATTATGCGCCATCAAACCAGTCAAAACCATGCCAGAGTTCAAATCTTCAATAGTTTGCACATGCCATTCAGAAGTCGAATTAGTGTAATCATAAGACCCGTCATCGAAAATTGGTACAAACCACCCACCGTCTGAGGTAATTCGATCTATACCCTGGGCTGCAGCTCTATCCAACCTGTCAACCGACGTGTCATTCGAACCCATCTCTAACTGAGCCAGAGATAAGAAGGCGGTAAGTATCATTAGGAAAAGTGTGAATGCTGATAGAAACTCAATAACTGCTGTCAATCCATTTTCATCTCGTTCCAAAGATGAACGAGTGGAGACCATGACACCCCCAAGAGTAGCCAACTCAAGAGGCTACCGATGGAAGCGGCTGAAGAATGCGAAATTTACCATATTTGGCCGTATATTGCCGATGAGTCTTTGAATGCCAAATGCTAGGGAACCTTATGAGTGTGACCGCGAACAGAAGGAGCACTAACAAAAATTATGCTCTATCGATGTCGTTATTGTTATTGTTTGGAAGTATTTTTGCTGTGAGTTTTATCCCAAACGCGGAGGCAAATGTTTCCGGAGACATGTCTATTGTTAGCTCAGCACCAAGTGAAAACGATTTCATTCCTGCCTATTCTCCGACTTTTTTTGAAGCGACTGTTTCAAATTTACATCAAGCACCTTCGGATGCTCGTGAGATAAATTGGTTTGTATGTGTTGGAGAATTAAATAATAATCTTTGCATATCAAACAGCATCGACGACGGTTCGATAATGATACCTAGTCTACAAGCAGGAAATGTGTCAACATATGCCTCAAATGACCCTTTTTACCCAAGTGGACTGAATGAAACAATAACTGTTGTTTACCGATTTAAGCAAAATGACTTAAATCCCAACAATGATGTAATTAGTTTTGTTTTGAACGCAAGCCTGCAGTTCACTGATATAATAGTAGAGAACGATGAAAACATTATTGAACAATTATCTGGTTTGGCAGTTTACGAAAATGAAAATATTCTATCCAATAACACTAATTATGCTTTGGTATTTTCTGGGTTTGCGAATATTTGTTCTAGTTGTAGCATAAATACAACTCTTGGTTGGCAATTGTGGGATACAGAACAAACTGAAATCATCAGTGAATCGTATGTCTACGTTGAAGATTACCCGAAATTATCCTTCTACAAGTCCTTCACAATGGACCTGCCAATATTCAATCACGATGAAGATGGCCGCTTCAGTTTAACATATGGGATATTTGATTCAGTCGGTGCTCCGTTTGGAGATATGTACGCCTCGAACAACCTAAATACCTTAGAGATCCTAATCAATACTGAATTTGATGTTTCGATAAATTCTATCTACCCTAGTCACAATCCCTCGTCTGTAAATTATTTCTATGGAGAAAATATGATTAATGTAGAATTAAGCAATAACGGCAATATGACTGCGGAGAATATTCTTCTCCAGTTAACAATCTCACAAAATGGAAACAGTATAAACACACAATTATGCCAAGTTTCCTTGTTATTGCCAAACCAACAGAGAAATTGTGTTTTTGACATGTTAGCAGAGGGAGGTTCTATTGTAATAAGCGCAGCGCTTGATGTATTCAATAAGAATAATTATGATTCGAATCCGCTAGATAACATACTTGAGGAGTCCGTTGTTGTAATCATCCCACAAATGTCAACAAACATAGAAATCGACAATGTAAAGGATTGGTACACTGACAACGAAGTTATTGCTGTAAGTGCAAATGTTAATCCCTTTTCACCCGGACCTGTTAACTTTTCGTGGTGGTATTCAGGTATTGTGAACATAGATTATGGTCAGGAAATTATCGTAAATACCGCGGATTACGGATTGGGCACACATAATTTCAAACTGATTTCTACAGATGTTTTAGGTAATATCGAAATATTATATTTTAACATTCAAGTTTTCACAGAAGTCATTGTATCTCAACCACCCATTTACCAAGCAAGCGCAATCTCTGCATCCGAGACATTTGAAATAACTCATCAAACCTCTCTACCAATACTAGGAGAGACGTACAACCTCAATGGAGACACACGCCCGTTATTGTTACTTCACTTTGATCTTATTGATGGGGAAACCAGCGAGAGTATGTTCGATGGTCAAAACTGGATGGATATTGAGTTAAATCTCCTTGACTCAACGCCTCCGAATGTTCCTGTTTCGTCTGTTGAAATCAGGAAATTAAGTTCATTAAATGATACAAGTTGGGTATATTTCAACCCAGAACACTACTCTTTGGAAAATCAAAATTTAATGTCACTAAGGATTTATGAGGGCACCACTATACTAATTATTGGAAACCTCGGTGAACCAAATATAGAAGCTCAAAACTTCACAGTAAATCTAATCTCTGGAGGAAACTTCGAATTAAATTGGAACCCATATGGAGATACTGAAAGTAACTATCTACATGGTTGGAATATTCATCAAAAAATTGTCCCTGATTTTGGCGGAACCATTTTCCAATCACCACAACAAGGATATAACGAAAATCTCTGGGAAGACCTAGTTTCCGACTCATTTAGAGCCTTTGTCCCGCTAGAAGAGAACAGTTGGGAAGACTTGATAACCGTACCAGAAGGTTTCTGTTCGTCTTATGCAATTATACCTGTTGATAGTACCGGTCAAACATTTAACCATCTTGCTAATGTTTCAATGGATAACGGAACTGCAGCATTTATTTGTGGCGATTCCAGTCCACCATCTACTTCAGTAATTGACTTAGAAAGTAGCTGGAGATTTACTAACGATACTGCTTGTTATGATATTCTAAAGGATTGGAACCTATGTTATGAAGTCACTATCTCATGGATCTGGCCAGAAGGAGAGGTCGATGAAACTTGGAATTTGTATCGTGTTGAACAAAATCCAAATGGGATGGACCTAGCATTACTACAACCAATATTAAGTGACATTTCATATGTTGCTGGAGACATCTTCCAATTCACTCAAAATGGGATAGATGATGACACTATTAGGCCAATGAAAACCTATTACTACATTTTGACGCCGACAGACCAGTATGGTAACGAAAGAACTGTCGCAATTTATCCTTCAGCAAATGTAGAGAGGGTACATATTGAAAATGACTGGTGGGCATACAACCAACATGTAATTCCTGAACCGGAACCGGAACCGGAACCTCCACTAAACAGTGAATGGTTAGGGAATTTCAGTGACAGCCTAGATCAACAAGAATTCCAAACTGCTGGCATAGTCACACTGGTTACACTTTGTTTGGGAGTAATTATGTTGGCCTTCATTAGTAAGCGTTTAAAGCGCTTGAAGAGAGTTATTGGTGCAAGAAACAGAAGGTTGGCAGCAAACTCAATGGCTGATGAATTCGATGAATTCTTTGAGTGATGGCGCGGCAGGGGAGATTCGAACTCCCGAGGTGAGACACCACCGGATTAGCAATCCGGCGCAATGGCCAGGCTATGCGACTGCCGCAGTAAGTCTCGCCAAATTAGATGTGGTCATGAACATGACGGTCAAATATAGATTAGTTGAACTCAGTCACAAAGGTCCTAAGTAACCCAATGATTCTGGTGGAATTGCACATATGATAACCAGTAACAAAAACATCCAACCGAGATAATATAGCGACCTAAAGAAGGATTTAGCTGCCTTTGGCATTCTCCCATTTTCATCAAATGGTTCATCAACATCAATCGCCCAAACCGAGGCTGAATACCACACTGTCAAACCACCAGCGACAAAGGCCCAGAGCAAAGGTAGACCTGATTCAGGCCAAAAGCAGGGCACTGACCCGAGCATTAAGAGTAATACACAATAAATCTTAGACTGGAATAATGTATGTTTTGCGCCTTTTACCTCATTCATCATTGGGACTTTGGCCTTGGCATATTCTCCAGATCGGTAAAGGGCTAAAGCCCAGAAATGTGGTGGCGTCCAAAGGAAAATCAAAGCAAAGAGCATCCACGGTATTGCAGAGGCTAGGTCAAATGGATTAGTGTTGTTGGTATACTCAGCTGCGGCAACTGCCCATCCAATCAAAGGCGGTGTCGAGCCAGCAATACCACCTATCACTATGTTTTGTGGCGTTCTTCTTTTGAGCCACATGGTGTAAATTAGAACGTAGAATAATACCGAGAAGAATGACCAAAAGGCAGCCTTCCAACTTACCAACAAAAACAGTGATGATCCTAAAACTGCTATTATTATTCCAAAAATTAACGCCCCTTGAGCAGAAATATGTCCACTTGGAACTGGCCTGTTTTGAGTTCTTCTCATGTGTTGGTCTATGTCTGAATCAAACCACATATTGATTGCATTAGAACCGCCTGCAGACAGAGTCCCTCCAACAATGGTGATTAGTGATGCAAAGAAAGTGTCTCTCCAAGTTCTCTCTATGTCAATCAATTCATGCCTAGCCAACATATCATGAACTAAAATTGCACAAATTGCAGTGATTTGTAGCAGGATAATTACTCTTAATTTCATCAGTTTGATAAATACTCTAAACCACCCGGGATGAGGAGAGTTTGATTCTACTTTAGTCATTGAATCACTCTTCATTATCTGGTAAATCGCTACGACTTAATCTGAACATCATTGGGCCACTTGCCGCAACAATGAATGTTGATACGCCACCTAATAGATGTAATAGAGATATCCATTCGGGGAATTCCCCAATCTTTGCTTTAATCAAATACGCAGCGCCAATCATCAAGTTAGCAAACCAGAGTATTGTTGTATACAATAATGCGTTGTAATATGGAGTAGTATTTTCAAAATCCTCTTTCTCATCTTTCAGCCTCAGCAGGGAGATAATTAGCACTATTCCAACCAGTAATGCACCGATTCTATGAATCATTTGAACAAGGATGCCAGAATTATCTAGCGATGGGAAAAACTGTCCGTTACATTGAGGCCATGCATCAGGGAAACCAACAGAACATGACTGGTTGTATTGCCCTCCTGCTGTAGAGGATACCCAAGCGCCAAGTATCAATAATATCAATACTGATATTGCGGTCAAATCGAATTTTTTCCGATACTTTGCCTTGAAATCAAGGGCGACATCCAAGAATCGCCATTTGGCTCCTTCCTTAACTCTAGTAAGCATATACTGCCAAAGAATTGAGGCAGTAAAAATAGATGCTAAGGACAAATGTAGAGCAACTGACCAGTCAGCGTTGTCATAGAAAACTGTGATGGCCCCTGCAATCGCTTGTACAAGCAATAAAATCGCAATAAACACCGAAGTGCGCAAGTTGGTTTTTCCATAGAAATCAACTCTACGTTTAGCGACCAGAACATTTAGCAGTACTGGTACTGCAATAACGCCTACTAGGAACCTGTGAAACCACTCCAAGAATATCTCAAACACGGTATATCGATGATCTTCTCCTCTTGAGTCAATCTCATCGGGATTCTCTTCCCAATAAGCAGCTTGCTCATCCTCTGATATATCAAATCCATAAGTTCCAAAACATTTAGGCCAGTCTGGGCATGATTCTCCTGCATCATGGATTCTTATCGCTCCACCAAAGGATATTATCAACACAGCAAATATTAGCATGAAAAGAGGTAATGTTGAAGGGCGTCGCCACCAAGCCTCCTCCATGGTTCAGTGGAGTAGAGTGCCCCTTTTGAACACATGCCTTAGTAAATCAACAACCGTTATTTCAAAAAGAAATATGTCGTTAATGGTTCTAATAGTTGTTTCATTCATGGTTATCTTACCAATTGCATCCTCAGTCGAAAATTCAACAGAAGAGTCAAAAAGTGACAATACAGATGTATTTTTTCTTGACCTACCTTGTGATGTAAATTCTACATGTGAAGTTTCAAGGCCAATCCATTTGGTTGAATATTTTGGAGCAGATTGGTGTGAACCATGCGAATCCCTAGAATTATTTTTGGACACACTAGATTTTAGTAAAATTGCCCTTATTCAACATCACCCATCAGTGCTAGACAATAGTTATCTGAATCACTCCAAGAAAGTATTTGAACAAGAATATCGGTTGTTGTTCATCCCATCATTGGTCGTGAATAGTAATGGTCTGCTGACCGGGTCAACTCAAGCAATAGAGTTGAATCAGAGTCTAGCTAATATCAACACTAACTTTAGTGGAATAAGTGACATTTCTATAGAAAATGGGATACTATTCTGGAACACTACAACAGATCATAATCTCACAATATGGAGGTTAGAAGAAACAAGTCATGAATATCATAACAGAAGTTTACCTTATCTAGCGGTTGAGCGTATTACTATAACAAATCAAGATAAACAGCATGATATCAGCCAATTGTTAAATTATTCAAACGGAAGATTAATTTTCATTTTGCAGGATAATGACCAACCTAAACCACTACAATCAATTTCAACTAGCCCAACTGGCGACAAATCCCTTAGTGAAGGGGAAGAAGAAACCAATTCGCTTTTTTCACATAATGGTGATTATGACCTCGCAGTAATAACATTTGCACTACTTTTTTTGGCCTTATTGCCTGCGCTTATCTCCTTTAGAAACCTGCAGAAACAAGACTCTGATGAGGCTGAATAATTGGGGTAGTTTGAAAAACACCTGCTCTTAGGGTCTGCTACGACTGAGCGTCGATGTGATTGTCATGGTAAAGCCTATCCGTCTCCATACCCGTTTTGAAAGAGCAAGAATAATTGGGGCCAGAGCCCTTCAGATTGGAATGGGCGCCCCTTTATACGCTGGAGAGGAAGTCCTAAGAGAAGCCTTCAAGGAAGAACTAGTTTCTCTCTATGGGTTTGAAGAGGCATCAATTCGATTTGTTCTTGACCCACTAAAAATTGCTCTGTATGAATACGAGCACGAACTAATACCAATAGATATTGATCCTCACGAAGATTAATTCAGGATTGGGAATTAAATCCGTAAT
>VMHT01197712.1_pt1 | contig 46583 bp, 40 predicted proteins | sample 4693611 | NCBI WGS metagenome assembly VMHT01 (sample SAMN12280063, study PRJNA550983) | marine metagenome | isolation source: seawater sampled from same location over 5 years 0.02-0.2 micron viral filtrate | place: USA: collected off the coast of southern California halfway between the port... ... | reverse complement strand
TCCAGAGATGAGCATAACGAGGGATGGGCCCAAGAGTCTCAAGAAGAGAGTTGCGGTAGCGACACCGACAGCTGCGAGAATCAAGTAGAACTCAGAAACTTGCAATGGAACGGTGATCAACCAGTCGATGTATCGTAGAACGAGAGGGCTCTCACCGGTGTTGACCCAGTGATCTCTCATGTATGTGTAGTGGTACCATGCAACACCAGTCACCAGTGCGGCAACGGTCATGGAGGTCTTCCACTTTGCAGAAACGTTCTGCCTTTCCATCATGAAGAAGACAGTTGATGCAAGCATCATTGCGGTCGCAAGCCAGAATGAGACAGCGACCATATCGGTGACGACAATAACGCCACCTTCAGCAGCAGCAGTTCCTAGAGTTAGCAACGACAGAGTTCCGATTAACAGCAGGCTAGATGTTCTTTTGAGATTAGATTTAAACATATTCCTCGACCCGAGGCTAGGCTCCATACTTATAAAAGCATGTAATGAACCATGGGTCAAAAGTAGCAAAACTAGCACTTCTTTAGTTCTCCAACTTACCCGTTTGAACAGCCCACATGCGACAGTATATTCCCTCTGTAGTGATTAAATCTTCATGAGTGCCATCCTCTACAATAGAACCTTGGTCGAGAACCAAAATTCTGTCAGCATTGCGAACGGTCGATAAACGGTGGGCGATAATTACGGCCGCTCTGCCTTCGGTAATTTTACTGATGGAGCGTTGAAGCGCTGCTTCAGTTTCATTATCAACAGCAGAGGTCGCTTCATCCAAAATCAGCAACGGAGCATCCTTCAGAACAGCTCGCGCGATGGCTAGGCGTTGACGCTGGCCGCCAGAGAGGCGATGGCCCCCTTCGCCGACAAGCGTAGCCCAAGCGTTCGGTAAATTTTCAACAAACTCGGAAACTTCTGCTAATTTTGCCGCTTCGTACACTTGTTCATCAGTAGCATCCGGATTCCCATACCTAATGTTCTCGAGAATTGTAGTTGGGAACAGTGTGATATGTTGATCGACAAGGGCCATTGAAGACCGTAACTTCGAAAGAGACCACTCTGGAAGCGGACGGCCCGCCCAAAGGATTGTTCCCCCAGTAGGTTCGGCAAACCTTAGCAAGAGACGAATGAGGGTAGTTTTTCCTGCGCCGGTCGAACCAACAACGCCAACGGTTTCTCCCGCCCGAAGCTCCAAATTCAAACCCGTAAAGACAGGATCGCGTCCCGAATATGAAAAATCCACGTCCTGAAAGACCACTGATGAGGTTTCAATGGCAGAGTCTTGTGGGGTAAAATCACCCTGTGCCACTTCAGTGGGCGAGGTCAAGACGTCCAAAACTCTCGTCGATGAGGCCATTGCTCGTTGGTAAAGATCAAATGTCTCACCTAAGCGCGTGAGAGGCCAAAGCAATCGCTGAGTCATGAACACAAGGACTGAATATGCCCCAACCGCCAATTCATTTTCTAACGTCATCCATCCGCCAAGGAGCAACGTCGCAGTGAAGCCGCATAGAATTGCCATGCGTATTAGCGGCGTAAATGCTGCAGACAAACGAATAGCTTGCCGGTTTGACTCGCGGTAGACATTACTCAAGTCCTCAACCCGCTTGATTTCACGGTCTTCAGCGGTAAAGGACTGGATTGTTGACATTCCAGATAGATCGTTTTCCAAAAGTGCGTTCATCGCACCTGCGGCCTTCCGTACTTCTGCGTAGCGCGGCTCTAGACTTCGTTGGTACCGAAATGAGCCCCATACAATGAGTGGAATCGGAAGAACCGCAAATAAGGCCACCTGCCAAGAGATGGCAATGAACACAGCGCCGACGACAACCACGGTCGTCGAGACCTGTAATAGGTCATTTGCGCCCTTATCAAGAAACCGTTCCAACTGATTGATATCGTCATTTAGAATAGCTAAAATGTCGCCCTTTTGCCTTTCATCAAACCAACCCATGCCTTGCCGTTGAACGTGGCCAAACGTATCCAGTCGTAATTCATGTTGAACAGTCTGAGCAAGGTTTCTCCACAAGATTCCGTAGAAGTATTCAAACAACGACTCAAGGCCCCAAATGGCGAAGGTAAGAACAGAAAGAAGAATCAATTGATGCCAAGGATCGATAAAGCCAAGTGAGGCAAGAAACGAATCCTCACGCTCCACGACCACGTCAACTGCAAGGCCAATCAGCAACGGCGGTGCCAAATCCCAAATCTTGTTTGTAATCGAACAGAATGAAGCAAGACGTATTGTTCCTCGATGGTCGCCCATGTGTCCAAGCAATCGACGGAATGGCCCAGTTTCACCCATGGTCAGTCCACGTCGGCGGGGGTATGAGTAGTCTATGGATTCACCCTCCGCCTTCCTGATGAGGCGTAAGCCCTATGCTGTGGCCGCAGAAGGGGCAATGGGATTGCTATGCGCCGCGCCGACCAGACCACGCTCGAATACACGGTCACGACCAATGGCACTACCCGCCATGTGACCCTGATCGACCCGGCAAAACAAGATCCACACACGGCTGCAAATCGGGCCATGGTTGCAGTTGAAGCTGGGTCAGCGATGATATTTGTCGGCGGCTCAACCGATACACCCGATGAAATGGTTCACGCTACATGTGTTGCTATTCAGGAGGCTTTTGAGCTGCGCACATTTGCTGCAAGCCAAGATCCTGATTCTGACGAATCTATGTGGCATATCCCCGTCGTTCTTTTCCCAGGTGGCGCCCATGCTCTCTCTCCTGCTGCCGATGCTATTACCTTCATGATGCTGATGAATTCTGCCGAACGTAGGTTCCTTGTTGGGGAACAGATTCGAGGCGCACCATACCTGAAGAAGTTCGGAGTCGAGGCCTTACCAACAGGGTACGTCGTGTGTGCGCCTGGCGGCCAGGTTGGCGAAGTTGGCTCAGCGGACTTGATTCAACCAGACGATCATGACTTGGTCCACGCCTATGCGCTTACCGCCCAAATGTATGGCTTCAAACTCCTCTACCTCGAAGCGGGGAGCGGGGCTTCGATTCAGGTGAATCCTGAATTGATTGAACGAGCAAAAACCGTTGAAGGTCTCACGATCGTGATTGGAGGGGGCATCCGGACTGCAGAACAAGCAAAGGTGGCTGCACAAGCAGGTGCCGATTGGGTTGTGACAGGTACAATGACAGAAGACGCTTCAGATTTGGAAGAACTCCGCACGAGGATTTCCGCAGTGGTCAACGCCCTCAACTGAGATCAAACCACATGAGAAGTTTTGATTTTGCTCCGCTGGCGCAAGATCAACTTCGATGCGTAGACCGTTCCAATAATGACTACTATGAGGCACAACAGCGGCGCTAGCAAGGCCAGTAAAGTCACGACAACAGCCATTATGGCTTCAAAAACGGAAATGATTGGATTGGCAAGACCCCCAGTCGTACCAGTCGACACAGCACGGGTAGCCACCGTCCCGGCCTGCACGGTTCCGGAGACGCCGCCGCCACCAACAATCGCCATTGTCCACTGGACTATTGGGTCGAAACTTGTCTCCGCCCCGATTACAGACCCCATCATGGCAATACCTGCAACGACAGCCGCAGGCGATGCTACGACGTCCAACACGTTATCCAACCATGGGATGAGGTAGGAGCCGATTTCTAAGATAACAGCAAGAAGCAGAACAGAAAAAGACATCCAACCATCAAGCATCTCAAGCTGCCCAGATGGTTCAACAATTCCGATATTAATGGCCCCACTCAACAGCAGAGGGGGCAAAAAAACCCGAAAGCCACTTGCAGCAGCGAGGCCAAGCCCGAGTGAGATTGCGACAAGACCACCTAATGCGGCCATAATCTTCCCTCAATCCTCGTCTTCGAAGAGGACCGGATCGCCAGTTCCCCCGGGTGAAGGTGGTCGTACCCCATCGACATCCATTCCAGGCGTGATATCGGTTTCTTCCACATCCAATTGAACCCTTCCCCCCTCGGCGAGGTCCGTCATATCACTAGTGCTCGGAGTCGAGAGCGTCCTCGTTTTGTCAGGCTCATTGCTGTATGCCTCACGCTTTGCTTCTCGAGCATCGTGAGTTCGAACCAGTGAAAGAGAATCTGCAAAGACACGCCCCACAACTTCTCTTGTCCGCTCTCCTCTTCTCACGGAATCCAATTCATGTGACATCGACTCACGCTGTCCTTCGAGTTCACGAAGTTCTGCCGTGCGATCTTGGAGTGCAGCCTCCATGTCTGTGAGTGTAAGGGTCATTTGCTGAACACGCTCATCGCGCTCGAAGACATCGTTGTGCAACCGTCGCTCTCTGCGGCGAAGGGATTCATATTCCCGATTTCGTTCAAGCAACCGTCGCTTCAGTTCCTCAATTTGTTCGACAAGGTAATCGTGTTCTGCGGAGACCGACCTCGGGCCTTGCATGACCCGCTCTAATTGCTCTTCGAGTTCTCCAAGTCGTCCGTCTCGAGCATCAAGCAATCCTCTCAATCGATCTGCGATATCCCGTAGCCTCTGGCGCTCTTCTTCGAGTGCTTTGTTTGCAGCCTGCTCAGCCTCATTTTGCATGAGGGCGGCGTCGAGTTTTGATTTGAGGCTTCGAACTTCTTCTGCGGTCACGGATGTGAGGCCTGCGTCAGCAGCTCGCTCCAAAGCCTCGACCATTTGTGTGATTCTTCCCTCAAGTTCTGCGACCACTTCGTCCTGTTGAATAGACAAATCTCTAAGTTGAGCATTCTCATTTGCCATCGCATCTCGCTCTTCTCTGGAAATGGAGGACTGTTGGCTTTCAAGTTCGGCACGCGCATCGCCAAGTAACCGTTCGAGATGGATGATCTTTGCCTCACTTTCTTGGAGGCTTGATTCAGCTTGGTTGAGTCGAGCCACTTCGGGGGCAACCATGTCCTCCCGTTCTGCCAAATCAAGCTCAAGCACCCTTAGGCGTTGCTTGACAGAAACCATCTCTTCATTCCTCGCAGCAAGCTCTTGCCATGCGATCAAAACCTCTTCTACGAGTTGTTCAACGGGATATCCTTTGAGCATTCCCTCGAGGGCCGCTCGCTCGTCTCCTGACGCATCATCGAGTCGGCGAATACCGCTTGTTCCAGTCGAGTCGATGGTCATACAGGAAACTATCGACGCTCAACCACACTTGAACTTTCCCAGTCAAAACAGCACCACCACGGGTGGTTTTGTACCCTTTTGGATTGACGGGACTCAATTGATGGCCGTGTACATGTCGTCTGGCATTTCGCCAGCGAGTTGTAGAGCACCATTCGCAACAGCGTTAATTGGGTCTTCAACACACCAAACGGTGACGTCGCCAATGTCCGAGATTTCTTCAGTCATGCGAGCTGCAATTCCGTCGATCAGGGAGCCTCCACCGGAGAGGATGATGTTGTTTCGAAGCACCGGTTGGTATTCAGGGTCCGCTCCTGCAACGATTCGCTTGATGGCGTTTCCAATCTTTGGAATAATCATTTCACAAGCCTGGGAAACGAGGTCACCAATATCGACAACTTGCTTCTTTCCTTCGACAGAAAGTTCCACAGTCGCTTCACGAACTTCGCCGCCGACATAGGACACTTCCTCCTTCCACTTTCGGACCATGTCCTTGGTGATTTGAGCGCCTGTGAATTTCTTCTGGATGAGGACCATTAATTCGTTGTCCAGCCAGTCACCAGCCTCTTGGATGGTGACTTGGTCTTCGTCTGTTGGGAATGTGCCGTAAATTCGAGCGATGTCAGTCGTTCCTGCGCCGATATCGACAACGATCGAACTTGCGATTTCTCCAATTCCGTAAGCAGTAGCAAATGGTTCTGTGACGACCATGATGGCGTTCACTTGGCCGCGGAGGGTTGCGACAAGGTTGCTTTTGTCAGTGAAGGAAACGTGGCTTGGTGAACAAATCACACCGAACACCTCGTCGAATTCTTCCGGGTCTACGGTCTCAAGAAGGTGAGAAACAAACGCCTTGGCAGCAGCCAAGTTAGCCTCGTCATCTTGAGCAACACCTGCAGCCATTGGCCGGTAGAGGTTGCATGCAAGTTTGTTCTTGAGGGCGTCATTTCCAAACAAGACATCTCTTCCAAGGAAGTTGCGGGCTACGGGGTCCTTTGGGCGCCCTACAACGGTTTCGATCGTGTGGCTGATGCCAGCGCTCGAAGCAATAGTCGATTGGTAGGTGCCTAGGTCAATTCCAACATACAAGCGGTCACTCATTTTTGTTCACCGTCCGCCTTGCGGACATGCCTCCGAGCATGCCACCACCCTTCAAGGTTCACCTTGTATTCGAACGACCAATTTTTCAAAAATACAAGCCACTGCACGCGAATCTTACTCGTTTTCACTGACTTGAACCGAATCATCAATTTTCGACTCAACTACAAATGGCGAATCTACCCCGGGGGAGGGGGGACGACGAAGATTCTCCGATCCCATTCTGTAAGCAATCAGACATGCACTAATCACGCCTAAAACTCCCCAGAAAAGAACTCGCAAGGCGGGCACTGAATCGCGTTGCTGCTGAGGACTGACGTCGACCACCTCCTCATCGAATCCACTGGTATATTCTGCGCGGAAGAGTTGATCGGTTTGAACCACAATTCGGCTGGTGTCTGCTTCTGGCGAATTGTTTGTACTTTGGACGTGAAGATCCAAACGAATCCATGCGCTTTCGATGTTCCAAACCGGCAAATCCTGCATTGCACTCCACTGGCATTCAAAGGAGGCGGAAGCATTGGAAGCAGCATCACATGAAGCGATGACATAGCCACCACCTTGGGTGCGATTGTCGAGGACAAAGACCTCGACACCGGTTTGGTATGCATCGCCATCTGCATCAGAAACGGACCACTCCACCTCTAAGTTTTCAGTCCACACAAAACCTTCGCTTGGTACATCAACAATGACAACAACAGGCCTCGAATCTACTGGGCGACAACCAACCTCACTCACCGGCCAACTGTCATTCAACACCAATGTTTCACATTCGTCAATTGGATCAAGAATACCATCGCCATCAGAATCATCAATACACCCATCCGAATTAAGATCAAAATTGAGGGCGCTTTCCGTTGGACAGAGATCGAGGTTGTCAGTGATACCATCGCCATCACTCTCATCTAAACAACCATCGAAATCAACATCCCAATTGGTTGCGTTCTGGTTAGGGCACAAGTCTGCAATGTTGGCCACGCCATCCCCGTCCCCATCTTCCCAGTCGATAGAATCCCTCTCCACTCCTCTGATTGCAAGCGCAAATCCGGAGTGTGTACCGTCGAGACCAACCCCTCCGACAATATTTCCTGGAGCGACGAATCTTGCCCGCACTTCGACCTCTACCCATTCAACTTGCTCTAAGGCCTCAGCGCTTAGACGCACCCCATGTATCGTTTCATTCGATGGAGGGAACAAGGTTGTGTTGTCTAGATCTGCGGAAGCATAGTGCAGCACCGATTCACCATGACTATCGACGATGCCTCCAAGAGCAATTCGCCCATCAGAAAGCCGTACAACCAGTTGCAAATCGTTGACTGCGGTTGGCTCCGGCGATGCAAGATGGCCCATACGTGCATTGAATTCCTGGTGTTCAGAAACGGTAAACCGTTGCACCCATACATCTCCAGTTTGGAGGAAAGGCCCAACTGCCCCGCTACCGTTCCACGGGTTTGCAATCAAATTCTCAAGTGCCTCAGCCCCTCCCTGCCGTTGTTCAAGCCAAGTTTGTGGCGTTTCTTCGGATAATCGATACGTATCGTGAATCCACACATCACTTGCTGGCGAAGCTAGTCCGCCGGCAAGCTCGCTATTGATCGCTTCAAAATTAACCAATGCAGAGAGGTTGAGTTGGCCCCAACCGTCGTGTCGATTCATCAGGTCAAACCCACCTTCGCCACCATTCCGCTCCTCGTTTTGTAAGGGAGTGGACGATAGGGCCAGCAGCGAGCGCAGCATCGGGCCCGAAGGGGTGAATCCCTCGGCAAGAAGGAGAGAAGCGTTCTCATTGCCTCCGTCTTCCCATACCGGTGCTAAATTGGCAAACGGCACTCCAGTACGCTCTTCATTCCCAGAAATCCAACCATCTTCCACCATTTGCTGAAGAAGGGCAGCAAAACCAGCAGCACCAGGAGTTGCCATGCTCGTACCAGAAGATGTGCGAAGACCTCCATTGTATGAATCTGCAATATTGTCGGCCTTTGCCGATTGGATTGATGTGCCTACAGCAAGGGCAAAAATCCCGTTTGTTCCGGCCTCAGTAGGCCCTGTAGAGGATGCGCTCCAACGTTCGGTTTGCTCCGACTTGACGGAGGCACCAATCGCAGCAATGTTCCTTCCATTTGCCGGCTCCAACAATGATGATCCCGTATTACCCGGGGCAATAAACGAGAGGGACCATGGCATTGCTAGTGCCCAGGCGTCAAAATCACCAGTTCTTGCCGTGTAGGCCGTGGTATCGTCTCCCCATGAATTTGAATGGATGACGGCTCCGTGAAGGCCCGCCTCAACAAGTAAAGCGTCGACGTCAGGAGGCACCCACCCCTCTGATGAGACAATATCTTGCATCACCAATTTTGTTCCATGGGCAAGCGCAGAACCGTTTGAGGGAAATTCATCATTACGTTCGTCATCAACGTTGAAACAGCTCAACGTCCCCGCCACATGTGTGCCGTGGCGATAATCAGAATGTCCTTGGGTATCTCCGCCGTCAATGGTTGTATTCAGCAGGATAAGTTTTCGATGGGCCTCCCCAGGCAGACCGGTCAATTCACTTCCATTCTCTCCACTGCTCCCAAGAGCACCTAGCATGGTGGCATTTCGAAAACAGGCGTGATCGGCGTCGAGGCCGGAGTCTGCAGCACCCACGACCACTCCGTCGCCATTGATGCCAAGTGACCATGCCGGGTGTTGTGAAATCCCCCCACTCTGCATCAATGAAGACGATTGAGCATTTCTGGCAACCGTATCAAGAACAGGCTCAATCCAAAGCACACCTTCGATTGTAAGGGCGCTGCTTATCGCAAGGTCACGTGGCCATTCTATCACGTGCATAGGTGCAAGTGGCGAAGGCTCGTGCCCGTCGGGCAAAAGCACACCCAGTGCGGCAAATTGTTTCTGCAGAATAGAGAACGCCCCAACAGGCAATCGCGGCTCGAGCAACAAACGAACAGCATCGCCGCCAAGCGGCTCCATATCATTGAGGCCGGCCTTCCATATCGCATTGGGAGAGGGTGAAGATGCAAAACCCTCCTCCTCGAAATCACCGGATGTCCAACCGACCAATTCTGTAGGTGATATCACACGAAGTGGAATAACCCCCTTCGCTTCAAGGCTCGACCATTCCTCATAGGTCCAGACACCGTCGTTGATGGAAAGCAGCACTTCATGGCCTAAATCCTCTTCTTTAGGAAATAATTCCGGGGCGACGTAAGCGTTTACTGCCGGAAAGAACAGCAGCATCACCATCACAAAAGCCCGCCGCATGATTCTTGTTGCTCCGTCAAACTTTGTCAATCTCGCGCATGATTTGGGTGGATAAGTCGCGCCAGCGCGTTTAAGTTGGGTTTGCGAGTCGCCCAACTCGATGAAGGCCTACCGTGTATCAGGAATTGCTCCCTTCGGCAGCATGCGCCAAGAATTTTCGATCGACCTGCCTGCAAGCAGCGTAGAGGATGCGGAACACAGAACATACTCTATTATGGGCTCAAGGCACAAGGCCAATCGCCGTTCCATTTCAATCGAATCAGTCAGTGAAATTGACCCTCGAACTTCAACAGAGCCTCGTGTTACCCATCACTTCCGTGATCAAATTGCCGCTGCAGGCGGCGCCATTGCCGAAAAGGCAGAGGAAGAGTGAACTTATCCGGCAACGCCGGATTCTTCTATGACCCCGTCCTCGGAGGTGTGATTGCTATGGTTGATCGTTCAGAATTACAACGCATGGCTCGCACGATAGACGCCCACCGTAAGCAACTGGATGACCTCCATACACAGATAGAACGTGTTTCAAAAGTCATTGAAGAACATCTTGTGACTTCAACAATTCTTTCACATCTGCAAAAGGGTGCTAAAGAAGGATCAACGAGCGCCCGTCTTACTATCGGCTCAGGTGTCACGCTAAGATACACGCACGAAGGGAACGAGCAAGGCACTGCACTTGTTGATCTTGGAAGCGGAGTGTTTGGTGAAAAGCCATGGGATGAAGCAGAACGCATCACAAAAGAACGCCTTGACGGAATCAACCTCCTTCAAGAGGAACTCCAAGCGCAATCAACAGCTCTTGAAATAAAAATCACAGGGCTTGCCGAGGATTTTAACGAAGCAGCCAGCACGATGACAGCAGAACAACCAACCCTCTCCCCTTCGACACCAGCACAAACGCCTCCGTCTGATGAGGATACGAATCAAGCAGAGGCTCCAAAACGCCCCTCGCGGCGGAAGGGCCGTATCGGCAAGGAACTCACATTGGACGACTGAGGTGAAACAATGGGCTTATTCGATCGTTTCCGAAAACGAGTTCATGAAGTTGCAGAACAGACCGATGCCAATGCACTTTCGGCCGATGAAGGATCCGAAGAAGCACGGGCCGCCTTGGATACAGCCGGTCAACAATCTCAATCGCTGAACCGCCCTCCTCCTCAAGAATCACCCGCGCCTCCTGTAGAAGAAGAATGGGAGGACCTTGACGCCCTCGACCCCGTGCAGGCAAAACCATCTGACGACTGGGATGACTGGGATGACGAAGAAGAAGTAGAGCTTCCAACACAACTTTCCCGGCGAGAACGCAAACTCGCCGAGAAAGCCAAAAAAGCAGACGCCAAACGAGAGAAGCAACTGAAAAAAGAGATGAAAAAGCGCGGCGCAGTCGAAGTTGCCCGCCCTGAAGGCTCCAAAGTTGACCTATCGATGATGAGAACTACAACAGGCAGGCAATTGGTCAGCGTAGCAGTTGCGCCAAAAGGTTCTGTCAAAAAGGCGGAAGTCGAAACCGAGGCCGGCACCAAAGTCGCCGTCGACCTCGGGGGCGGTGTGGTCCAGGAAGGCGGACGCGTGATTAAGGCTGGAGGCGCTCTTGATACTCTGCTTGAAGAATTGGAATGGGTGCTTCTTGAATCAGATATTTCTAGCGATGCGGTATCGGCTATTATCGATGCATTGCGCACTAGCCTTATCGGCTCAAGGCTACGAAAGGGCGCGAACCTTGCCAAGGTGTTGGAAGCAGCTCTCAAGCGCGCTCTCCGATCGTTACTGGCTGCTGGTTATTGGGACTTTGATGCATCAGTAAAGGCCTTTATTGAAGCCGGAGATACACCTGTGGTCGTTATGCTCGTCGGAGTCAATGGAACCGGCAAAACCACGACTGCAGCCAAAATTGCTCACCGATTGCTCGGTAGCGGACACAGTGTCATTGCTGCAGCGGGTGACACATTCAGGGCTGGAGCGATTCAACAATTAGAATCTCATTGCGAAAACCTTGGGATACGCTGCGTTTCAAGTCAACGAGGCGGCGATACCGCCGCTATTGCCCGTGACGCCATCGAGTCCGCCCGGGCGAAGGGCGTAGACGTGGTCCTCGTCGACACCGCCGGGCGCATGCAAAACAAAGTCAACCTCATGAACGAACTCAACAAAGTCCGCCGTGTTGCAGACCCACACCTTACTCTGTTTGTCGGTGATTCACTCGCTGGCAATGACGCCGTGGAACAGGCAAGAATGTTCCAAGAAATCATGAAATTTGACGGGGCGGTACTCACCAAGGTGGATACCGATGCAAAGGGGGGAGCCGGACTTTCAATCGCCTTTGCCACAGGCAGACCAATCGTGTTCGCAGGTGTTGGCCAGGGGTATGAAGACCTGAAGCAATTCGATCCGGATTGGCTTCTTGAGCAAATGTTTGACTGAACTTTTGCGATGAATCGATAGGTGTTGGCTCCTTCGCCAAGGGTATGTCGGGCACATTCAAGGACGACGAGACCGAGCAATTCTTCCAACTCATTCACATGTTTCAACGATCATCGTTGCTTCATATGGGCATGATTCCTGACAATGAGGGCAAGTTCATTTTCAACCTTGGTGAAGCAAAAGCCGGCATTGACATGCTTCGGGTGCTTCAAAACAAATCCAAAGGCAACATCACCGACCAAGAGGAGCGAATGCTCCGTGGCATTGTGAGTGAATTACAATTGCAATTTTTGAAAGCCCCAAACCGCAGAAGAGAAATGGAAGACGCCGCTGCACAATCAGAAACAGTACGCGAAACCTTTGCACAGCCACAATCAGGGCCCGTGGAGGACCTTTCCACCCCGTCAGACAGTGAAGAATGAACCTTCTTGTGCGTATGATTGATGTGCAAGGGCGAACTCAGGGGTACGATTCACATGGCATATGTCACCGCGGCAGACGAAGATTCCGCACCCACAGTGCTCATTGTCGACAACAACCCAATGTCAACCCGAAGGCTGACTGAAGTCTTCCGTGTCAAAGAGTTTCATGTTGTAGTTTGTGAGGATGGCGACCAAGCAGTTGACGAATATATCCGCCTTGACCCAGAACTCGTTGTGATCGCTCTGGACATACCAACCCTCGATGGCCATCTGGCGGCTTTGGAGATGCGCGAGCATGGCGGTGAAGGAAGAATCGTTTTCATTACGCCTCGCAGACTTGCAGATTTGGCTCGCGACGCATCCCATTCTGCCGGGGCTGTTGCTTGGCTTGAGAAACCAGTATCATCCGCCGCATTGGATGAAATCTGGGAACAGGTTCTCGGTCAAATCCCAGAAGCACCCGGACTCGAAGACCTCGACGAACTCTACCCAGAAGATCGAATCAAACCTCAGCCAGATGAGGGGCTTATGCCCTTGCCCCCACTACCGGGAATGCCCCCACTCCCTCTCCCTGAAGCACTCCCCGTTGCAGTTCTTGAAGCGTCGAGTGAAATTTCTGTACCAACCGCTGAGGTTGCATCCGAAGCCTCGCCAAAAAGAAAAGGTACTGCAAAATGGATTATACTGGTTCTGGTGATTGCCGGAGCAGCGTATTATTGGTCTGAATTTGGCTCGCCCATCTGACCCATGACAGGGCTATGAATTGGCATAGGTGCCACAGCAGGCATGATGATTTGCGCATTTTCCAGATACTGCGTTCCTTGGGGTACGGCCATCAACCGTGAAACCTTGAGCCCATCGTCACTGAGCAGGGTGGGATCACAAGAGGCAATACGATCGTTCAATTCAGCCGCACGCTTCGCATACCTCCAAATCATGTAGCTTGGAACGAGCGTCACAACGATGGCCAGAATCCAGCCAACTGCGGTGAGCATGAATCGTGGAGGCGCACCACCTCCAAGAAGATACCCTTCACCGTTCTTGAAGTGCGTTCCACGAAGATGCTGCGTAGGCAGCAGCTTGCTGCCGAGGATTGTCAGCTTTGTGAATGCCTGAACCGACAATAATACAATCCGAACCCGCGAGCACAGCTTCTCTTGGATGCCCGTATCTTTGGCCCATTTCCCCGTCACCGACGGCCAGATTAACCCCCGGCGTCCAAATCAATTTCCCATCACCCACGGCTGTGCGCAATCGGCGCAACTCCTCGGGTCTTGAACCATTTCCGATGAATCCAAACACACCAGAATGCGACTTACCCTTCGCAACAACGTTCGATGTGTAATCGGGGTCCAGAAGATTCCCCCGGCTTGACATTTGGGCCAAAAGGAGGACGCCTCCTTCCCGGTTGACATCCGACCAGCCAGCCTGCAAACCATCGACGATGTCAGGCCCGGAAATCAAGTGAGCAGTTACCAAGTCTGACCATGCGCGGATGTTGTACACTCCAGCCATCTGTTTGCGGCTGATGCCACCAATGTCGGCGAATTTCCTGTCTTCAAAAATTAAGAGGTCCGCTTCCTTTGCCGCTTGACAAAATTGCGCCCAAGCCTCACTTGTCCAATCGTCAACCAAGTCAACATGTGTTTTCAGTGCGGCGATATGAGGCCCCACAGATTCAATCAGGTCAAACAATCCAGCCATGGTTGAGCGATCGGCAGCCAAGCAAACGAGGCTTTGCTTTCTGCATGCCACTTCCATGTAGGTTCTGGCCATGGGCAAGGTGTTCATCGCCCATCGTTGGCCCCAAACATCCTCCGGCTGCATGCTCTGTGCGAGGGGCACCAACCCCTCATATCTTGCGGCTCAATTTCAAGCAGTTCTTGTTTGTTCAATCGAATCCAATCCATCGAGGAATGTATCCTGAATTGGAGTGGGGCTCATGCCTAAGTCGTCAAATGATGTGCCTACATCATATCCAACGTGACGACCCAAGCTCGGCTTGACAGCCTTGACGGTAAGTTTCGGGTGAAACGCAGCCATGATGATGGTAATCCATTTTGGAAGCACTCTGGTAGCATAGGACGAACGGGGCCTCAATTTCTTCAATTCGAGTCCGATTTCTCTCATCCACATCCCGCGTGCGTGTACGATGATTCGCTTACCATCAGGCCCCTTCGTCAACGCTGCGACATGAGCCTCTGCAACGTCCCGCACATCGACAAAATTGAGGTGGGTGTTCAGCACAAAGGGCATTCTTCCTGCAAAGTGCTTCATGTAAGCCATGGACCCGTTGAGGTGGCGCACATGATGAATCGGCCCAAAGACCAACGAAGGGTGAATGGTCATCAGACGCGGCCTCCTGTCTGGTTCGAACTGCTCAACAAACCGCCGCATCACCCGCTCTCCTTCGGCCTTTGCAAAGCCGTACGGGTTAACCTCTGCAGACGCGTCATTGCACCAGTCTTGCGCCGTGAATACATGCCCATTGGCGTACGTGGAACTTCTGATGGCTGCCACTGAAGAGGTGTGGATAATCGTGTTCACTGTTCCCGCCTTTTCGATCGCACTACAAACATTCATCGTGCCTTGAACAGAAGGGTCGATCAGATCGCTTTGAACTTCATTGATGCCGACCATCAGTACCGCAGCACAATGGATCACCTCAGTGCACCCGTTCACCGCCGCATCAACGCTCGAAGGATTCAACAAATCCATCTCAACTACCTCTAATGACGCGCCGCTTCCAAGCGCAAAGTTGGCCAAAAACGAGGCACTTGCCGCTTTTCGCGCTGTCGCACGGACCGCGTGGCCTTGCAACAACAACCGTTCGACAACATGCGAGCCGATGTAACCCGCTGCGCCAGTGACAAGCACCACCATGCATCTCGCACAAGGGCCCGACCTTTGAGGTTACAGCATAGCATCACATTCATGACAGCCGACAGTACCGCAGAGTCAATGCGCTCCGCTTGGCTGCTGACTTTGTTGGTTCTTCTGGGACCACTGTCTGGGTGTCTAGGCGCATCACAACCGGGCGGGGAGTCGCCAGTCGAGGATTCAATGTACCCCGATGTTTGGGATCGTCACCAACTTGATTGGAACTGGACGGACAGTTATTCATACGTGCTCGAGCCAGGCCCATACACTGCATTGGACGTCCAAGAAGCAACGTTTGAGGTTGACACTTCAGAGGTATGGGAAACCGGTCCAGCGACATCAAATGTTCATCTCTCATACTGGCTACCTTCGAATACAGAAATGGGCGAACAGGTTCCAGTCATCGCCGTAGTGAGCCCCTACTTTTCTTACGGCCAGCCAGGTGACGAATCTGGTGCCACGAATGTGGTCGGTGCCGGGCGCGGCGAATTCATTTATGACAATTATATCCCCCACGGGTATGCTTTTGCACAAGTTTCTGTGTTTGGAACAGAGGAATCATCTGGTTGTTTTGATTACCGTGGCGAAGGTGAAGGCTGGGGCATTCACAACGCAGTAGAATGGTTGGGTCAACAAGAGTGGTCGAACGGTAAAGTGGGCTTGTATGGCAAGTCTTACGAAGGCGCGACTCAATGGGAGGCAGCAGTGCATGGAAGCGAGCATCTGGCGACAATTGTACCTATTTCGGGAACAACAGGACTCCACCCCTTGCTCTACAAGAACGGTAGCGCAGAGGCACGAAGCCAAGTCATGCACATGAATTATTTCGGCAGCACGGTCGATTACAATGCTGAAGACATGGACAACATTTGTCCGGACATCATCGAAGGATTGTTTGCAGGACCTGTCACCTATGGCATGGGAGAACTCGATCCATACATGGCCAATTACTATGAAGAACGAGAGCACATTTCCAAAGCAATCAGCAATTACCAAGGCAGCGTGTATTGGGTTCAAGGGATGCAGGACTGGAATGTCGACCCGCACCAAGTGTTTCCGTGGTACCAGATGTTTATCGACGCGGGATTTGATGTAAGGGGCATGCTCGGCCAGTGGGAGCACAACTACCCTGACCAATGGACGAAACACAATAACCAAGATTCTGGCTATGGCGGTGAGGCCATTCACAACATGACGCGTTGGGATTGGGGCCAAGATTTGTTTGAGTGGTTTGAATACTACCTCAAAGGCATCGGCGAAAAACCCGCTCTTCATGCACAAATTCAACGCAATGATGGACAATGGCGAATAGAACCGACATGGCCTCCCGAAGACCATCAGTGGAACGCAGTCGATCTAGAGGGGTGTGCCAAGAATGGAAACAGCGTGCAAGGCGTCTCAGGCGGCGGCGCCACGCTTGCTTCAGTGATCTTCGAATGCGACGCTCTCGATTCCACGTCTGACACCCTCATCTCTGGCCTAGCAACGCTTCATCTTGACGTGCAAGCTGCCATGGACGGGGGTCAAATTTTTGCAGAACTGCAAGATGCAGAGACAGGTCTACGACTCGGCCATGCTACAATGGACATACGATATTATCAAGGCGGCTCTGACCCAACCACAGTGCTCCCAGGACAAACCCTCACGATGCTGATGGAATTCCAAGCCATCGATGCCATTTTGCCTGCCGGCCACGGTGTGCGACTTGTGCTGACTGAAACGGGAGAAGACTACCTCGCTCCTGCGTGTGGAGTGACATGCCCTATTACTGTAAATGGCGGCACCCTCTCCATACCTCACCTTGACAGAGACGGGAGCAACGTCTTGATCACACCACAAGGTGAAGACGCAGCAAACAATCAGTGAGCCACTCAATCGTCCTTACTTAGGGCGCGAACCATGTCAATCCGGCTTACAAGCCCGCACAATACACCAGCATCAGTAATCAAAAGCACTTCACGTTCGACCAGTAGCCTGCGCCCCTCTGAGATTGAAACACCGACATTGACGACTTCAAAATTCATTTGCATCACCGACTGTACGGTAGCGTTTCGCTCGACATCTGTACGAAGCAAACTTGCCTCAGAAACCAAGCCCATGATAGCGCCGTTTTCTGCTACCACTGGAAGTTGACTAATACCCTCGCGAACCATCCGTTCAACAGCAGACTGCACCGTATCATGTGGCCCCAGCACAGCGACTTCCTCGATCATAATATCACCTACAGTGTGGGGCTTATCGGGTGCTTCTGAGCGCAATAACGCAGCCACCATCTTACGCAGGGTGGAAGCACGAGGATCCACGTTTTCCCGTTCAACCTTGGCAATAACCGATTGCGTTAATCCACTTTCAACAGCAAGTTGGGCTTGAGTGAGGCCTAGGGTCTTGCGCCATTGGCGCAGGTAGCCCCCACTTGGAATCTCCATGCTACCCCCACGATGCGGGAGGCGATGATACCACCGGTCGGCCGACTCAAAAACAAGAATTTCAACCAAGCAACTGGTGTTTGGTCAAATGAGCACAACACCCCCCATCTCCGCGAACATTTGAACAGCGAACGACGCGCTTAATTCCGATTGTAAAAATCAATTGAGCATTTAACTACTTATTTATTACTCGTATACGAGCAAATACCCCGCAAATATTGAGCGTATGTATCATATACCGCCTCGCCAAGGAGGCGAGTGATACCTATGATGGACAAAGCGAAATTGGAATACATCTGGCTCGACGGATATGAACCAACACAAAACATGCGAAGCAAGACAATGGTCAGAAACGACTTTTCTGGCGAACTCAAAGACTGCCCTGAATGGATGTTCGACGGTTCTTCCACACTGCAAGCAGAAGGCGGAGCATCCGATTGCCTCCTCAAGCCAGTTGCAATTTTCCCAGATCCACAACGAGTGAACGGCTACCTCGTCATGTGTGAAGTTCTCAATTCAGATGGCACACCCCATGCAAGCAACGGACGTGCAACCATTGACGATGATGACGATGATTTTTGGTTTGGTTATGAGCAGGAATATTTCATTATGGACGTTGATACACAACTCCCTGTTGGTTTCCCTGTTGGAGGCTACCCAGGGCCTCAAGGGCTGTACTATTGCTCAGTTGGAGGCAAAAACACACACGGGCGCGCCTTTGTTGAGGAGCACGCTGACCTATGTCTGGAAGCTGGCATTAATTTCGAAGGAATCAACCAAGAAGTTGCATGCGGCCAGTGGGAATTCCAAGTTTTCGCCAAGGGTGCAAAGCGTGCGGGTGACGAACTTTGGGTCGCCCGCTACCTACTCGATCGGTTGACCGAAAACTACGGCTATTATATCGAATACCATCCAAAGCCCGTCAAGGGCGACTGGAATGGCTCAGGAATGCATGCTAACTTCTCAAACGGAGCTATGCGAGAACAGGGCGGAAAGGAACTCTTCGACTCCATCTGCGAGGCCTTTGGGCGAAACATCGAGAAGCACATGGCCGTCTATGGGGCACACAACGAACAGCGCCTTACTGGACTGCACGAGACGCAATCAATCGACCAGTTCTCATACGGCGTTTCAGACCGCGGTGCATCAATCCGTGTCCCAGCATCTGTCCCAACCGATGGCTGGGTTGGCCGTCTAGAAGATCGCCGACCCGCATCGAATGGCGACCCATACAAGATTGGTGCAGTGATTATCTCTACAACCAAGTCGGCGTGAGCAAGCAGGCTACGGCACAGAAGAGGATTAAACCTCAATGTCCCCTCTCATGAGGCCAACAAGGCTTGCGTATCCGCTTTTGACGCTTACATTCCTAGCCTTAGCGATCACAAGGAGAATGACAAATGGTATGATGACCGGTACAAACCATTCCCAGTTAATCTGGAAACCTGGTCGCAAATCCACTTCACTCGGGTCATTAGGATTGTAGGCTACAGTATGGGTCTCAGCATCTGTCAAATGCTCAATCATGTAATTCGCTGGTACGTGTTCAAAAAACCCGGAATCATATTGATGTTTGAACATCACAGTATCTTCGGTTGCCTCTCCGCCGCACACATATTCCGAATCAAAAATCTTTGCAGGAGAATATGGAGTTAAGCAATGCAATTCGAAAGTGGCTCTTGCATATTGCGTATCTGAGCAGCCCTCATCACCACATTCGGTTTCGATCCATTCCTCAAATTCAATAATCTGTGCCTCTCCAGTTGGCCAATCTTGGCGTCCTGATTCATTAATCAAACTCACCGAAAACATGGTTGTAGCAACGATAAAAAAAATCAGAACGAGAGTAAAACCGCTCGCCGCTGCAATATTTGACCACATTCCTGAACTTTTTTCATATTCTTCGGCCCACTGGGGATTCGCATCCTGCATCCAACCCCCAAACTGAATCTCCTCGTCGATTGGAATTTCCTCGTTAAGTATGCCTAGAGCTAGATCTAAAAACTTCTGAGCATCATGCTCTGAATCAAATTCCGAGATCTCCGTGGCTCTTCTAAAATAATGAAAGTCCAGCGTTTTTTTTCCTTGACTTCCACGCTCACCATTAAACCAGCCGATGATCAAGGATGCATCATTCCTTGAATCCCAATAATTCACAGGAAAATCAGAAAGGGATGCCGAGTATTTCTTGGCCAAGGGAGCCGGAACTTCTTCTGTAGAAAAAGCGGCATCAGATTGAGTGAATACAGAATCTTCAGCAACGGGGGCTGCCACCTCCGTCTTCTCAGCGACTTTAGATTCCGTGTCGACTGTGTCCCAAAAATTTCCGCTCATGAAAAACATCTCACGTTGGCTAAATTTGATGTTTGCCCCGAACTACCCGTTCACATGTTCGCTTTTTCGAGCTCGCCACGCGCCCAGAATGATTGCGGCAATGACACTCAAGGTCATGATGTTGGCCACAATCATGGCTATTGATTCGACCAAAACACCGTAGATCAGCCAGAGGAGCAACGCTAAGGAAACGACACTGAATGAAGTCAAGGATAAACCTTCATGCTTCTTATGAACCCACACTTCGATGATTTGTGGAATCCAGGCAAAGATGCCAATGACGCCAGCAACCAGGCCAATTGCTTCGATCCACATGGCTGCCATGAATCTACAGCGCCAGATGAACCCTCATGAGTCTTGTTCTCTCTTCGTCGGTTCATGAGTCGCCCAAATTGCAGGCGGCTTTGAAACAAAGATGCGGTCAATGGTAGCCCAATCAACCTCTCGTCGCCGCTTTTCTCCAACCACGTGCATGTTCAGCGTCAGGCCATAGGGCACCTTTGCCTCGATGTTCTTCGAACCCCGGCTGAGATGAACTTCGGTCGGGTTGTTTGAAAACAGCGAGAACCATGACCGCTTTTGGATGAGACTTGCTTCGACATCGGTGTCTCGTTTGGCGAACCACTCGTCAACATCCTTGCCCAAACCAAGGCCAAAAACATCCCCTTTCAGCAACAATCCTCCATTCAAATGAACTTCATCCCAGGTGTTGAATCCTTCAAGTGTCTCGATCAGATCAGAATTTAATTCACCTGGTTTTGTTGACTCTAGCAACTTGATGAATCCAGCTTCATTGACCATTTCTGCTTTGAGATTTCCGGGTATTTTAGGCCATTCAAGGCGCTGATGCGTCATTGCTACAATGACTCTGAATTCCAATTTATCTTGGCCGGTAAGCCCGAGTCGCTTATTGTGTAATGCAGCTAGAAGGTCAGCCTTTCGAGCGATTCTGTCAGCAACCCCGTCATGATTATGCTGGGTTCCGTTGTTTCTGTTTTGGATAAAATGGTGGTCTTTTGTGATGACAAAAGAGCCCGCCCAATGCTTCTGTTCAACCACCAGCATCGTGTTTCCACCGATGATGACCATGTCGATTTCACGTCGACCCCCCTCAGGATCTGGAATTCGAACTGACTCGTAGATTTTCCAGCCATTTTTTCGCCCAGCTGCACGCGAGAGCATAGCCAAACGTGTTTCAGCAAGATCGCCAGCGCGATGAATCTCATCATGTGGGAAGGACTGACGACGAGCCCGCCACCATTTCCAACGGATGCTAAAGGACATGATGCGTTCACCGAAGGAGTTCATCCACACTGTTCACAATCACTGTCGGCTGCTGCTCAGCATGTTCTGGAAGAGCGACGACATCTTCTCGTGTTGCTTCTCCGGAGAGAACAAGGACGCCGACACAACCTGCGCGGGTCGCCATTGCGATATCGGTGTACAAACGATCGCCGACCATGGCGCATTTTGCCGGGTCGAGGCCTAGCGCCTCGATTTTGTGTAGAATCATTCCTGCGTTTGGCTTTCCCGTGATGTGAACTGGATCAACCCCTGCGGTCACTTTGAGCATAGCGAGGTATGCACCAACATCTGGCAAGCCCCCGTCAGGGGACGGGCAAACCATGTCTGGGTGGCTGGCAACCAAAGGCACGCCAGCGTGGAGGTAGATACTACCAGTTGCTATTTTCTCATAGTTGATTTCTGTATCATAGCCAAGAACAACGTATTGAGGATCGCTCGATTGGGTCGCAATACCTACTTCTTCCAACATTTCTCGCATACCTTCCGTTCCAATCAACCATGTCCTGGTCACGGCTTCTTTCTTGAGCCATGCCAACAGGTCGTGTGTTGACAGAAGCACATCATCCTCTACGGCAGGTATTCCAAAACCTTCTAATTTATTCAGGTATTGGGAGACAGAACGGCTTGAATTGTTCGAAAGGAAATAACGAGCAACACCCTGTTCATCACAACGAGCCAGAAATTCCATGGCGCCTGGGATCAATTCGCCTCCGAGGTAAATCGTACCATCCAAGTCAAGGAATACTGCTTCGATACCATCCAGGGCTGCATCCATAATTCTACCTCAAAAGAGCAATGTTTTCATCATAAACCAAGGCGAATGCAGGTTTTCTTGTGCCTCTTTACTCGCGATCATCTCAGTCATCATTTCTTGCAGCTCGGGTTTTCGTTCGGCCTTGCCAACAAACCAGTTGAGCAACCACGAACGGCGACTCAACTTTTGCATTCGATACGAATTGATCAGTTCCGGTCCAAGCACCTTCCAAACTTCTTCTTGATAATCCAATGGGGTTTTGCCTTCAACGATATGTTGGGCTGCGATTTCACCAGTGACGAGCGCGTTTCCAACGCCTTCGCCTGAAAAAGGATCGACGAGTGACGCAGCATCCCCGACAAGTCGAATGCCATTCATGCTCGAGCGTCGAGGGTTCATCTTTGATTTTTTACGGGGTGAACCGAATGGAAGTTGCCATCCCTTGGCCGAACCAGGCACCATCTCTGCTTCGGCAAAACGGTCCTTGAACATCGGATGATTTGCAATGACGTCTGCTTGCAGGGCCTTCAATTTCTTTTTCTGCTTATCGAGCAAACCCATCACCATACCGATGCCGACATTGACCACATTATCTGAAACAGGAAACAGCCAGAAGTATCCTGGGATAACTGAATCAACAAAGTGGATTTCAATGTCCCCACTGTTGGTCCCACAATCCTTGACATTGCGCCAATACTCGCGGTAGCCGCCACAGTAGTGATTTCGATCCATCATTTCTTCATTATAACTCGATTCGACTACAGACCTTGCTACGGGGCACCGATAGCCAGCAGCACCTACAAGTTCACGAGTGTGGAAGGTGAATTCCTCACCCTTCCGCCCACCGATTCGAACAACAACTCCAGCAGCGTGACGAGCATCACCAGCACCTTCACCGGGGTCTTCACCACCGTTGCCATCATCAAATAAAACCGAACGAACTTCACCGCCTTGAATCACTGAGCCACCAGCATCACGGACCATGGCTTGACATCGCTTGAACAACAGCGCGTCAAATTGTGCGCGCGGCAAGGAGTATCCCGCCTCGAGCCTTGCCACATCCTCTTCTGGCAGCGGGACCCTCACCTTGTTGCCCTTTGGAGAAGAAAATAAAATTCCGGTGACTCTGAAGTGAGGCGTGGATTCCAGATCGGCTTTGACGCCAAGTGCAGACACGTGACTCAATGACTTGCCTCCAACCGCATCACCACACACTTTATCTCGCGGCCAAACATCTTTCTCAATCAACAAGACTTTCTTTCCAGCCATTGCTAGATAGCCTGCTGCCGATGAGCCACCAGGTCCACCACCGACGACAATAGCATCGAACGTTGCACCATTTTCTGGGGCACCTCCTGTTTCGATTGGGTGCTCCCAGATGCGCTCACTCGAACCCGCAGCCTTGGTCATGGGCAACTCACACCGCACCCCCTCCTTGAGTGTTCGCGTTGCGGCGGTTGAAATGACCCATTCTCCACCGTCATCCTCATGCGTCGAATATGCGAGGCACCCCTATGGGGGAGTCGGGCACTATCCAGGATTCACCCCTCAGCGTCGAGCCTCTAGCACCGCGCCAGAGAAAGATTGCCATCGCTGCTCTTTTGGTCGTCACCTCCGTTTGGGGCGCCACATTCATCTGGATGAAGCAAGCACTGAATGCACTACAACCAGAGATTGAAACATACGGCAGTAACAAAGTGGTAGGCGTTTTGGTTGCAGCGAGATTCGCCATCGCCGCAGTAGTAATGTTTGCTTTCTTTCCAAAGGCGAGAGCAGCGCTTCGCCAACCTGAGCAGTGGAGGGGCGGCGCTGTTCTTGGCGGTTTAATGCTGGTAGGCTTTGTCACACAAATGATTGGCCTTGATGAAATCAATCCTGCAGTCTCCGCATTTTTGACTTCATTGTACGTTGTGTTTACTGCCTTGATTACGATTTTGATGACAAGATCTCAACCTTCTAGAGTTTTGATGTTCGGTGTTTTGCTTGCTACATTTGGCGCTGGGTTCATCCAGGGGCCGCCCCATCTCACATGGGGTTTTGGTGAGGCACTCACCGTTGTCTGCGCTGTCTTTTTCGCGTTACACATTATCTACACCCAGAAAATCACCCAGGCGATGGATCCGGTAGGTGTAACCCAAACATCGTTTGCCGTTGTAGCCCTTGGCGCGGTGTTGATGACTCTGCTGCTTGGTGGCGGGAGAAGTATGGCGGAATGGGATTTTGTGTTGGACGACGGAGTTCTCCTTCCCGTGCTGTGTTTGGGCATTGGGGGGTCTTTCTTTTGCCTGCTCTTGCTAAACATGTATCAGCGCTACCTTCACCCGATTCAGGCTGCAATCATCTATGCGTTTGAACCTGTTTGGGCAACAATGTATGGGCTAGGACTCGACCTTGTCGATTGGAGTTCTTGGATTTTAGTGGGTGGTGGTGCGCTGTTCCTTGGCAATATTGTGGTAGAATTGTTCACACATGCCGAATCGGAATTCACACATGCCGATTCGGAAGAGTAAATGATGGGCAGTGTTTCGAGTTAAATGAGGGATGCTCATGGCCGATGAAAAACCAGACACCTACGAGGGCTTTGGAACGAAAGCAGTTCACAGTGGCACCAACCACGTTGGCGACGCAGTGAACACACCAATCTTCCAATCATCCACCTACAAATTGACAGATGAACGCTATGCTGGTTGGGCTGCCGGCGCTCAACACACCCTCCTCTATGCGCGCCTTTCATCGGTGAACTCAGATGCAGTTGCACAGAAACTCACCGCAATGGAGGATGGAGAGGATGCAGAGACATTCGCTTCTGGAATGGCGGCCATTTCGACGACCTTGATGGCGTTACTTAACTCCGGCGACCACATCGTCGCCTCAACTGACGTCTACGGCGGAACATACGGATTGATGACTGAAGAACTCCCAAGGTTTGGCATTGAGACCACAATGGCCGATATGCGCGATCCATCCTCATATGAGGCAGCTATACAACCCAACACCAAAATCCTCTACATCGAGACCCTTACCAATCCTGTGTTGAAGGTCTGCGATATCCCTGCGATGGTCGAAGTTGCAAAGCGCCACAACTTATTGTGCATCATCGACAACACCTTTGCATCTCCATGGGCTTGTCAACCTTTGACCATGGGTGTTGATTTGGTGATTCATTCAACCACGAAGTACCTCGGTGGCCACTCAGACATCATCGGAGGAGCAGTCGTTGGTTCGAAAGAGTTGATTGCACAGATCTTTCCCCGTAAGGTTCACTTCGGCGGCTCACCAGATCCACACAATTGCTATCTTTTAGAGCGCGGAATGCGAACTCTCCACGTCCGTATGCCGACCATTTGTTCCAACGCTGCGACCCTGGCCACTCGCCTCGAAGCACACCCCATGATCGAGCGAGTCAATCACCCCTCGCTGCCGTCCCACGACGACTATGAAGTTGCCAATCGCGTCATGCCCAAAGGTACAGGAATGATTGGTTTTGTTGTCAAAGGCGGCGATGATGCAGCTCTCAAATTTATGCGTGGACTCACGATGATTTACGAAGCAACGAGCCTTGGTGGCGTTGAATCCCTGGTCGAGTGCCCCTTTAATTCAAGCCACATGATGATTCCAGAAGATGTCCGCCATGCGGCAGGCCTCGTCCCTGGTTATGTCCGAATGAGCATCGGCATCGAAGATGTCGAGGACTTGTGGGCCGACCTTGAACGCGGCTTTGCCAATGTTTGATCTCCTCGTTTTGGAGACGTACAGATGGACACGACCGCATTGATTGCTTTGCTTGTGTTCATCATTCCGATGTGTTTCACCCCCGGACCTAACAACATGCTATGCGCAGCACATAGCGCACAACATGGTTTTCGGTCAACAGTTCCGCTAACCCTCGGCATGTTAACCGGCTGGTCTATTCTCGGCCTTATCGTTGGTATTGCCATTGCAGCCATTGAATCAAATCAAGGCTTTTTCAACCTCCTAACTTACGCCGGGGCCGCATACATCGCCTTTCTTGGTTACTCATTGGGCCGAGCAGATCCCAAACCACTTTCGGATACAACAAACACGGAGCGTTTAGGATTTAGAACGGGTGTGATGTTACAATTTGTCAACGGCAAGGCGTGGATTCATTTCCTCGCACTGATGGCGACATGGGGCAGTTTGTTTGGCCAAGGCATTGGGGGTAAAATTGCCCTCATCGTCCTCAGTGGCTTTGCTGGCTACCCCGCAGTCTTGGTATGGGCGGGATTCGGTGTTGCCCTGCGCCGTATGTTTAGTTCTGAGAAAAACGCCAAGCGACTGAACATCGCATTGGGGGCATCCCTTGTTGGTGTCGCAGTATGGATTCTTCTTCCACATTGATTCGAAATTAATCCGATTGCCCTGTGACAATCTTCAATTGATCGAAGGCAGATTGCCATTCTGTGCTTAGCGCCACAACATCGTCTTCTTCAGCTTCAAGGATTGATTGGCCGGTTGTCAACAACATTTTCGTTGCCGATAACCACGCTCCAGCACGGTCGCGAGCATTGGATTCAAAGTGCCAATCTTGACCTGCAGATCGTCCTGATGCGAGCAACCAAGCCCATGACGCAGCCGCTTCATCAATTGAGGGGTGCCTCGAAGTGGCGACTCGCTCCGCTTTGCCCATACCGTCGAGTAAGCCTTGGAGCACCAAATCGTGAATCATTCCAGCAGCCCCGCCAAATTCGCCACTGCGCGTTGGGAAACGAGCAATTCGTCGCGCTTGGCTGCGCGCAGAATCTAACCCTTTCAGGAAGGTACCGAACGGTTGAGGCTTCTTGTCTTGCTTCTTCCAAATTTCTTCGGCTTCAACGCCTGCGATGCCTAAACCAGCCAGGCCTGCCATGCCCCATTTTTCCCACATAGGACCAAGGATGTTCCCACAACTTGTCCCACTCATGATTTCAAGCGCCTGACCTTTTCGTTCAGCAACATCACCGCGAGGATTAATTCGAACGCCAACCTCATCCGTTGACCCTTCACCCATCGATGCAAGAAGCATGTGTGCCGCAAGATGTCGCTCATCATTTGAGCCAGGATGTTCCCCAAGCGCTTCTTCAATCGATGCCAAATCAGCACCCTCGATCCAGGTCTCGCCAAGAACCAGGCCTCTATCGATTGCATCGATGACCGCACGTTTCACAGCCATTGTGATCACGCCCTCATTCATCGTCAAGCCCTGCCAAGCATCGATGACGTTGTCGATGCCTTCGGCCGAGGCATCTGGCAGCGGCTCTCCTTTTGGCCATCCTTTCGGTGTCCAATTGGCTTCGATGGTCAGAATTGAGGGAAGGAATGGTGGCAGCATCGAAAGGGCGAGGTGGTGAATGAACGATGCTTCTTTTTTGGTAGCCTCGGCCAATTCATCGAGCCCAATGGCAACAATAGGCCCGTGCTTGAACGAGAATCGAACATAGCCTTCGGAACTCGGGTGAAACTCCAGAACAGCGTTTGGATCAAGCCCTTTGGTCACCCATACGGGCAATGGGATTTCATCATCCTTGGTGAAGTCAAACCTTGAGCGTTCTAGCACATCTTCAAGCCATTCGTCCGGAGGAGAAGGCTTGGGTCCAGTGCACACAAATCCACCCTTCCACGTGAAGAAAAACATACCACGCTTGGCGTGATCTTCCCATGGTAGCATTCGTAAGGTCAGGTGCGAATGGTTTTGCAACCCTGCAAGGTAGCCTTGTTTTCCATCACCCCGACGGATAAACGACGCAGTGCCGAACGAGCCAGAACTGAAATTCCCGACCATTTTGAATTCCTCATCATGACAAGCGTGAAGCGAGCCTGCAAACGCCTTGGCAACGGGGTCCCCGCGTTTTGACATCATTCGTTTGTTGAGCCAACGAACATCGTTTTTCTTCTTGATAATTTTTCGAAGTTCATTCAAGGTTTTAGTGACCGGGTCCACGCGACCCCATCGAAGCCGACCTTTCCACGTCATCTGAGGCAGTTTTGACTCGGGATCTTCAAGCAACTGCGCTAACTCGCGCTTGATTCGATTTGCTGTTGCTTCGTTGGCTTGCTTCGTGCCACGCATACGAACCCGTTGCTTTTTTTGCCCGGGGAATTCGACCTTCGATTGCCGTGCCATAATCGCCCCTCGTGCCCATCGAGATGCCGCTTTGGTTTGAGTCCTTCGCGGAGAGGAGGTGCTCTACCAGCGCGCGTTCATATAGTCTCGAGCATGTATCTATACGCTTGTGAAAAACCCCACCCGGCGGGCTGAATTGCGAGCAACTCAAGAAGCGTGAAGATCATGGATGAATCAGAAAAGAAAGAGGAAGAACAGCAAACACCAAACCCGAAATTCGTCGTCGAATCGCCATATGGCCAGGTGTCAATCGACATGAAAGCATACGCTGATGCGAAGATGGCAGCAAACAAATTGATGCCAAAGCAACCCCGGACGAACATGTTTGATTCGAAGATGTTCAATTTCCTCAACGCACCGAAAACCCAACGCGACTCAAGGTATTGGAAGGGCCAACTTGGAGCACTGATGAAAATGCATTTGGACCAATACCTCGCGCCCGAATTCACGGTCAGTGAAGAGTTTTCAATCGAAGACGGCATCATTCGCCCGTGCATGTATGACACGATCCCTCTCCAAGGAAAACAACGAGCTCGTATCATGATGATTGGGACCCGCTTTTATCAGAGTAAGGCAGACCCAAATCATCGTTTCATATTGATTTCCTCAGTCGACGGCGACGGCGATCATCGCATCACTATCCATGTTCCGGCAGGACACGATATGAAGAATGAACAATATGATTTCAACAACTTCATCAATCAACTGGAAGATGATTTTTATGAAAATGGACCCCTCAATGAAGCGTTCTTCGATTTGAAGTATAATTTCATTGAGCGGGATGCAAACATCGACGCACTGTTGGCTTGGGACCCAAAGGTCAAAGAGACGCTTTGGAAGGACATCATCACTTTTCAGAAAGCGATGCCGAAGCTCCAAAAACTCGGTCTTGCCAATTCCAGAGGTGTAATTCTTGCAGGACCGCCCGGGACTGGTAAAACAATGATAGCAAAATGGCTTGCAGCCCATTCAGACATCACATGCATTCTCATTTCAGCAGAGATGATTACTGGGCGTCAAGACATCAAGAAGTGCTACGAACTCGCCCGCAAACTTTCGCCCACCCTCCTCATCATAGAGGACATCGATACAGCCGGTGCTCTAGATCGCCGAGCATCAGATCACCCACTGCTTGGAGAGTTCCTACAATCAATGGATGGCGTCGTCCCAAATCACGGGGTCATCACGTTAGCGACAACAAACCATTCAAACAAAATCGACCCAGCAATCGCTGACCGGCCAGGAAGGTTCGACCGCATTGTGGAAGTAGGTTTACCTGACAAAGAGCAGCGATACCACATCCTCCATCAACACCTCAAGCCACTTCCCATTGCTGCAACAGTTAATCGAGACGTCATCGAACGCCTTGCTAAAACCAGCGAAGGGTTGACTGGTGCTTGGCTAAGAGAAACGGTGCAAACGGCCCTCATCTCTTCGATTTCAGAAGACAGGGAGCTCATCACTAAAGAAGACCTCACCGCTGCACTCAAGGACATTCTGAAGCGCCGTGGTATGGCCTACAGAGTGGCCCCCTACGGAGCAGGTGGGCAAGAATCTGCGAACGCCTACGTCCAATGAACCAATGGATGATTTGATGCCGAGGCCCCTACTGGGCAATGCATGGTCGAGGTGACGTTACTCGGTGTTGCTCAAGACGGGGGCAGGCCACAAGCTGGCTGCACTCGCCCCTGCTGCGCAGGACTTCCTCCAGAGGACACATCGTATCCAGTCGCGCTCGGAATATCGGATGGCGATTCAAATCATTTGATTGAGGCAACACGTTTTCTTGGACAGCAATTGACGATTTGGGGCCAAACCAATATTGAGAATGTTCTGTTGACTCACGCCCATTTCGGCCATGTTGACGGTCTTGGGTTGTTTGGAAAAGAAACCATGAATGCCCGCAACGTCGGCCTTCACCTCTCAAGCGAAATGGAACACCTTGTCGACCGGACCCCACAATGGGCACTGATGGTTGACCAAGGTGTCTTTCAGCCAACCACCTTCCACGACCGAGATAACCTCCACTTTAGTTCCAATCTCACCGTTCAGCCGGTGCATGTCCCTCACAGGGACGAACTTTCAGACATGCACGCCTTCGTGATTCGTGGCCCAAATCGGTCCCTGTTATTCCTGCCAGATCACGACACATGGGCCGAAACGCTAGAACGGCATAATCAACCGGACATTCGTTCATGGCTGAAAGCGCTCGAGGTGGATATTGCATTGATTGACGGCACCTTTTGGTCAAGCGATGAATTGGCCGGGCGAAACCAAGACAAGGTGCCGCACCCCCCAGTCAGCCAAACCATCGACCTCCTCGGAATGCGCCAAGAGAATGACCCAGAGATCTACTTCATACATCTGAACCACACCAACCCTCTCTATGATCCAAACAGTGCAGCATCTGCTCATTTGGCACTAACGGGCTGGCTGGTCGCACAACAAGGTCAACGGTTTACGCTGTAATCAAGCAGGGGTAATTTCGCCAGCAACGAGCATCAACCCGCGCCACGTGATGGTCACCGATTCACCATTGTCTCCACCAAATGGTCCAGAATTGCCTGTGACGGTGACTCCCGCTTCGTAGGAGCCAACCATCCGTTCGATGTTGTTCATTCGTTCAACATTCGCCTCGAGTTCGCCCATCGTACCATTAGCAGTGTAAGTTCCGAGACTTGACCCAAATTCTACAAGCGTCGAATCGGTTGTGATCGAAGCCATTAGTTGTTCAGATGCGTCGCACGTAGAGGTGGTTTTTGCCGAGTCGTCAACTTCATCATGCGGGCCGATAACATTACTGAAGTCGGGTTCAACAGTCACATCATCGCATGTGCTCGTAATGAGTTCATTGCTCTCTCCATACGAGATGAAGAATTCAATGCCTAACGTGGCAGTGAGCATTTCATCATAGGTGAAAGAAAATTGTGCGGTTTGACCATCGCCAATGAATAATGTCTCTGTTTTCTCCCATTCTTCGATGGTATAATTCATGCTGTACTGTCCACTACTGCCAGCACCGGAGCCGTTTGATTCTGGTGCCAGTTTAACGTATGAAACTTCAGTCACGGCAACCACAGCGAGGAGAATAGCCAGTCCAATGGCAGCTGGCTTTTGAGTCGGCATAGCGTAGCGCCCGAACGCATTGCTTGGCGATTCATCACGCAACCAGCACAGCAGGAAGTGAGTAGCAAATGCAGCACCAACGCCTGGAACAGACGGGAAGATACCCTCAGCATCGCCGTAGCCGAGAACCGTCCACACCAGAACGCCGCTCATCGCAGCGATCATCATCATGATCGAATGCGTAGTATCGGGCTCATAGCCAGACATGCGCACCAAGATCATTGGAACAAAGATTCCACCTAGGCCATAGACGGCCAAAACAACGAGGGCGAACACCGAATCGCCGAATCCAGGAAACTGCTGGCCCACAAGCGAGATCACTGTGGCGAGAGCAGCCATTGCAAGCGTGACCATTTTCGTCGTTTTGTGGTCCTGACTCCAATCTGGCTGTACGTCGTCGGTAATCGCTGCCGTACAAGCGAGAACTTGACTATCTGCGGTTGACATCGTAGCAGCAAAAATCGAGGCTAGAATAACACCGCCAAGGAACGGATTCAATTGTTCCATGGCAAGCATGGGTAGGCCAGTTTGTGCACCATCGGTACCGAGTTCTGGCAACAAGACACGGCATGCCAAACCAATAATGAACATGAGGATAATGAATGGGGTTTGCCAAACAAAGAACCAGACCAGGGCCTGCTTTCGAGCAGCATCGTCCTTCAGCGTCATCACACGGGACACCACTTGCGGTTGTCCAGCCACGCCAAGGCCGCCCAAGAAGAAGGCAGCAATCCACAGGCTTGCACCGAACTTCAGCCCCGAGGGGAAGATATTGACCATCGACGAATCTATTGCTGCGAGTTCATTGTGCAGCCCTGAAAGTCCACCAGAGCTCTTTACTGCAACAAGGCACAGGATTGTTGATCCAACGATCATTACGCTTGATTGAGCTGCATCGGTCCAGATTGATGCACGAATCCCTCCTGCGTAGCAGTAGGCGACAACAAGGACGAAACCAATCAGGATACCGATGGTCGGCGCCCAGTTCAGCATTGTCTCGAGCGCAACCCCGCCAGCAGTCAACTGGGCGGCCGCGTAGATGGAGAGGAAGATGACTGAGAGGACTGCAGCAACCTTTGCTTCAGGCGACCCAGTCGTGTTCGAGACAAGTGATGTAAGGGAACGAATGCCCCGTTCTTCGCCTTCTTTCTGGATGTACTTGTATAACCACATCCACGCTACAAGCTGACCTATTGTTGAGACCAGAGCAATCCATATTGCCGAATAGCCTTGAATATAAATGAACCCGATGAACCCGATGAACATGTAGCCTGAGTTCCACGTACTGACAGCAGAAAGCGCAGCCAGCCCAGGATGCATACCTCTCCCCGCCACGAGGTAATCATCGGTCGTGTCTTCTTTGACCCTCATAGAAGCGAGGCCTACACCCGCAAAGAAGAACATAAAGAGAAGGAAAGACAGCAGAATCATCGTTTCATCAGACATGGAATCACGCACCCTCATTGCCAACGAAGCAAAGCCTTCTCTTCAACTTCACTCGGCGTAGATTGGAAGACAAGGCTGTTGAGACGCCCTCCTTCGATACTACCAAGAGCGCCCACGGTTGTTGCTACCATGCGCTCATCACTCGTCCCCATGTCGGCGCACAGAACAACAGAAACACCCTCAAGCGAGCGCGCAAGGAAAACAGCACATGCTTCGTAGCGCATGGCTTCAAGGGCCGTTTCACGCGGCATGTCCTCGAGCGCTTCACCAAGTTTACCCCACATCAACTGGAGCGAAACAAGAGCGTCGGATGGCTTCATTGGCACTTGATGGCCAACGCCTTCTCCCGTCGGATCCAAGTCCAACAGCGCCAGAGTGTGGAGGTTCTGGTGCATGTTCACGGCGATGACTTCCAATGGGGAAGTGGCAACCCATCCGCCATAGGGGTAGGTGAGGGTTGTTTGACGTCCGAATTTGTAATTTGATAGTCCGACGGCCCCTGTGACTAATGTGGTGATGGAAACGCCATGGAAGACCCTGCACTCAATATCGGCTTCAGCGGCTTGAAGCTGTAAATCGACGTGAGTAGTTGCCTGCAATGGATCACCGACAACAAGCAGAGCCACCAGGGAAGTTCGTGCCAGTTCAAACAAAACATCGGGCTGTTCGACTTCAGGCCGCATGACCTTCTCAATCGAGCCAACCTCAGCTTCGAGCGCGTCGAGTTCGGACTGGGGCCATAACGCAGTGTAAGCCTCATACCGCCGCACATCAGCAACCTTCGCAGCCTCAACAGCCTCGAGGCTCATGGCCGAAAGCCGCCCTGGCCCCATCCCAATGAGCAATAATCCGGTTGTAGGAAGGTTGGTTGCGATGTTGTGCTCAGCCGTCATGCTCAAACCCCACCTTCGCTTGGACGGAGCGAGCATCATGCGTCATTTGAGTGTGCCGAGCGCGCAAACCCAACACTGGTTGCAGCGTTGCCGATTAGAAAAATGGCTCGCGGAGCACATTGGAGTCGGGACACTGGCCGACGGAAACAAAGCGATACCACTCAACGACACAGCCCCTCCTCATGGCGACGAATCATGGCTTGGGAATGCGATTGTTGAACTCGAGCCCCTTGGAAAATCCCCAACACATTGGAGCGAACATCTGGATCCTGAGACATACAGTGCACACAAAGAAGACTTGCCAAACGCATACGAGACACAAGGCGATGTCCTGATTGTGAAAATCGAGGATTCGGTTTGGCACCTTGCAGAAACCATAGGTGATGCCATGCTCACCCAGCTTCCAAATATCCGACTCGTGTGCGCGGATCTAGGGGTTCAAGGCGATTTCCGCGTGCGCGATCTTCACCCTCTTGCTACACGAGATGGCACAACTGAAACGCGTACAAGGATCAAGGAGAATGGATACCTTCTCTGGGTCGATGCTTCGAAGGTCTATTTCTCTGCGCGGCTGTCAAATGAACGAATTGGCACGCTTAAGAGTGCAATGGATCTAAAAAAACACCTCGGTCGCGAACTCATTGTCGCCGACCCCTATGCCGGCGTGGGGCCAAGCATGGGGGCTTTATTGTGCGAACCAGAACTTGTCAGAGGGTATCATGCAGGGGACCTCAATCCCGATGCGGTGGATTTGTTGAATGACAATCTCGCATATCTGGACGGGCGTAGAAAAATGATTGATGGCACGCCTTGCCCACCCCTTTCTCCAGCCGACACGGTTTGCCAAGACGCAACCCTTTGGGCTTTGAGTCCTGAATTACGCGAAACATTCGACCTTCTCCTCGTCAATTTACCACACGAGAGCATTTCACACCTACCATCACTTTTGCCATTGTTGCGACGTGACGGAATGACTGTGCTACGAGGCTGGGCCATCATCGATCGAGAACACCAAGAGGTCGAGAAAAATAACATCACCAAGGCGATTCTTTCAGATGAGAGAACGATTGAGTCGTTCAGTTTTAGTGAAGTCAAAGGATTTTCAGCGAAGAAGAGTTTCATGTGTTTCGAAGCATGGATAGCACATGAAAAATAAGCGTTGAGTTCATCAATCAGCACCACTTCGCTGTACTCATGCAGAACACAGTAACATGCGTTTGCGGAGTAAAAATTGACGTTGCTGGCGCAACCCCCCGTAAAGACGGCATCAAGGTTTGGTGCAGGGTATGTGGCACAGTCAGCGTCTACCATCGAAAGTGAGACAGCAGTCTAGCGGCCAATAGGCGAACGCCAAGGACCCTCTTCATCCAGTGCCAAGTCTTCTTCAGGCATACCACTTCGAAGTGGAGTAAACGGACTTTTTTCCGGCTGGATGGGATTAGATGGAGCACGCTTTGAAAGGTAAGCTTCCGCCTTTTGACGGATGAACACCTCTCCGAAGGCAACAATAAACAAACAAGTTGAGAGAACAATGTGCCCTTCAAGGCGATACGGTTCGAATGGTTGGATGTACAACACCTGTTCAGCAATGATGCCTTCATCGACCGCGGTTTCAACAGTATACGTACCGGGCTCCAATGTGCCAACCCAATCAGGGGCGCCATCAGAAAGCATGCCGCTCCATTGGGCTACAACAACATTTGATGCATCACGTATAGTCCAAGACACCTGGCCATCGTCGACTGAAACACCTGTGAATTCTACATCAAAGTCAGCAGGCATCGCTTTTGATTGGCCAAAGACAGAGTCCAATTCAACAGTTCGAGTTTCTATGGCGTGATCTTTGTCGTTAATCTCGTAAGGCGCCACGCCCCCGGCGACACTCATCCAAAGGCTGTTCAGAACCAACAAAGCGACTGGCCACAAGACCAGATTTATCACTTGTTTTCGTTCCATGTTATTTTTGAATCTGTAATCTTACTTTTGATAGTATGTATTCCTAAGACATGATTGCACCGTGCAAACCAAGCATCTCCAAAATCCGATACATCCACCTCAATTTTTCTAATTTCTGTTCAGGTACTGTCGTTGCCGACCATCGACCAACAGCGTTGAGCGAGAAGCCCACTAAGGCAATATTCTCCTTCTTCACGCCCATCGCGAGAGCAAAGCAAACCGCTCGATCCCCATCGGTGAATCCACCAAAATTGTGAGCACCTGGATGCACAAGTGTCGTTTGGTGGCTGAGGATCAATTGAGGCGGAGAGTCGAATTCAGCCCACTTCGTGAGCGCCTTCTTGACATACGCTTCGTTATCGCCGTGTCCGTGGGCCACGATAGGCACCCCCTCATTTGCAGCCGATTCAAGGTATTGTCCCCCATCAAAATCGGACACGACACAAACAAGCTGCTGATAGGAGTTCAATGCGCCAACCGACCCATCTGCTGCTATGATAACATCGCCCCTTTCGGCCAAAGCAAGTGCCTCCTCAGGCGTAGCAGCCGCACCCAGAATTGAAACAGAATCAGCTCCGATAAGTCGCCGTCTTACTTCTTCGAGGCAATGCATGCGCCCTTCGCCATTCCAGAATGGGACGGAGGAAGCGAGCCGGTCTACAAGTTCAATCATATCTGATGCAGAACGAGAATCGTCCTCCATGGCCCAGCGAAAGTCCTTTCGCACCTCACTTTGAACATCGATCAGGCGTTGATCGATAGCCTCGTGCATGGACTGTGGTCTGGGAGGGGCCACATCAACTGTCCGTTGAAGTTCTTATGCGGTCGGCGCGCTTGGGTGAGGCATGCCCGTCCCAAGGTCCCTGCCGGAACTTGATGACGAGGTCACATTCGCCCGTTATCCATTCTTGCCGCAGGCAAGCGATTGGATACGTTCAATGGCGGTTGGCCACGGGATTGATTTAGACGAATTATTGGACGGTTCGTGGATGGAAAAAGCCCGCTCACGTGCCCGAATTAGATTGATCGATTCTATTCAATCCAAGGAAGGCGTCGAGATAGTGGGTGGAGATTTATTTACCGAGGAGGGTCGAATTATTGAGGCCTTCTCATTTTACTATGCCCGCCTCGTTGTTTGCGCTTCGGAAGATGAGCGACTCATTGCCCGTTGGGCCCAAGCGGAGGCAGCACGCGCTGAACAAATTCTGATCAAAGATAGCAAAAACATCGAACTGATCGCTCGCACTTACATCAGTCAACTTGAACGAAAGGAAGGCAAAGGTGGCAGACAAGCTGCGATGAGCATCGGGTCGGGTAAAGGCGACATGCGGGCATTACGACAATCCCAATCCGGGCCGGTTTGGAACATTGGCTTGGGCGACTTTATCGAAATCTGTCCAAAAATTACGGGGGCTCGTTGGCGGTTGCCAAACTGTGACGTGAACCAAGGTTGGGTCACATTGTTCGATGAGCCAACCTATGGCTCGTCCGCTAAGTTAGCCAGGCTGTTGCGTGAGCGCATCAAGAACGGTGTCGAGCAAGATGCCCTTGAGAAAATGGCAGAGGTGACAACCGACCTTGCAATCCGCCTTGCAGAACCGGTTGGCATGGTTCGCAACCTCATGTCCAATCAAGCTAGTGAAGCGATTGCACTGGTTGGTGCAGCAGAAGAAGACTGGCCACCCTGTATGCGAAAAGCAGCCTCTGATTTGGCAACCGGTGTGAATCTGAACCATTTCGGGCGCCTCTTCTTAGCCTCGATGTCGGCGGTTCTCGCTCTACCAAAGGAAACCTGTGTCAACTTTTTCCGGGGCGCGCCCGACTTTAGCGAAAGCACAACCTCATACCAAGTTGACCACGTCTACCAACACGGATACACGCCTTCTGGGTGCGGGAAATTGAAAATCAATCATAACTGTCCCGTGCTTCCTGGCGATGATCGATTGTGCGACCAGTCTTGGCTTGATCACCCTCTGAAGTATATACGGGCGACCCAGCGATGGAAGGCGCGAACACAGGCGGCCCCCCAACCCGAAGTAAAATCCGAGCCGGAAGATTCTGAGGAGTCGCCTTCAGATTAAACTAAAATTGTGTAGTTTTGTTCGGACATTCGCGCGAAGACTTTGAATTGGGTGAGTGGTTAGGGCTAAACGACCACCGGTGATTATTGATGGCAAGAACACTCGTTTTGACAGTTGACCGAGACAACGACCTCGGCATCAAAACTGCAATTCGGGGCCCCGTTATTGGTCGCAGGCAGGTACTGACTGCGGCCCTAAAACTCGGAATCGCAGACCCTGAAGAAAGCGATACAAATGCTATGCTTGGAGCGCTTTCAGCACACGACAAGATCCTCGAAAAGAAGCCAGAAGAAGACGAGGTGGAAATTGCAATTCTTACTGGTGACGAAAAGGTATGTATTCGCTCAGACCGCGCCATTGCTGCACAACTGGAAGAAGTTGTTGCGCAATTCCAACCTGATAAGGCAATTCTTGTCACCGATGGGGCAGAAGACGAATCCGTACTTCCAATCATCCAATCGCAAGTTCGCATTGACCACGTTGAGAAAATCATCGTCAAGCAGTCAAAGGGTATCGAGGGTACATACTACTACATTGTTAAGGCGCTTGAGGACCCGAAGTGGCGGGCTAAAATCATGATTCCTTTCGGCCTTGTGCTGGCAGTTTTCGGCCTTGGCATTATGCTGCCGAACGAGATCGGGGGGCTTCTGATTGGTGGCCTTCCAATGGTCACCGGCCTTTACATTCTTAGCAAGGGCGCCGGTATTGAAACAACCGTCAACAAAGTCATCCAGGAAATGCGAGAGAATGCAGATGCTGCGATGTTTTCTTCATTGCTTTGGACAGCTACATTGTTCAGTGCGATATTTGCAGTTGCAGAGGGGTGGCGTGAATACACGGTCCTTGAAGAGGCGTCCTCTCAATCCATCGTATGGCTTTCTGCTGTCCACAAAGCATTAGCTTGGATCGTCATTGCCTTCCTCACCTCAACAGCTGGATTCATGCTCCTCAGGTTGAAGCGCGGGTCTTTTTCCGGCCGATTAATTGTCCTGAGTATTTTCGGTATGGTTGTCTATTCCTTCGTTGATACAGCGCTCGAAATTGCGACTGAGGTCCTGAGCGGAACCGCCTACGAGTTCAGTGTAGGAACGGTGCTTGAAGACCTTACGAACCCGTTGATTTGGGTCGTTGTTTTGTGGATGACAATGACAATCGTACGCTCATTGCAAGCCAAACAAGCCCAAGCCGAACGCTACTGGGGCATCTGATCAGAGGATGAACTTCGGCATGTGCCTCGCCATAGTTTGATGGCCAACAACACCGACCAGTGCACCATCGTTGTTGACAACAGCAATCTGACTCAGGTCGTGAGCAAGCATAAGAGCGCCTGCTTTGAGCAACGGCGTGGTTTGAGTGACGGTCATTGGGGGAAGGTTGACCAGTTGCTGTGCGGGAATGCCATGCATCCATGCAATGTCTCTGTTGACCTTCTTTCGAGCAATGATTTTCAATACATCGACGGCATGAATTCGTCCTTGGGGCGCACCATCATGGTTGATGACAAAGACGTGATCCCAGTTATTCATAGTAAGGTCGTCGATGACATCAGCCATTGAGGCATCGAACCAAACCCAATGCGCCTCGAGCATAGTTTCACCACAAGTGATTGAGCGAGCGGTTTCTGCGCGTTGTCTTGGCGACATCCTCGCCATGACTTCCTTTGTCAGCTTACGGGGGCGGGTTTGAGGCATCGAGGTCCCTCTCTTGGTTGCGCGGCGCACGCGCTTCTCTTTCAAGGCTTTCGGCGACATGATAATTCCCATATCCATGTTGTATGGTTCCGGATACCGGCAAACGCTTCGACACATTATAACTGAACAGTGAAAAGAGGCGGACAGTTCGAATGAGCCATGGCATCGGTCCCAGACAGCGTTCTCCAAAGCCTCACAGCCCTGACTGGGCGTGACCGGGTCCTCGAGATTGATCGAATTGCAGCGTCTTACGGGGTCACCGCCATTTGGATTGAACAGCAAATAACTCCTCCATCCGAGACAATTCAGACACAACATGAACCGAGTCAATTTGCACCTTCTACGAAGGAAACACCAACCCTGCCACCATCTCCTTCACTTATCGACAAACAGAATTTCAGATTTGAATACGATCCATCTGCGGAAGCCGCTCAGCGCAGAGAGCGCGTGGAACAAGCCATTCTCTGCCCTTCATGCGGCGCAGCTCTCGGTATTCCATCGGTTCGCCCAATCAAAGTGACGTGCCCTCAATGTCTGCAGGAAACCATCTTTCAGACATAAGCGTTGATTTGATACCATGCAGCAGTGAGGCAGGCACATGCGAGACCCTTCTCCTCGGCTATGGCCTTATGCTCCGGCAAATTCTCCGGTAGCACTCCCAGAATCGCCCCTGTTCTTTTCCAACAGGAACCTCAGTGTTTTGACTCAACAAAGCCACGATACGACAGAACTGCTCACGGGCCCTTCACTCCAGGCATATTGTGGTTCATTTGAATCTCCAGAAGGAACCGTTGACGAGTTATTAGCAGAACACTCCGCCGCCCCAATGAGTCAACGCCGCCCATTCTTACTTCTCGGCGAACTTGCCAATCCCTACCGACTTCAAGACATTCGAATTGGGCCCATGCCCATCTTTACTGTCCGAATTACGGGGCTCTGTAGGACGTACGCAGACAGCCTTGATCCTCGCGACACTTACCCTGGTGTGCACCATATCACCCTCGCTAGGATGCCCGGTTGGTGGGAAAATACTCACATGGCAATGGCGACCATAGAGCAAATGAAGGCCATGGTATCGTGGCTTGATAATGGTCGTTCTGGGACATGGAGGGCGGTGAAACCTGCAGAGGGTTCACTTCACTTTGAACATCAGGCCATTGATGCACCAGAGGCAGAGGACATCATTTGGGATGGAGAGCATGAGGTTGTAGAACGCGCACCCCCGCCGACACAATCACCGGAAATTGACCTAAGCGATACAATGGTCCCGGTTCATACACGGTATGGCTGCTACGACAATCGTGGGCGATTGGCGAGAGCCACCCACCTGCCTCAGCGCCAATTCCACGAGGATATGTTCCGTCGCGGGTCATCCAAGAAATGGAATGATGTGCTTGACACCTTCTGAATACCGGGCTCCCATGGACTCCCCATCGACCATTGATATACGCTGAAGTTGATGTATAACATGAGCAACATGAAGGGCAACGGGACACAAAAAGAGGCACGGCTAGCACGACTGAAGAACGAGATCGTGGAGTATGTGTCTACGCAGGACAGCTGCTCAGCCGCAGACATCGTTCACCACCTTTCGAACGAACGCCGGATGAGGAACCACGGCCTTACTGCGCGCAAGGTGGGCTTCTTCATCCCTCGCTACCTTTCGGATTTCATCTCCTTTACATTGGATCATTCGACCGGAAAGCGATTGTACCATCTCGCGGCATGATTGGAGCGCTATCTTCATGCCAGCGATGGTCATGCCCCAACCATGGAATGGCCTGAATGGGTGACTGCTCGCGTCCTGTTCCCCTCGCTTTCAAGCGACGAAAAATCGGGAAAAACTCCAGTTTTCCCAAGCAAGCAACCTGCATGGAGCATACTTGACCAGAACGCAGAAAACGGCCTGAAAGCACAACTCATGTCCGCTATAGGATCGTTTGGTGGTCCGACCCAAGATCCAACCAAAAGCGGCGCAACCATCGATGAATCAGCAGGCCCGGTTATCGTACACTCTACGGCCACAGTCGAACCTGCTGCTCATTTCATCGGACCGTGCTTAATCGAATCAGACGCTTCCATTCGGCATGGAGCCTACATTCGTCCATATTCTTGGATTTGTTCAGGAGCGGTTGTCGGTCATTCAACTGAAGTCAAACATTCTGTACTCCTTCCTGGCTCAAAGGCCCCTCATTTCAACTATGTTGGGGATTCTATTTTGGGCAAAGGCGCCAATCTTGGCGCAGGAACCAAATTGAGCAATCTCCGAAATGATGGCGGAGAAGTTCACCTTCGATTTGAAGGGCAAAGAGTTGGTAGCGGCCTGCGAAAATTTGGCGCAGTTCTCGGCGAACACTCACAATTAGGGTGCAATAGCGTAACAAATCCAGGCACAGTCCTCGGACCTAACAGTACAGTTTGGCCGAATGTAACTGTGACCGGCATCCATCCTGCGAAGTCCACTCATAGGTGAGTCAGATGAGCCGCCGTTTGTTTGGAACCGATGGAATACGCGGAATGGTCGTTGCGGCACAACAAGACGAGCAGTTAGCAGTCAAGAACTTGCACGAGCAGCGCATCATCTGCACGACACTCCTGCGCCTTGTTGGTGAGTCTCTTGGCAGGACCATCGATCAGTTACCCGGTACGGGAAATCATGTCGTCATTGGCTGGGATGATCGCCCCAACAATACAGAATTGGTCGCAGCCCTCACGCTCGGGCTTCGCCTCACAGGGTGCGCAGTCGTTCACGTTGGTATGTGCGCAACCCCCGCCCTCCACCGCGCAACCCTTGTCAGCAAGGCCCGTATTGGTTGCATGATTACGGCAAGCCACAACCCAGTCTCCGATTCTGGATTGAAAATCTTCGATGCAGATGGTTACAAAACCAAGCCAGAATATGAGGATCTTGTTTCATCTGTTGCCGAAGGTCTAGCAGCCGAAGAGCGGGAAATAGACGCAATCGATGTGGCAGAACTTTCCCAACCGAACCAAATGTCCGAAGCCGCCTTGGATGCGGCACAACACCATCCCAAATGGCTCGACGAGCGTTATATGCACTTTCAACACTTGATTGGGTCCAATGGAATTCGTCTTGCAAATGTTGCGAAACCATTCCTCATAGACGCATCAAGAGGCGCAGCCTACACGTGGCTTGCGCAATGGTTGACTGAACGGGGCGTGGATAGCATCGAAGTGAGCCACGAGGCAACTGCTCTCAATCTCAATTGTGGGGCAGGCGATTTCTCTCCTACACAAAAGTGGACCTTTGAAGAGGCGAAAACCTCCCCTCATTTGTTGCTACAAAACCTCTCACCCTCCCCTCCCGGAACCATGGTTGGCGCAGCCCTTGACGGCGACGGCGACCGGTGCCTCGTCATCGAGGCAACAACTGAAGGATTCATGGTGGTTGATGGCGATTCGATCGGTGACGCCATCCTTTGCTCTTCAACACAACAGGACTCCCGCCCTTGGCACCTTGCGGCAAGTATTGAGTCGGACCTTTCGCTTCTGGCGACCGCGAATCGCCTTCCGGCTGCGGTTCAGACCTCTGAAACTGCGGTCGGAGATCGTTGGCTTTCCAAGGTTCTTGGCGAAGCTCTAACCAATTCTGTATCTCCTCCTCGCTCCCTGGGCGTAGAAGATTCAGGCCACATTGTGATGCCCACGCCTCACCCCCACAAGGGGGGTGAATGGGCCTTGGTCGGCGATGGCGCTGCTACGTTAGTTGCATACTTACTCGCTCGTTCAAATGACGGCGACTCAAATCAAATGGTGCGTGGTTGGAAGCAACGACGGTCGGTTAACGGCGTCGACCGATCGTTATGGAACGGTACAAACATGCTTGCTGATGAGGTTGAAGCCATGGCTCGTTCGTTCTTCGAACAACAAGGAAACCTCCAACACTGGGACCGCCATGGTCTCGAAGGTGAACCGAACTTGATGCTGGTGTCGTTCGAACTCAACGGGCACCCGGGCTCTCTAGGCGTACGTAACAGCGGAACGCAGGCAAAAATCAGCGTCTCATTACGCCTTTCGCCAAACATCGAGGCGGGCGACGCACCCCACCTTATCGAAGCGATCACGCACCATCTTGATGCCAAGATGAAAGCATGATGACGCAGGATAAAACCTCATTCGTTGGCCATCTCGCCTTCGAATGTTTGTGTGAGCCACGTCACGATACCGAGCAGGACCGCCGAGGCAACGAGGATTGAAAACAAACCGGTCACAGATGCACCATTGATGAGGACAATTCCCGCAACGATCCAGCCAAGTACGAGGTCCAGAGCCCCAACAATTCTCCATCCCTTTCGGAGGGTAAGGATTCCGCTGACCCAGGAGACTGTTGATGCTATGAGGATGAAGACCACAGCATACACCAAACTTGGGAATCCGAAGCAAGCAATGAGCAGTAATATGTGTAGAGCCCACAACCCCGACGGAAGCCAAAGACCAAGTCGATGCATTACAGTCCAAGCGACAAAACCAACCGTAGCCATGGCCATAACCGATGTAATCAGGTACATTGGAACTGGTTCAACACCTAACATGCTTGGCGCCCATACCATGATGCCCTGAATGACGATGGGCAAGGCAATCCATGAAGCGAGTGCAGGTGCTGGCTGTTGCCACCAAACGCTTCTGCGTGCGGTGGATGCAAGCACCAGCAAGCCAGCGGGGCCAAACGAGAGCACGCAAACCGCGAGAACCCATGCAGAGCGTCCAGCCGCCCCCCGATGATCGTTCATCTTCCGCCCGATGCGCTTTCCTTCGACCCAATCAAAGCCAAGGACGGCACCAATGAGCATCGTCTCGATTGCCAACAACGGTCCACTTGAATTCAACAGCGCGCCTGCGAAAGGGTCGTAATTGAATGGAATCGGGACTTCGCCACCAATCAGCAAGCAAATCACGCGGTCCATCATTGCTAGGAATACGACCCCCTCAAGCGCATTGGGCAACCTGAGTCCCAAATCACTGCGGCCTATGAGTCCCAATCCGGCCATCATAGCTAACCCGCCGGTAAGGACGAGCAAGTGCATCGTGTCTTCAAGGACCACGACGGAATTCGACGCTCGACCAGCCACGTGGATCAATATCAATCCTGCCATACCTATGGCGATAGGGGATTCGATGCCCATGATGTCAGGAAGCCGCAGCCCAACCTCGTTGGCGCGCATTCGAGCAGCCCCAACAAATAGCATCGAGACCAAGACCCCAAACAAGAGCGCCATGAATGTATTACCGGAGACAAACGAAATGACGCTCATGGCTAGGATTGTTGTCACGAGAAACATCACGGTGATGATGGGTTGATGATGAATATCGCCAATTTCGAGGTCATGTTCTCCTGAAGTGTCCCAGTTTTTCGACCGCTTTCGCTGCTTTTCTGCAAGCGCCAGCAGTTCAGTATCAATCAACCTCAGTGACCCACGGCTTGTGCCAGAATCATCGACAACTACTGGTTGAGATTGAATCACAAGACCATCGGCTGGAAGCGGCTCGCCATCATTGGCTCGTTCAAGGAGGTCCATCGTACTGTGTTCGCTAGCCGTGGTTGAAGCAGCGAGGAAAGCCTTCATTCGTTCCTGCTTTTCTTTAATTCGGGCTAGGCGATCATCACGGCGCGCCAAGGCGCGCATGCCTGCTCGGAATTCACCTTGAACGGCGAGATACGATCCCGAACCGACAAAGGCCAACAAAGCAGCAAGCACGACAATGGACATGCCCAATGAATATCCGGCCAATCCCATGGTCACAATGAGGCCGAGAGCAGCGAATGCAGGAGGGAGGAGTTTTTCCAACGTGACAGCTCGTTGGAGGTAAAGAACGAGAGCAACCAACCCGACCCCTGTGAGGACAAGTAAGTTGAGTTCGGGAGAGAGCATTTGTTCAGCCCCAGTGAGTTCGACGTTTGTGATCGGTTCCAAACTGATAACGATGTAGAAAGCACCCATGAAGCCAAGCATCAACGTCAGAAGTCGACCAGGGAGGGCTTCGGTAAGTTCGAGGTCGGCCATTGAGGCACCCTCTTTTCTCCGACGATCAGTGGCCAGCAGCATAAGGCCACATGCAGAAACCAAAATCATGGCCCAGAGGGCGGACTGTCCATATCTCCACACGAGGATGAGGGCAAACACGCCCCATACGGTCATCAAGCTTCGAGGTTTTCCAAGGTGACGCCCCCGCCAAACCATCAGTGCATGACCAATTAGGAGCATGCCCATGACTGTAAGCAGGCCCGGCATTGGTAAAGCACCAGGCCTTGTTATTCCCCAAATCACCACCACTGAAAAGATGAAACTTAGGTTCCACAATTTTGCGAACCCTGAATCTCTGAATCTGGCGCCAACCTCAGAAGCCCCAGCCAATCGAGCTGCCAAGTTCAATCCAGTTTCGCCATGATGTAAATTCACGGAAATTTGCTGGACAACCAAAACGCCCAGCCAAACTGCGAGGTCAATTTCATCAATGGAAATTGGAATAAGGTCTATTGATACAATACGCGACTCAGCGTCGGTGGCAAAGAACATCAGCCAAACCCAAGGCGCAAGGACGGCCGTTCCAGCAATCGAGGGCGAGTTTCGCTGAATCGCTAACCACGAGAGTCCAACCCAAACAAAGCCTTGACTTGCAAGAAGAAGGCGACTGTTTCCACCAGATTCGCCGGCAGGAATCAAGAGGGTAAGGAGCACAACGATTACCCCTCCACCCATCCACAACACATGGTCGGATACTGAGGTCTGATTGCGCAGTAAAGCAGCGGATGTAAGGGCGGCTGTGATCGCAGCATAGAGGCTGTAAGGGCTCAAACTACCGGGCAACTGCACCTCAAAAGCACCGGAAGAAAGCAGTGATAGACCGATCAACATGACCGGCGCAGGATAGAGGATAAACGGGGCCAAGTCTCGGATGTGTACGCCACGAACCACCAGGTAGGAAGCGCTGAAAGCCGAGACGAGCAGAAGCAATTGGGCCAAGGCATAACCCGTCTCGAGACGATTTGCAGCAATGGCCAAGAGCGCCCCAATCATACCCAATCCAACCGAGACAGACCAAAGCGCAGGCTTGCCTAATCCGAGGGCTTTGAGCGCATCTGAAAACCAATTATCCGCTCGAACAAACGACGCTGCTACGACGGCATTTGTTGCCGTAACTCCCGCCATGAGGAGAAAGAGCAGTAACTCGTCTTCAAACGGAACCAACTTCACTCCAAACAGAACCCAATCGTTCGATAGTGCGTGAACACCAACCCAAAGATAGGAGGAAGCAATGCC
>VMHT01057395.1_pt1 | contig 46760 bp, 51 predicted proteins | sample 4693611 | NCBI WGS metagenome assembly VMHT01 (sample SAMN12280063, study PRJNA550983) | marine metagenome | isolation source: seawater sampled from same location over 5 years 0.02-0.2 micron viral filtrate | place: USA: collected off the coast of southern California halfway between the port... ... | reverse complement strand
TGGATAGAGCAACGCACTTCTAATGCGTAGGTCATAGGTTCGAATCCTATAGGGAGTACTAACTCTTTGCTTGAAGATAAACAGTAACAAAAGTAAGTGGGACATAAGTGCATGGTAACTGATGCTGTTACCCTCCAGAATGTTACAAACTACATTTCAGAGTAGTTGTTGTTTATTGGATGATGTATTAAGAAATAATCCCTTGAAGAGGTGTAAATATTAAACTTATACATTCCACAAGACTGAAGGTGGAGCAAAGAGTTTTTGTCAAGGTGGCGGAATTGGTAGACGCACGTAGGCATACGATTAGCGGTTGGAGTCCGCAAAGTAGGAGGCATCCGAAAAAAATGATCTAATGCAGGTTCGAATCCTGCCCTTGACACAATTAAACCAATAGAGAGATGAGTAAAGAACAAGAAATTTTAGAAAAGTATAAGGCATTACATATAGGTGGTGTTAGCGTTTCGTTACCATCAGTTGATGGTGCTGGAATTATAGCAGTAGATATTGCTGAAACATTTACAATAATGACAGCACAAGAACAATCCTTTTTTATAGCTGGGTTCTCTGAATGTATAAAGTATTTAGAAATGCAGAGCAATGAACGCTAACCACCCAACAACGACAACCCAAACCAATAGAGAGATGATTGACTCACTGAACTTTACTGAAGATCAAGTCCACATTGTATCACGCATCCAGAAGCAGTCCTTTGAGAGTGGGCTGGTCTGGGGTGTGGTGTACAGCATAGCCGGGATCATTGGGATAATTGGAGCCGTCTGTGCTGCCACCCGATGGGGACATTTGCTCTTCTAAAATTTGGAATTACGTAAACACTTTAATACATTTGCATCGGCACATGAAAGAAGCAAGACAGGACATCCTAGATGCCATCAAAATCTACTACAAGGAGCTCGGATTCAGACGAGATAACTCCAGAGTTACACATCAGGCTCAGGCCCGAACCGCACTATCCAACGTCATGCGAGAGTATGGCATGACATACGAAGAGATAGGGGTTTATGTGAACAGAGATCACTCCACTGTTGTCCACCACTGTAGGCACCACGCTGATGAGCTCAGGACGTGGAGCGGATACAAGAGTGCCTACGAAAAGTGCAAGGCTATCGTTGGGTCAGCACTGGTGGGTGACCTCGATGATATAATCGCCTATCTGAAGGAGAAGCAAGATGCTTTGCAAGTACAGATTGACGAATACCTCAAGAAGAAACAAGAAAATGATGCGAGGATTAAAGAGTTGGCTGCGGACGGCGTTGAGATTGGATGACGTATACGTTGTCCACCTAGACCGTAGAACAGAGCACAACCAAGTACCAGCAGAAGTCGCTGGCGTTTTCACCTACGAGTCTGATGCGATTGAGTTCGCAGAACACTATAACAAGTACCTCACAGATGGTCTGATGCAGGCACATGTAACAAAGCAAATCACAATTTAATGAGTACCTACAAGTTCAAGACCACCAAGATCAAAGGCAAGGACTACGTCGAAGTAAACGAGCGTATCAAGTTCTTCCGTCAAGAGGATCAGTACAAGAACTGGTCTATCCAAACAGAGTTCCCTATGATCACCGAAGATGAGGCGCTCTGTCGATGCACCATCACCAACGATGCAGGCATGCCCATAGCACAGGGACACGCTCACGAGCTCAAGGCTAACGGCATGATCAACAAGACCTCCTTCGTGGAGAACTGTGAGACATCAGCAGTGGGTCGTGCGCTGGCTATGCTCGGTATCGGCATCGACATCAGCATTGCTTCGGCCAACGAAGTTGAGACGGCTATCGCTCAGCAGGATGCCAAGCCCGCAGCCAAGAAATCTATCGGCAAGCAGATCCAAGAGACTGCTGACGAGCTCCGTGAGAACATCATGGATAAGGCAGTTGCGTACATCAAGTCGCAGACTAACAAGCAGAAAGCATTCGATGCTATCGTCGAGAAGTACGGTGATGCTCTTACTGCTAAGCAGAAGACTGGACTGCAAAAGTTTGTGCGATGATCCTGTCAGCACAGCTGCACGAGAGGTACGATAAGGCTCACTTGTCGTACTCCTCTATCAAACAGGCTCTGGCAGACATGGCTCAGTTTGACCGCTACATGAAGGGCGAGCTACGCTACACGTCAGATGCTCTGAACTTCGGGACACTGTATGACATGCTCTTGTTTGAGCGTGACAAAGCAATGGATATGTACATCGTCATGTCTAATGATAAGATCCTCGATGCTTGCAGCGAGAAGACACGCAACTCAAAGCGTCCTCAGATGACCAATGAGTTCAGGGATCGCAAGGCGTTTATGGCTGAGCAAGCTTCAGCCTCAGACAAGATCCTGTGTAGCACAGATGACTGGAAGATGGCGAACGAAATGATCGAGCGCCTTCACGAGTGCGGCCTGATCCGATCCCACATGACGGGTGATTATCAGGTGGAGTTCAACGAAGACATCCAGACATCTGTCGGACCTGTTCGGGTCAAGGGATTCCTCGACTGCCTTGGTGATGGGTACATCACTGACTCCAAGTCAACAAAGTCTGTCAGTAAGTTTCGGTATAGTGTCCGTGACTTTGGGTATGACATCCAAGCGTACATCTACTCGACTGTCTTTGGTATCAAGGACTTCTACTGGGTGGCGCAAGAGAAGACCTACCCCTACCTACCTGCTCTCATCAAGTGTACAGAGAACACCCTGTTCACTGGTGAGATGAAGTTTCAAGATGCGGTCAAGCGCATCCATAAGTTCCTGAATGAAGATGAGAAACCAACCATCTTCTTCGAGGAGTTCGAAGTGTAAATTTTTAAATTCCCCAATAAGATGAGCGACAAAAAGTACGACTCGGAATTGATCGGATGGGTTGATGATCCCGTCTACAACGAACAAGGTGAACTGATCAGCTGGACTATCAAGCTGAAAGATCACGAATTGAAAGACATCATGGACAACTACGTCACACCTCGTGACGAGAAAGGTCAGGGCGGTAACGCTCGTATCAAGTTGTTCATGAGCAAGAACGGCAAAGCCTGTGGCTCTGTCTACAACTTCAACAGCGAAGCTGCGAAGGAGAGACGAGCGGCTGCAATGGCTCGCCAGAACGAGCAGTCGGACGGAGATCTTCCGTTCTGATTTTGGTTTATGTTAGGTATGAGACCCCGCTTCGGCGGGGTTTCTTTTCCCCTATATTATGGATGAGTCACCGATGATATACTACATGATCGTGCAGCTCTCGTACAAGAAGAACCGCAGCACCTTCAGCGCAAAGGAATGGGTGGTCAGTATCCACGATACACCCGGAGGCATCATGAACAACGACAAGAAGATGATGCGTATGCTAGAGGAGAGACTGTACGGTAAGAAGTACAAGAGCAAGAAGCAGATCATGATCAAGAAGATCTTAGAGAAGACACCCCTAACACGTCAAAGTAAACAAGCATTGAAATGAGTTACGATAACATAAACCCTGATCACTACAAGCAAGGAGATAAAGAAGTCTGGCAGATGATGATAGACTGCTTTGGAGAAGAAGCATACATCAGTTTCTGTCGCCTGAATGCATTCAAGTACCGGATGAGAGCGGGTAGAAAGCCCGACTCGAATGCCCACGACGACTTTCATAAAGCGCTTTGGTATGAGAAACAAATCGAAGAGCTATGCAAGTAACATTCTTCAAAGACATTAAAGCGCCTGACGAGCCACACCATGTTGATGTGACCACGGCGCTCAACCGTATACGTGATGGCAAGAGCAGACATCAGATCGAAGAGTACAGAACTTCGGGGGACAAGTCCCTCAAGAACAGCCTCCCGCTCGTATGCTTCAGCGGTGAGTTCACTCGCAGAGCAGATGATGCATTGTTCGAACACTCTGGACTCATCGTCTTGGACTTCGATCATGTGGACGTTAACGAGAGCAAGGGCTTTGTCGGTGCTGACGATCACGTCTACGCTTGCTGGACTTCACCATCTGGTGACGGACTCAAGGCACTCGTCAGAGTCACCAACCCAGAGCGGCACCGTGATCACTTCCGAGCGCTCCGCACATACTTCGAGAAGCAGTACAACCTAGAGGTTGATGAGTCAGGCATCAATGAGTCTCGTGCATGCTTCGAGAGCTATGACCCTGAGATCATTGTCAACCCATCGAGCCGACCCTTCGGTGCCTTTGCATCTGAGAAATCAGAGAAGCAAGTAGTCGAGGTTACTGGTGAGTACACAGACTATATGAAGCTCAACCTCGCTGCACGTATGATACGTCAGGCAGAGGACGGGCAGAAGCACGCAACACTTCTTGCAGCCGCGAGACTGTGTGGTGGATTTGTTGCTGCCGGACGCATGGAGGAAGAGGAAGTTATCAGAGTTCTATTCCGTGAGATAACCAAGCGTGACGTTGATGACGAGCAGCATGCCAGAAGAACGATCATCGAAGGGATTGAGAGGGGTAAGCTGGACCCCCTGCGTGACACCATCGACGCAGAGCAGGACGCAAAGCGTGATCTCCTGATCAATGACGGTGACATGTCGTTTGTCTCATCAGATGATGAGGACTTCCGTTGGATCGACGACTACGCACAAGGCAAGATCGAGGTAGGGCTGGACACTGGTGACGAGAACTTCGACCAGTACTTCCGCTACAAGAAAGAGTTCCTAGTGATGAACGGGCATAGCAACGTGGGCAAGACTACAGTCGCCCTGTACCTGATGGTCAACGCAGCCATTCGTCACGACTGGAGATGGGTGGTGTACTCATCAGAGAACAAGACTGCCTCCATCAAGATGAAGCTCATGGAGTTTGCTTGCAACAAGAAAGCCGGTATGATGTCATACGCCGAGCGTAAGTTCGCATACAAGTGGGTGCAGCAACACTTCACTGTCATCAGCAACCGTGAGACCTACACCTACACAGACATCATGGTTTTCTTGGAGAAGATCCTACGTCAACAGGATGCAGATGCTGTATTCATTGACCCTTACAACTCACTCAAGGTTGACCCCGGCAAGGTGAGTGAGCACCAGTATCACTACGAAGCAGCGTCAGAGTTCTTGACATTCAGCAACAAGCATGACGTTGCAGTGTGGCTCAATGCCCACGCAGTGACCGAGGCTCAGCGCCGCAAGGGTGATGACGGGTTGCCAGTAGCGCCATTCGCTGAGGACACTGAAGGCGGTGGTAAGTTTGTTAACAGGGCAGACTGCTTCATCACTATCCACCGTAAGGTCCAAGCTCCTGACAATGACATGAAGCGCACCGCAGAGATCCACGTTCGCAAGGTGCGTGAGACGGAGACCGGAGGTCAGCCTACACCGTGGGATGATCCTGTTCGATTCCGCTTCAATACACAAGGCACAGGCTACCGCTTGACCAGCACGTTCAAGGAATTGTACGATCCAATCGAGCACATTCCAGATGAGCAGATGAGAATTACTATGGAAATGGAGAACTTTTTCATTGATTAAACCGTACCTTTCCATGCATGAAAAGACGAAAGGCGGGAACGACCCGACGAAAGTCTGCTAAAAAGCGACAGCTAGGAAAGTACAAGAGCGGATTAGAGAAGAGTTGTGCGGACTTGCTTAGAGAATCTAAGCTCCCATTCAACTACGAAGAGAAGGAATATGTTCTCGTAGACAAGTTTAGGTTTGAAGGCGTGTACCACAAGATGACCGCCAAGAAGAAAACTCTTACCGACCGAAGCAACAGCATGGTGCTACCCATCAGGTATACACCTGACTTCGTAGCCAAGGATGGGAGCTGGATCATTGAGACCAAAGGGTACACACCTTCACACCACGACTTTCCTATGAGATGGAAGCTGTTCTTGAAACACCTTGTTGAGCTAGACGAACCACTACCAATGCTGTTTATCTGTAAGAACACGCAGCAAGTTGTCGAAGCAATAGAAATAATCAAGAATGAACGATCTAAGTGAGAGACTGTTCGCTGCATGCAACCGCATGGGGCAAGCAGTTACAGAGTTCTATGATGAGATCCACCCTGAAGGGGAGCCGGATGTCAGCATGGAAGATCTCGGTCACCTCATACACGACCTGAAGTATTACATCAGGCTGGAGCTGGACCTAGTTAAAGAACTGTTCAAAGAGAAGGATGAACTGGGTTGAGGTAAAAGTCACCGATGAAATCCTAGAACAAGCACAAGTAATGGCTGACCGTATGGGTGCTATCAAGAATAGCATTCGCAAAGGTCAGGGCAATCTTGCTGGGTTCATTGGTGAGCTGATCGTTGAGCACTACATCGGAGATGTTCAACTTCATTCTACGAAGGACCACGACATGTGGTTGTTTCCCCTGTCTAATGATCCGCTTTCTGTAGACGTTAAGACTAAGCAGAGAACGGTGAAACCCCGTGGCGAATACACCTGCCACATCGCTGCTACTAGCGAGCACCAGAGGTGTGACATCTATATCTTCTGTCAGGTAAACCTGAAGCCAAAGCTACGAGCTTGGATACTCGGGTGGATGCCCAAGGAGGACTTCATGGAGAGGTCTGTTGCACTTAAAAAAGGTCAGTCTTTGAAGGACGTTGGGTACAACGATGACGACTTCAAACAAAAGGCTGACGGTAATGTATTGTTAATTAGCGACTTGCGAGATATCAAAGATATACCGTAAATTAGTCGTCCCTTTTTTCACAAAACTTATGACTCAGAAACAAACTATCCCTTGGGGAGAGGTGGGCTACCCTACCTTCAAACGCACCTACTCTCGACCGTTGAAGAACGGCAAGACAGAAGAGTGGGGAGACACTGTAGAACGTGTAATCGAAGCTTGCAACAAGCAGCTCAAGTGTGGATTCAGTACGCAAGAACAGGACGGCATCCGTGAGATGATGCTCAACCTGAAGGGTACTGTAGCTGGCCGCTTCCTGTGGCAGCTTGGCACCAAGACTGTTGATAGGCTTGGCCTACCGTCATTGCAGAACTGTGCCTTCACTGTAGTGGACAATCCGGTTCGTCCATTTACTTGGGCCTTCGAGATGCTGATGCTTGGATCCGGCGTAGGATTCAACATCCAACGTGAGCACGTATACCAGCTACCCAAGGTGAAGCGTAAAGTGAAGGTCACTCGTCTGGATGAGAATGACGCTGACTTCATCGTGCCTGATTCTCGTGAGGGATGGGTGGAGCTTCTGGATCGTGTACTCAGAGCAAGCTTCGAGACTGGTAACAACTTCACCTTCGCAACTCACCTCATTCGTGGTAAGGGATCTGCGATCAAAGGATTTGGAGGGACAGCCTCTGGACCAGAAGATTTGGTGTGGGGAATGCTGGAGATCAACCGCATCCTCAACGAGCGATCAGGGAAGCGTCTGCGCCCTATTGATTGCCTCGACATCATGAACATCATCGGGAAGATTGTAGTGGCAGGAAACGTCCGCAGATCAGCTCAGATTGCTATCGGTGACCACGATGACTTGGAGTACCTGAGAGCTAAGCGCTGGGACTTGGGTGGTATCCCAAACTGGAGAGCCATGAGCAACAACTCTGTTGCCTGTGAGGACATCACCACTCTGCCCGATGAGTTCTGGGAAGGTTACAAAGGTAACGGTGAGCCATACGGTTTGATCAACCTCGCCTCTTCACGTATTCAAGGACGTACAGGTGAGACCCAGTACCCTGATCCTGATGTGATGGGGTATAACCCTTGTGCTGAGCAATCACTTGCTAACTTCGAGACCTGCTGTCTGGCTGAGATCTACTTGCCAAACATCGAGAGCAAAGAAGAACTCAAGAAAGTTGCTACCTTATTGTACAGAATCAACAAGCATAGCCTCGCTATCCCATGTGCTGTCAAGGAGACCGAGGATATTGTACACGCTAACATGCGTATGGGCATTGGTGTGACAGGATACCTGCAAGCTACAGATGAGCAACGTAGCTGGTTGTCAGATGTATACGTCCACCTTCGTGCATACGATAAAGAATACTCTTCTCACCATGATTTTCCTGAATCAATTAAGATCACTACAGTCAAGCCAAGTGGAACGCTGTCTCTACTTGCTGGTGTTACTCCCGGAGCTCACCCCGGATACAGTCAGTACTACATTAGACGAATCCGAATGGCGGCAGATAGTGAACTTGCATCGGTGGCTAGGAACAATGGGTATTTCGTAGAGTATGTAAGAAACTTTGACGGCACAGAGGATCACTCTACTGTCGTTGTCGAGTTCCCCTGCCAGTTCCCTGCTGGAACTATGTTCGCTGATGACATGACTGCCATCGACCAGCTGAACGTAATCCGCAAACTGCAAGCAGAATGGAGCGACAACTCAGTATCGGTGACCATCTACTACCGAAAGGAAGAGCTCGACGCAATCAAGGCATGGTTGGTTGTCAACTACGTGAACACGAAGTCTGTCTCCTTCCTCCTACACAGCGACCACGGGTTTGATCAGGCTCCTTTGGAGGAGATCACCGAGGCTCGCTACTTGGAGATGAAAGAGAGCGTGACTCCGATCACGTCACTTGACAACCTTAACATGGATGACATTGACATCGCCGATTGCGATACAGGAGCATGCCCAGTAAGGTAGAGCAAATGGAGCTGTTCGCAGAGCATGAGTGCTACTATTGTGGTACTCATTGTTCTGCGAGCTACTGCTCCGAAGAATGTTTAGATAAAGACCTACCGTTTTGAAACGGATAGATCAGTGCTGGATTAGCCAGCTTTTTTACTTTGATCCCTTACGGGTTGAGCCTTGGCGCTTTCCTGAAGGTGACGATCCTGAACCAGACTTTGGGGTCACTACATTACCGGAAGCTCTCAACTGTCTATCTTGCTCAGCCTTTAGATCCCTAAAAAGTTGATCCATCCCAGATCCAGTTCTTGCTCTCGCTTTAGCGTTTGCGGCCTCCCGCCTCTGCTGCTCTGCGGTAAAATCAGCAACCCTCTTACTTCTTGCGTCTAAGCGCTTCTCAATCTTGTCAGCTTTAGCGGCTAACTCTTTAGCCGCTTCCATATCACCAGCTTCGAATGCTTTCTCCGCTCTTCTTTTAATGGACTCAACTCTTTTTCTATTGAGAGGAAGCTCACCGCCCTCATCGTATTTCTTTACTGGTTTCATTTGTCTTTCTTTACAGATGCGCCATAATAGTACGCAAAGATATTCCCAATCACAACGCCTTCAATCATACCCATCAGGTGGATGAATAGCTCATTCTCTCGCACAGATTCGATGTATACGACAGCGTAGATTGTGAACACGAACGACAGCAATCCTACCATTCCAGTAACCATCATCATCCAGTCTACCTTTCCGGTAGCCTTCACCACCTCTATCTCACGCTGACGAGCAGACGCACGGTCAGCAGACTCCAATTCAAATGCCATCCTAGCAAACTCAGCCTTCTGTGATGGCTCCAAGTCTGGATCACCTTGAATCAGGTTCTTCACCACACCAAGAGCGCCTTGATCTGGCAGCAGATCTCCCACTACATCAAGCACCTTGGGAGCGTTGGTTCCTAACCACGCCCCCAGCTTAGTGTCTTTGAACTTCTTCTTATTCTTCTCTGCCATCGTAGATCTCTTGCATGATTCTAACTAGCTCGATAGAGTGAGGTCTCAACTTGCCTCTTTCTATTTCTATCTGGCTGTTGTAATTCTGGTTCAACTCATTGAGAGCTTCCAGTTTTTCCTGATCGCTCAGTCTAAAGTACTTTTCACTGGTGATCAACTCCTCTATCTCTGCGTATCTATCTTTTCCTGACACGGCCATGAGTCTGTTCAGTTGCTCAGTGTTGAGGTACACCTTCTCATCCAAGAACGCTCCGTCCTTCAGGAAGTTCAGATCGTCAAGGCCAGCACGCTTCAGAGCCATCTTAGCTTTTCTGGTCGTCATGTTTGGCACATTGATCTTTCTCTTCTGAGCATAGCCCGGAGTACCAACCACATCAGGTACAGCCTCGAGTTGCTCGAACAGTCTGAACATCTCCTGTGACACATGATCGTCTTCACCCTTTCTCAGCTTAGTGATATCGAACAGCTGGTAAGTCCAACCCATGTTTCCTCTTGGGTTCTGCTCGATTGGTTGGCCCTTCCAGTTCACTCTTACAGGGATGTCTGTTGCACCGAAGGTTCTGTCCTTCACGATGTACTCCAGTCTCTTGTACAGTCTCTCGCCGTAGCTCATATCCTTGGTGATACGAGTGTCAGGAAGGTACTCTCTCTCAGCTCTGTGCAGAGCGCTCAAGGTATTCGGGAGCGGGATGGCAGATACAGACTTGAATGTACTAGCCAACCATCTTTCAGATGCGCTAGAGAAGTCATCAGGATCTGTCGAGGTCAGGATCTCCATGAAGTTGTTTACACCTTGCAGGAATGACTGATCCATCATGTGTGAGATTGAGCTGAATGGTCCCAATCCAAATGAATCTGTAACTGCGTGGTGCAAGAAGCCAAAGTCCTCGTACTCTCTGCTTCTGATCTCGTCTCTGTCTGCACCCTTTATCATGGCACCCATAATGGTACCCGGAATACCCAGCTTGTTGTAGCTAATGAACTGATCGTCAGGTCTTTTCTCTGTGCTCTCACCGTTTATCCATCTTCTCAATCCTGAGATGTTGATAGAGTTTGGTGGGAACTGATCGTATGCCAAGTTCTTCTCCTCATCCTCATTCCACTCTACGGCACCTGATATCAATCCTTCTTTGATCAGGACCATTGCGGTCTGAGTAACCATACTTCCTACTACGATCTTTCCGAAGTTCTGGGCTGCTGATCTAGCATCCTTCTTCTTCAGGTCGCTCATGATCCTCACGCCTGCCACGTATGGTGACACGAATGTCAGCGTATCCATCAGGATGTTGGCTGGGGTGCGAACGTATGGTACAGATGATCTCACGAGGAACTTACCTACAGCCTCACCGTTTACTCCCGGCAGCACACCGAATCCTTTCGCAAGCATTCTTTGCAGAAAGTTTATTGACTGCTCTGCAATCTCAGAACCTGTTGTTCTTTCTTGGTAGGTCAGCTTTCTACCTTCACGCTCAGCCAGCTCTCGGGCTCTCTTGTCTGGATACTTAATAAAGTTCTTAAGTGCTTGACCTTCAAGACCTTGAGCTAGGCCAGCTTGGTACAGCTCGATCCCTTCTACGCCCCTGCGGAATGGTGTATCACCGAGGGACAGGAATCGGAACATTGTCTCAGCTGGAATACCAAGCGTACCTTGTACGAACAGCTTGACTCGTTGGCTTAGGTTTGACCTACCGTCAAGACCCATAGGCAGGTCTCCCTTACCCATCGCAGCTTTCAGTGATCGGAATGGAGCAAAGCCACGCTCTACTCTCCACTCAGTTACGTCTTTAGTCTGTCCAGTATAGATCTCATCGAGCGCCTCTACGAATCCAGAACCGAACTTACGTATGCCATACATGTAAGCATTGAGCGAATAGTTTCTCTTGATCGGAGAGTCAATGCCAAACAGGTTGATCAATCTCTCTACAGGAAGCGCTATCGCATCCACAACACCTTTACCAAGTGCGTTGATCATGTTAGCACCCACGTTGGTGATCTGTGACATTGGGGTCAGCAGGTTACCTTGGATGAGCTGCGTGAGCAGGTCGCCCCAGCCTTTCTCGATCACTGCGTTCGCAAACGTATTCAGATCTCTCTCAGCCTTGAGAGCCTGATCAGTAATGCTCTTCAACTCAGTCTCTACATCCTCACCAGCGATAGCTCGCTTCATAAGATCTTCGTGCTTCTGGTGAAGATCAAACAAAGTGGTAGTCATCTGGGTCAGTCTTTTCTTCTGATCGTCTGACAAAGTGTTACCTCTTCGCTCAACTTCTTTCATGAAGATCTGGTACATGCCCTGAGGGGTCGAGCTCTTGATCTCTCTGAAGTGTCTCAGCAGTCGTCCAGCAGTTGTCCCAATCTTGGCGGCTTCTTCTATGAGGCCGGGGATTCTGTCGAGATCACCGTCAGCTACCGCCCTTGAGATCAGCTCGTTAACTGCAAGCACACCCAAGTCATCGTTTCTGTTCTGAAGTCTACCGAGAGCATCATTAGTCATGATGTCCACGAGCTCCTGAACACTCATTGACTCGAGCTTAGCTCTCGCATCCTTGAGGTTTTGCTTTGAGATGTAGTTCTCTGGGTTATCCAAGATGGCTTTCCTTACACCTCCTTCGTATGTTCTAGCGGCTCTACCAGCAGTCTTTCTGAGTCTTCTAGAGGCTTTCATTCGAACCTCATTGTCTTGCAGGTTCTTAGCGTACTCACTCTTGTCCAGAGCTACTTGAGATTGTACAGGCAGATTGTCGTATGCAGTCTCGAGTTCGGCTCTGGTCTCGTAGGTTACACCTAGAACTCTCTCGCTAAACCCTTTGAATCTGTTTACAGCCTTGTTGTACTTCTCTCCTCTGGTGGTTCTCTTAGCCTTGCCTTTCTCTGACTCTGCTCTACCAGCGGTTACTACTGGATCTGCGAAGTCATAGTACTCGATCTCACCCCTGAGGAACACATCGTTACCGATGATGGTAGCCTCGCTTGCTGACTTGATGGGACGACCAGCTACATCCATAAAGACGTTTGTCTTGAAAGGATTGAATACAGCTTTGACCCCATCGAAGTTTGCTTCGTCAATGCTTGCGCTAACGAACTCGCCGTTTACACTAGCCATTGGGAACTTGTTTTCTTGGAAGGTTGCGATCTTCTCTCTAGCCCCTTGGTTAACGAAAAGCGTTGGGTTCTTTATGGTTACAGCGGTTGCGTACTTCAACGCTTTACCTGATGCACTCTTCTGGTGCAGAGTCTGTACTGGTACGCCAGTGTTCTTAAGCACGTTGAGGTTTAGCCTCACACCCACCATGTCACCTACGTTAACCTCATTGTTCTCGTTGATGATTCGAACCGAGTTCTTGTCAGTGTTAAGTGCTTGACGCTCAGTCTCATTGGTAAGCATCTTACCTCTGTAGCTCAAGGCTTCTTCTCGCGGTCTGTTTCTAAACAGGTCAGAATCCTCTGCCATTTGCTTGGCCGGAACATCATCCATTGGGATGGTGTCAAACATAGAGAGCTGATGCTCTTGAATCCTGCTCAGTCTTCTAGACAACTTAGTCTGGTCATTGCTCTCCGTATATCTCGGTGGATCGTTTGCATCGAGCTCAGCCTGATCAGATACGCTCATAGCGTTCTCAGACATCCTCTCGTACATAGGTCTTCCATCTGGACCTTCAGCCATAAGCTTGTCCATGATGCGAGCATTTGGTGTATACTCAACCCCAAACGTAGCCTGACTGGTTGCGTAGATAGCCTGTCCAACCTCAGCTGGTGAGACACCGAGCTCTTTAGCAGCAGCCTGCATTACCTCTGCGTTGAACTTGCGAATACGAACAGTGTCTTCGTGAGTCTTCGGTGTAATGAGTTTGCTGTAGATTCTGCTTGCCTTCTTGCGTACCTCGAGCGGTTTGCTCTGGTCGTTTCTAAGATCTACCAGCGCACTCATCAATCTTTTTGCACCCATTCTCTTAGTGTTGACACCAAGCGCCTCAAGGTCAGCTCTAAGCTTGTCAATGTTCCCTTTACCAAACTGTCTGTAGTCTGGCATCCTTCCAGTGAGCACGCCGAAGTACGAGAATACGTGGGAGTCTTGAGTGGGTACGCTCAGGTCTCCAGCCAAGTTCAGCCCGTAAGCCCCAAGCTTTTGTCCAAACTGAGTCTGAGCAAACACATCAAACTTTTTACCCACAGGCTCACCCATCCTCTTAATGAACGCCTGAGGTCTGAACTTACCGTCAGCGTTGGCAAAGCCTTTTGACAGTTCGTTAAGGATTTCCAGCTGACTAGATATTCTAACCATTCTGTCTCCTCTGACATACCCATACTCCAAGTCGTAATCACTTTGTTTTTGGATGAGATCTATCACCTTTTTAGGGATGACACCAGTTGTGGCTATGTCTGTATTACCGCTCTGGTATTCCTTGGCAATGACTCTAAACAAATCCATAGATACCCCAAGGTTAGGAGTAGCTCTCGATCCATTCGAAGTGATGGCAACAACAAAGTCAAAGATTGGCTCTAGCTCCTTCATGACTTGCTCGTCAATACCGTCCCTCCTGCTAAGGGTTTCAAAGTATCTTGCCTTTGCTTCCTTGTGATCCTTGAAGAAAGTCATTGGGTCAATACCCTTGAGATCTTCTTTAATCACATTAGCATCTTGAAGCAACTTAACTTCTCTAGAAAGAATCTCAACAATTCTGGCCTGAGCTTCCTTTGGGTTGTCTCTGAACAACTCGTATGTGAGTCCATATCTTTCTCTGAGCGCGTGGCTGAAGAACTGTCTAAGCGTAGTGTCTGTCGCAGCAGAGCACAACTTCTTGAGTCCCATCTTGTTACACAGGTACTCGTTTTTCAGCTTTGAAAACCTAGCGTAGTTTATTTCTAACTTGGAAATAGGTCTTTCAATAAACTCTTTCTTCAGAAGCAGAGAAGCTTTAGTCGATGGGTCGTCTTCGGGAAAGTGGAAGTTTCTGTTTTGTCGCTTCGCCTCTTTTGCAATGAAGGCAACCTGCTTCTCTTCAATGTCTTGAGCACGCTGAACAAGCCTGTCATAGTAGTCCTTACCCGTGAACTCTTTGTCGCTGTCAGACATTCCCTCATAGGTTCTGATCTTGTTCTTGATGACTCTCATCTGATTAGCCATAGCACCAGCGATAGCAGGATTGACGATACCCTGCGAAACAGCATCGGCATTTCTTCTCGTGAACCTGTTGGTTACTTCAGACCCTTCGCCTCCGTATCGGCTAAGTCTGGTAGAGTATCTAGGCTTGTCTTTGAACTTTGCATTTACCAGCTGGTTTACGTCGATGCTTCTGCCATCAACCTCAAAGTCAAAGACCTCTTCGTTCTTACCGAAGTCTGTAGATTTTTTCCACCAGTTAATGAAGTGCCACTTACCGTTGAAGGTCATCGAGTCCTCGTAGCTCCCGATGTCTTTTCTAGATCCGTCTCGGTAGTACTTGTAATTTGTTCTGTGGAACTTTACCTCGATAGGGCCGTCCTCCTTGAGTGCAAAAGCAGACAGTCTTTGAGATTTCTTGGCTTGGTCTTTTGCTTTTTGTTCTACTTGAATCCTGAGATCTGCACCATCTTGGAATCTCTTAATAGCGGCCACCATGTCTAACACAGAAGAGTCTGACTTGATAGTCAGGTCTTTCATACCAGCAGCATTCAGGATGTTGTTGATGATTACTCTAACCTTAGATGCCAGTCCTGTTTTGACGCTCAAGTCTTCAGCGGCTACCGCTGAAAGGAACTCAACCAGAACTTCTTCATCAACCAGACCAGCATCCGCTCCTGTTTCTTTGTATGTCTTTGCTTTTGATTTAAGTCTCTCGGCAAGGGCGGGATCTGATTTGACGAGTCTGTCGATCTCTCGCCTCATTTTCTTGCGCTGGGCTGGAGTCATATTCTCTACCGCAGGCCCAATCAATGCGTGGAAAGACTCCTCTAGAATTGTTTCGCTAAGAGTTTTCGGTCTAGTTATGCCAGCCTGAGCTTCGAGTGTAGCATTTAGCGCAACAACTTCGGGGTTGATGTACAGGGTGTTCCCACGCCACATACCTCCAACTGTAGAAAAATCTACACCTTTTTCGCCAATCTGTTTTCCAATTGCAACAGCACTATCAAAGTCGTGAGCGATCACAACCCTGAGGTTCGGATACATTTTCTTGATGCGAGCCAAGTACCTGTTCAGGAACTTTCTATCCTTTTGAGTCAAGTGAGGTACATCTTCAGGAACTCTATAGGAGCCATCCTCCATTGAGTTGAGCTCAGTAGATTTTATCTCTGTAGTGTCGGTCTCTTCAGAGAATACGTCAGCCTCTGCTTCTGCATCCGTTTCAACAGCAGCTTCTGGTTGGACTTTTTCTGAGAGATTAGTCTCAGCCTCAACAGTCTCTACCACATTGCCATCAGCATCCCTCTGCTCAAACACTACCGCACCAGTAGGAACTTCTCCTTCTACGTTTACGTCCTTAATCTCTTTGACTGTAACGCTGCCGCCCTCTTGGGTTGGCTCTGGCATCTGATCTTCAGGAACCTCGAATCTGTCTGCTTCAGTTTGTGCTGGCGGTTCGTCTATATCTTTTACTGCTTCATTCTCTGGGTTGAGGCCGAGATATTCAAAAAGGTTTTGTTGGGCATCAACTACTTCCTCTCTCGCTGCTTCTTTGAGTCTTTGTGTCTCAGCCTGCCCGGTTGGAGTAAACGGTGATGGATCTTTACCTTCCTCTAAGTCCTGAAGCTTCTTTTTAGCATCGAAGTATTCCTGCTTAAGTCTTTGAGCTTCAGCAAGATCGCTCTCAGTCTTCTTCAGTATTCTTTCACCTTGCTCTCTGGTGGTTTCGCTGACACCGTCAGGGCCAGCTTCAGCACGCTCTTTGGCTGCTAGTCTTTGTACCTCAAGCTCTTTAGCAATGAATTGAATTTTTTCATCAATCTTCGTTTCAGCAATAGACTGTCTCTCCTGTACCGTAAGGGGAGTCTCCTTGAGCTCCGACTTATACTTGGAAGTGATTTGATTTCTTTGATCGACTAACGCCTTGAGCTCCCCTCGGATTTGCCCCTGCTGCTCGGGAGCAGCTTTTTTCATTTCGACACTCTTCTTGTAGATCTCAATATCAAGCTTGTTGATAGAGTCTAATTCTTTAGGGTGCCTCACGGACATCATGTTAAACAGAGGAGCTTGAGAGTTGTTAATCTCTCTTACCTTCTTGTCTATGTCCTCAATATTGGCTGTGAGGACTGCTTTCTTTTTATCGCTGCTAGTGTTATCGAGCAGATCGACAAGCGCTGCTCTGTCAGCCGCAAGAACTTGCAGGGCTGAGGTCAGATCAACATCATATTTGCCGCCTACTATTGCTGATTTAACTTTACCGACAGCACCACCAGTTGCGTCAAAAACACTACCAATTGCAGCACCCATGATCGCACCCTCAAGCGCTTGATCAAACATTTCACTCATTGAGACTTCCTCTCCTTTTGAGTTAGCCTCAATCATGTACTGCATAGCGCTGGTGGTTGCTTCAGACAAGGCTTCACCACCAATGGACAAGCCACGGGCAGTAGCGTAACCCTTAAGCATCTGCTGGTTCAACAGTTTACCACTCTCCTTAGAGATAATCCTCCCAGCTCTGAATGACTTCTCAGCGGTCTGCATAGCAGCATTGGTCTTAAATCCATATCGACCAATTCTACCTAAGGCATAATCCCCCAAACCTGTTACGATAGAGTAGCCGATCTTGTCTGCGGTACCGAGAGCTCCTTCGCCCCAGCCCTCTTGATCTGCAATCTCCATGTAAGTGGCACTACCTGTACCGAACCCGTATAGCAGCTGTGACCCAGATCCTTTGATGAGACCTTTGTAAGCGGCCTTCCCAATCTTTGATGCTCTTGAAAAGCGTGCTGCTGTCATTCCAGCCCTAGCTGCGAGCGCCCCAAACTTTGCGAAAGAAGCACCACTAGCGATAGAAGCACCGCCTGTTACAAAACCTTCGACAGCAGTCATTGCAATGAGCGGAGCCATAGCACCTACACCATTGCCGATGTGAGTAAACCCAGCAATGATATCGCCATCACTGAATGATTCAGTCATGCTTTTTGTAAGGATAGTTGCGTCAGCATACTCAGCCTCTAACCTTCTATTGAATAAGTCTCTTCTTGCCTTGGCCTCTTCATCAGTTTCAAGGTCACCACCAAACGCTTCAGCAATACTGTCTCCTGCGCTCATAAAGAAGCCTCCAATACCATTGATCATTCTGAACAGCTCGGCATCTGCTGACGCTGCTAGAGACCCAAAGATACCTTGGCTATTGTACTGCCCGTCATTGTCAAGATCTGTGTCCAGACCATACTCAAAGTACATCTTGTCTGAGAAGTTCTCCAAGAAGTCTTCGTCATCCTTCATCTCTTCAGGGAAGGCGTTCCTCACAATAGCAGCACCCTTCTCCTCCATAAAAGTTTGGAAGGAAGACTGAATACCCTGTTGTCGGATTTCCTCCAAAGCAAGGTGATAGTCTGATTCGCTGATCTCGCCAGCATCTAACTGATCCGCAAGGGCATCTTGAGCGGGCTTGTTGTGGTTCCTGATGTTATCCATCAAACCTTCTTGCTCACGGAATCTGTCTGAAATGTTTTTATAGAGGTCTTCTGCAAGCTGCTCCTGATCCTCCGTAAACTCGTACTCCAAGTAATCGGGAGGTGCGGGCAGATCGTCTTGCAAGTGAGAGGGCAGGCTCTCGTAGTACTGTTTGTATGCAGGGGTTCCCTTCGGAGGGATGGGCATGTCGTTTCTTACCTGCTGATCGTCGTCATCAAACAAGCTTGAAGATATAGCTGAAGGTGTCGCGCCAACAAGACCAAGGACTCCCAGTGCCGGACCAACACTTGCTTGTGTTAGAGCGTCACCCGTGCTCGACACACCAAAGCCCATGTAGTCTGAGGCGTACTCAAATCCTTCTTCAGGCTCGCCTTGCTTCAATGCGTTACTCAACCACGAAGAGTACGCATCACCAATCTCAGTCTGTGCTTTGTTTACTAGATCAACTTGACCCTCTTGCAAGGAAGATCCCAAATCTGGTTCTTCCAAATCTGAGATAAACGGCTGATCCGGAGCTGTGTTTTGAACGTCCTGCCCCGACAAATCTTCGGCTGGTTGGGGCGCTTCCGATCCTTTTTTTTTTGAGATAATGTCTGTGATCAACTGGTTTCTGCTTCCAGTAAAACCCTCCGATGAAGTAATAGACTTGTAGACCTCCATCTCAGTCATACCCTGAGATAGTAACTCATCAATCTGGTTGAAGTACTCTTCGTTCATATCTTATCTATCGTAAATCTGTGGGTTCATAAATCTAAAGATAGCGTTAGCTATACCCTGTCTTTTCTTAGGGTCAGATTCATCTTGACCGATCTCCAAAGGGGCTCTGTCTGGGTTGTTGTTGTCTATAATGCGGATGTTGTCTCCCGCACCGAACTCTTCAAACGTGTAACGGTCGTCTTTATACCTATCGTTGTAGGCTCGAGCGCTCTCCGTTTTTCCTGCCTGATTTTGAAGCCATGTCAGCTCGTCAACCATTGTCAACGCTGCACCATCAGCACCAGCTGTAGAAGGGTCTAAGTTTACAGACCTAGTATTCCCAAGACCGTCCTTCATACTCTTGAACCACGACTGCTCTCCTTGGGCATCACCACCGTCTGGCGATGTGTTGATTGGTGCGTCTGATGGCTGGACATTTCCGAGCTCGAATCTTATCCGAGCATATTCGTCATTACCAATAGCCTTCTGAATTTGATCCGCAATAGTGTCGTCAACGGGGATCTCATTACCCCTGCCGTCAATTGCAACAAATGCACCATCTTCGTTTACACCTAAGTTCTGAATCTTCACAGTGCCAGTCTGAGGCAACCCTGTGTCTGGGTTTATCGCTGTAACTGTAAGCTTAAGAGGCGCTTGTGTATTGACTACTCCGGAATACAGCTCGGTATTGAAAACGTCTCCGAAGGATGGTTTTGGAGTGCTGGATCTACGGTCACTACCACCAGACGATCTTCTCGATTGCCTTGCATTGGACTCCATAAAATCATAAGTCTCATCCGCAAAGTCCTCGTATGCATCTTGGAATCTAACCTCATCATTCATGACATCGTCAATAGTCAATCCTGCGTCTGGGTTAGCGTTAATGTAGTTCTGCGCTACAGCTCTTCTGAATGAGTCCTTGCCCATCTCGCTCTGTAGTCGTTGGTCAAACTGAGTTCTATCACCAGTAACTTTAGACAGCTTGGGGTCTGCTGCGTAATCAGATGGAGTAGCAAAAGCTGTCTGGGTGAGGCTGTAAGAGAAAAGTTCGTTTGCGGTTTGTGGGTTCACGTTGAATACATCCACATTGCTCTCTAGTGTGTCGTAATCAAACTGACCAGTCTCAAGATTTAATTTAAGACCAGTATGCTGGCGAGAATCAACAGTCTTCATGACTTCATTTAACTCGCTAGTTCTGTCTGCTTCTACACCTTGTTCAGACCAGAAGCCTTGCTCACCACCTTGGCTCTTTGCCCTCAAAGTATGATCAGCCCAAGTATTGCCCAAGCCGTTTGCTTTTGATGGGTCTCCAAAAGAATCTTGATAATACCCTTCATATCCAGCAATCTCTTGGTTCAAGGCATCCACCATCTGAGCCCACTGCATCATGGATCTTTTATCCTTTGCAAAGTGGTTCAGGGTCTCGTCAGAGAACAAAGCTTCAGCCTTGTCTTTTGCTAACTGGTAGTGAGCCTCGTAAAGGTTTGTGTTAGATGGGGTTATCTGTAGGCCAAGAGCACCTTCAGTAAATGCTTCAGATTGCTTTTCAGCTTTCTGAGATTCAGTAAGTGAAGACTTGACACTATAGTTTACCGGAGCGTACTTCTCGAACTCATCCAACCTTGAGCGCAACGGCGCTGCTTTAGCGGAGTTAAATATTTGCAAGCCTGCGGATACTCCTGCTGTAAGATCTGACATGGCTTAGGACTTTTTGTTGAATTTCTTAAACAGTCCTCTCAGATACTTGTGGAGTTCAGTGTCACCCTCAGTAGCAAGGGTCTCAAGTTTCCCCGACTGTTCTGGGTTAAAGATAAGCTCTCCACCCGTAGCCTCACCTACCTTAACTCCATTTCTTACAAGGTGGATTGGGTTGGATGCGTGAGAAAACTCTCCGGGTGTTTCTTTGATTTTAGCGCCATCTTTCATCTGGCTCTGAGCGATGGCACCACCAATGTCTCCAGTCGCCTGACCGAGAATGCTAAATGCATCACTAGCCAGCTGCTGCTTCATTAGCCGCTTCTCATCTTCCATAGACTGTACATCTCGCTCAGCCTCAAGCCCTCTAGCTTGCGCGAGCGCCATGTCTTGGAAGGCAAGTTGATTTCGCATGCCTCGAGTCTTATCCAGTTGAGCTTGCTCTTGAGTTGCAAATCTGTCTGCGCCTTGCTTTCTCCTTGCGTCAGAAGAAGCAGCAGCTTGTTCAGCAGCCCTAGCTGCACCAGAAGCCATAGCTCCAGCGCCTCCGATAAGAGCACGAGCCCCACCTGCCTGCAATGCACCAAGGCCAGCTCCAGACTGTCTTTGTATTTCTCTTTGAGCGATGTCACCAGCACGATCTTGCTGACTCATCATAAACGCCTGACGCGCACCTCTACCTACTTGGTAGTCTTGGATAGCACCCCTTGCTTTCTTAGCAGCTTCCTCTTGTTCCCTTTGAATTTGTTGAGCCCTAGATTGTTGCCTTTCAAGTTCTCTCTTTCTAGAACCGTAGGTAATAACACCCCCGATGCCTCCTACGATGCCTTGGGCTGCACCTGCTAACGCGCTAATAGTAGCTGGATCCATATCGCAAAAATAATCTTTTTAGTTAAACGTGATTGAGGTTAGACGGCGTGTAGTGGGCGTTTACGCAGAACAGCTCGTACTTGTTGTTGTTGGTTGAGCTCATCTTGATCTTAGTGAAGTGACCTCTGACTGAATCTCCATTCAGGTCTTTTGGTAAGTCCATCACTACAGCTTGCCCTGCAAGAGGGACTGTATTGCCAGAGATCTTTACGAGCGGACCTTGAGGGTCAGATAAAACAGAATTGCCAACAGTAACGATTGTATCTCCAGATCCAATATTCTGTAAGCTGCCATCGACAAATCGCCTCAGTTCAGCACCCTCCATTATCCCGTTGGGAAAGTCACTCAACCTCAAGAAGAAGTCACCCCCAATCTGTACTGTTTCGCTGACCAGCCCTAAGAGTCTGATGTGAGATGTGCTGTTAGGGCTAATGTCTCTACCTACCTGTGCGTAGAATGTACCTTCTCTTTCGGAGAACTTTTGTACACCAATGATAGACCTAGACCCATCGCTAGACTCAATTGAGCAGTTCATTACGCCATTCGTAACCTCTTGAGAGACAGCGTCATAGACTTTTGATGTGCTTGGCTGCGTGTTTGAAATAACCTCAATAAATGACTGGCTTGTGTTCTGATTGTAGAACTGACACCTGTTGTTCTCTTCATCGTTGTCAGCATGCTTGTGCATCAACAGCGGGAAGCCAATGGGTAGATCCGTGAAGGTATCATCGTTTACGTACTTGACAGTGTACATGGAGTTGTCTTGATTCGCATACACGTCTGGGTAGAACGAGTTTCTTGATTGCCAGAATCCACCACCAGAATTGTAGGATATGGTGAACCCAACGTACCCTTCTTCGGCTAAGAACTCTATTGCATCAGCAGCTAGATCATCTCCAAGCAGGTTGAGGTTTCTTAGCGCATCACCTGTGCTCTCTTCGGTCAGGAATGATCCAGAGCCATTTACAGGAGTGCCATCCTCAAACACAACAACTTGATTCTCAATATCAAAGAACAAAGGCTGTCCGTTAAAATTAAGTTCGCCTAATCCCTTTGCGGTGTATGTGTCCCCATCAACAGTCTCTTGGAATGTGTTTACGGCAGAACCAAAAGCTCCCAACAGAAGAAGCACATCTGGCACGTTTACAACCCCATCAAAATTAAAGTCTGGTGATGAAAGCAAGGTTTGAGTAAAGTTGCCGTTGCCATCAGATTCATACGCTGGGAAACTAGACTCGACATTGGTGCCAAAAAACCCAAGAAGACCCAGTATGTCGTTTGTACCGATAACCCCATCCCCATTTAAGTCAGGATTGAAGTATAGAGGCACAAGCACTGGAAGGTTATCCGTTGCACCGCCACCAGCGTCCTCATCACCACCACCCTGATCATCTTCTATCACTGCACCGCTTTGATACCCTAGCTGCTGTGCAGGAACGAATGTGATGTAATAAACCTGATCGTCTGGATCATATCCAGAAACAATCCTTCCGCTATTCCTGTCGTAGATCTTATTGAACAACTCGATAGCATCGTCAACCAAGCTGGATACTCCTTGATCTGATATGGCGGTAAGCTGTCCACCAGCAAACCTGAGAACCTTGTGCCTGCTTCTATCGAAGAAGTAAACGTCATTATCCTGCACCAGAACAGACTCAGGGTGATTACCACACCCGTAGTCCCCTGCGTAGTAAGTTGTCGTTCTAAGTACGTCAGTAGACAGCGCCACGTTTGTGCTACCCGCAGCATCAGTGATAATACTCTTGTTTACTGGGGTCTTTGAGAACTTATTCTCTTGGATCGCCACAAGCTCATCATAACCCTGACGCTCAGTTCCGTAGTTAGAGATGTAGTTGCAGGCACCGTACTGGCTGTCAAGGCTGTAGAAGTTGGCTGTTCCCGGATTAAATGAAGTGAGGGACAGTCTCGATACATCCTCTGCGTATGCATCGCTGTAAGTAACCCCGTTAAATCTACGGAAGGTAGCTGCGTTCTCAAACTTTACGTGGGGTCGCCCTTGACTCCACATCTTGTCACCCAGCTTTTCAGATACAGTTAAACTCTCTAACGCTTGAGTCCTGTACTTGTATAGATCAAAGTCAGACTTGAACACATTGAAAGCATCACCACCCTCATTGAACTTTGGGCTTTTACATGGCACAGCCCTGTAGTTGATGTCCCCTGAGTCTATTACAAACGCTGGGCCGTGAGGGTTAGCCCCATCCTGTCTTGGTTGTATTCTTTTGGGCTCACCGATCTCGTAGTAAAACTGATTTTCTACACTCTTCTTAGGTGTAAGTATTTCGACTACGCATTGGTTTCTCCACCCATTGCTTGCTGATGGAATCTCTCCAGATACATTGACATAGTCAAAGTCGTTTTCGTTTGACTGCCCTGAGGCTTGCGTTGCAGTTGTGTCCCTGTAGTATCTTGAAACGTGGTTCCAGTCAAACCCTTGGTACTTTAAGATGTTGCCATCCTCACCAAACGCACCACCAGCTATTGCGCTGGCTTCCAGCACCAGAAACTTCCCAGTCATAAACTCGGGGATGTCGTTTACGTTAGCAAGCTGTGTGCCTGCTGGGGAGTGGGCTATCGGATTGTCAACATCACGAACAAGAAGCTCTACTCCGACGACATCGAACTCAATGATAGATCCGTCAGATGCACCTTTGTATTTGTTTACCAGCTCATCTTCTACTGTACTAGAGTCTACGCCCCCGTTAGTCTCAGCTCTAAAGCTGATAACTCTTAGCTTATCGCCTTCAGTAAAGGTGTAATCTCTAAAAGTATTACGCTCATCTCTGTACTGATCAAGCGTCTCAAGGCTGACATACAGTCTCCTAGACTCACCGTCAATATCCCTTTTAGGAAGTGCGGCATCACCGAGCTCCCCATCAGTTTCTGAATGTTTTACTCTAGCAGGAAAGGCACCACCTACACTGTATTGAGTAAACTCAGACACAGTGGAGTTACCCGGATACACGATCTGATATGTCTCAGCCCACTCGGGCGGCTGATTGGTAATCTGAATTTCAACAGCAGCTGGGCCGTCCTTGTACGTTTCTGGGTCAAGCTGGCTTCCTCTAAACTGACTTCCTTCTTTGTTAAACCACTCAACGTAGAACGAACCTAGCTCATTTACAAATCCAGACCTGTTGAATCTGTCGTAGTAAACAACACCGAGGTTATGGAAAGCGCCAGCTTTAAATCCTGATACTTGAGAATTTACCGTTACTTGGAATGACTGATTAGTCAAATAACTATCTGCTGGAACAAAAAGCTCTGACTCTTGATCGAATCGTGTTCCACCAGTAATTAACAGGTTTGACTCTTCGGTTATTTCTGCCTCAAGTAATTGACCTGTATTAGGGTTTCTCAACGCTCTAAGAAAGAAGTCTGATAACCCAAAATCAACCGGATGAAACACCGGAGTAAGACCCTCAATATTTAAAGGCTTAAAATTAGTAGGCTGAATACCGAAGTTTAAAGTATTTAAGTTGTTGATTACATTCTTAATACCGAGTGTAACCCTTGTTGCGCCAAGCACTACAGAGCTTTGCCTTAGTATATCGTTTGAAAATAAAGTACTTTCAGAGTAACTAATCGGGTTGTTAAACTCAATCGGATCACCATTACCTACGGTAAATGAGCCCCCTATAGTTGCGTGGTATATGACTTCAAAAGTTGAGTCCTCAAGAGTGTTAGCTAACAGCGTCATGAAACTTTCACTACCTCCGCTAAATGGCATGTCGAAGGGAACAACCAGACTAATGGCAAACTCTGGCAGCTGACCGATTCCTCCAGTTAAAGCGCCAAGCTCCTCGGGTGTAGATATTCCGTTTGGAGAAGATATGGTAAAATGGGTGTCAAGGGAGTTTTGATCTGTAGCGACCAATCCTCCAGCAAGCACACCATCAGCAATTATTTGAGCACCAGTTGAAGGATCAAAAATAGACTGAGGCTCAAATGTTATAGAATCTACTGAGACCTCTATATCAAGATCTGAACCTTCGAGGTTAGACAAATAAGTAAGGCTAGACTCAAACTCTTGTGGCTGAGACAGAAGAGCGCCAAAATCAAAAGAAAGATTTACAATCGTTCCAGTAGGCACTATGGTTGACTCAGCATCCTCATTAGCAATGCCCATGATTTCAGCTACGTCTATGGTCCCCGAAGTTTGCCCGCCAAAGCCTTGAAAATGATCCGCTACACGGACGAGACCTACAAGCTCATTTTTACCAACATCAGAAGTTCTGTAAACAACATCAATGTTACCCCTGACATCTACATTAGGTCTCCCTTCAGTGTAGTTTGAGAACATGAGTCTGTTGCCTACCACTGCTTGGCCTGTGGCTTCAAAAGGAACATTGTCGTACAGCTTGTTGACCTCTAAGTCAGATACAAATGTTGATAGTCGATCATTGAAAAACCTGTACTCATTAGATCCGTTGTAGACCTGTATGTCTACGCCATTGATGTTTCTAGTCAGAGACTCGTTGACTCGAACTTCGTCTACAACTCTAAATGGGCCTGTGTTTCCGGCTCTCGCAAGTATCCTAAGCTTGGAGATGTCGAAAGAATTTTTTAATCCAAGTGCGCTAATGTTTGGATTGATCACGCACACGTTATCTACGCTTGGACGAATACCTGAGCCCACCTCGTTCACGTTGAACAGGGTGAGCTGTGTTGGTATGGTCAAGGGAGAGTATGGCGATATGGCAGACTCTTCTCCGTCCTTGTAGATCAGCTGAGTAGCAAACTGAAATGCTTCATCCCTAAATGAATTGCTGTCAATGTTTGGATCCGTAGTGAAAGACGCTTCAGGCGCAAACACCGATGGGGCTTTGATGCAATTGAATGTATACTCAAAGTTCCTATCAGATGCGACAGCTGAATACTCACCGTTGAGAGCCCTGTCTACATTTACCTTTCTTGGTGGGTTGACACCATCGGTAAAAAACAAGATGGTTTGGAGACCACCGCTCCTAGCAAAGTCTCCGTTTACCACGTCTAGTTTTACAAACCCTCGAGGATCAAAGTTAAACCTTGAGTCCTTGACCACGACTCTGTACTTATCTGTGCTGCTGTTGTACTGGTAGATAGCGTGCTCTTCGCCTGATTCGTCATTGTCAGCAACCACGAAGTACACAAAGCCTCTCTGGGGGTCGCTTGCTGATCCGATACCTCGGACCCTTCTATTGTTGACAGGATTGTCGGAGTCGTTGAGCGGGTCTGCCTTGACAGTACCCTTCATATTTTTTGCAATAGAAGCAGTACCCTTCCCATCTTCTGAGAGGGTGATGTTCATTGCATCGCTCATGAACCCGTTCTCGAGCAGTCTCTCATCAGAATCTGCATTGAGACGGCCCGGTAAAATCTTGTCAATAGCCATTACCTCTTAGGTGCTTGCTTGAAGTTCTTTCTAATTGTCTTCAGGATCTCTTCCTTAGTGACAGACTTGAGTCTGGAGTTTGCCTTGCGGCGCTCATTGTAGTACTCTGATCTCGCTCTTGCTTTCTCACCAGCAGGGACAGATGACTTTCTTTCAATGAGTCTGTAGTAAATGTACGACCTCAGAGCTTCTTCTGCGTAGATGTGTACTTGAGTATCCCTAGTTCTTGCATTGCGTCTAGCCTCATCAGCGATGTACTCAATCACAATCTCATTCATAGAGTTGTTGCCTGCCAATTCGATTCTGTTCTGATCGAGGTTTACACGGAACTGCCCGTAGTAGTGACCACCTCCAGCGCCATACAATCTACCTTGATTGTTATCGTAGACGTAGTTTCTAAATACAAAAGAGTCCGTACCGTCTGAAATATCAGCACCTACGGATGGAGATCCACTATTGGTTGCAGACTTAGAATCCTCTCTTTCAAGCAATCCATCACCGTCACTATCGAAGTTGTTGCCAGCAGCGTTGGTAGAATATTTTTGAGAGTAGTTGAGATTCTTGTTTTCTCCCAGCACATACACCAATCCATCACTTGCAACTACTCCAATCTTAGTCCAATCGACATAATCATCTGGCAGTTCAACGGTGTTAGTTGTTTGATTTACTGGCAGCTTGAGAGACCGAATAATTCTTGACATATCAAAACCCATCTCTCGAATACCTCGGAGTGCGTATGTCCTAATCAAAGTATCTGAAGCTGAGTTGGCGTAGTCGTCGCTCTCAATGGACAGGATGTAATCGTCCACCACTTCACTCAATGGTATGAAGTTCCTAGCCATTAGCTAAATGATTGTTGCAGGTTATTTGATTGTTGCTCGGACGATCCAAACACTTGAACGATTTGATCTCTTAGGTTGATCCCGATCATCTCTCCAATCTCAATAACAAGCTGTGATTCGTAATGTCTTGGCAGCTCAAAGTCAAAGCTGTTTTGTGGGTCAGGGATCTCTACGCCGCCGAACTCTTGCACGCTCATCGAAGGAGATGTAGCTTGAGGTTGCCCCAAGTAATTTACTGCTTGAGGAAACTTGTAATACGTCAACTCGAGAAAAGCTGGATCTGCGTTTGATGGGAATATCTCTATGTCTCTAGATACCAAGGCAATAGGGAAATCAGTACTTGGTGCGCTAAGAGTGCTCCTAAGTATTCTATTCATTTTTTCCTCATCGTATACAATCTCTGCAACCTCAGGTACTTTGTCGCCTTGGCTATTTATCGACTCACCCACCTTGATCGAGATTATTCTAGCTAAGTCGTCTGGCTTTTTGTATGAAAAGCCGTCTGGGTTCTCTTGCAGCTCTTCGCGCTTAACAAAGAAAGCGAGATCCTCTTGCATCTGCTTAAGTAGTGACTTATCTCTTCCCGGATCGAAACTAGCCCTCTTATTTCTGTGAGCGTCCTTGATGTCATCAAAGAGCCTGTTGAATATGTTGAGTTGGGCTACTCCGGCAAGGCTGTTAAAAACGCTTGGGGTAACGAATCCCTTCTGATCTTTATTGACCAGATCTCTGAGGGTCTCGTATACTACTCTAACTCTTGCCATACGGCAAATATACGAAAAGAAAAAGCCGTCATTTAGACGGCTCTTCCTGTAGCGTTAGTTGAGGTTACCCTAGCTGGCGCTCAATCTCAGCAACAGTGGGTGCTGCTGCCTCAGTCATGCAGTGTCTAACAAACACATCCATTGCATCTTTACCAGCAGGTACAGCTATGATAAGCTTGTTAGTGTCGTACCAGAAAATGCCGTCCTCTCTAACCTTAATTACTTGATACTTTTTAGCTTGAGTCATCTTAGACTTCATCTCAACAATAGGGTTGTCGAAGGCGCTAATAAATTTAGAGGGGTTCTTTTTCGCAGCAACCATGAGGTCATGCTTGATCTCATTAACTGGTCTGTCGATATTGATTGAGAACGAAATCGCAACAGACAAAAGATCATCAAGATCCTTAGATCTGATCAGGCTAATTGCATCATGAACCTCAAACTCTTTCTCAAGCTTCTGCTCACTTACCTTCTCTTCTTGATAAAGGTAGAATCTATCGCCTCCGTTCTTTCTGTTCTCGGGGTGCGCTTGCAGATATTCAGCAAGGTTCGGTTGATCTGGTCTGACGAATATTGCTCCCTCCAGAAAGACAACAGGCTTTCGAACTGACTTGTCGTCTTGCTCGTCTCTGTAGATAGAAGGTTCGTTGGGACAGTATCTGATCTCTCTAAGCTTGCCATCCTCTACGACAGTGACATTCTTTTGAGACATCAAGAAAACAGCACCTGATTTTTTCAGGAGTCTGTACTCTAGGATTTCGTTTGGTTTCTCCTCTCTTTTGATCTTAGGTCGAGAAGGGGGAGGGGTTTGTTTCTTAGCTGCTGGCTTAGGAGTAGCGGCAGCGGTTTCTTTAGCCTTTGCAGGCCGACCACGCTTAGTCGTGGGGGTAGTTGTTTCAGACATAATTAAATAGAATTAAAAAAGAAAGAAGAGGGGCCGAAGCCCCTCCTCTGTGTTAGTCAAGATTAGTCAACAGCTGTCACTGCGATAGCACATCCGGTGATTCGAGAATCAGCGAATACAGAGTTAGAATCATCAGAAACAACAATGGTAGCGCTATTGCCAAAGGCAATCTCGTTAACAATCGCTTCGATTACTTCTTTCTGCTTGTTTGCAGTAATGGTCAACGTAACAACATCGTAAGCATCCTCATCCTGTCCGAGAAGACCGGAGAAGTGCATTAAGAGTGTAGTAGTAGTTCCACTAGAACCAAACCCTTGAAAAGAGTCAAGTGGGTAGCACACGGCATCCTGAGCAGCATCAAAAGCGCCGTCAGTTTCCCCCATGAAATACAGGAACTTGTTTGAAGCAGGTACGTTCATCGTATCTAGTTTTTATCAGTTAAACAATTATTACGACTTCAAGATTACGTGCTTGTTAGCTGCGCGGGTGATCAGGTTACACTCTGAGCGGTAGTGGAACTTAGCCACGTCATCACCGTCAGTGTTGAAACCAAGAACACCACCACCAGTCACCCAGTGCTCGAGCTCACGATTGTAGCCATTTGCAGACTTGAAGTTCATCTCCAGTGCAGGAGCTTTCTTACCAGTCTTGGCATCAGCAACTTGAGTCATAGGAACCATAGCACCTTTGAACAGCGGGGTAGCGTAAGCACCCAACAAGGTAGGATCGTTCAGCAACTTCCAATCATGCTTGTGGAAGGTGTAACCACCACGAGTGAATGATTTGAAGCCAAGCTTCACAGCCATGTCAGCGTCATTGTTGAATGAGCCGAATTGACCAGCCAAGCCAGCAGTAGTAGCGGTAGCGATACCTGAAGCAACCATGTCGTCCATGTTCAGAGAGGTCTGAGTGTTCACGTACATAGCGTACTCAGAAGGAGCGCCTTCTTTGTCCAACAGCAGAATGATCTGATCAATGTCCTGCAAAGAGTCGAAGTCACCAGTGGTGCTGATACCTCTTTTCTCAACAGCAGTGAAGTAACCTTCAGAACCAGTTACAGTTCCACTAGCCAAAGCAACACCCTCGTTGTCAGTGTTCTCATCCTCAGAGAAGAGCATCATCATCTCACGCTGATTCAGGAAACGCTTGCGGGTATCCATCTCACCTTTCACATACCAGCGGTAATCACCTTGACCGTTAGCGTCGATCCAGCCAATGTTGGTGGCTTGTGAACCGTTCACTTGGTAGGTCTCCTTGGTGATGAAGAAAGGATTGATTCTCTTCTGAACGTCAGTCTGGTAGAAAGTGCTAGGCTGTGAAGTACCTTGAGCATAGATGTTACCAATGATCACGAACTTCTTACCAGTAGTAGTTTCTGCGGTAGTGTCTTCACCATCGAGTCTCTTAACCAGCACTTCATTGTTAGTTGCATCAAAGCCAGTAACAACCAAACGCTGACCTCCGGGAGAGAGCAGTACGTCATTCAGACGGCATGGCTCTGAGCCAGTAGAGAAAGAGCCTACGTGAAGCTCAGCCTCAGTAGCAGCGGTAAGGCCACCAGCAGCAGTGGTAAGAACTTTGTGAAGGCGACCTTCTTCCCAGTATTGTACGTGGTCAGCAGTACCGGCGTTCTTAACAGCGCCAGTAAGTTCGAGGAAGCCAGTGATACCCTGATCACCGTAGGTCTCAATCAAGAGATCTCGGTTGTCAGGCTTATTATAAGACAGCAACGTGCCTAAGGCAACGTATGAGTCTGGACTCGTCTTCAGCAGGGTTGCCAAATCAGTCGAGCCTTGAGAAGCGGAAATCGCCATTTATTCTCAGTTTTTGTTTGTTATTCTATAAAAAAGTTAGCCTGTCTCCACCGCCAAGAGCTTGACGTAAGTTAGCTGCGGCAGGGTTGACAGTTGTGCGTACATTTCCTTGATTCGGGCTTCTGGCATCAATGTTAGCTGCTCGATCCACAATGTTTCGTTGACCGTCAGACTGTCCTTGTCGGTAGACTGACTGGAGAATCGTTTCGATATTATCAACGACCGCTCTGTGCATGTTCAGCTTGTCGTAATCCCATGACCCATCCTCATGTACGTAAGGATCAAAGTACTCGTCAAGGCGAGTGTTTTTGTCATGCAACTGACCCTTGTAGTCATCATTAAGTCCGAAGGTGAAAGACTCTCCGTTACCGAGATCAAATTCGATCCCATCCAAAGAGTCCAGCTCCGCAGACATAGAGTTGATCCACTCGTCGTCAATTGGTGACTGGATTTCATCAGAACTATTAGGAGCAGCATACTGAGATCTAATCTCTTCGATACCACGTCTTGCTTGTTCTGAATCCATCTTAAGTTGAAGCTGAGACAATTTAATCTCTTCCTCAGAGTGCAAGTCAGCATTCAGCTTGTACTTGCTGCCCATCAGAGTGTTAAGTTCATCTTGAGACAGGTTCGGGTAGTCAGCGGCCATCTTTACTTGTACGGCTGTGAGATCATCCATTTCGGATGGATTCAACTGCTGATAGGCAAACCAGTCTTGGGGAGCTCGTCCAGTCTCTTGCACGAATTGTGCAATCGCTTGGACACGCTCATCAATTTCAGATTCAACGGTATTAGGTAGGAGGTCGTCAAACGAGCTAAAGTCTCTACCCAGCTTTTCGCTTAAGTATGAGAGCACCTCGTCATCCAAACTTCCTTCATAATCTTCTTGAGGTTCTTGATAGCTCTCTTCAGTGCCACCCCCCTCATCATAAACAGTTTCTTCGGTTTGAATCTGTTCTGCTGGCTCTTCCGTGGGTAAATCAACACCCATGTCCATCGCTCTTGATGCAGCAACTTCCTCCTCCGATACAAACGACCAAGACGGAGTGGTGTCCTCCGTCTGGTTAGTAACTTCTTGATTCTCAGTATTTTCCATTTAAATTAAATTTTCACATATCAGTACTCTACGTGGAGATGGAGCTTCAAAGTAGAGGTTCCATCAAAGTCTGGAGTGCCAGCGTGAATCACGCCAGCAATAAAGCACTCTCTATCAAACTCTGCCTTCAGGACAACAGGATCAAATGAGGTGACTCGTGCGTTACTAGCTGAGGTACCAAATGCTCCACCATAATAAAGAGCCACGTTGTCGAGGAGATCTAGATCCACATCAGTCCCATCGCTCAGCTGGAGAAAGCTCGCCCCGATAAATCTATTGTCATCGAAGTTAGCGGCACTAATGTCAGCCGTTGCGTTCAGGGTACCAAGACTTGCTGTGTCATTCTTCTGGAAGAACAACAGCCCAATCTTAGTGTCGTCTTCACCGCCGCCGCTGCGCACCTGAGCAAATACATTGACTAGCTTACAGTTTTTTGCAGGAAGGGTGAATGAGGTGAGGTTAAACACAACGTCACCAGCAGCGTGGGCTCCATCTGAAATGGTTGGCCGGACAGTGATAATATCAAAAGCCATGCTTAGACGCTTGCTTGAGAAAAGATTGCGTACTCAACAGTCAGAGATGAGCTAACGCTAGGAGTGATCTTGATATCGTTGGTATCTGCTGTAGCGCCGTAAGGCATCAACAAAAAGTCTCCAGCATACAGTCTGCCGATACCTTCAGAGTTCATCTCTACAGTCACATACTCTGTATCGGTAGTGCTTGCGTTTCTAATGTACACCTTGTGAGCCCCATTAGCAACATAGTCAGCTCCATCGAAGAGAGTATACTGAGAGGTTGCTGTAGTTGTTTTTCTTCCGATACCAGAGGTCTGATCCAAAGCTACTGACGTACCAGCTTTCTTAAACTGAGTGCTAGAGGTAAGCGCCAAGGAATCATTCGTCAAGTTCGGGCTTGAAATCGTAAGTGTGGCTTGAAGCCTTGGTACGTCTGCGAATGCCATTTTTTCTTAGTTGGTTAGTGCAAATATAAGTTTATTTCTTCTTTCCCTTTTTGGCTCGGATCTTAGCGGCTTCCTTCTTTCCGAAGGCGCTTTTTACTCTAGCCATCGCCCAAGCGTGTTGAGATACTCTTGGTCTGTTGCCAGAAGACATGTATGCAGCAAGACCTCGACGGTATACTTCTTTTTGTGCGGCACTAAGTCCAGCCATACCGCCTCCCTTGTACTTTACAATTCTGCCGCCTTCAGCCATTGAGTCTCTCTCTTTCATCAGCTTGTCTAGGTTCTTTGGATAAGGCTTGCCCTTCTCGTAGATCTTAGCAATCTTTTTTATGAGCTCCGCTCGCCTCCCTCTGTTTGAGCTGCCCTTAAGGTACTTCTCATTAATCTTCATGACTTAGGGTGATCTACCAGCTTGAACTTAGCTTTCTTTACAGCACCGGGGTGCGGCTTGTAATCACCTTTCATCAGGTAGTATCTACCCTGTTCTTCCATCCAGTGGTGACCAGCAGGGGGATCAATACTTACAGACTTGTTGGAGATGCTGAGCTTACCGCCCTTCTTGAATCCGGGTACACCCCGTCCTTTCAGTATGTCTTTCTGATCTACCTTCCCGTCTTTATTTAGATCAGGGAAACCTTTTTTCTTAGCTCTCATTGTACTTGGTTTTTAGCTAGAAGCAGCTTGATCTCTTGTACTGCCTCAATCAATGTCTTCAAGTCTTTCTTGAACTCAGCGTTATCGCTTTCAAGAACCGTGACTTTAGCTTCAAGCTTTGAGTAGTCTACTTTGTGCTTCACCCAAGTCGCCACCAGCGCAGCGATGATTGCAAAGATTTCGTACTGAGTCAGATCCATTACCACTTTACTTTATTCGCCCAGTATGCAGCCGACATTGGCCCCTTGGCGATGTTCTTTCTATGTCTTGCTTTGAAGGACTTTCTTTTTGCTTTCATCCTTTTGGATTCCCCAGCTTTAGGTTTGCCAGCAGTACTCGCACCTTTCTCTCCAAATCGAATAGTCTTGACCTTATCACCAACCTTTGCGACCACGATGTGAGACTTCTTGGGGTGATCTGGTGTACGCTTCGGTTTGTTGAAACCAGAAACACCAGCACGCTTCAGCCTAGAGTCCTTCTTCGCCTTCATTCTCGCAAAGATAAAATCTATACCGATACGAAATAATTGCTCTCATTTCATTATGTACTTCTGTGCGTAGTGTCTGTACACTGTGCTGCTTTGAACAGTATCCCTAGCACTCTTGACTACCTTCCCATCGAAGGTTTCGTACTCCCACACGTTGTAGATCGTAACGCTGTCCGGCTGTATAGGAACATACACTCTTACGGTATCGTACACGGTGATGTTAGTCACCTGCTCTAGCTCTACGATCCTAACCACCATGCTATCTCTTTCCCTCACCACCTCTTTCACGATGGTCTCAGTCTTGTCCATGATGTTGTTGATTGTCTCCTCAATCTCTATGACTATGGTGTCAATCTTAGTCTGAGTAACAACGGTGGTGACTGTATCCCTGACCGTTTCGTACTCGTACTGTAGAGCAGGATCATAGGTGAACTCAACTGTACTGACCTCGTTGTTGCAGTTTCGAATAAACAGTGTGCATAGGATAACCACTGCTGCTATGGCTAGTATGTACTTATTCTTTATTCGCAAGTTCGTTGAGTATTTCTAGTCGAGCCGCAGTACGGGCCAAAATGCTATCACTTCTGTGCAGCCTTACGGATAGCTGCTCTACCTTACCTTCGAGGTAAACTGTACGCTCAGAACATTTTTCAATCTGATCCGTATAGTTCATTCTATTGTCCACATAAAGATACCCCACCGCCAGAGTCACAAGGAAGAACACTGCCATAGTGGGGTTTTTTACGAACTGCTCAAATGTCAGTGGAGCTTTCATTTACCTCTTCTGCACTTGTATTTAGTTAGATCACCTCTGTATTTTACGGACTCACCCTTCTTTGCGTGAGCCTTGTAGTCGTATCCTTTCTTAGGTGCTGCACATCCCACAGCGAGGATTAACGCAGCTACAATGAGCTTTTTCAATCTTTGTCAGATCTCACCACAAGGTTAACGTCACCGAACTCTCCCCTCTCTATGGTAATAAAAATGGTCTCGCAGTAGAACGCCATCTGAACAGTTCCACCAAAATCCATATCCCACTCTACCTCTGTGGTAAATGGTGTGGCGTGATAATCAATTGGCTCGTAGTGGCGTGGAGTGTACGCTTGTTTAGGGGCGCATGCAGCCAAGAATACAAGTAGGAGTAGAGCAATGTTTTTCATGACTAATACATATCAGCAAACTTCTCCTTAACAGTAAAGCTAGGACAAGCTTTATTAGCAAATTCGTTATGACCATGTATAGTCATGTGGTTACCATACAGAGTGCGTAGAGAAAGAACAATCATTCTCCAAGCTTTTTCTTGTTCTGGATTCATGGTATCCTTTGGCTTGCTGTCTTCGTCAAGGCCTCCGATATAGCATACCCCGACTGAGTCTTTATTGTGACCCTTTGTATGAGCGCCAGACCTCTCTAGTGGACGACCTAGCTCGATGCTACCGTCAAGACGGATAACCCAATGGTACCCGATATCCGACCAGCCTCTACCGTTTACGTGCCATCCACGAATAGTAGCCGCACTAAAATCTTGCCCCTCTTTAGTTGCGGAGCAGTGTAATATAATTCTGTTTAGATCTCTCATTGCTTTTTATTCTTCGGGTTCGGGTGGATCATACTCTTTCAACTCAGCTTCTGTTAAAGTTACGATCTCTAATACCTCTCTGTTTACTACTGGGTTTCCTGTTGGAGCATACGTACCAAGAATGAAGTCCATAATCTGAGACCCAATCTCACCCATGTGATCTGCGATATCGCTGTAATAGAAGAACCAGATATCTTGAGTTGGATGCTTCTTGTAGTTGGCTACGTTAGATGTGACCTGTCCATCATCATAGCGCTGCTCTACAGTGCTGATCCAGTTGGCAAGTTGCTGTATGTGTTGAGCAGAAAGCTCTTGATATAGGCGTATAATTCTCATCAGGTATATAGACTGTATTGTGAGTTCATGTCATCACGGATAGCATCACTGTTCGTTGTAGACTGAGAGCTGTCAAAAATAATTAGCTCGTAAGTATATCCGTCCCATTCGTGATTTGTAGCATCAGCCCCTAAGTTAAAGGAGTCAGCCCCAGAGTGAGCGGTCGTGGTGTTGGATGTAGAGCCTATCTCCGAGCCGTTTACGTCTATACGAAGGTTAGAACCGTCATGATGATAGTAGTTGTATTCATTACCAGAAGTACTAGCGGGGCTTGTTGCAAACTGAACGCCTCTCCAAACAAATCGATTGACATTAGAATACCTGTTGGTTCTAAAGTAAGTAATACCTCCATTAGCATGTGGTGCTGTTGATAGGGACATGTTGGTACAAAAACCGGTGTCATTGTTATCTGTAGCATGGTGTATACTTACCGCAGGACCAGAGCTAAGAAAACCACCTGATACCTGAGCTACGCTTGACAAGTGAACGTCTGATGCACCGCTAAACTTTACTGCCCGACCTGTAGTTGCACCATCATCAAATGTTGGTTGACGACTAGAAGTGGCTTGCTGGAGGTCTCGACCAGCACCACTTTGATCGTACCACTTCACTACGTGGGCAGTATCACTACCAAGGAACGTGTCAATAGCTGAGTAGTCTACAGTCTCACCCATACCAAGGCCAGAACCAAAGTCTTGCTCAGTGTTGTCTGAGCTTCTACGCAAACGTATCAGAGGCCCAGTATACCCACTGTTAATCCGTCTAGTGCTGAGTGCTAATACAGGGCTGTCAGACGAAAAGTTCGCTAGATCCAATCCACTAAATGAATATACATATGAGTTTATCAGGAACATTAGGCAGGGTTGTAGTAAATAGTAACCTTGAGTCCTGCACCTGCGGTTGACGATCCAATACCATCAATGTCAATAGTCATCTCTGCATCATCAGCAATAGAAGCGTCTGATATGACAGCAGCTGTTGCCGCTGTTGTGGAGGTTTTCTCCCCAGCATCTATGGTCAGCTTAGTAGAAAGAATAGTTGATCCAGACTCATTGATATCAACAGTAAGCGCAGATCCAGCGGGAGCTGTTGTAACGGATGCCCTTACCGCAGTGATGGTAGCAGCCTGTGGCATACGGAACGTAGCCTTGGCAGCACCTGTAGTCAGTGCCGTTGTTTCGTCAGAGCAAGCAACAGTAAGACTGCGAGCAGTTGAGTTCATGTCGTCAACCACAAGATCTATCGTGCCATCAGAATCTTCGTATGTGGCAGATATACGTGTCTCGCTATTGCTGCTGAACATTGCACCAACAATATCCTGCACCTGCTCAGTGCTTAGCTGAGTGTTAGTGTCTGTTACAGTGTTAGTAAAAGTAATCTTGTCGCCAGATCTAGCGATGGACATTCCTGTACCAGCCTCAAGAACTACATCATCCGTGGTTCCGTCACTGTCAGTGAGCCTAATCTTTTCTTCATCAGAGTTGTCGCCATCCACGCATGAGACGGTGTAGGTTTTACCATCAGCACCAGCAGCACCAGTGGCCCCCGTTGCACCTGTAGCTCCGGCGGGGCCAGTAGCACCTACTATGCTTACGCTTATGGGGGATACCGATTGCTTACTAATAGTGATCGGCGTACCTCCGTTTACGGTAACTGTGATTGCCATTATACGTCAGCGTTTACTTTGAATGAACCAAACAGATGGGTTTTGACAACACCATCGCTAGTATTCTGGAAGTCGTAAGAGTATGTCCCCGGAAGAATCTCAGCCATAATGGAGGCATCAATAGTAATAGTAGCTTTTGCGTTTGCAATAGATCCAGCTCCAGTGCCGATAGAAATACCGCCATCATCAACGGCAATCACCGATCCTGCGGGCTTTCTCTCAGCGCTTCGCGCAGCAGTAACTTGCTCTCTATTCTTGACAGTTAACTGCCAACCGCTAGTAGCAACAGCCTCACCAAAGTCCAGCTCGAGTGAGAACGTATCTCCTCGTCTACAAGTGATGTTCAGGCGGGTGGCGGTATCTAGATTTACTGATGACATTACTGGTTAATTATCTGGTCAATGATTTGGTCAACTTGATCTTTTGCTTCAGCGGGTTCGGCACCAGCTTGCTCAAGGGTTTCAGTAAGCTCTTCTCTCAGCCCTTGTCTTTGTGAGATGAGTTGAGACTGTTTGACTGCTTGCTTTTCTACGCGCTCATTCTTTTGCTCCTCCTTGAAGACTTCAATCTTCTCTTTGAACTCTTGCTCTTCTGTCTTAAATCCAAGGGTAGCCTGAGCTCTGATCATTTCAATCTCTCTCCTATGCTCATGCTTCATCTGCTCCATTTGCGTCTCAAGCTGATTCTTGAGCTGCATCATCTGAGCTTCGGTTTGATTCTGCATTTGAAGCTCCTGCATGCGAGACTGTGATGCTTGCTGTGCAGCTTGCGCTTGCATCTGTGCTTGCATCTGAGAGTTCTGCTGGGCCATCCGTTGAGCTTGAGCCTGACGCTTTTTACGTCTGACAATCAACAGACGCTCTGCTTGATTGATGTCTTTGAGCTGTCTGATGGCAATAGCATCCTCGATGTCAATCTCTTTCTGAGACAGAGAGATCTGAATGTTTTGCTCCAGATACTGCTTCTCCATCTCCTCCATTTCTTTCTGTACGGTTACACCGAAGTTGTACATCGGCATGTTTGCAAACGTAGAGAGCAGAGAGATGTTCTCGTTCCCAATAGCGTTAGCGTACATCTTGTACAGAATGGATTCGTTAGGGATCACCTGAATACACTTCACGATGTCTGCACAGACTTTTCTGAACAGCATCATTGAAGCATTTGTGATATCATAAATGGCGTTGTTTCCAGCAGCAAGAGCCATCTGCTGTACTCCCACAAGAGCATCACCCTTCGGAGTAGAAGCGTCCATAGCTTCGTTAATACCAGTAGTATCTCTAATGAGACGCAGGTAATGATTGTACAAACCGATGAACTCGTTGATGTTTCTGATCGAGTTGCCAATCTCACGAATCGGAGGATTCTGGAAGCCACCTTCTGGGTTTTTAGATCTATAGTAGAAGACACCAGTCTGCTCGTAGATGTCGTGCAGATCTAGAGGTTGAAGCTCACCACCCTTACCGAGCTGGACGTTCTCCAGACCTTCGATATCAATGATGATACCGTCAGGCTTAGCCTTAGCGATTGCCTGCTGGATCTTCAAGTGAGTGAGTTGCAATTGATCAGCAAACCCAATGCAGCTATCCACCATAGACTTTGGAATCATATCCAAGAAGTTGGCCGCTACTACCGAGTAAGAAAGATTTGCTCTAGAGAGGTCGTGCAGGTTTTTAGGAATGTTGGTCTTGAGGCCGTAATTGAAGATGTAATTACATCCTACAACGTAGCAACCGCCATAGATGGTTTCGTTCTCCATCCTAGTAACCTCTCTCTTGTATACAGAGTTTGTAGGTTCTTTATAGCTGTTTCCCTTGAAGTAGAATCCAGTATTTCCGTGACGACTTTCTTTGGACTCGAAGAACATGCAATCGACAGACTTGAACTCAAAGTCCATAACGTCAATCATGTACTCATCATAACCAAACTTATATTTTTTCAGATGCTCATCGTATGAGCTCTCACTCATTTTTGACAGATCATACCCATACTTCTTCTGAGCTTTTTTAGCGATCTCCTTCATCTGCTCTTCGCTGATCTGATCCCCAGCAATCCTTCTCAACTCAGAGATAGGCATACGCTTGATATGACCAGCATAAACAACATCGCCGAAGTTGGGATCTTCGGTGTAGCTATGTACGAAGTTTACAGGATCAACGTAGTCTTCGGTGATGCCGTAGTTGGGGTCGTTCTGTCTCTTCACAACAGCCATACCTACTACAGCTAAATCATTCACGCAGCGTCTGTACGTAGTGTCAGAGAAGTCATTCCACTCAAGCGTCATGTTGGTGGCAATCTGCGCTGCGATCTCAGAAGACGATTTGATGTTGTTGCCGATGAAGATCTCTGCTTCTTCGAGATTGTCTGGAACCTCAGCCATCTTAGCCTGACCAACGCCGAGCTTGTCTGAGATCTGTTTCATCCCAGCTTTAGACTGCACTTGCATCTCAATCTTTCTTCTCTCCAGATCTTTCTCTGAAGAGGAGAGTGGGTCAACTGCCTCAAGATTAGGGTAGGGCTTTTTTGAAAGAATCTTGTTTACGACAATCCGCACAAACTTAGGTAGGATGGGTACTGGGGTAAAGTCTAGATTCAAGAAGCTGCCATCACCATTGTTCGGGTCGAGTGAGGTGAGTAGCTGTCTGTAGATTGAAGTGTCTTGGGTTCCGTTCGCATACCTGCGGTTTCTCTTGAAGATACGCTTTCTCCTTTGTAGCAGAGACTGTGCTGTATCCATGTCACCCCACTGGTCCAAGATCGCCTTAGCGTATCTCATTCCGTAAGCCTTCCCCTCTTTTACTTCCCTCGGCTCAAGCGGGTCTGGGAAACCCATTTTTGATTTCTTCTGACTTCCGTACATATCCTTGCAAATATAGAGATTCTATGAATGAAAGGATTTAGGCTTATGCTTACGGAAGAACTTCTTCTCATCAAAGTTGGATTCTACTTTTTTCTTCTTCTCTTTTTGTGCCGCGAGAAGAGCCAGACCAGATGATATAGTAAGGTCATACTTGGTTCTCTTGTCTATTTTGTACGCTATCCAATCTTCTAGGGTTCGGTTAAAATACATATTCCCAAACACATCAGTCTCGGGCTTGATACCTACATGGTTGTGTATGTAGTGCTCAATTGCTTGTGCATGAGACTGTATCATATCCACTGAGTTAGATGGTACACCCTTGGTCTTCACCCTTACTTTACTACTTGAACTGGAGAGGTGTTGTGGTCTGTCCATCAGATAGTTATCGTATCCTCGCTGCTCAAAATATCTAGCGATCCCATACTTGTTATTCTCTATCAAAAGAGGGTAACCGTAATAGAATGCAGCCATCAAGACATCCTCATAAAATATGGCAGCAAGGTCTGGACGTGAAGCATACTCCAACACAAACATGTTGGATGGTGCCTGCATGTTGAACTTGTTGTACAGGTGCATAGCTCCCTTCGATCCTCTACCATCCACAGTCTGATCCAGATCGTAACTATCGACACCACCTACGCCTACATGCGAGTTTGCGGGTGACTTCTTGCCTCCCCTATCTTCAATGTACTTGTTTCTATGCTGAGGCTCTGGGTGCCACGACACTCGGAATCTACCATGAGGGTCAGGAGAGAATACAACCTCTTTGTCTTTCTCCTTCCAGATAAAGTTCCCTTGTACTACTGGGTCTGGGTACAGGTTGTTATTGTGGTCAATCTGCTGGTATATCTTACCCACGTTGAACACACTGCCTTCGATGCTATCACGGAACGCCTCGTCGATACTCCACGGAAACTGTCGAACTGTCTCGTTCATTTCCTTGGGGTTATTCTTCAGTGCGTTCCTTTCGTTCTTCAGGTATGTCTTGGACCCGATGTCGATCATCTCCCCATCTATCCCCATCACAGGTTCCTCGGGGTCTTCGGCTACACAGTTGCCGTACTGATCAAAAAACCCTTCGAGTGCGTCATAGGCTGGGATGAACAGCCCGTACAATCCACTCTTGGTCCTACCGTTGGCGTTACGCTCTGTAGGGTCGGAGTCATCCCATAACTCACGGAACTCCTCCCCGCCTTTGTCCATTGGATTTACTGTAGATCCGACCAGAGCCTTCCCTACAATCTTTCTACCCACGATAAGACAAGTGCGCTCAATGCGCCACGCCTCACGTATATCCGCTGGCTTCTCCCACTTACCAGCCTCATCGAGGTACAGTATGTGAAGCTTCTCACCATCGTATGCGTTGTTAGTGGTGTTCTTCCAGTTGATGACTGTGTTCAGCGCATCACCCTTGGTGGATGTCTTGTTGTTCTTTGTGATTCGTTTCGACGGCTCTCGGAATGCCAGCTCCATACGTGGGTTGGTAGTACCGTCTTGAATAGGTTTGAAGAAGAATGGGTACGACTTAAACATCGACACCGTCTTTTTCATGAAGATGTTCTCCTGAGCATCCTTACCAGTCTTTGACTGAATGCCCAGCAACTTGTCTTTAACTTGCGTAGCCTCATCCACAAGAACCGCAGAGCAGATATTAGTGTAACCAGAGCGGCGACACTTAGTATAAAGCTGACCGATGCAACGAGGATCAGCTTCGCAAGCAGCCATGTGGAGATAAATCCTCCTTTGGAAAGCGAAGTAGTATGGGTGTCCAATATCAAGCTTGGTCCATTGGAGTAGCATGTAGTGCCTACCTGTAATGTACGTAGGCTCCCCATTATTGTAAAACCAAACACCGTTACGGCGGCGGTCAAACTCCCTTTCGATATATGGAAGAAATCTTTTCCTGAACTCAGAAGGTTTCTCATACCACTCATCCATACTTCGTATTGACGACAGCTCTTGCGGCACGTCAAGCCTTTGCCACATCTGCATCTTCCGAGGCTCTTCAGAGAATAGGATTTCTTTCTTGGGTGGTTTCTTCGGGAGCGCAACAAGTAGCCCGTCGATGTCGAGGACTTCACCGTGTGTCCCTCGAGGATCCACGACAACAGCTTTATCTTCATAGCCTTCTACTTCGATCAGCATGATCAATATTCTTTAAGAGCCTCCCAAAGCATCAAGGGAACTTCATACTCTTTGAAGGTCTCCATGATCAGCTTCGCTAGATCCTTCTGCCCTTGCTTGTACCCATCTTTGAATGGGTCACCATGAGATGCATTCCAGCTGTCTTCGAAATACCAGTAGTCGTCGTGAGTGAAATCACTTACTATATCGTTCTGCAATTCCTCCAGAGAAGTCTCTGTCTTCTTCGATGCTCCCATTCTCTTGTAGTTCTTTCACCATCTGCTCCAGCTTCTGTCTTTCGATCAGCAGCTCTTTACAGTCGATGGCGGTTTGTTTGATTGATTGAAGCTCCGCTTTACGTGCAGAGCCACCTGCTTCTGGATCGACAGGCTTTTTTACTTCGGCAATCATGTTGTCGATAGCGACCTCCATGCTTGACATGAGTCGCCTTGCCGCACTTACAGTGGTGAACTTACGTTTCGACATACAGGAGATCTTCTGCGCGAACACGATAGTACTCCTTATCTTCTACTTGGACACGATAGTCCATGCCTTTACGGAAGCCAACGACATCACCTTTCTTTACTCCAAGCTCATCTAGCTCCTTGCAATCAAAAGCAACTCGTCCTGTTGTGATGGGGTCTTCTTCGATCTTTACGATCTCAATAATCTCAGAAGCTGGCTCATCTTCTTGATCAATTGCTTCCAGTAGTGTCCAACCAAAGAGAGGATGGACTCCCCCAGTTTTTTTACACTTGTAAGCAAACGCTTGATTGTTGAGCGTAAACTGCTTATCACACTTGACAATGTAATGGTCCTCAACCCCAGTAAGTGGTTGACCATTCTCAACGACCACCAAGTGATGAAAATATAAAGTGTCGCCAACCCGAGCATCAACTTCGTAGCGCTCCGGCCAAGCCACGACTTCGCCTTCATTAACCCTGTGCTTAAACTCATCAAATTTTGTATCTACGTAAAGTTCTAAACCACCCGGCGTGAGGATGGTGTCGTTGATACGCTTTGGTATGTCAACGACAAAAATATCAAGTGTTCTCATAAATTAAAAATTCAAATCAAACTCAAGTATGCAGGGCATTCCGTCGATAGCCTTCCACAGTTGAGTACCCTCGTCATCTTCAATGTAGACAAGGTATCTAGTCTTCGAGTGCTTGTGCAAGTATCCTTCATCTTGCAGGATGGCAACGACTTTGCCGCCGCCAGCATTCATACCAACATAATATGCCATGCCGTTCTTGGGGTCTTTCCCAATCACGATCTTCCTAATAAGTCCGTCCATTTTTAATTCAAGTTCAAGTCAATGCCCCCGAACAGGTCTGAGAATCCCTTCCCTTTGTCGTTAGGTTCTTCGAAGGCAGCGTCCATGAGTTTCTTTACTGTATCGAGCTCCTCTCTGTCTTCGAGGTTGAAGCTGAATACAGACTGCATCTCCACCATTCTCCCTTCTTCAATAGCGCCTTTCATCTCTTCCTCTATCAGGCCGAAAACCATTGCGCTCATGACCCTATCCTCGTAGCCGTATTCTCTTGTAAGCGCCTCGATCTCTTGAATCTTTAAGTAGACCTTCGCCATGAATTCGACTTCCTGCTGGTTCATTTCGTCTAGATTTGTATCTCAAAGATACGAATTATGGCAAAGTCCAGAGTTGCGAAGAAGCGCATGTTCCGAGACGTGTCTTTCATGAAGGAGAGATATCTGGGGTACAACTACCTGAAGAACTTGCGTAACACACGGGAGAGCTTCTGCAAGGCGCACGAGGTATCGGCCAGTCACTTGGAGTTCATGCTGTGGGCGTATGACCTCGAGTTCTTTACTATAGACTACGTAGCAGAGGAGTATGGGATGAACAAGTCAAACGTGGGTAAGCGTATGATCTACCCGATGGTGAAACAGGATCTGATCTACAAGCACTTCGACAAGCTCACGCCCTCTCGTGAACTTGAGGATCACATGTTCAGGGAGGAAACCAAGTTCAACTATCGAGTGCGCTACGCGCTAACTCAGAGGGCTAGGCTGTTGGTCCAGAGGTTCTACAACGCCCTAGATTAGTACTACGTACTAGAAAATAAAGTGGTCGGAAAATTTGGAGGGAATGGGGTAAAGTTCGTATACTAAGATCAGAACGCAAAACCCAAAAGCCGTTATGAAAAAGTTAATTGCATTCCTCCTCGCAGTAATCGCTGCACTCAACATCCAAGCACAAGTAGACTCTGTGATCGTACACACTGATGAATACTGTATCATCCGTCAGTACTTGATCTGGGAGTACGAAAATCTTTCACGAGACACCATCGCCATCATGCACGAACTGCTCAACGATGAGCGTGGGGTACCCTTCAGTGATCGTGTTGCTATCCCGTTAGATCTTGTTGGCCAAGAGTACGCTACCGCTGAGTACGCGCTAGTCACCTTTGAACGACCTAGTGATGGTAAAGTGGCCCGTGTGTTTCTGCACACCAATGTACAAGAAGCAGAAGAAGTCCGACTCAAAGAATCAGACTTCAACTCTTCTCGAGTGCCACTCAAGAATATCTTAGTATTCTAATTATCTCTTGCCTTTGAGACGCTTCGCTCTTTGCGATTGCGTCTCTTGGGCTGGGATCTCGTCTGGACGAACAAAGCCTTTAACGCCAACCTCGCCTAACTTTTTGGCAGCAGCTTGCATTTTCTTGAGCTCAGCTCGAGCCGCGTCAAGCGCCTTCTGAGCAGCATTGGTTTCAGGAGCACCTCTACCATGTCTCTTATTGGCAGCAGCCAGCTCTTTCTCAAGACGGCTAATAGTAGCCAATTGAGATTTGATCTCACCACCTTCTTGGTACATAGGGCGCTTCTTCTTCATCTTGCCACCCATCTCCATCATCATCTGGCGCTTCATCTTGCCGCCACCCGGATAGTTGTTCTTTACAGCTTTCATAGTTGCAAATATAGTTATGATCTAAGTGCCTTCAAACGGGCCTCTAGTTTCTCTCTTTTACTCTTAGCTCTGCTCACTCGCTTGTCACCTCTCTCTTGAGTTTTAGCTACAGCAATCTGATCACGCAGGCTCTTCATCTCCTTGCGCTCCTGAGCTACACCTGCTCTTGTGTCTTTTCTAGCTTGCTGCTTACCTTCTTTCTTGGCTGATCTTTTTCTTGTAGCTGCTTGTCTAGGGGTCTCTTTTGTTTCAGACTCCTTAGATTTCATTTCACCTTTAGGTTCAGCAAGCTTGATCTCAGACTTTTTAGTTGCAATCGGGGCTGCCTCACGCTTCTTCATCTTCTCCATCTTCACCTCCTCTCTCTTAGGAGCTGGCTTTGGTTTGGCAGGTTGCGCTTTTGGCTTAGCAGCTTGAGCCTTCGGCTTCTCCTCCTGCTTCTTAGGCATGTCGGTTCTTTTTACGACTCCTTCATCTTTGCCTTTTACCTTTTGGCCTCCTTTGTATATCAGGTTACCATCCCTGTCATACATTTCTTTTGGAGCTACTGAGTTACCGGGAGCCGTTCCAGCCACAACCATCTTACCGTCTTTAGTGTAGTACACTGAACCACGGGTCAAGATTCCATCTCGCTTAAAGTCTACCTTAGCATTCCTTCTGCTCGCCTCCTCTTTGGCTTTTTTCTTTTCCTGCCCTTCTCGTCGCTGAGCAGTACTCGCTCCTACGGCAACGGGTTGATCTGGATTTTTAGCATTAAACAGCTTGTTAATTCTGTCCTGATAGTCAGCATTGCTCTCCCCCATTTTCTGAGGGTTGTCAGCCATGACTTTTTTTCGTAGCGCTTTATCTTTTTCACTAGCCATTATCTGAATCTTTTGATAGAACCCCCGTACATCATTTTAGGGGGCATGTTATTACTTGGTTGTTCTGGAGCCTGTTCCTCTCCTTCACCTTTCTCGATGAT
>VMHT01058133.1_pt1 | contig 46853 bp, 66 predicted proteins | sample 4693611 | NCBI WGS metagenome assembly VMHT01 (sample SAMN12280063, study PRJNA550983) | marine metagenome | isolation source: seawater sampled from same location over 5 years 0.02-0.2 micron viral filtrate | place: USA: collected off the coast of southern California halfway between the port... ... | reverse complement strand
ACTTGAATAGCACCAGCTGAATTAGAAAATTGTAGCCCATATGTCGATGTTGATTGATACCAATTTGATAATATTCTATCGTTAGTTCTAATTTTACCATTTACATCTAATGCATCAACAGGGCTAGAAGTGCCTATGCCAACTTTACCTGAAGTGTCAATCCTCATTTTCTCTGCACCAGAAGTATAGAACTTCATAGGTACAGAACCATCAGCAAGTAAACTTACTTCATCTGAATCTGTAAATACTCTAAATGCTCTAGTGCCATCACCAACTGTTAATACGTTGCCTGAGTTAACAGCTGTAATCCCACCAGTAACATCTATACCTGATGAGTTAACAGTTAGCTTTGTAGTTCCACCAGCTCTAAACTCATGCTGAGTAACCGAACCCCCCAAAGAGCTTCTACCATAAAAAGCATTTGTGCCATTCCAAAATATTAATTGAGTATCTCCACCAGAAGCACCACCCCCAATTAAAGCATTATCACTTGCAATTTTTACACCTGCTGAAGAAGTAATAGCCCCACTTGAGATAGTTCCTATGTTTGTGAGGTTTCTAGCACTTGTAATTACTTGTGTGCCTGCAAAATACAAGCCACCATTAAGAACATCAACACCATTTGCTGTTGTTTTGAATCGGTTATTACCATAATGGTTTAGTAAGACCTCACCTGTTGAACCTTTAAGAACAACATAATTTGCTACTCCACCAGAGCCGTTATCTGCTCTCAACAGGAAGTTAGCATCATCAGTATTTTGTGTGATGTATAAGATACCTGTATTGTTAGCTACAAAGGTATTTGTGCCATTATGACTTGCTGTAAAGTCGTTACCATCACCTATATTTAATGATGTAGCATCAGCTAGTTTTAATCCTTTAGAAAAGAATACATTACTATTCCCACCATCAACTCTAAAATATTCTGCTACTCCTCCTGAACCATCATCACTTCTAAATAAGATGTCTTTGTCATCAGATGTATTTTGTATAGTTAAGTGTCCAGTAAGATTTGAAATTATTGAATTGGTTGCATCGTGATAAATTTGTAAATCGTTACTTGCACCAAACTGTGCCTTTACATTGTCTGGAAAAGTAAGACCGTTAGCATCTAGATATGCTTCTATCTCATCGGTTATGACAGCATCTGTTTGTGAGAATAGTCCTAAGATACCAGCAGTAATTCTAAGTTCTGCTTGGTTGTTTGCTGAGAAAGCCCGGGCTGTTGTTCCTTCTTGTGCCCTGACAACTGTAAGAGTATTGCCTGATATAGCAGTACACTTAACTATTTCATTATTAGTTAAGTCATCTAAAGTTAAAAAGAATACATCCCCACCGCTTAGAGAAGGAAATACTGAACCGTCTGTTACTGTTATAGATGTTGCAGACGAAGTAATCCCCGCAGACAGGGTGGTCTTTGCATTATTTTTAAATACAACTGCCACAGATTATCTCCTTAAGATACTGTTACAGTCCAAGTAATTGTCATTGAGTCAGCTGAACCTTTGTTAACAACTGAAAAAACAGTTCTGCAAAGCATGGTTCCGCCTGAATTTGCGTTGAACAAACCAGCTTCTGTAATAGCACCTGTACCTGTACCGGCACCAAAGGTTGCAACATATGCAACTTCGTTGTTTGTTACCGTAGTTGAGGTAAGAGATACTCTACCCAGCTCTGTTCCTAGTGCTGTGTTTGCTGCGGCAGCAACTGCTGAACCACTACCGATAGCCATTTTACTCATGGCTGTAGCAGTAGCATCTTTCATTCTGCTAGCAACATAATTTTTTCCTGAAGTAACAACTAAGTTATCTACTTCCCTAACAACTTCACCATTGAGAGCAATTGACAATTTACCTTTAAGCTTGAATTTATCTTTTATCATTTTTCTCCTAATTTAATGCACTTGTATTAAATGCCGAAGTGTTGAAAACACTTGAGCTTCCAGTTAGTAAACTAATAGCTATCGACTCGTTTATTGTAACACTATCTGCAGATGTTGTGTTAAATGTGTAGCTCAACAATTCGCTAATGGTTAAGGTATCACTTTTAGAAGCAGATGTTGAGAGCACTTGTGAATCAAGGAAGGATATTATGTTATTTTTTACTAATGCTATGTCTGTTTGTAGCTCGTCATCAACGCTAGCTGTGTCATCCATAGCAACACCATCTGTAAATGTTCTAATGAACTGAGCCACTCTGCTTAAGTTTTCTGTCATAGTGACCGTATCAGTCTTGCCTAATTCAAAAAGTTTGACATCTAAATCTGTCATATCAAACTGATCTGATGGTTGTTTGTTAAAGCTGGTAGTTAGTGACTCTGATACTGATAAAGAATCGCTTACTGGTCTAGCCAGTAATAGTGCTGCACTTTCTGCCATTGAGAACGAATCTGCAAAGCTTCTAACAAACAATACTTGCTTGAACAAAGACTCAGTCATTGCTACAGAATCAGAAGCTGTTTTGCTAATTTCTTTTTCCGGCAGGTCAGACATGCCGAAGCTATCTGTTAATGCTTTGCCTACAGCAAAAGCTGTTTGCTCTGTAATGTTTATTGTTACTGCATTAGGATTGCCCGGATAGAAATATAAGTTTTTAGTATCCGAATCAACAAATATTTCTACATGTGGATTTAAAAAGTTTAGTGCTAGATTTAAATTAACAAAATCTAATAAGACCCCAGAGATAGGAGCTATGACTTGATTAGTGACCTGAAGGTCTAAGTCGGAAAAGTTGGTGCTTAGTTTGGGTGCTGATTCGTCAGCAGCGTGTACTGAAAGAACTACATCTTGAGAAGATATCGAAGCTTGTAGGTCTACATAATCTACAACTAATTTTATAGCCATTAGTCAAAATCATCTCTCACATTAAATTTAATTAAATCATTAACTGTTTGAATGTTACCATCTGCTTTTGTTATCTCCATTTCTCCCTCGTAAAAACCTGCTGAAGTGAAGGTATCATTAGTAAATGCCATAGCACATTTACCGGCAGCCGCATCAGTTATGCTGCAAGTAATTGTTTTTAATATTGTTGTTGTTCCTATTTTTCTAATTCTTACTCTTGTAGTTGAGCCACTTAAGTTGATTGCTGCAAAAGTTGTTGGGTCCTCTGCATCTAAAGTTTTACCAGTAGCAGCTGTGTTTGAATCTCTAAGAGTAAAGTTTAGTTCTGGGTGTGTATCTCCCACAACCACCTTGATTGTTGATGAATATGCCATTAGCAAAACTCCTGATATTTAATTGTTAGCGGTGCACCGACTCTGCCATATTTTGACTTTCTCACTGCTTGTGCTTCTCCTTTGTCGTACATACCTTTGTTAATTGTTGCTGCATTGTAATCTGTCCAAGGACTATCTTTCATCATTTGCAGCCTATAAATAGCACCATGAACAATTGTTTCTTGGTACTCATTAACAATTATATTAGGAATTGTTGTTGCTGTCGAAGTTGGTTTTAAACTATATAAAGCATACAGTGCATAGTTCTTGTCTGGGGTTGGAGCAACTAGTATTGTTTCTTGATCTTTTTGGCTGTAAAACCTTGGTCTACCTTTGCCATACTCATCGAATAATGATGGTTTTCCTATTAATGCTTTTGGTTTTAATCTTGAAAAACTTTTTTCTGAAATTTGATTGTTTGAATCTCCAAACTCAAAAAATATATCAATAATATGATTAAGCTCTGTTCCTACTGGAATGTCTAGGTCTGCTGCTTCGTATTCATTAATACTTTGCACAGTCTGGAAAAGTGTAAGATCAGCTAAGTAGATATCAGTATTTATACAAAAATCTATGATAGTGTTTCTTAGTTCATCAACAATAATACTTTGAGGGCAGCTGGGCACTTCTCTTTTAACCTTGGAAACTAATGATTCTATTTTTTTTGCTACTGCCATAATTATTCTGGTTGATCAGGTTTTGGTGCAACACTTGCATCAACCTGATTCTTTACACCTAATGAGTTTTGGAATGTTGCTAGGAAGCTTCCAGCTTTCTGCATATCTCCAGCAAACTCTGTATCTTTATGATATGCTCTATAAAGCATATAGTCGAGTATTGTATTAGCATAAATATCATCTAAACCAATAACTGTTGTGGCTGTATTAAAATTACCGATTGTTATCTCTGATGGCAAGGAAGAATAAACTAATTCTATAGTTGCATCACTAGCTGTAGTATGCGGATATACATAAAATATTTTTGGATCAATACCATCATAAACATAATATTCAACAGCTGTTGCTGTTGCCTCATACCAGTTCTCTATCTTGTCATCTAAAACTGCTCTGTCTATAGCGGCTATTGAGCTTTTGTTTGGGTTTAGGTTTTTATAAACCTTCATTAATCTTAGTGCTGCAGTAGGCAAGGTTTGTTTAGAGCTATTAGCAGCTAAGGTAAAAGATGCATTAACAGGATTAGCATCGGGTCTGTATAAAACAATCTCTCTTTGAGCATCGTTAAGATAATCAAGTAAAGTTTGCTGAGACCATCTTGTATTAGTAACATCCTGAAGAATTTCTTCAGCTTTGTTAATTAAACTTATTACCTTTACTGTAGCCATTTATAGTCCTAGTTTTTTCTTTTCCTCAGCTGAGAGACCGCTCTCATCATATATAAAGTTCCAAAACTCTGGTCTATGATCTGGGTGCCAAGGTACAATTTTACCAAACTCCCCTCTTGAATAAACAGGGGTTTCTCCACTAGATTCTATCTCATTCTCTTCAACTGGTGCTGATGATTCTAAAGATTTAAGCTGCAATTCTAAATCAGCTAATTTGTCTTTAGGGTTTAAAGAAACATTAAAATTTTCTTTTGCAATTTTTACAATATCGTCTTTAGTCATTTTTTTCTCCTTGTTTTCTAGATTTTATTTTTTTAGACATCATTAAAATAAAAAGGGGGAGCCGAAGCTCCCCAAGTAAACATTAAGCTGTTTTCAGCTTAAATTCACCAAGTGCTGTTGGGAGTACAACTTTGTACCCGTACACAGCTAGCCCTCTAACACCGTCACCGAATGCAGACTCTAGTCTTACAGTTTCAGTATTAGTGAATTGAGAAGCATAAGCAATCGCTTTTGGATGCCCGAATAATCCAGATGCAACACCTGAAGATACAGACAGATTGTTAGAAACATAAACTTTGAATCTATCAATCATTCCAATAAAGCCATTTCTTAATGGTGATACTGCATCACCAGTTAAGTATGCTTGTCTAAGCTCTGACTGCTTGATTACTGAAGCAACAGCTGGGTTGATGATCATAAATCTATCCTCTTCAGGAATATTATTTTCATCAAGCTGTTGACCAGCTTCTAGCATATAACCAAGAACATTAGATGCTGTTAAGTTCACTGGTGTGTTGGATGCGTTGTTAACATCAGTTAACCCTGCACCAGCAGCCACATTAGCGAATACATCTTGCTCAATCTTGATCTTCATGTTTGCCGCTGCATCTTTTGATGCTTCGTTCATGAAATCAATATCAGCCTGTTCTCTTAAAATGTCATCGACTTTAAAAGCATAGCTTTTTGCTTTATCAATATTTAATTCAATGGTACCAGAAGTAACATCTGCGTAGGTTAATGAACCTGTATAATCAGCAACAGTAACTGCTGGAACTGATCTGATGTTTACTTTATTACCAAGCCCTGAAATTTCTCCTTCGTACTCGTTAGTTGTTACCTCAGATAAAACGGTCTGACTGTAAAACTTAGCTTGTAACTTCTTAGAAAATACTTCAGGTATAAAATGCTGTTCACCAGATGCGAAAGAAAAGCTTCCGCTAGATAATGAATATGCCATTTCGTTCTCCTATATATTTAATTAAAAATTAATCTATATAACAAAATTATTTAGGATTCACCCTTCCATCAGCATAAGCTTGATCAATATCTTTCTCAAACTTCAAGTACTCTTTATCAGAAAGTCTACCAATTTCAGAGGCAGTCCAAATTCTTTTGTTACTACCTATATTTTGTTTCCGAGCTTTAGATAAAGTAGGCTCAACATTTTGTTTTGCCTTCTCAACTAATTCCTCTTTGGAAACAGTTTTATTGGAAACAAGACCTAAATCTTTTTTGTACTTAGACAATAAGGAAACAACATCTTCAGCATCACCTTGACTTGCGGCATTCTGCCACATACTTGATTGCCTGCCTAACCATAAAGTGAAATCTTCACTTGACGATACGGACTGCCAATCAGGATGTTCATTAGCAATAGCTGCATAATGTTTTTTATCGGCTTCATCTTTTTGGGCTTTCGAGAACTCTTCTGTTGCCTGAACAACCCTATTATCAACAGCTGCGATGCGAGCATCAACATATTTTTGAAGTGGCTGCACAATTTCTGGATAGTCTTTGACTATTTCAGAAAGATCAACATTCACTTCTTCTTTCTGCTGTTCAATACGGGCTTCAGACTTCATGCTTTCCATAGCTGTTATCTTGTTAGACATTTCTGCTATTTTAGCTTCAAGTTCTTTCGACCTTTGGGATTCTTTGGTCATTTTCGCCTGAGCGTTTTTATACCTTTCTTCCCACTGTTCAGCCGATAATAAACCCTTATCAGATTTAATATCTTCTTCCTGAGTCTCTTCTATCTGATCAGATGCTTCTTCGGTGTCCTGAGACTCCTCGGGTGAAGCTTCAACATCTTCTTCAATATCTTCGGGGGTGTCCTCAACTTCTGCCTCTTGGGTTGCAAGCCCTTTGGCTTCCGGTTCGGATTCCTTCTGAGTATCTTGAACTTGTTTCAACATCTCATCAGCTTCTTTTTCAAGCTTTTCAGCGATTAACTCGCCTTTAGTCTTTTCTCTTTCCATTTTATCGGTCCTCCTTGGGGTATCGATTAAATTATTTATAAATGTTAGGTGTGTCCTTTCGGGTGCCTAACGAGTTGATTACTTTGTCAGCAATCTCATCTAAAGATACTATAAACTTTAAAATGTCGCAACGACCTTGACTAAAGCGGTAGTTGTCCGTTATTTCCAACTGGTCCCGCTCCATTTGGCGGAGAGATTCCATTTCTTCCATCAGGACCGACCACTCCGTCTGCATTTGGGATTTGATTAGCTTCACCGCCTTGCTGGCTGGCAGCGAGAGCTTGTTGTAATGCTTGCTCATTCATTAACTCCTCTTGGTTTTTAATTACTTCATCTGGATCAATATCTAAGGACTTAGCAATATCTGTTAATAGTTTTTCTCTATCAACCATTTGTGCATCCATAGGGTTATTAATCAGAGATAGGAACTGTAACAATCTTTGTGATTGTACTTCCTTCTGAATCAGGGCTGTAGAACCTTTAGCTGTAATACGCATATCGGATTTAACTTTGTCGTTATCATTCCAAGTCATATTCCAATCATAAAGACTGCGTATCATTGGTCTTGTAAGATGATCATCAATATTTTTAATTACTGATTTAAGAACGATGTTAGCATTGCTCATTAGTATGGATATACCAGTTGCTGTTCTATTCAATGAGCTTTGTGTTTGTCCATGTGTATAAGAAGGTAGAGCAGTAGTTTCATCGGCAAACCTTCTGAATAGTTCTATAACAGAAACTAATGCTGGTGAGTTTGATTGGGGTTGATAGAATCTAACCATAGGCTGATTACCATCGCCACCTTCTCGCAAAAATACTCGCCATGGATATAGTTCTGTTGGGTCTTCGCCTGAAGCCATAATGTCAGTATTAACCTCAACCATTGGTCCAGAGGATAAAGCTACATTATCTAAATAGATTCTAGTAGCAGCATTCATTGTGTTTTGTGAATCACGCATCATTCTTGGAATCCCTGTGCCCCAGAAGGCATGTGGATTCTTTTCATATGGAAAAATGAAGTAAGGAATAATTCCACCCGGCAAAGGGTTTAGTTGTGCTTTAATTACTTTACCGCCCACCATCCAAATGTTTGCTGAGTATTCCATTGTTAAATCATCGTCATCGGCAAACTCAATACCAACCTCTTGTAGGTCATAACCATTTAATGAGCCCCAGTATTCTAGTAATTCAAATTTATTTGTTTGAGATGTTCTGTCTTTTACATTGGCAATTTCTCTTCTATCTTTTTCATGCTGTGCTTCATCGTGATTGCCATCTGGATATTCTTCTATACAGTAATCAATCTCATCTGTGTTGAACCCCGGAAAATCTTTAAGATCAACAAACTCTTGTCTTGAAACAATATGTCTTCTGAAGATGTCTCTCATGTCATCTACTGATGTTGCATACGGATCAGGGTATAGATCAAAAATAGAAACTGCTTCCATTTCTGGTGCTGGTGACTCCTCGTATATTAAAGAAAAACCTTCATCACTTTTTACCCAGTGATGATCTTTGTCAACTCTTAGTGTGCCAGCTTTCATGGCACCAGTGCCGAAGATAACTTGTTCCATAATAGCATCTTTCATTTTGCCTTCTAGATTAGCTTCAATAGCTTGATCAAGAATAGCTTCTTCCATATTTTCAACCCTTTCTTTTGTTTCTTCTTTAAGCTCATCTTTAAGCTCCATTAATCTAGCTTGTATAAGTTCATCTACTAGCCCCGGATCAATTACTTCTGCAGCTTGCATAATTTCTAAGGCAGCTTTCTCAGTAAGTTCTTTTTCTACTAAAGGTTGTTTAGCTATAGGGGTAGCTTCAATGGAAAAGAATTTTTGTCCGGGCTGAAATAATAAATCAGTCATTCTTGAATATGCTGCGAGCACTTTGGTTCTAGTTAAACCTACAAAAACTTGTGAGCGATCACCCTTTTGTTGAATCTTAGCGAGCACATTTGGATCATACTGACCCATGAAGGCTCTAAGGTCTTCTATCCATTTGTCTTCTATATCGTCTCTTGCATCTTTATGTTCAATATATTTTGAATGCAATATATGTCCGAGTGAATTAAGTTGACCTTGTTCTTCTTCAGAAGCATCAACTGCTGCTGAAATACCTTCAGGTCCTAAATCTTTTTCCATATCCATTTAAAAAAAACTCTTTTTTGTTCTTGTAAAGTTCTGCCTATGCTTGCGGGGCATACTGTTTAACCCAAATAATGCAATAGCATATGCCATTATTCTATCATCAAAACACCCGTTCTGGGCATTTGTTATTCCTCTTGCATCAACCACATAAGTACGCAGCTCATCGATAAGGTCCATATCTACTATACCACTTTCTCCCTGTCGTAGTAAATGTGCTAAGTTATCAATAATTAAAGGCTTTGTCTTGCTTGTTGTCATAAACCCTGCTCTTCTTGTTAGCTTGTCCACATAAGCATCATCAACTGTTTGCTCTACATAAAGGTTGGGATAATTTAATTCTTGCATTTTTCTAATAGTAGTTAGACCGTGATTGTTTCTTTCTACCAGTGTCCATGCTTTGTTATAAAAAGTAGAAATCTTCGCAACTATATGGGCGAGGTCAAACGGGTCGACATGCCCTGACCAAGTTGCCACCTGATTGCCTATGTGATCCAAAACTTGTATGCATGAATAGTCACCATGCTCCAAGCCTTCTGCGACATCAACCCCAACACAATACCTAAGAGAATCCTTTGGATTCTCGAAAATTTTTAGCAACCCTTTGTGATGTTCCACGAACTGGGCTTCACGCACATCGTATCGCTGAACCGGGGTATAACACTCAACCGCTGCTTGATCTATATATTTTGGTTCAACAAATAATCTACCTGTTGTTAAAAATGCTTCCTGCGGGGTACTCGGGTACTCTTGCCTAAACAAATCTTCGCCACCAAGTTCCTGTATTTTTAATCTGCGGAACATAATCTGCTCATCTGTTAGATCAAACATTCTTTTAATATCTTCTTCTTCACGCTCCAGCTCGAAGTACGGGTCACACTTACGGGTATAATCCGGCATCATGTACCAAGGTATGAAACAAATGTCCCATTCACCCTCGCCACGCAGTGCCCGCATGCACGCATCATAGAACCAACCCCCTGCTCCATTCGCAGTTGACTCCAAAAGTATCTCTGATTCTGCTTCAGGTACTGTCTGTAGCAAGCCGGGGATGATATCAGCGTTAGGATAGAAGGCTACTTCAGACCCATGCAGGTAGTTAGTAGTCCAACCTCGCCCAACTTCCCCCGTTCTCGCTGTCGCAATCCTCCATCTTGAGCCATGCGTGAAAGCCATAGAGTTATTTGTGGACTCTTTTAGTTCTGGTTTGACTAAAGGATGCGGTAAATTTTCATAAAAATTCTTAACAATGTTAAAAATAGCTTTCGTAGATTCATTCAAATGCGAAACTACTACCGCATTTTGGTTTTTTGCTGTGACTGTTTTCCAAAAACCCCGTGCCTGACAGTAGGTTGATATACCTGTCTGCCTAGATTTTAGTATTAACATACGAACTCTACCCTCTTTTTCGTATTGTGTATTAATTTGTTTGTCTAAAAGCTGTTGTGCTGCGTTAAATTCAAATGGTATAACCTTGCCTTGCTTATCAATAATCTTCAAACAGTGCTTTGCGTACTGACTGAGACTCTCTTTAAAGGTATTTATAATTTTTTGTATTTTATTTTTTTCGTTTTCCATTCGTAAAATTGCTACCCCCCCAAAGGTCCATAGGGGGATAGGGGTATATATGTACAGTAGGTACCCTGTCCAGCACTCCCCTCCTTAAATATTATAAAGAGATGTTGCTGTATATCTATACAGTTAAATAAATATGGTGATTTAAGACTAATAAAGAACATAAATCCTTTAAAAAGAAGACAACCTAATTAAGGTGATCCTTTTCTGTATCAAAATCAATCTTTTCAAACCATGTATCTTGCATAGATAACTCTAGCTTCTGAGAAGTATCAATCATTTGGTAGTACTTCATAAGAAGCTCTAATGCTTTGACTCTTGATCCAGCTGTATGACCTGATACATCACCAAGGGCTTCTTCTTTTAACCTCTCTATGATGGCATCATGGTCTCCTAAGTTACGTTCTCTAGAGTCTGCTAACTCTTTTGCAAGCATTTCTTGAACTTCATCGTCATTCATCATTCTGTAGCCTTGGTTGTAACTACTTTTCTCTGAGTATCCGCATCGCTTTGCTGACTCAGTTGCATTCTTTGTTACTAGAAAGTGTTGTACAAACTCTTCCTTTCTTTGCCTCATTGTCTTGTCTTTGATAGTCATTGTTTACTCCTATTGTTATCAGCTATAAGTTTACACCATTTGACTAAATCTTTTAACTCAAGGGTGTACTTCATCATGTTGGTAGCTAGGCAGACTAAAGCTATGTTTCGCTTCACATATCCTTTGTTGTTATTGATACGATCAATACTCACATTGGTTAAGTGATAGCCTGTGCCATCCTTTATATGAGTCATCTTTATGTTGGTGTACTTGCACTTACCTTTCTGCTTCTTCCATAAGTAATGTAGATACTCTTTAGTGACATTGAATTGATGTGTCTCTTTCCTTCTATACTTTAGTTGGCTGTATAGGTTGTCTATGTATCTAAAGGGACTGTTGCTCATTTTTTTTCTTTCCCGATTTGAGCGGCAGGGCATACATATCTTTCTTCTGAGGTTGTTCCGTTTATCTAGTTCGAAGCGATGGATAGGGAGAGACTTCTTACAGTCTCGACATTTTTTGGTTTGTTTACTCTGACCAGTCGTATGGGAACGAGTCTTGGATTTTAAGTTTGAAGCTTTGAACATCCTTTAACGCTTTCATGAATCTATTGACTGCTACCCTACTGGAAGATATGGCAGGTTTGCCGGTCATTATTTTTTCCCCGAGTAACAGGCAGCCATGTGAATCTTTCTCAGGGAAGTTACCAACATGAAATAATATGTAGGACCTGTTTGGTACATCCATTAACTGAAATGTGTCACCAAACTTTGGGCTCTGAAATCTTTCACAAATGTATTCGCCAGTCGGCACACAACTAACATAGGGTTGGTTGTTTCGCCATGGTCTTTCAGCAACCATAAATTCATGATCACCGAGTATCAATTTTCCTAGTGTTGCTTCGGGGTGATAGGCAAACCTGTGTAAAGATGCATCCATTCAAATAGTATAGCCATTTATAAGAAGTAAAGAAAGGAACCAACAAGAGCTGTGATCAATACATACATGCCTCTTTCTAGCCAACCAATAAAGACATTATCTTTGGCTTGCTTCTCTTCTAATCTTCTGAGTCTTACTTCGTGATCTGATAAGTCATCTTTGTGTCCAATCATTCTTTCCTCGATTCGAGGCAGGATGGAGACAGCATTAATGACCTCATCTACTTTCTTTTCGAGGTTATCCATACGCATTTCTATTTCTTTGTAGTCCATTTGGATTAGTTATTTAAAAAAAAGATATAACACTTATGCCTTTATTCATAGGGCTTACATAAAATCACCTCAAAATAATTGCCTTTATTTGTATACAATGTTTGCAATACACTACATGTTGTGATTAGATAATAGGCATGTATAACTTAAAAGGAGGAAAAACAAAGACAGAAATCTAACGAAACCCTTATGGTGCCTTGGTTTCAGGCACTTTAACTCAGCCTCAACAGACAACCGCTTGAGGCAGAAACCCCCGCAGCTTTGACTGATTAAGGAAGATCACGATGCTTGGACTGGGTTAAGACGCAAGCCGGACTGTAAGAGGATGAGTATCCTCTCTGAAGATTCCAAAAGGATGAAACAGTTAACTTAACGAGGAAAAATTATGTTTACAATTTATCATGCAAACGAATTTAGCGATAACCGAAAAGGTTATACGAAAGTAGCAACTATTAATGTTGATAATCTAACTGAAGCTTTTAGCTTGTCTCAGAACATTGATGGCAGTTGGTCTAAGCCAGCTACCTTTATATGGGATGGAGTAGAAGAAGTTAATGAGCAGTACGATGACAGAGTTCAGGTTCATGTAGAGCTTGAGGCTGACCAAGATGGTAATCAATGGGGCTTGAGATCAACATCATCAGGTGATGTTCTTTTCGATGGAACTGACTATTGGTTCTTGGTACCGATTCATGCTGGGAGAGATGGCGAGTTCAATAGAAACACTCGTGGTCAGACTGTGAAAATAAACAACTTCGATATCTCTGGTTTTGAGTACGATGACAGGTTGTCAAATTCTGAGTACATCGAGAAGGCTCAGAAAATGTGGTACGACAACTGGATCAAGCTTGGCAGTAAGGATCAAGGTACTTGTGTTCTTGGTGCTCACATTGATTCAAGTGTTGGTAGGATCAATCCACCACCTGTACAAGGGAATGTTAGTAAGTACGAATCTGCTAAGGTTGTTATGGACTATCTTGACACTCAAGGTATCTCATGGGAATACGATGATGGGATTATGGACTAACCTTTTCTTTCCCCGAGTTGGCTCCTTCGGGAGCCTGCTGTCGGCAAGTAGGCTTGCCCTGATGAGCTCAGAGAGCGAAACAGCTAACTAACGAGAAATATTATGAAAACTTTAAACTGCGAATACTGCAACAAAGACTTTAATGCTAATACTGTGCAAGACTTTGAAAAGCAAAGAGATGCTGATGTTCATCCATGTGGCACTGCTTGGTCTATCACATACCTTGAGGGTGGTGTTGTTCATTACCGTGAAATAGATGACCATCTGCCTAATCAGGGTTACACAAATGCTTGCTACGATTGCAAGCCACACTACAAGGATGAGGGTTAATAACCCTCTCCTTACTGTCGACAGATATTGGTCTGTCCTGATGAGTTCAAAGAACGAAACAGTTAACTTAACGAGGAAAAAATTATGTTTGAATTTATTGTATTCGGAATAATTGATAACGGTGTCATGATCTTAGGAGCTATGACAGGTTACGAAGTAGAAAAATATTTGCCTAAGCAGTTTCAAAGCGGCTTAGGAGTTGTATATGGTGCAGGCATTGGCAACATGCTCTCAGACTTCATGGGCGGTGCAGGTACAGGTTCATGGGACTTGGCATTTGGTACAGCTATTGGTTGTGTAATTGGTCTGGTCTTCATCCCAATGTTTGTCTTTATTGGCAAGCTAAGAAGAGGGCAGAAGTAATGTTTAGTTTTAAATTTGAAAGAACGAATGAAGGCAATTACGAAGCTTTAATTGACAGAAAGTTTTCTAACCTTGACTGGAGCAAGGAGCAAAGAGAAAAAATGGGTGGTGAAGATATCAAGGGCATGAGCCTAAAAATAGTTATCAAACCAAGCATTAATTTTGGTGAGAAGTACTACACTGCTGACTTCATCATAAATGATTATTTTGTTATTGATGAGGTTGGTTCTGGTTACACCTTGAAAGAGTGCAAAGAAGGGATAAACGATTGGTTCGTTGATTACTTCTGGGGTGTTGCTCAAAAGCAAGCCAATGATTCATACTGGGGTGATTACTTTACTGAAGCTCAAGACTACTACGGAGCTTGGCAGAGAGGGCAAACCCCTCACCAGCAGAAGCAACTTGAAAAGCTGAAAAAGGAGGTGTCATGAGCAATGAATATTTTGACCATTACGAAGACGATGATGGCATTATTGATAGCCAGCTCAGTCTTAACTCCGATGGCTTTGCCGAACTTACATCTCACCTTTCGGTGTTGTTTGCAAAATTCGGAAAGGGCAGACACTACGATATGTCTGTAAACTTTTTTGCTGATGTCAGGATGGATTTACTTGAGCATTTCAATGAAGTTGCTAACAGCACTACTGATGAGACCTGATTGGTCGAAACCTTTCTCTTCCCCGAAGAGAGAGGTCTAGTGCAGGAGCGGGTGCTCCGCATAAAACTTAATGAGAAAAATTATGAATAATGAAACTTACGATATTGTTATCAAATGCGATACTGAGGATCAAAGAGACTTAGTATTGGACAAAGTAGATGAACTTAAAAACAAGCCCTGTGGCTCTGTTTGGTATGACCCTTACGGATATCACAAAGGCACAAGACCAAATATAACTAATGTCTATTTTAAAGAAGACTTTGAAACCTATGGACATGAAAGGGAGGTGTGCTAATGAATAACTTCAATGCAATAGGAATCGCAGAGGGATTCATTGAATCTGATTCTAAGGAACAGTATCTACAAGCATGGCAGCATCTAGTTGATACTGGTTTAGCTTGGCAACTTCAAGGCTGGTTTGGTAGAACTGCAATGCAGTTAATCAACGAAGGCTTGATAGTACAAAAGGAGGTTTTATGACTTACTGGTCTAACAAAGGCAGGTATCAAAAACTTGCCGAACAACTTGAAAAACTTATCCCATTTACTGGTGAAGTTGAAGATGCTAAAAATAATCCAAAACTTGAAAAATTTAGGATGATTAACAATGCATACTATGACCTCTACAACAATGGGGGAATAAATAACGATACTAAATTTGTATCCAAATACTTTCCTAAATGTATTTCTTTAGCAGATAAAAGCTTGTGGGATCAGTGTGAGAAAATCACTGAACCCATAGTAGATAAAGCTGTGATTGCAGCTAGTGTCGAGCAAAGGATACTAGAAGGTTAGCACTACTGATGAGGTTTTATTAACCGAAACCTTGGAGCCATTTTTTTATTAACTATCACACATCGATACTAATTTGGTTCCTTGGTCTAGTGCAGAGTCGGGTGACTCACACATAAACTTATAGGAAAATTATGAATAGTAATCTTATAAATAAAACTACCCAATGGGTAAAACTTTATGGCTATCAGCCATCAACAATGCCGGATGATATCTCTAACACAGATTTCGTCTTGTTCGTAAATCAACTTTATCTAGACTTGCTTAAAGGCAAAGTAAAAGATAATTTTGCAACACAAGGTTTCAATTATGATCCTGCTATTAAAAATTCTTTTGATTTTTATTGTGCTAATCAAAAGCACCTTAGAAGTTTAGCAATAATGGGAGGTGAGTAATGCATAGAGAAGGAAAAACTATTTTAACTCAAAAAACGAAATACGAAACTTGTAAAAATTATTCTGCAAATAGATCAGTTATTGTTCCTTGGAGAGAATGTTGGAGACCAGCTAAAGATTTAGAGGTGGCTTTCGATTTTATTCAGGAAGGTTGTGACAAAAGCTGTGATCATATTCAATATCTTTACAGGTTTAAAAATGGTTTCGGTGTTTCTTTGGCAGCTAATCAAAGCACAAGGACATACAGAATGAATTTCGGATTAATGGAAGCTGTAGTAATTTATTTTCCAGATAAAAATTCTAATCATTTTGAATTTGTATGTCGCAACATCCCCTTTGAAGATGAAGAGGCTTATGATTATATAAGAGGAGAAGGCATGGAAGAAATTAAGCTTGATCTTAACATTACAAAAGAATATAACCAGCTATGGGGTTATCATCAGATGTACTCAATTAGGTCTATGTTTCAAGACAAATTCCAAAGAGGTCTTAAGGGGGTGAGATCATTATGACAAATAGTTTTAGAGAAATGGCTCTCAATAAATCGCAACTTGGGGTGGTGGTTCGTTGCTATCTCAATGGACATTATGGGGAGCAAGAATACAAGGACTGGTTGGACTACTGGTTCAAGTATCACAGCAATGGATATGTTCATGGACTGCCCGACAAGTTTTATGGGTTAATGTTTAGGATTACTCAATTAGAATGTGGTGACAAATCAGAGCCTAATATTTTAAATGGTTATGATGAAAAATTACCCGAGCATCTATATCAACATGTCCGTGAATTAGTGTCTGATAACTATGACCATTTTTCTAAGGTCTTCATTGAAGAGTTAAGAGAATGGATGTCTGATACTGGTGTTCCAATGTTCGATGATATTAAAGCAATAAAAAAGTATGAAAATGAATCTGATAAGGAGGACTAGTGATTTGTTCATGTGGTAAGTCAAAAACTTCTGTAAAAGATAGTAGACCATTTGAAGATGGTAAAACTATTTGGCGGAGAAGGGTTTGTAAAAAATGCGGTAAGTCTTTTTCTACATTTGAGGTTGATTCAACTCGTTTTGCTGTAGGAGGCAAAATTACTTGGAGAAGTCAAGAAAATGAAGATAAATAAAGACGGAATAAGAGCTGTGTGTTCATTGAATGCATGGCTCTTTTTTTTTAATATGTAAAGCTATGTTAATGAAAGAAGCAGTAATAGAAATAGCTAGAGAAATTAAAAAAGATCAGCAAATAAACTATCAAGAAAATACAATTTTAAAAGGTTATCCTGAAGACCTATCAGAATCTGATATTAGAAAAGCACTTGTTGCTATAGCAGCTGTTTCTGATGTCATACTTAAAGTAAACTGATTGCCCTTACAGCATCATCGTAATTACCAGCCAACTTATTCCACTCAGAGTTTTCTTCTAACTTATACAACCAACCATTCAATTTATGCCTTCTGCCATATGGGTTTTTAGGTACCCATTTAAGTTGCACATTGTTATGTCCAGCTTTTTTGAAATGGTCTTTTAATTCATTCTTCTTGTTCATATTGTTCTTTCCAATACTCTTCAAATATAACCCTAAACTCTTCTAAAGTTGGCACCACAACAACAGATGTTTTTGCCAAGTCTAATATGTACTGCGAGTAAGCTTCTTTAAGTACCTTCTCAGTGTACAGTAATATCATTTTTTTGGTGGGCTTTTTTTACTCCCGCCTTTCCCTGCCCAAAGGTCTTTACGAGCCCAATAGTTTGCTGAAAACTTGTCATTTTTCGTGAGTTGACCAGACTTATTTCGAATACCACCTGACCTAGAAAGATAGCTGCTACGAGCCTTAGAGCTATAATTATGCCCATAAGACTTGTGTCCGTAATTAACAACTTTGATTTGATCACCTTTCTTTGCCAGTACTGTTTTTTTAAATTTACCAGAACCGCTATACCTTTTAGGCTTGTTGAAGCCGGAGTACTTCTTACCCCTGTACATCACACCACCAGCTACTCTTTTTGCATCACTTGCTTTTGCCATTACCTGTACCTCCTGCTAACATTTTTTGCTCTTTTTGTTTGTGGTACAAACTGTTTACCTTTCTTCATGCCTGCTCTTTTCTTTCTCGAAGTTGCTGCATATTCTTTTGGTGTCATAGCAGAAATTGCAGCGGAAGGTAGGTACCTTTCACCTGTTGCATTTTTTCCTTGAACCGATGGCTTGCCTGACTTGGTTCGCCATTTCTGTTTGCCCCACATTATAAGAGATTTCTGAGACTTTTTTAATGCCATTATATAAAATACTTATAGTTAATTATAAATTATCCTAATGGATTGGCTAAGGCATCCATTGCTCGCCAAGCAGAATCCATATCTTTTTGAAGTACATTTATTTGTTCTTCTAATTCTTTAATTCTAAGCTCATATGACTGCACTAGCAAATCGTTTTCCTTAGAAGTAACTTCGATATCCTTGAAAGAATCTTTAAGGTACATAAGCTCTTTTTGAGCCTCCATGATTAAAGAAAGATTTGTGCCCAGTTCAGCCAGCTTTCCTTGTAATGATGAGATGTCGTTGTCGTTTATTGATTGTTCTATAGAAGCAACCCTAGAATCTAAACCAGTTATAAGTCCCGAATGATTGCTATTGCTACTAGCCATGGACTGGATAGTATCAATCCGATTGTAAAAGTCACTAACATACCAAACACCTCCGGCAATACTGGAGATAAGCGGTAAAAAGATAGCAATGTATATACCTTTAAAAGTATATTTTCCAAGTTTGATTTCAAGATCATCCATCAGTATTACATTGTGAAAAGTCATACCCACAAGCAATAGGGCTTGTTGTGTAAAACTCAGACTGTTGTCCTGCTGAGAAGAAATCATCAGCAGTCATATAGTATTGAGAAAGATCAACAGAATGTCCATTGAGCTCTCTCGTCATGTTTGACCATTGAATTGAAAGTGCCTGACCTGCTGCATCAAAGCTGATAGCAGCATCCAAGAAAGATTCACCAAAAGAATCAGCTGCATTTTGAAACTCTGAAATATATTCATCGTTAGATAAAACAGCAGTGAATGCCCCAAATTGTCCACCATATTCTTCAATGTCTGTGATTGCTTGATTGTATGAGCTTACCTCTTGTTCTGTAAGGTATGTGTCATCTCCTATAAAATTTTGGAGTGCTTCTTGATCTCTTATTTCTCCAGATTGTTGTGCTTCTTCTGCCATTCTGTTCACTTCTAAAGTTTCTACTATTGCCAGTGTTGCTGAAACAAAATCGTTGATTGCAGTTTCCATGTTTTGTTGTGCTTCTTGCTGCTGATCATAAAGATAATCTTCAGCTGAATAAAAAGTTGTGTTTTGCACAGCCTGTAATGCATCATTATAGGCAGACATGTTGTCAAAAGTTATATAGCCTGCTTGCATCAGTCCTTGTGGGGCTAAAGTTCCGCTGGGAGAGTAAGTAATTATCCCGCCGATGCCTTGGATAGCTATATCTATATTGCCTCTTAGTATAGCTGATTGCTTTACAAGATCATCAACCGCTTGGTTGGAGCGAAGCTCTAAACCGCTCAGAAATAGAGCGAGTGTCATTATTAATTTCTTCATTTTCATTAGCTGTATGTATATCCAGTATACTATTATAATATTCTTGTTGTTTCGAGTATTTAGGCTTAGTTATATAGATTATTTCATCATCACAATTAATTATTTCTTTAGTAGATTTTTTTCTTCTACAAACATGTGCAACTTCTTTTCTTTGTTTAATATTTCCATAGTTAGGTATGTGTAATTCAGGGTTTTGTTTCATAACTAAATAAGCTGATCTCCCTGCTACTAATCTTCCATTTACAAGTATTGGGCAAGGTGTGCCAGCAGTAAACATAGCCATCCAGTTGTTTTTATTTTGACACATTAGGGCTATTGCTGGGACTGTCATGCCCAAGTCTTTTAGAACTTTTGCATCTCTTCTTCTGTTGCACTCTTCATCTTGAATGTAACTTCCAGCGGATGCACCAATTGAAAAAACCTGCAAGCCCCCGTTTCTAGACATAAGACAAGAATCCATGCCGCTTGACATTAGGCTTGGTGCTATAGCTGATCCAACAGGCATTGAGCCCGGACTAGAGCCGGCACCACTGTAATTATTTGTGGTTGCTGTTGTGTTGTTGTTAGAACTAACCGTGGAATTGTTATTATTTGTGCCGAAATTATCTGCTGTTTGATTATTTCCCCCATTTTCACCTGACTCTTCTTGTGGGTACAGGAAACCTGACAAGCTTACCGCCAATAATAATAAAATTACTTTAATTAAGTTATTTCTTTTTTGTTTTTCTTTTTGGTTTTGGTTCATTGTTATTACACATTAAAACTAATACATTCCAACAATCTTTTAACCAATCCCAGAAACTTAAAACACATTTCTTTAGCCAGTTCCAAAAAACTAACCAATATTTTTTAATTTCTTTTAATCCAAAATACATTATTTATATCCTCCGCCAGCTGCCTTATATTCTCTAGCCAGCATTTGTGCTTTTCGGGCACTCCATTGCCCGGGCTTGCCTCCCTTTCCTCCTCTGAGAATTTTTTGAAACAATCTTTTTCTCATCGTAGGTTTTGTATAGTTGCCAGCTTCGTTTACTTTCGATTTATTTTTTCTTTTTTTTGCCGGACTTTTTCTTTTTGCTGCCATAGTTTTTACCGTATGCCATTATTTTCTCCAATAAGTTTTTGCTTTAGCTTTAGCCTTGTTGTTTAACTCTCCGTAATGAAAAAGCTTAACGCTACTAGAGCTGTGTTTTGTTCCAGAGTGTAAAGAGCCATCAGGCATTTTATGTGTGCCACCTTTATGTAGGGTACCATTTTTTTTGTAGTGATTAACGCCTTTCATTTTTAAAAATATTTACAACTCTATGATAGACCATGTTCTTCATGCCTTCAAAAGTTTTGTTATGCTCTGGCAACTCATCCCAAGCCTTTTTTCTTTCTTCCCGTGTGGGCAGGTTTGCTATGGTTTTGGCAAGTGCCATTTGCATACAAGTAAGATACACTATGTCATGAAACTTTTCATCTATATCTGATAGATACACGAGTCTCTCTTTGTGAGACTTAATTTTTGCTAGTTTGTCTGCGTAAGCTAGCTGATCTGGTTGATCGCCCTTTTTGTGTTTCATTGTTTTTAAAATAAACTCTAGTTAAATACCTTCTACCTATTGCAGTAATAGTTAAGACCCCTGTTGTCCAAACTGTGATTACAAAGCTGTTTGTTGTGAACCACAAACAAACATGAACAACTAACCATGATAATGGAAAGTTTACAAACAAGCCTAACATTGTGTCTGCTACGCTTTCTTTCAATGAGTTCTTACATATCTTTGGTTTTCTACTTTCGAATCTTGTCATCTTTCTTTTTCTTTTTCCCGAATATCTTGTCGTAATTGTCCTTAAACTTTTGCAAATCTGTTGGTCGTTGTTTTGATCCTTTACCCATTTACTTCTTTTCTAAAACCTTGTTGATAAGTCTTTCCAAATACCACTGTGCTTTCAGAAGGTCTGTTAATGGATCATCATGTTTGCTGTGATATCGCCATAAATATTTAATTACATTGCACTGAGCTACAACTTCATCTGAATTTTTATTTAATGCTGCTACCGTTTCAAGAGCATCAATACATTCAATCTTTCCTGTTTTGTAATGGTCTGGGTTAATCTGATCTTTCATAATAGTTTTTTTACCTCTTCTAATAAATTTTCTTCTGTTCCATATCTTTTTATAAACTCATTCTTATATGGATGTCTCGAGACATACAAATTATTATTGACCCCTTCCCTGTGATGTCTGTAACACAATGGTATTGTGTTCATATGTGCATCAGGCTTTGTTTTACCATCAATATGATGTATCTCTGCTGGACTTTCGCAATCGTAATGAAGTCTACAAACTATGCATCCGAGACTGCTTATTTTGTCCATCCATATTTTTTCCTTTTTGTTTGCAGTTCTGCCCTTCATATTTGTTTTGTAAAAAGTTAAGGTTAATTTTTAGATAATCATTATAACTTATATCTGGTTCTCCTCTTCTCATCCTTCCACTAATATTGTCTTGGTGCATTCTGTTACAAAAATTTGCAAATGTTTCAAGCTCCATATCTACTCCTCTCCTGTCTTAAATTAGCCATCTTCGTTCTCCTCTCCTCAAACTGCATATCAACAGCGGCTTTTTCTGTTTGCAATCCATCAAGGGTGGCTTTTGCTACAGCAACTTCCATAGTGGCTTTGCTGTATTCATCGCTTGCTTCAGCTTTAGATTTTTGAGAATTGTATGATCTTTCTCCATCATCTTTAGCCTTACACAGTTCAATCCAAAAAACTCTTTTCAATATAGTCTCTGATTTTAAAACATTTATCCTTGCTTCTGATATTTTTGGAATGATGTCTCTTAATTGTTGGTGAAAGTTTTCAGATTTGTCCATATTTTTTCTTCCCAAATGCCATGTCTTCAGGGTCTACAAACCTTGAATTAACACCATCAAAGTGCAATTCAAAATCTCCTGTCATACCCATTCTATTTTTCCTAATAATTATTTCAGCTAAACCAGTGTCTAACGCATCATAGTATTCTTGCCTATATAACATTATAACCATATCTGCATCTTGTTCTATTGATCCTGAGTCTCTTAAGTCTGAAAGAACTGGTCGTTTGTCTGTTCTCGCTTCTACACCCCGATTCAATTGTGATAACGAAATGAGAGGACATCCGATTTCTTTTGCCAGCCCTTTCAGAAGATTAGATATATAGCTCATGCTAGCAGCCCTTGAGTCTGAGTTGCTTGGTGCCTTGCTTGATGTCATTAGCAGCTGTAGATAATCAACAACGATAAGATCAATATCGGTTACAGCTTGTATTGCTTTTGTTTTATTTATGAGTGTCTCAATTGTTATAGGAGACTTATCATAAATATATAAACCTTTATCAGAATATTTTGTTTTTGTTTTTACAAATTCTTGCCATTGGCTTTCTGTAAGGTTGCCTGTTTGCAATGAATCCATACTCAAAGATGACTCTGAGCTCACTATCTTTTTGAGGAGCTGTTCATTGGTCATTTCTAAACTGAATATCAAAACATTTTTTCCCTGATGTATGTTGTTGGTTGCAACATTTAATGCCCAAGTAGTTTTACCCATGCCGGGTCTACCAGCAACAACTACAAGATCACCTGATTTGAAACCTTTTATCTTTTCATCGATTTTGTCGAAACCTGTCTTGACCAAGTTCCTAGAAATTAATTCTGCATTCTTAAGTTCTTCCTCTACTGTTTGGAATATTTCATTTACTTGGATGGGTGCACCAACATTTTTTGTAACTTTATTTTCTATAACTAAACTATTAACACGATCAACCTTTTCTTTTATATCAATGTCTTCAGACACTATCTTAGGAATTTCTTTTGAAAGCCTTAGAAGTTTGTTATTAGCAGTCTTCTCATGCATAGACTTTATCCAAGTTGTATAACCTGCTGCCGTTATGCAGTCACGCATGGCACTATTTATAGTGTCGTGTTCTAATTCATCTATACCTGCTCTAACAGTAATAACATCTGAAGCTTGTTTCTTTATCATAACTGCGTATGCTTTTTTAAAAGTATTGTTTTCAAAATCCTCTGGCAACAAACCATCTTCTTGTGATTTTTTAAAATATCTGCTGTCTAAAAGCATTGAACCCAGCAGGCTTGACTCTAATTCGTAACTATCCATATCTCCTCTCTATAATTGCTTCGAACTGATTTGTTCCAAGCATTGTTCTCAGTGTTGGTTTCTTGTCCCAGAATGATCTTATCCATTTCTTGTGCCCCTCGCTGTTAGCTATCTCAAAGTATGAAAACCAAAACTCTTCTGTTGTAAGATCAATTTTTTTCCCGGTTCTGGGTGAGATAATTCCTTTCTTAGCTAAATCTTTTAGCAATTTCCATCTAGCTTCAGCATTAAAAGAATTGGCTGAATGATGGTAAAAAGTTTTTGATGTTACTTTCTTATAAATTTTATTAATTTCATCCAACTTTAATATATATATGTCTTTAGTATGTTCTTTAGTATTGTAGTCGTTTCCCGACCCTCTGTAGTCTTCTAACGACCCCACCTCAATTTTGTAAAGATTGCTGTTGTTTTTTCTTTGGACCCAAGTAATAAGACCCTCATCTTTTAGTTTTTTTAAATTAGATTTGACGGCTGTCAATGATAATCCTGTCCAGTCACATAATGTTTCGTGTGATGGATAAGACTGTCCATTTTCATCTGCATAATTAGCTAAAACAAGTAAAAGGTATTTCGGTATTGGTTTCGTTTTTACTTTTCTAATTTTAGTTATGTATTCTACTGACATTATTATTCCTCATTTGCAATATTTAAAACTAAAAAATAAACAATGTAAAGTGTTGAATTAAATTAAATAATTGTTTACTATACACGCAAAGGAAATAAATATTATGACTACTAAAATAAATAGTGCTCTTCAAAGTGTACAAAAGTACATGATGGAGAACCCAATTGCGTTATCAGCTGAGAATAAATTTCAAGGCTATAAATACAGAGGGATTAAAGAAGTTATCCAAGCTTTTTCTAAACCATTAGCTGAAAATAACATAATCATTCTGCCACAGAATATTAAAGTATCAACAAAGTTTTGGGAAGATGGCAAAAACACTCTCACAAGAATAACTGGTGAGGTAAGGTTGTACTGTACGCTTGATGGCTCTTATGTCGAAAGATCATATGAAGGACACAGCAAATCTAATCAGGGCAAAGACTTAGAAGCAGCAAAATCTTTTGCTTTCAGAGATGCTTTACTAGAAACTTTTTGTGTGCCATTTGAATCTGTTGTTGAGCCTGAAATGGAAGGCATAGAAAAAGATGATGAGGAGGTAGACGATCACCTGCAAACAGTAAACTCTTTTATTGCCGACCTTGATGGTTTGATTGATCCTGATGATGCTGAAGATGTTTTAAAGAACTATGTTAAAGCAGCAGAACTTTCTGGAGATAGAGAACTTCTTAAGAAGATTAATCTTGAATATATAAGGTTTACTAAAGATGATTAAGCAAGGAACACAAGCTTGGCATGACCAAAGAAAAAGCAGAATTACTGGTACTAGAATACCTAGAGCAGTAAAAGAATGTGCATGGGCTAAAGGAGATCAATGGGAAGCTTTGGGTAGAGATATGTATCGTGGAGATCATAATCTAACACAAGACCCATTCGATCAAAGAGCTATGTATGCCATAACACATGGTAAAAATAGCGAGCCAAAAGCTTTGCAACAACTTAAAGACATGGGTTATCAAATTACACAACCATCATTTGTTGTTCATCCTGAGTATAGCTGGTTAGGAATGTCTCCTGATGGTGTTCTTATCAAAGGAAGAAAAGGTAAAATTTCAGCAGTAGAAATCAAGTGTCCTCAAACTAAACCGGTTTCTAATGTAAGAGATCAAAAAAGAAACTATTGGCATCAAATGCAACTAGGCATGGAGTGTATGGACATAGATGAAATGTTATTTTTTCAATGGTATGAAAACGACAGCCACCAAGAGTGGGTAGAAAGAGACCCTAACTGGGCTGAAAAATATATACCTAAAGCAAAAGAATTTATGGATTGGTATGCCAAAGCATCTAAAGACCCCGAGTTTATAGCTAGATGGTCTGAGGACAAAGAAGAACCCGGAATAAATTATAAAAATGTACAAGAAGATAGTAGTTCATCTGAGCTAACATCTGTCTTAAAAGAGCTAAAGGAGCTTGAAGAGAGGAAAAAAATTCTTGAACCAAGAAAAAAAGAACTCTCATCGATGTTAATAAAAAAACATCGTGGAGCTTTTAGCACGACTAAAGTGAAGTGTCACATGACACAAGCCAAGGGTCGTATCAACTATAGTAGATTGGTTAAAGACCAGAACATACCTTTTGAAACTATCGAAGGATACAGATCAGAAGGAGATTCTAGAATTTATACCAAACTAATGGAGGATAACTAAATGGTTGTAGATAAAACAACTAAAAAATCTATTAGCTCAAGAATTGACGAGCCTGTTTACAATGCTATGACTAAGGTTTCTAAAGACCCTAAGCATAGATTCTTTGACCGAAAGGTTGCTTATATTGTAAATAAGGTTTTAAGTGATTGGGCTGCCAAGGAGGGAAGCTAATATGGCGGATTTTGATAATACTAATCGTGGAGCGATTTGGAAAAGTGTCGATAAAAAGACTGATAAACACCCAGACTTTACTGGGAATATCAATGTAGATGGTAAGGAGTATTGGTTAAATGCTTGGAAACAAGACCCCAAGAAATCTAACGAAAAATCTCCTATACTTAGTTTTAGTGTAAAGTTGAAAGACGATACACAAAGTTCTGCACCTGCTTCAGGTGGGTCAGATAACGATATACCTTTCTAAGGAGGAAATATGGGTAAAATTGTAAACGCTGAAGGGCAAGAAGCCATGAAAACTATCAATTTAAATATTGATGGCGAATTAAGAGAGTATGAAACTGAAGCATTGTCTCAAGAGGCAGTGAATAAACTTAATATTCTTAACTTCCATGCTCAAAACATCATGCCAATTCTCTCAGAGGTTATTAGGCTAGTGCAATTAGGTAATCAAGTGGATCAGGGACAATTAACAAGTCTTCTGCCAAGCAAGTTTACTGTTGTACAAGAAGCTGAAAATCAAGTAGAATCAGATACATCTGATACAGATGGAGAAGATTCTTCTGAGTAAGGCAAATGGATGCAAAACTAGAAAAGAGTCTCTCAGGTTCTGAGAGGCTCTCCTCTTTACAGGGTGAATCATCACTCTCAGGAGTCCCTTGCACTGGTGAAATTTGTTCAACATCTTTTGGTGATCAAGTTTGCACAACATGCGGTAGAACAGAAACAGAAATAGCTAACTGGCATTTTCTTCCAGAAATAGATAGAAAAATAATAAACATTAAAAATGCTGCGGTTGGATATAAAATCAGACAAGTTATAAATCAAGAAAAAAGATGGCAAGAAGTTCAGAAAGCCAAAGCACAAAAGCATTCCAAAAAGACCTAAAGATTGGACAAGAACTTGAACTAAAAGTTCTTAATAAAATTAATCAAAAATATCCGTCTGCTGTTCTTATTCCCGGAAAATTCAAACCATACGACATTTACATACCTGAGAGTAATCTTAAAGTTGAGGTTAAAGCAGATTACAAAAGCCAAGAAACTGGCAACATTATTATAGAAGTTCTTATGTATGACAAACCATCAGCCCTGCTATCAACAGAAGCTGACTATTGGATCATATACACAGGAAAAGAATATCTTTGGACCACACCCAAAAAAATAATACAATGCATTATTATTAACAACATCCGTTGTCAGGAAATTTTAGGAGATGGCGACACTCAAGTTAAGCTTGCTTGTTTGATCCCAATAGAATTATTCAAAGATTGTGTTTGTCACATAACTTGACTTTGTTTGTAATTAGTGTATTCTTTGTATTATGAATTATTTATATGAGGGATTTATGAATAAAAAATATATCTTTAACAATTTCTTTATGGGCTCTTGGAAAGCCGGAAGAATGATACTGGAGGTAAGATCAATAGGACACAAGTGGGTCTGGGTCAAGCCAACAGGCAGGAAGCAATTCAGTAGAATAACTAGAGCAGAGTGGGACCAAATTTCTAGCTCTAAAAGTTTTGAGGAAATCAAAAATGATTAGAGAAAATTATGCAATAAAAATCTACGAAGAAGAAAAAACTAAACTACAAGCTTCCAGAGTAAAAAAATTTTTAGCTATTAAAAAATTAAAAAAACAAATTGATGAGCAAGAAGATAGTCTTAAACAAATTCGTAGTGGTATTTCTAAAACAGAAAATAAAATAAAAATTTGGAAACAAGAAAAAACATGGAAAAGAAGTTGTTATGCTTTATTAAAAAAACATGATTACCTTTGGTTCGATGACACAGATTATGAAAATATAAGCAATATTCATAAAAATTCTTCATGGGATACTATTGTTACAGAATGTGATCTTATGTCTCACTCTTGTACCTTTTGGTTTGGGTCAGACGATTTTGACGATGAAGATGAAAGGGACCCATATTACGATGCACACTACTGCGACTCATGGCAAGAACTACACGCAGCTCTCAAAGAATATGTAAGGATTCGCAGAGATAAAATAATTGATGCGGAACTTGATGCGGAGAAAGCACAATGAAATATGGATTTGAAGGAGTAACTATGGAATATTTCGGAGAAGAAGCTATGCGAGTTGGATCACAGATAGAAGACTGGCTGCAAGAGTTAGCTCATCGTGGTCACACTAAAAAAGATGTTGAAGCTGAAAGAGATAAGGCATACAAGTACTTAAGAATGTCTGGTTTAACTAAATCGACAGCAAGACATTTATTTAACATCTTTTACGGTATAGAAGAATAATATGATTTTTGGATGCCCAGCGGTTTTGTTTTTAAGATTTCGTATTCCGCTCATTGAGGGTCTGGCTCTCCCAAGAAGGCAAAACGAGCCCAGTTCATGGTTGTCTCTATACAACCTTTTTGCGTGAGGGTGGCTCACTTGCGAACAAAACGAGCCATTTAAATTATGAAGACTTGGGAAAACACAATTAAAGAATATTACAGATTCAAAAATATAGGTAAGAACGACTATACCTATAAGAAATATTTCGATGGCTTATTTAGTGGTTGGGATATAAACAAGATTACAAAAGAACACATAGCGAAAGCTAGGTCAGGCATAAAAGGAAAACCCGGCACAGTGAATCGTTATTTAAGTTACTTCAGGGCAATACTTATGTATGCTTATGAAGAGCTAGGCTGGTTGGACTCCAAGCCAATTGTTAAGAGAGTTAGGGAAAAAGGCAACTCCCATAAGTATTTCTCTAAAGAAGATATTGATAGGTTGGTTTCGACCTTACCGAAACACCTCGTGCAACCTTTTATCTTCTCTCTTTTGACTGGGGTGAGGATGTCCAACTGCTTTAGCCTGCAATGGGAAAATGTTAAAGAAAACCAAATAGCCATACCTGCTGAAGAGACTAAAAACGGAAAACCCTTATGTATTCCATTAAACTCTAAATGCAAACAGTTACTAAACAGTATAGAAAAAACCAGTCCATATGTATTCACTTACGCTGGCAGAAGAATAAGGAAAGCATCAAACACTGGCTGGTATAATGCATTAAAAAAATGTGGGCTAGAAGGTTTTAGATGGCATGACATAAGGCACACTTGGGCTACTCATCATGTTATGAATGGTACACCATTACATACTTTGCAACATCTTGGTGGTTGGTCAGACTTTAATATAGTTAATAGGTATGCTCACCTATCACAAGACTATTTAAACGATGCTTGTGAGAACAGTAATAGTTTGATATCTTAGATTTATTCATAATTTTTTAACCTTTTTGCAGGGCTAGTGAATCAGTTTTATTATTCCCCTCATTCTAGTTAAGTTGTTAACTGGTCCTGCTTTCTACCTTCCTTCCTTAATAGCATCTCTGTAAACTTTGTTGAACTCTTTCATAATTTCAATTTCTTCTTGTTCAAGATCATTATAAATTTCATAATATTTCTTACGATTTTTTTCGTAGTAATCTTCTTTAGCAATTTCTTGTAGTTTTTTTATTTCTTTTAGTTGTTTTTCTGTAGCTGCAAGCAAACTATTGTTCCCATACCTTTTTGTTGCGTAAGCATTAAAAGTGTTGCCTAAACTTTCTAATGGGAAGTTAATTCTATCTAAAAATTCTTCTGGCTCCTCTGATGGGTCAAGCGATTCCATAAGTTTTCTATATGCGTTCTCTGCCCTCTCAACTTCTGCTGCATTTTCGTAAAAGTATTCAACATCTATTCTATCATTTGCTTGAGTTGTAATTCTTCTAAGGACTGGTATCTGCCTTATTTCAGGTCTGTCTGGATTAGTAGCAAAATTCCATGTTCTTCTAACAGTTCGACCCAAACCCCCAAAACCCTGATCAAACAGATAAACAAATGGTGCTGGATCAATATCAACCTCACCTGCATAAAATTCATTACCACCGGTAGCATCATTAATTGTTCTTGTAATGCCTCGTATAAACTCAGGAACTTTTTTATTTTCTCTATAAGATTTAGGTGTTGTGTCATTAAAGTATGGTTCATAGTAAATAGGTGATCCAAAGTGATCTCTGTTTATCATTAGCTCTCCGGCTGGTTTGGCTAATGATGGTAGTGCTGATACTGCAATATTTTCAAAAAAGTTTCCTTCTGTAGCATAAGGTATTGGAGAGAAGTTGTGCATTAAAGAGTGTGCAAACTCTTTAGCAGCATCTGAAACATCATAATCATAGTTATCTAGTTCTTTAGCAAGCAATAATTCTGTAGATATTCTTGAAACATTGGCAAAGAAAGCATATCCATAAGGCATTGGTATGCTTAAACCAATTTCTTTTTTATTGCCGTTTGAGTCTACAGTAAAATATTTACTACCAGCTCCCCAAGACTCAACACTTAATTCTCCTTTACCATCAACTTCGACACCGGGTAACATGAAAATAAATTTTGTTTGTTTCTCCCAATCAGGTATTTTGTGATACATGTTTCTGCCATCATCATCTTCATCGGCAGTTAAAAGATTGTACATAGCAGCCAAAGAAGCTACTCCCATCATTCCAATAATTGCTTTACCTTTTCTTGAAGCGTAAAAATTTCTGTCCAGCGGATTGACTCCTCTGAATGTGTTGACTGTTCCTTGGATACTAGCATTGAAGAACATATAAAGGGCATTAGCTGTAGGTCCCATGGTTCCCATTCTGTTAAAGTTAACTGTTAAGTTTTTAGAAAGGGCAGCTGCTCTTTCAAATATAGCTGGACTTGCATTATCAATCCCACCCATTAGTTCAACATAACCTTGGAATGCTGTAAACCTAGCTGCATTTTCAATACCCATATTATATCTTTCTATAAATTTGAATATTTTATTTGTTCCTTGTTTGAGGTTCCCTTTAAATGTGCCTTGATACATTTCCATCATGTCTTGCAGTTCGTCTGTCAGCTTGTCAACTGTTCTTGATTCAATGTAACCAGTTTCACCGCCATATTTTTTAAACATTGTTAGCATCATCTGCAATTTTATTTTTTCGGGTGTTACTTGATTCTTTTGACTAAAAGAAAAAGCAGAGTATTTTTTTTCTAATTCAGTAATTTTTTCTGGTGTGAACTCTGAGTCTTCTAAGTTTCTAATTTCTTTAGCTAAATCTAAAGGCAGATTTAAAGCTCTATTATTTTCAAACCTAATAAGCTGTTTTGCATTATTAAGAATATTAACACTTGTGTAATATTTGTTAGCTATTTCTAAGCCTCTTGCTCTGCCGCCTTCTATTTCTTCTTCTGCCAGCAAATTATAAAAACCTGTTTGTACATCACGAAGGAAGTTATTGATCATAAATGTTGGGTCAAGAGATGTATTAACCATAGAAAGCCATCTAGTTCCAGCTCTCATGCCAGTCATAAATGCTCCAGAAACACTGGTATCAAAATTATCGAAACCCTTGGCTAGCAATTTGTCATAGATTTCTACATATTTTTGCTCCCCATTTTCTCTAAAACCAACCCTTGAATATCCTTTTGTTTCATCCCACTTAGAGCCTACAATAAGATCACCCACATCTTCTGAAACACTATACATTTTGCTAGGAAAAGCTCTAGCAAGTTCAGCTAATGATTTAATTACTCTGTTTTTTTCTGCTTGTATAGCTGCTGATGATGCTTGTACTACTGATTGTTGTAAAGGTGCTGCTGCTATAGACTCTCTTCCCTTAGCTTCTTTGACTAATGATCCCGCAACAGTCATTTGACTATTGATTAAACCACTTTTTGATTGTTTCCTTGTTATTTCTCTTCCCGTTTTAGGGTCAATGAGAGTGTCTTCGGCAAAACCTTGTAAAGGAACATAGTACTTGTACCTTGCATTCCACTCTTGAACAGCTTGCTCTGTTTCTAAACCACTATCAGTCATTATTTTTCTGGTGTAGTCCATCATAGGCTTATGGTACCTATTAAATGCTTCTAATAAGTTTTTACCTTTTGTTAGAGAGCCTCTTGCTTCCATAGTGTTCAAATCAAATATAACACCATATTTTTTTAATGTAGCTACAGCTTGAGCTGTTGATATTCCTGAACCTGTTTCAGCTTTTTTAATTTTGTTTTTTAATGTTGTTACTTTTCTTCTAGCATTAGCTAATGTTTGTTTTGTTGATAATCTGCTTTTTTCTAGTTCGGCAAGTTCTTGCTCTGCTTTATTTAAATCTTCAGCAAACTTAGTAGGCAAGTAAGCATTTCTTTCAGGAGCATGTAAATTATAAATAAAGTGATTGTATTCTGTTTCAGTTATGCCTTTTGATTGTAAAAAGTCTATCAAAGGCTCAAAATGATCTTCTCTAATATTTCTTAATAAATCTTTTATTCTGCCAGAAAATATATCTGTTTGAGTGGTAACTCGCCAGTCTCTTTTACTTGTATCAACACCAAGCTCTTTAAGTCTTTTTAAAACTTCTCTTTCCCCAAATTGTTCTATAAGGTTTTCTTCTATAGTCCATATTCTGCCAAACTTATTAGCAACCGTAATGTTAAGTTTTTCCATTTCTCTAGCGAAAAATGTCATTTCTTTAAGTGAAAAGTTTTCGTCTGGGTCTGGTCCTCCCGGTGGAGGTGGTGGAGTTGGCGGTAAATTATCTAAAGACTCTTCTATTAGAAGCTGTTGATCTGATGGTAATGGGGAGACCTCTCTTTTTAAACTTGGTCCGCCTTGTCCTGTGGTTGGGAAGGCTCCATCGATTCCTGTGTCATAGTCTCCTGCTCTGTATTTGTCGAAGATTGCATCAACCTTTGCCCTGATACGAACAAGCCCCTTTTGTATGCTTTTGTTTTCGAGTCTGCCTTTGAGATATTCAGTTCCATCTGGTTTTTCTTTCCAATTATTAATTAGATACTGTGTATTGTATCGTATGTCATGAGTAATGTCAGCTTTTGCACCTTCTAACCCAACACTCTCTAAGGCTGATTCTATTTTTTCATTAAAGTTTTCAACAACCTGCCCTTTAAATTTAAAATTAATAATACCAATTTCATTAGCACTTAACTGAGTAAACCCATCGATGCCCTGTTTTCTTAGAGCTTCGTTTAATTGTTTTCTTAAAACATCATTGAGATCAATAGGAGCATTTGTTTTTGAGTCTACGAAAGAAACTTCAGTACCAAAATTAACAGCCTCATTGGTCATATCGTTTATTTCTTGCTCACTTATGTTTTCATTAGCAACGAAATAAGGGACAGCATCCTGTCTAAAGACATAACCCCATGCTCTTAAGAAATCATCAGCATAAGATAAATCAATACTACTAAACTGTTGTTCACCCTGAACTTTTTCTAATAGCAAACTAGTTACTATATTAGGATTAATCTCACCATTATAAGCTCCGAAGCTATGTGAGAACTTGTAGAGACCTGTGCCCGGGAATAGGTCCATGATCATATTCTTGCCTTTAGATGTTGTTATAGCTTCAAGTAAATCTCTAGTCATCATGGCTTTAGCTTTTGGATTTAATTTTTCCCCGAATTTGAACTCAGGAAGTGATGGGGTTGGAATTACTTCTGTTGTTGCTGTTGCACTGGCTTTATTTATAAATGTTTCATAACCAACATATTCTGCTGGTTTGCCTTTAGCTTGTAATTCTTTGTTTCTTGCATAGGTCCAAAGAACAGCTTGCATCTCCATTGGAGTAAGATTGTCATTGTTCTTTTCATTGTAAAGTTTTGTAGCTTCTTGAATTACAGCTGTACCATATCTGTGATTAGCTAATTTATTTTGTAATTTATCAAAGCCTAGCAATTTGAACATCCAAGTGTCCATAGTTACTGCATCAGGGTTTTTGCCTGTAAGGTTTTCATAGAAACTTTGCAGTTTGAAACCCACCCCCGGAAGTTTCTGACCAAAGTCTTGTGCTGCTAAAGCTTCTGCAGCAAACTCACCAGCTTCTGGCTGGAAGCCGGGCAGTGGATCACCATTTTTTGCTAGGGCAACTAATGATCTTAGTGTATATGCTAGGTTAGTTTCTACTGGAGTTTGAGAAGAGTATACTGTCAATAGTCTAAGAACATCTTCTTTTAGTTTAGCATTGCCTCTGGTTAGATTATCTATTTCATCATTAACATTCTTATACCAGTTTCTACTTTGATCTATAAGTGATAATGGATTTTCTGCTAGCTTAACTAAATCTTTTGCTAATTTATTAAAATCTTTTTGAGTGTTTCTAAAAGAACCATCTGCATTTTTTGGTGAGCCTGAAAATGTTTTAGTTGTTTCGGCTAGCTTGAGTTGTCCGATTGGGACATAGTTGCTTGCAGCGGAGTCTTTCTTTGGAATTTGAACACTGTCTCTTTGTCTTTCAGTAGTTCTCTCCACTCTTCGATAGGCTGCTTCTGGTCCAAAGACTTCTGCAATATCTCTTCCAGCTGTTCTTCTGGTGTATATTTGAGAATCTGCATCGGAACGACTTGATTGAAAAGCATCTCGTATTCGGAGACCAAGCGTTGCAAGTTTGTTATCAGTGGTTGCATTATTTATATCTTCTATTAATTTTAAGGTTCTTGGAGCATAGTTTTTAAGAATCCTACGATTAGTATAATACAAACCATAAGCTTGTGCGAATAATTCTGACTTAAGAAAAGTTTCAATATCATCATCATAGATTTCTGTTCTCCCCATGTTGATTTCTGCTAGATATTTATCAAAAGGATAGGATAGCAGTCTTCCTCCTAATGGGCTTTGGTTTGGTCCTGTTCTTGAAACTAAGTAAAGATTAAAAAGTTCTTTAAATATTTGACCACCTGTTGTGAATTTATGATTTATAACATTATCAATGTCTAGCCTTCTCATGACCCCTGCCATGCTAAGATCAGGGTCAAGACCATTATTTTCAGCTATTTTTGAAAACTCAGCATCAATGTCAATGCTTTCAAACAGTGGAGATGTAGCTGCAAAGCTTTCTTGTTCAGCTATATAATCTATTGCATGAGCCATTTCATGGGCTAGTGTCTGTTGTAGATCAGCCCTAGATGCAGTAATGTAATCTAATACATCTTGAGGGGGGTTATTAATATCAAGGTCTGGTTGTATATTTTTTTTATATTTTTTTAAATCTAAAATAATTGAAGGGCTTAAAAGAACAGTTTGTGAATTAAGTTTATATTGTCCAAGATATTCTGAAACACTACCTTTTTCTGTTCCCCCTACTCCTAGAAAAGGAATTAATCTAAAAACTTGTTCAGGCATTCCTTGTTTAGTTAAGTTGTCTATAACTTCTGCTATAACAATAGATTCTTCTTCAGTAAGGTCCCTTACATTCGCTGTGAAAGCTGAACCACTTAAATCTTGTATCGATAAATCGGCAGAAAGTTCTTCTGGTAAAACCTTTTCAAAATCTGGCGTGTTGTTACCCGTGTAAAAAGCAATTTTGAAATTTTCTTTATCAAATAATAATGGTCTTAGTATTTCATTTTGAACTCTTTCAATGTCTCTAGGGTCTGTTTCTTGTTTTATTTGATCTTCTATGCTCTCCGGTCTGTCTCTTATGGCTTCAACAGTAGACATATGAGATGTGTTCAGGTCTCCATCGTCATACAATTCTCCTTTATAATCAGTGCCATAAGTTTTTATCTGTAAGGTTTGCTCTTCAGTTTTAGGAACATTCTTATTAATATAATCAACTAAAGTTTTTCTGTCTGTTTCTAACTGTTCAACTTTTTCTGGACTTTTTTCTTTAGCAGCTTCTATTTGATTATTGTATTGAACTATTCTTTCTTCGACTTTATTGTTGAAATCATTAACATTTAATATGTTATCATCTTGCATGATGTTCATAACTTTTCTTGCTTGCTCAACAGATTCAACTGGATCAAAGTCTTCAGTTGCAAATTCTGAAGCATATTCTCTTACTAGTGTTTTTTCAGCCTCAGTAAGGTCTTCTTGAACAAGGTCTCTAGCTAAAATTCTTTCAGCAAAATATTCATCTGGCAATATTTCAGGATTCTTAAGGTAGTATGACTGTCTTGTTGGAGCTAAGTATTGCTCAGGAGACATATTATAAAAATCTTTTGGTCCCTCTTCAGGTGTTTCTGTGCCCACCATTGATTTTGATGGGTCTAAAAGACCAGATTTAAAAACATATTGATAAGTATCATCGAGAGCTTTAAACTGTGCTTCTGATCTGTTTATTATAAGATTTAGTTCTCTAGCTATTTGTCTTGATACATTTTTATCAAAAGTGTTCAGAACATTTTTTTGTATGTCGGGTCCAAATGCTGCTACACCTTGTGCTGACACCATACCGCCAGAACTAACTAATGATGATATGGTTGTCATGTAAGCATTATCTACCATAACTTCATACCATTCTGGACCATCGTATTCTGGGTTATCTTTGTTTGCTAAAGCTACTGCAAGTTCTGTTTGAACTCCGCCTATAAGTTTATTAGTTTCTTGTAAAAAAGTATTAGCATTTTCCGCAACAGTATTTTTAAACGATGTTTCGGCTCCATCTCTAGCAAATTCTTGTAGTGAGCTGCCATGAGTCTTCCAATATTTTTTCATTGTTTTAGTAACAAATGGCAGAGGAGCTAACTCAGTACCAACCTCAAATGCAGCATTCATGCCAGATACTCGCATAGCATCTCTGTGAGATAGTCCTGACATTCTAGCCTCTCTATAAGAAGCACCTCTTTCCATGTAGCCAAATACTGGTAGCATTGCATACATCCAAGTAGGGTTTTTAGTTGCTAGAGTTAAGGCAAAGCTCGAACCCTGAATACCAAAAGATGTAACACCACCTGAAACAGCTCTAGCAGTTTTGCCTAAACCTTGAGTATTTTTTTCTATTTTTTTTTGTTCTGCTTCCCATTTATCATAATTTTTATCTAAAGCATTTAAATAGTTATTAACATAATTTATTTTTTCTACTTGAGGCAAAGCGTTGAAAGTATCTTTTTTTTCTTGTTGATAGTCTCGCATAAACTTAGTTTCTTGCGGTACAAATAACCTACCAGCTGCACCTTCACCGAAAGTTGTTCCAAAGCCTAATGGTTTGCGTGGAGATATTTGTCCAGTTTCTACAAGAGCTTCTTCTTCAATTTTTTCAAACTCGTTGTCAAGAATGGCTTGTGATATGGTGCTTGGAATATTTTTAATACCTGAAACAAAACCTTGAATTAATTGTCCCTTTGATGAAGCAGAAACCCCTGCACCTAGTTCTCCGAGAAAACTTTTTGGGGCATAAGAAGTTTCTCTGGCTTTCTGCTCTTCTAGAAAATCATTAACAAAATCTTCTTCATTAAGTTTAGGTTGAACAACCTCTGGTTCTTTTTCTGTCAGACCTAAAGCTTCGTCTGCAAGCTTCTTCTTCTCATCTTCTGGTAAGAGTGAGAATGGGTCTGTAAGTGTAAATCTTGAATCTGCCACATTGTTACCTTAGCAAAGGATATTTAGACAATAAGTCTAATATTGCCTGATCTGACAATTCTCCTAGTCCTCTGTTTCTTGCTGCTATTCTTGCCGCAGCTATGTAATTATCTATATCAGCAGCATCTATTTGTGGATTACTATTTTTAATTTGCGGCAAAACAGAATCTAAAGAATCGGTTCTACTTACTGAAATTCCACCAATATTATATGTTTGTTGTACTCTTGTTTCTGTTTTTGTTTTTTCAAATGGTGTGCCTGCTTTTAGTCCATTTGATATTTCTTCTATGCTTGGAACATTTTGATCAACTAGTGATTGCCTGACAGACTTAATTGGTACATTGTTTTCATCTCTTTTGAATCTGTAATAAATTTGCCCATCTTCGGCATCGATACCAAGGTCTTCTGCTTCAGAGGCAGTGAGCACATCAACATCATCTAAAAAGTTATATTTAGAATTTAATTTAGCAATTGATTCACTTTCTTTACCTGCATCAGAACCACCAATAGAGACTATTTCTCTATTCAATTGAGAGTCCATTGCTAGTAGTTGGGCAAATCTGTTTGATAAAACACCAAATGTCTCAATGGCTTTATTGTTAATGTTTGTTAATTCTCTTGGGTCTGTTTCATATAGGTTTTTTCTTCTTTCATTCACATCAGCTGCAACTTGAAAAACTGCAACATTATTTGGATTTAATGCATTTTGTATTATAGCTCTAGAGGATGATGCTGTGTCCATTAAATCATTTAGAGAAATTGAGAAGGCATCTGTAGATTCTAATGATTCACTTATGACAGCTCTTGTTGAATCTGGGATATATGATAGTGCTTCAGTACCATCGTCAAGACTAAATGTTGCTTTAAGTAAAACATTGCCACCTGATCTTTCTGAGCCTGAAACAGCTTCTAAAGAATTAAAATCTATATTTAAACCCGTTATTTTTGCTTTACTTCCGTCTGATTTTTTAAATGTTTTTCCAATAAATTCATTTTTTCTTATATCGAGCATTTTGTTTAGTTCTGTGTTGTAGTCACCAAAATTAACATTTTCTAATCCTCCATCAGATTGCAATGCTTGAAATAAAGGTTCCAGTGCTATCATGTTTTTTGCATAGTCTTTATCTAACATTGAAAGAAGGTCTACTGAACCTGCTCTGTCTAAAGTATTAGCTTGTTCTGCAAAACCATTTATAACTAAATCATAAGCTGATGTTCCTTTTGATTCCATAAAAGTTTTATCGTTTGCATGTACCATCAAACCGTTCAATATATCTAAAGAAGTTCTAGCATTGTCATAGTCTTGTTGATTAGTAATCCCTTTCCTTTTTATAATGTTATCCATCTCAACATTCTCATTAGATAATTCAATATTTCTTAAGTTTGCTTGTGAAGTAGCATCAGAAGTTGCCAGCCTTTCACGATAGCCCTCTAATTCAATATCAATTGTATCTGACTGTTGACCCCTTAACCTTGTTGTTGCTTGAGATGATTCTATTTGTGCCTGTTGAGCTCTTAATGTTGATATATCTCCAGCCTCTCTAACAGTAGTGCCTTCAGCAAATTGTCCAGCTAAGTCTGGATCAACATTAGCTATATCTTGTGTAACTTCTGCTTCTCTATCTTTTGAAAGCTCTTGTTCTTCTTTTAAAAGGTTAAGCCTATCCATGCTTAACATGACACTTAAGCTATCATTAAATCCTTTACCAAAACTCATCCGAATAACTTCCCTATTAAAAACCCAATAACTGCACCGGGAACACCGCCAACAGCAGTACCAGCCCCAACATAAGCTCCAACCGCAGTCATAGTCCCTGTTGTTTGGGCTTGAGCTGCTTTTCTTTGTTGATAAAGTTGTTCTTCAGCAATATCTTGTTGTGCTTCTAATCCAGCTGCTTGAGTCAATCCTGACATAGCTTGTTTTTTTTGTAGAGCTCCAACTCCTAATAATCCTTTAGCCACCTAATGCACTCCTTTCATTCATTGCACTTCCAAGACCACCGGAAAGTACATCTGATCTTCTTTGTTCTGATCTTATTCTAGCAAAATTTCTAGCTGCAACTAAAGCTGAAGTTTCTGATCTTCTAAAATCGTTACCTGATTCTGGTCTTAATGCTAATCCAAAACCAGACATTCTTCTGCCTTCTTGTCCTCTAACATTTGAGTATTGTCTAGCTACTGCTCTTTGAGCTCTACCTATTTCTTCTTGTTGCAATTCTCCAAAACCTGTGGTCATTTGCTCTATTAAGTCTTGTTCTACTGGAAAGAATCTATTTAAATAGTCCTGAAACTCAGCTTCGTAAAGATCAGCTAAAGTATCTTGAGCAGATTGATCACCTTGTCTATATGGGTTGACATAAGTATTTTGACCTTGGAACAAACCTCCGCCTTGTGTGTAGAATGCCATTAATTATCTCCCATACTAGACAAACCTATGCCTGTGCCAATTGCTGTTCCTATAGTTTGGCTTCTAGAAAGGTCTCCAGCTAAGGCTGATCTTGCTCTTGCCGCAGCTATTCCTTGTGCTTGCTTACCAATATCTCCTAAGCCCTGTATAGCATCTCCTGCTTGACCTTGACCCATAGCAATAATATTTTGCATGCCTTGATAATATCTATCAACTTGTGATGATAAACCCTGAGCTAAAGCATCTGATTGACCTCTTGCCTGTGTTCTTGCCATTTCTTCTGACCTAGCCTGAAACTGACCGCTCATAGGGTCCATACCTCTTTGGAATGCCATGCTCTGCATATTTTTTGCTGCTGCTTGAAATTGTGGTTGAGTTGCTGCATTGACGAAACCTGAGACAGTATCGAATGCAGATTGATCCATCATACTATAAACATCACTTATATATTGATTTTCTAATGGGACATAGTACTGTTGATAAAGATTAAATCTTCGTGCAGCTATTGAGGCTAAAGCCTTTTGTGATGCTGTATCTTTTATTGTTGTTGATCCACTTCCACCGAATGACATTATATTTTTTTCTCCACTACATATAGTTTAGTTTCATAGTCTATTGATTCCAACGCTTTGGCTAGTTTTTTATGCGGTGTCCAGAACTCAATTTTATTACAACCTCGTTCTTTTGCCATTTGCTCTATATGAGACATATACTTACTAGCTGCTCCGCCTCTTTTATCATACGCAATCCAAATCAAAAATGATTTAGTTGGCATAAAAATATTAGGCTTTTCTTGTAAAATAATAAAACTTTCACAAGGTTCTTCGTCTATATCAATATACAACTCTGCTACATTATTAAGTAGTGCTGCATAAATGTCTTCTGGTTTCCAGTCCGGGTTGGAAGTATTTTTTATTTCCCAAATACCCTGAGCTATTAAATCCCAGTAAACCCTTACATCTACTTTAGTTAGCATTGTTTGTAAGATACCATTTTTTGCATAATGTATCAAAAAATTTACTCTGGTTCAGGAGTAGGTGTTGGTATACTAATATCTGGCATCGGTTGATCACCAGCATAGCCGGGTGGGTTAGGAAAATTTATAACATCATCTTCTTCAGAATATGTCCCTACATTTTCTGGAAAATCTCTGAGAGCCTGTCTATATGTAGCCCATAAAGTTTTATCTTCATCTGAAAGTGGGCTATCAACAGCTTGGGTCCAATCACATCTAGCCAGAGCTAAGTCTCTTTGTTTTCTTAAATCCTGCATAAATGTGCCGGTTCTTAATCTAAACTTTCTCATTATTGTCCCTTAGTTATCCTCATAACTTGTAAAAAATTATTATCAACAAAAGCATTGTTAGTTAAACCATTATTCTCTTTAACAAAAACTCTTACTTGAAATGATTCATCTTTTGCTGCTGTGAAAACAGTTGCAACCGTAAAACCCATACCTCTTTCTGCATAAAGTCTCATAGTCTTTGAAGTGTTCATGGTGCTATTAGTATTACTATAGACTTGCATTAATATGTCTGCTCCATCATCTCCTGCTATGTTTTCATCAGGATCAGCCAAGTTACCAGAATAAAATGCTGAATAAACTCCTGCCTCTCCTGCAACAAAAGAAGACTGGTTTCCACCACCAGAAGTACCAAAGCTTATTACTTCTACATAAGAACCACCTTCTCCAGAAGCACCAATTGTTACTGATCCTCTGGCAAATGTTTTAAAAGCACCTGCAGCTTTAGTAGCAAGTTGACCTTGATTAACACCATTTGATTTTATTATTAGATTACCGCTGCCATCTGTGTCTATTGTGACATTGTCTATTTTTATAGAATCTGCTGAAAGTTCTCCTGTAACTACATTTTCTAGGTTGGCAAAAGTTCCAGTTAGATTAGTTACATCTAAGTTACCAGTGACAGTAGAAGCAAAAGTTGCAAAAGAGCCTGTCAGTTTATCAACAGCTAGGTCTTGTATCTTTGCACTTGTTACAGCTAAATTAGTTATGTCAGTTGTGCCAACAGTTACAGTAGAAGCAAAAACACCATTATCATCTTGAAATGATCCGGCTATTCCATTTTTATTAACATGCCTAACCCAATAATATTTAGTTACTCCATTTCCTGTTCTGTGATTAAAGATAGTAGAAGATGTTTGCCCTAAGAAAACTTTGGTAGCAAAGTTATCAGAGTTGTTTACCCAAACCTCTGTATGTGAATGACCTGCATAAAGAGGTCTATTAAAAGAAACTACAATGTTTTGAAAAGCACCTGAAGCAGTTACTCCTGTTGGAATGCTTGCAGAGTCAACTCCTTGATCTATGGTTCCCAAGAAACCAGCACCAGCTGATCCTGAGCTTACTGTTACAGTATTTTTTTTAGCTAGACCAGATGCAATTAAATCATTGAAGGTTACTGCTTTGTCTAAAACATTTCCCTTTTCCCCGGTGAGCTGCTGTATGTTGTCTATTATATGTTGAGCAAATCTTTTACCTTCTGGGCTAAAATCTTTAGGTACAGGGAATGTTCCTTTAGCTCCTTGTCTTTTTCTTTTTTTGTTAAGTAACTGATTTGCCACTAGGTAATCTCCCGTGCACTTTCATAAACACAAACTTCGTTTATGGTATCTGTACCCTCCAACTGGACCTCAAACTCTTTTGCTCTATAGCCACCCGGTAATCTAAATACATCACCATTGGCAACTGTTTGTGTATGTTTAAGAGTTCCATCTGCAAAAAGTTTAAAGGTTAAGCTGTTATAAGAATCTGCATCTACTTTTGCTACACCGGGAGATAGAGGTCTGTTTGAAAAAAATTGTTTTGACTTCCAAGTGTATGCTCTTCGTGTTGCATTGTTAGAGAATGTTTTTAGAACTCCATCTATAACTAAATATAAAATATCATTTTCTCTATCGTTGTAACCTGCATGTGCATAAAAATCTAGATTAACAAAGGCATTAGCCCCGCCTCTTGGATCAAAAATAAATCCCTTCTTGGTATTATTGTTAGAACCATCATAAGTAAATCCTATGTATTTGCCTTCGTACTCATAACCTTCAATATTCTCTGGATAATATTCTTGCCACTGATCTCTGGTAAATATCTGTTGTGTAATTAGTTGGATTCCTGATGCAGATGCTAAAACCAAACCATCTGGAGAGGAATAGATAGCATATTCACCCATATCAACTAATGATTTTTTATTGGCATTTGGCAAGTTAGCATCAATCTCCACTATAGCAATAGCACTTGGATCAGTGCCTGATGCCATAAGAGGTTTTCCTTTGGTTGTTACTAGTAAACCAGAAGCTATTGAAGCTATAGCAACTATGTCATCTTTGGTTGTTAGTTGGTTAGCAAGTGGATATGAGTGCGGTAGGTAAGCCTCACTAAATAGCAAAGTATTGCCTGAGAAGCCTGCTGTAATACCATTTGGCAGAGAAGTTATGCCAATCATAGGTCCATCAGGATGATCTGATGAAGTTGTGTCTGGTGGTGCTAGGTTGTCTGCGGACTCTATTTCTTCTCCGAGCAAATCGTCTAGGACATCTTCTGTTATGTTTCCTGCTGATGTCCCAGCCACATCTTTTACAAATCTAAAGACACCATTAACATCAGTTCTATATATTCTTCTTTTCGCTATATTATAATTTCCACTACTCGCTGCTGGCAAAGCTAATGTAACTGTAGCTCCATTTGAGGCATCAACAATTTCATTAGATGTAACTGCTGACGGTGGTCCTTCTTCCCCGAAGGCAGTGATCTCAGTATAAATATATGCCCTTGAAGATACTGCTGCACCTGCATCTGCTGTACCATTGTTGACACTAGGTGCTGATGTAAATGCTGCTGGGGTTGGTAAACCCAATATAAATGAAGATGCTGGATAAGGACCTGAGCCATTGACTAGTGTGCTTCTTGGTCCATACTTAGGATCAACTCCGTTTTGTGTAAAATAAAATCTATTCTGTGGGTCTTCTTTTATCGGGCTTTTTATAATATCAACATCGCCTGTAAATGTTAACCAGTTAGAGCTAGTGATCTGAAATACTGTTCTGGTGTTTGCATCTATATGTGATGCCGGATGAGAGCTTGGTTCTGAAGAATGATTTGTATCGCTTTTTAACCCTTCTAGTCTGCCAGAATCTAAGAATGAGTTTTGTGTATCTTGGGCAACAGTATCAGGCAGGAGTCTTGGAGACACCTTTTTGTTAAGACCACTAAATGTGTTAATTTTAAATCCAGCCATTTCATTTTTCTCTTGATACACCTTTTGTCTTTTCCCAAGACCTTAAGCCGCCAAGACCTAGCATACCCATAAGTATAGTAGATAATTGGCTAAATTCGAACTCAGGAAGAGAAACTCCCGGTGCATAAATGTTTATAATTAGTCCTAATACAGGTGCAAGTATAAAGTGATAAGCTAGTGCTACTCCGCAGCACCAGCCTACAAAAGGTCTCCAGCCACTAACAAAAATTGACTGATGATTTGCCTCAATTTTATTAACTTCAAGTTGAGCCATGTTAGCTCTATGAAGTTCAGTTTTTAGTTCGTGAGCGAGTTTTTCTTTTAAATCTTTATCTTGGACAAACTTATCCAGTATACCGGAAACTGGTCCAATTAAAGATTCTATCATTATGCCCAGATTGCATCGCAGACAGAAACCACAAGTGCATCTTCACCTGAGTAGTCTGTAGCATCTCCGCCATCTGATTCAAATTTTGATAAATGTTTTACTCTTGTTGCAACCACTGGAAGATCATTGTCATTTGGATCATCTATGGTGTCCTCATAAACTACCATGACATTTTCATGGGCAGCATTATGAGTATCTTCTGCTGATGAATCAGCTGGAGGATAAACCTCTAATCGTTGTACATTTGTGTTTTTAGTAATAGCCATAATAGAATTATTCTAACCCACCTTTTCAGGTTCTACAATAATTTTTCCATGTTCATTTGTTAACACTGAATCATGTATTTCTTTATCTTGTCTTTCGCCTATAACTAACCAAGATACTTCAGCATTTGAATCTGGGTTTTGACAGTCAATGATAAGTTGTGAACCCATAACTTTAGCTCTTACAGCATCCCATGTTTCTGAGTTGTTAACAAATGCTTGTATATCTCTGTTAAGGGCTAAGAATGTGCCAGCTGTCATATTAAACCAATCATCTAGGTCAATTGTAGTTCTGCCATTTTCAAGTTTAACAACACCTCTATATAGGTTATCAGCTTGTGGTCCCTCTACAAATGAGTGAACTAAATGATGTGTGTCTGGTTTAAGTGGGTGATCTATCTTGAATGAACCTGATGATTTGGATAGTGAGCCATGAACTGTTACACCATCATCTGCAATAGTCATAACTTTATTGATTCCAAATGGGTCTGTTATTTCATCTGCTTCAGAAGTTACATAAAACTCCATGAAGCCTGAATTGTTTTCTGACCCATTAGCTACTACCCTTATTGACCCACAAGCTTTATTGCCACTATCAAACCATTGAATACTACCCTTAGTTGCTGTTGTACTAGATGTTGTTTGGTTAAATTGTAATTTAGCACTATTAGGTTGTGTAATAATAACTGGTGTAGAGACAGCTGTAATGCCATCATTTTTTACTTGAAACCTATTTGAACCACCAGTATTAAATTGTATAGTGTCAGTAGAAAATTGAACACTCGTGTCAGTATCACCAGTATGATAAATGTAACCTGCAACAGATAATGAATTTATATTGACTAGGTTTCTACTACTATCAACGATATATGTGCCATTTAGCTGATAACCTGAACTATTAACAAAACCTGATGCTGCATATATATTACCTGCGACATGAAGCTTTTGGCTTGGTGAATTAGTTGATATGCCTACGTTACCTGAACTGTCTATTCTGGCTCTTTCTGCACCACCAGCTTGAAAGAATAAATTATCTCCTACTGAACCTAAAGTAACCTTATAGTCTGCTGTTGTGCTAGGGTCTTGAAACTCCATAGCTGATTTTGTTGTACTAGCACCACCTATAATCCTAACTGGTAAATTATCACCAGAACCCCCTTGTACTGTGAATCTTCGTGCAGGTGAAGCAGTATTAATACCAACGTTAGCACCACCAAGATTTAAGCCTGAAGAAGTTGTTTCAATAAACGAATGAACTGCACCATTTTTACCAAAGGTTATTTGTTTAGCACTAGATGTATCGTCTCTAGCAAGGTTTAAATAACCTCTAGATAATTCAAATGAGTTTGCATCTGCTGGTGTGCCACCTATTCCTACTTGTGCAGTTATGCCACCTAATAGTGAGCCTGAAGAATTAATACGAGCTTTTTCACCACTCATATCAAATCTAATATCTCCACCTACAGAAAATATATTGGTGTAATCATTAGTGCTATCCCATTGAATACCACCTCTTTTACTTGATGATTCATAAACTTCAAAAGTTGGGTCAGTTGTTGCTCTAACACGACCAACTACTTCTAGCTTTTGGCTTGGTGACGAAGTTCCTATACCTACGTTGCCTGAAGCATCTATTCTGACTTTTTCAGTACCACCCATGTTGAAATGTACATCAAGGGCATCAATATCTAATGATTTATATCCTGTACCTGCTCTGTCAAAACTAAACAAAATGTTCCTGTTATGTGCGTGTTGAGGGATAATTTCTACACCAGTATTACCACCATCAGAAACCGATAACAAACTAGCAGGCGAACTCGTTCCGATGCCGACGTTGCCTGAGCTGTCTATAGTAAATGGTTGTCTAGAATCAGTTTGATCGTATATTTGTAGCTGACCACCATTAGTAATAAGTCGGTAATGTCCTTCGCTATTTTTCAAATCTAGACTGGCTTGGTTGCCATCAGTACATTCAACTAATGATGTTACAGTAGCACCAGAGCCCTGAACATGTAGTCTGGTTGTTGGGTGGTTTGTGCCTGTTAATCCAACACCAACATTACCACCATTAAAGGTCATGTGTGCATTAGAACCATTACCATCTGCGAACAATCTTGTTCTTGTACCATCATCATGAAAAGCAGCCCTAAAGGTT